>Ga0208670_100013_pt1 | contig 110425 bp, 96 predicted proteins | sample 24BtaG_FD_184098 | JGI IMG/M metagenome (GOLD analysis project Ga0208670, IMG submission 184098) | Marine viral communities from Cariaco Basin, Caribbean Sea - 24B_WHOI_OMZ_CsCl (SPAdes) (version 2) | ecosystem: Environmental > Aquatic > Marine > Oceanic | place: Caribbean Sea: Cariaco Basin...
TTGGAATATTGGATGGCGGCTGAACCGGTCACATCGGAGAGAGGGAGCGCGCCAGGGTGCGCCATGGGTAAGGTCACTAGTGGCTCGCCGTTAACGCTGATTTCAACGTGTACGGTGGTTGGCTCTGCATCGTTCGATGGAATGAAGAGGAGCAGAGCATCCCGAAGTGCCGTAATCCGGGGCATGTACCGGCTTTGTGTTTCATCTCCGGTGTTGCGTTCATAATTACCTGCAGATGCCACCGAATGGGACTGTACGAACTGGACCTCACCGGCCAGTGCGCCGCCAGACAGATCATTTCTCAGTGCTCGGGGTTCCCCGTTGAAATCCGTGGAATAGAAATCTACAGCCGGTTGCTCGAGAAAGGCCTCTGCGTGTTCCACTTTGATCGAACCGTTCAACACTAGACGGCGCGAGCCATTTGAAACGGTAACAGTCAGAGGCGTTTCTGCGGTGGCATCTTTGGGGTCGGGCGTGCCAGAAATGACGCCGGTTTCAGGGTTAATAGAGGCCCAGTCAGGCAAAGTGTCGGCACTGTATTTAAGCTTTCCAGCGAGGACTTCGTGCTCTGGCTGAAACTTATAGGTGAGTGCGGTAATGGCGTTAGGAGCATCGAGTGTGTGTTCTGACACGGTCGGTGGGTTTGCTGCATCATCCTTCTTGTCATCAGAAGAGCTTCCGCCACAGCCTGCAATCAAAAAACCGGTTAGCCCGTACACCATTATTCGCCCGAGCAGCATCTTGAATCCTTGGAAGTCGTTATGTAATTTAGCTTGGTTTAACAAAGGATTGGGATTGTGCGCTGTTATCAGTTGAGGCCATACGCAGGATTTGTTGCTGAAATGTAATTGTGTGAGCGGTGTCACCGGTGGGGTGGCATGAGTGCACGTTTCAGAGGTTGAAGCGCTCAACGTTCGCTTGTTTTCAACGGAACGTTGAGCGGCGTTTCGGAAAGGTTACGCTAGGCCAGCTTTTGATGAGGTGGCTTCGTTATCGCCTACCTCGGTTGGCTTCAATTGGGCGTAATAAGCCGCGACGTCCAAGATTTGTTGCTCAGATAGCATGTTTGCGAACGCCATCATCGACGCGTTTTTACGGGTGCCATTTTTGAAGTCTTGCATTTGTTTGGCAGTGTAATCTGCGCTCAGTCCGGCGAGCCGAGGCCAAGATTCACCGCCTCCAATATGTTTACCTCCACCGTTAGCTTGGTGACACCCGATGCAATTGGCTGCTGCCTTTGCACCCATGTCGGGGTCTCCTGTTGCTGACTGAGCGGAAGCTGCAAAAATCAACATCCCTTATGGCATATGAGGGGCTTGCTTGGGAGTGGGGTACATCTCTTAATACTATTGGTTCTATAGATATAACTATATTGGCTATCTGCCTGTAAAGAGGTTATTGTTATCTCGCCGTGACGAGGCAGCCTGCTTTTACCTGTTAAACACGAATGGAGAGTCATCATGAGTTTACTTCTTGGCTCTACCGCCCCGAACTTCACGATCGACAGCACCGCCGGTCAGATCAGTTTCCACGACTGGGCGGGCGATTCCTGGGTGTTTTTCTTCAGCCACCCGGCGGACTGGCGCAAGGGTGACGACGTGATCATTCCGCCGTCCATCTCCAACGAGGAAGCCAAAGAGCTGTTCCCGCAGGGTTGGAGCGAAATCCGTTCTTACCTCCGCACAACCAAGCTGTAATACGGTTGGCGTCAAGAGAAGGGTGCTTGCCAATCGTGAAGCACCCTTTTTTAGCTTTTGACTCCGGTCAAACATCAAGTGATATGGTTATAACCATTATTGATTGCGCCGCTATCACAGGCGTATTCTGAATATCATCGGGATTGCCGAATCCAGGAGAGCACCATCATGAAACAGATACTGACAGCCTTGCTTGTCACTTTTGCCATTAGCTGCAGCGTGCAGGCAGAAGAAGCCCTTTCCCTGACTCCACAGCAAACCTATGACCTGGTTCAGGTGCAGGGGGATGAGTTCTTGTTCGTGGATGTGCGGGATCCGGTGGAAATCATGTTTATCGGTTACACAGATCTGGTCGATAAGAATATTCCGTTCAAACTTGCTGATCGCTCGGGCTTTCTGGACGACAAGGGCCGTTTCGCCATGAACACGAATCCGGAGTTCGCGGCGCAGGTGGAAAATGCCCTTAAAGAAAAAGGCCTTACCAAGGATGATCTGGTTATTACCATGTGTCGTTCCGGTTCCAGTCGTGGCAAGCCGAGCGCGGAATACCTGATGGAACGAGGTTTTACCAATGTGAAATACATTGACCACGGCTTTCAGGGTAGTGGTGCCAAAGAAGGTAAGAAGAAAGGCATGAGAATTGTAAACGGCTGGCAGAACGACGGCCTGCCATGGTCTATGAAGCTCAACCCCGAGAAGATCTATCGTCCGTAATCCGGATCATCGTTTTACCGGCTTTGAAGTCGCGTCAGCAGGGAGTCTTTGACGTCTGTTGATGACAGCTCACTGTGGAGCAATTTCAGCTGGCCCGAGGCCCTGAAAGCGGGTAGCGAGATGTCCGGAATGCCTTTCAGCGGCAACTACGACTTCATCGAAACCACCATGCACTGGCCCTTTACCCATATGGTGCCACCGGCTGAAATGGCGCTGGATTGCGCCTCCTGCCATGCCAGCAACAGTCGTCTGGCTGGCCTTCCCGGCATTTACATGCCCGGGCACAGTGGCAACCTCTGGTTGTTCGCCATTTTCTGGCATATCACCACGGGCGAATGGCGCCAGTACGTACCAACCCGAAACGGTCTGTTTGCGGTGATCCGCTACTACCTGATCGGGACTTTTACCGGTGAGGCGCACCCTTACCGGAAAACCACCCGTGCCAAGCACAACCCTCTGCAGCGTCTCGCCTACCTGTTTTTTAAGCTGATGATTACACCGATCATCTGGCTCAGTGGTCTGCTTTATTTATTCTACAACGACTGGCCCGCAACCCTGTCAGGCGCGCTGGAACTGGAGACGGTGGCACTGGCTCATAACGCGGCTGCCTTTGCCATGCTGATTTTCATCATCGCCCTTGTCTACATGGCAACCATGGGGCCTACGCTTACCAGCCTGATCAAATCCATGGTCACCGGCTACGAGGACCTTGAAGAACACCGTTAGAGTCTTTAGCTATTCTTCGATGCACGCCGCCGCCGGATCGGGCGACCATGTATTTAGAACGTGAACGTCCTGATTTTCGGGTTTAGCATTTGGCCAGACATTTCAGGCGGCATGGCAACGCCGACGCCGTCGATCAGGTCATCTTTGCCATACGGGCTGTTGGGCAGGTAAAGCGCACAAACCTTTGCTTGGCCGCCTTGCTTGAGAAGACTTCGTAGCATTTGCCCCGGGGTCACATTCTTTGGCTTGAGCGCCGGCGCTTCGTATGACTTCAGCGCCAGATCCCCGGCTTGGTCGCACAGGAGTACGTTTACCTTGGCCCCTTGTTGGGCCATGGTGTTTGAAAGAACCATGGCCATGCCTTGGGTTTGCAGGGAATCGCTGGACAGAATTACCAGCACTTCTTCAACGCTGCTGTTATGGCTGTCGGCTTGGACACCGAAAGGTACGGCGGCAATCAGCGTAGCCGCGGCCAAGGCTTTAATGGATTTGAACATGGGGAAGCTCCTCAAGGAAATTTTTAAATACCGACTGCCTTTAGCTGTTGGCCTCCAAATTGGCCACCGCTTTAGATTGCAGGGTTAGGCGGTTGTAGGCTTGCTTTCACCCTATAACGGTACTTTGGTCGTTTTACACCTTTCTCTAGACTCGTTTTATGATCGTTTTTTGCAGGTCTTTATGCCGAGCAGTGAGTAAGCAGGACAATTGCCGGCCGCTGCGGTTACTAGCGGGATAATCCCAATCCAGCCCCAAGGTGTCTGCGGGCCAAAGAAAACGAGCGACAGAAGTAAAACGCCGACAAGAGCTCGAATGACACGGTCTGCTGATCCCATATTGATACTCATTGTGTGCACTCCAGTGTGGTTGAAAGATGATATAAAAAGTGTAGCGCCGACTACTAAGCTCAGTCAGTGATAAAGTCACACAAGCTCTAGCCAGCTTTGATAACTGAGGTGCGGTTTTTTCATGGGAGTCCCGAGGGTGCGCCATAGCATTTTTGATACGTTGCCCGAGAGCTTGCGCAGCGAGATATTGGGTGTTTTTCAGACCATGCATTTTGAGCATGGAAAAATTTTGTTCCGTGCGGGAGAGCCCTGTTCTGGTCTTCCCCTTGTGTTGAGCGGAGTCGTAAGGGTCCAAATGACCGGGTTGTCCGGCAATAATATAGTGCTTTATCGAATGGGTGCAGATGAAATCTGTACCTTGTCTATTGGGTGTCTGATGACGGGCGAGGGTTTTAGGGCAGAGGCCGTCGTTGAGGAAGACACGGAAGTGTTCATGATGCCGAGAGATGTTTTCGACCGCCTGATGGATCAGTCAGCGGGCTTTCGACGCGGCATTATGGATTCCTACGGTCGTCGCCTGAATGATTTGATGCTTTTGGTTGAGGAAGTCGCATTCCGACGTATGGATGAACGACTTTTTTGCTGGCTTGAAGCCCGGGCTGGGCAGGGATTTCTCATGATTACCCATCAAGAACTTGCCACCGAGCTGGGTACTGCCAGAGAGGTGATCAGTCGCCTGCTGAAGGAGTTGGAACGCAAAGGCAAGCTGAGACTCGCCCGCCGGAGGATTGAATTCACCCGCCAGTTTTTTGATTGACATGCACTTACCCTGATATGCATAGCAAACGAGCTCCGCAGGCTATGAGTATCCACTGCACCGGGATAGGTCCAGCTGCACTTTGCGCTTGTACATAAAATGCTCAAGTTCATTGCGCGCCTGCCGATATGCGAGTAGGTACCTAATGAGCTTTGAGGTAAGCAGCCGCCATGATTATATCCAGTCAAATTTCGTTCCTTCAGGGAAGCTCGCGCCACGAGACAGCTTTTAGCCAAAGCCAACTGCGGATTAACCAGCAGTCCCTATCCAAAGGCCTTGCCGATGCGCAGGGTGGCGGCAGACAGCTTAACCTTGTGCGTGATGCCAGTTATCGTTACAACAGCCAGGAACGCCTTGGGTTTACGAGTTCCGGCACTATTAGTGGTGGTGATAGCAATAAGGTGTATTCCAGTGCGGAGTTGGTAGAAAAAACCACAGACTTGTTCCTCCGTGGTCAGCAGGCGATTAGTGTAGGCCGTGCCGCCTTGGGCGGTGATGCCACCGCCCAAGCGAGCGGCAGTATATCCATTGAAGCGAACCGCTACATGTTCTATTCGCAAAGTGAAACCCGGTCGTTTACCTCTACCGGGAGCATTTCACTTGAGAATGGTGAATCCATTGACTTCACCCTGTCGCTTCGCCAGTCGCAATCGCAAACCTACGAATACTCCGAAAACCTGCGGATTGAAGAGCGTCCGATGACGGATCCATTGGTGATTAACTTTGGCAGTGCCACTGCGCAGTTAACCGATACGCTTTTCGAATTCGATATGGAAGGGAACGGAGAAACCGCGCAGTTCGCTAGCCTCGGAAGTGGCAGTGGTTATCTCGTGTTTGATCGAAATGGCAACGGTGAAGTGGACGACGGCACGGAACTTTTTGGGCCACAAAGTGGATCCGGCTTCAGTGAACTTGCAAAGTTTGATGACGATGGTAACCAATGGATTGATGCCAGTGATGACGTGTTTTCTTCACTGTCTGTGTGGGTGCAAGCAGCCGATGGTTCTCAAACATTGAAGTCTCTTGCGGAGGTGGGCGTGCAAGCGCTGTACGTCGGAAGTACTGAAGACAGCTTTACCCTGACGAACCGCCAGGGCATTCCCTTGGGACAGATACAGGCCTCCGGTATCTACCTGACGACAGAGGGCGAAGTTCGCACGCTCGAAGAAATCACCTTGGCAGAGCAGAATACGGAAGAAGTTCCGCCGGCAGTTCAGCGTATTGGCAGCAACGGTGCCGCCATACCAGAAGGTAGTGAAGGCGAGGGCGAAATTGGTGGGCTCTTGGGTGCGCGTATCGAGGCCATTCGGGGAGCGTTGGAAAAGCTCAACGAGATTCGAGAAAAGCAAAAAGCCTTTATTGAAGAAACCAAAAATGCAGGGAAGCAAGACTCACCCTTAGACGACTACATGCGGATCATCGACCGGCTACGGCTGGAGTTGTTAAGTAGCCAAGACGAGAAAAAGCAGGCCGCCAGCCGGTATCTGGAGTTTGCGAAGGGCTGACTTCCGGCTGCCGATTTTTCGCCCACTCAAGAAAAAGGCCTTACGCTTTCACGTAAGGCCTTGAAATCTATGGCGCGCCCGAGAGGATTCGAACCTCTGACCTCCGCCTTCGAAGGGCACGGATTTAGGCAGGTGTTGTGCGGTTTTCACCAATTAACGCCATTTTTGGGCACAGATGTGTCTGGAACGGGTTGACCAAAATCGGACACTTCGACCATTGTCCTGCACGTTATCTTTTGCGATGAAATGGTATTATCGCATGCTTTTGAGTGACTTTAATTTGTCGGGTTTGAGCTGTCCGGTTAGAGACATAAGCTGTCTCAAGGTTGCCGGTTAACGGCATCCAATAAGTCGCGTCCTCAGAATGAAGTTAAATGTTTGCCCCACGCTTGATAAGCTGTAGCAAAATATTACACTTTGGTTGCAACCTAACCATATAATTTAATTAGTAACAGGGGCATTATGGAACGGAGGCCATATCTCGCGTTCGATATTTCGAAATTGACTGAGCTAGTTAATGCGAGTGAGCAGGACCAATCCCTTCTTAAAGTAGTCCTCTTCGAGCTGAAGTTTCGAAAAACGAGTGCCGCCAGACAGCTCAAGCATCGGATTGAGCAGCTCATGGTTGCTAATGAAGATGTTCCAAATGCTCAAACAGAGGCGCGCCACCCAAGAACTGGTTTGGCTGAATTGCGTGAGCAAAAACCTAAGGTTTCGAAAAGGATAACGAAATTGAGCGAACCGAAGACAACAAACCACGACCACCAAACAGTGGATAGCTTCCTGAGCTCGGCAGATCCTTTCGTGCTTGAGTCTTTAGAGCTCATGCGCAAAAAGCTTCTGGACCTTACGGCCCGAAACAGGTTGTTGAATTTTCCTATACAGCAGAAAGGTGCGGCGCTTCGAATCATTGATGAGGTGCCAAATCAGCTATGCGACGAGCTTCTTGCCGACCGGGAACTCAAGTTCAAACCTGTTCCTCCGCCTACTCGGGACCAGTTGATCAAATATGGTTACCTGGAGATCAATGAGGACAGCGGAGAAGAGCGACAGCTAAAACCCAGCCCTGACGCGAGAGAGTGGGCCAAAGTACTCGGCTTTGATGTTGGTTATGAGTTGCCACGTGAAGAGGATGCTCCGGGTGATGATAAGCACCAAGATGATGCGATTCAGGTTTTGTTGTATCCGCCGGAAATGGAATCCAGGTTACGAGCCATTAGGAGCAAAGCTCAGACTGCGATTGAGGAAATGGGTGCGAGTATTCTCTATTTGTCACTCGGTTTTTTGGAGTGGGCAGAGAACGATGATGCCTCAAAATCCAGGCTTGCGCCGCTGTTTACAATTCCGGTGCACCTGAATCGTGGGAAGCTGGACCATAACAGTGGAACCTACCAGTACACCGTGAGCTATACCGGTGAAGATATTCTTCCCAACCTATCTCTCAAAGAAAAACTTGCGCTGGATTTCGGGCTTGCGTTGCCAGAAGTAGGGGAGGGCGAGTCTCCAGAAGAATACCTGGATAACGTAGCCACACTAATAAGAGCTACCAAGCCTAACTGGTCTGTCCGGCGCTACGGTGCGCTGTCCCTTCTGAACTTTGGCAAGATGCTGATGTATCTGGATTTAGATCCGGAACGTTGGCCGTTAGATGATCGAAACCTTATCCAACATACGATTGTACAGCGTTTTTTCAAGAGCTCGGAGAACGGCTCAGGAGAAGGGCGAAGCAGTATTGGAGAGCACTATATTGATGAGGTTGAACAGGTCCATGATCTGTATCCGCTAATCGACGATGCTGACAGCTCGCAGCACAGCGCTCTTATTGACGCAATAAATGGCGAAAACCTTGTTATTGAAGGCCCGCCTGGGACTGGTAAATCGCAAACGATAACCAACTTGATAGCGGCAGCCATGCTGGGTGGCAAAAAAGTGTTATTTGTCGCGGAAAAGATGGCGGCCCTCGATGTGGTGAAAGCCCGCCTTGATAAGGCTGGGCTAGGTGATTTTTGTCTGGAATTGCATAGCCACAAATCGCAAAAAAGGAAAGTACTGGATGACATCAGCGCCCGCGTCGTTAAACAGAAACATCTAATATCAACGCAAAACATTGATGCAGAAATTACGCGCTATGAAGAGTACAAAGAACGCCTCAATAACTACGCGAGCGAGATAAACGAGCTTTGGGCGAACACGAATCGCACAATCCATGAAATTTTTAGTGGAGCTGCGCGTTATCGTCAACAGCTAGAAATAAATCCGACCGATGTTCATATTGCTGGCCTCTCCGGAGGTGAACTCACCGAAGTAAATCGGCTCAAGCTGGTTGATCAGGTTAGCGAGTTCCAGAAAATCTATCGCGCGATGATTGAGCAGGTGGGGCAGGCTGCGAGTCTTAATGACCACCCTTGGTCTGGAGTTGAGAATACAGCGATTCAGCTATTCGACTCAGGCCAGATAGTATCCGTCCTGCAAGAATGGCAGCAGTCGTTACAGCTTTTGATGGAGCAAAATCAGAAAGTTGCACAAGCCCTGCAATTCGATGATTCAAATTTGTTGGGTTTAGATAACTGCGAATCATTGGCTTTGGATCTCGACGATTTGCCCGAACTCTCGCGCAAAGAGCTATTCCAGGCACTGGCCCGGCTAGACCTGATAACCCAGTCCAGAGTTGAGGCGCTGCTTCACCTTCACCGCGAGATTCAGGAAGGCTACGAGGCGCTTTCGAACGATGTCTTCGTTGAAAAATTGTCAGAACTCGCTGACGGTGTAGCTTTGCCTGCATTCCCGGATCTGCACCGGTTGACGGGAGCTAGCCGAAGCGTGAGCTTCTCAGAGATTGTTCGCGCGATCGTAAGGCTTGAGAAAATCGATGCCGCATTGGCGCCTTTTATTCGGCAGTTACAAGAGTTAGGGGCCGCATTGCCAGCGCAATTGGGTGAGCACTTCAGCCCGACCATCGAGGGACTTGGCGCAGCAATTAAGATGATTGAGTTGATCGATGAGCTTGAGAGCTCGCTGATTAGCCATCGATCGGAGCATTTCGACGAAGATGATTTCGATGCGACTCTTGTAGAGCTCGAAGAGAAATTGAATCATTTGCGCCCCCTGCAAGAGACGATCATCGAACGTTTTGATCTTGAGAGATTGCCAGATTCTAGAGAGTTAAAGACCATGCATGCCCAAATCACCCGTAAGGGGATGGGAAGGTGGTTCTCAGGCGATTGGTGGCAAGCTCGTAAACAGTTGAAGGCATTGGCAAGTAAGCCATACCTGAAAATAGCTGAGCTTAGTGCTGTTACTGAAGAGGTGGTTGAATATGCGACGGCCATGGAAACGTTCGATTCAGCACTCTATCAGCGACAAATAGGCCCCGAGTTTAAAGGGCTAGAGACCGACGTTGATAGTTTGAAAAAACTCAGGAAATGGTACAAACAGGTTCGTAGCGCCTATGGAATAGGTTTTGGTAAGACCGTCCCTGTTGGTGACCGCATCCTCTCCCTTGATGCGAAGCTGTTCAAAGGCATTCAGCAGCTTGAGCAGAAGGGTTTCACCGGAGAACTACGAAAAGTACTGGCTGCATTGGATGAAATTCGAGCGGTAATTCCAAGCATCAATCGAGAACTCGATCGAAACAATAGCCTCATTGGTGAACAGGGATCACTGCTCACAGAGCAAAAACGCTTGAAGGCAGAAATTCAGGTAATTCAGCTGTGGTTTAAAGAGCGCAGTCTAACTGTTGGAGAAGTGGACAGCCGAGTTAGTCAGCTAAAAACGCTGCAAATGAACCAGGTCCAGTTCTTTGAGAGCAATCTCCTTCCTGATCTTTTCGCACCGCAAGTCGAGCTATCGATTGGCCCAGGTGCCGACAATAAAGACGCCGTTGAGGCTATTCGGGAAACACTGGATTTCGCTGGCTATGTTCAGCGTAAGCTTCGGTTCGAACCGCTGAGGCAGGTTATTCTCTCGGTTAAAACCCACGAAGAATATGAACGCCTCAAAGCTGAAGCAGAAGGCTATCTTGAAGCTTGGCATGGTCAAGAAGAAAGTTATGAACAGTTCAAGAGCAAGGCTCAACTGAACCCTACTCAGTGGTTAGCTAATCCTGAGTGGGATATTGAGGCGCTCCTGCAAAGGAATCTCACCGCGATACAAAAGCCAGAGTGGCTGAATGACTGGGTCAACTTCGTTCGCGTTAGAAATGAAATGCAGGTGAAGGGCTTGGAGCCGCTGTGGCGCATGGTGACAAGCGGTAAACTCGATATAGAAAGTGCTGGCGAGGCCTTGGACTTGGCGGTTTTCGATCAACTGTCCAGAGAAATCCTTTCTGCGCGGCCGCACCTTTCTCGTGTCTCTGGCAAGGGCCAAGAGGCGATCCAGAGCACCTTCCGAGAGTACGACCAAAAACTGAAAAAATTGCAGCGCCAGCGAATTGCCAGTGCATTGGCAGAGCGGCATGTTCCCGGAGGAAATGCCGGAGGTCGGAAGTCTGAATACACTGAAATGGCATTGATCGAGAACGAGCTAGGCAAAAAGACGAGGCACATCCCCATTCGCCAGCTCGTTAACCGCGCTAGCAACGCTCTACTGGCGTTGAAACCCTGTTTCATGATGGGACCAATGTCTGCAGCTCACTACCTAAAGCCCGGTCACCTGCAGTTTGATTTGGTTGTGATGGATGAAGCCTCTCAGGTGAAACCAGAGGATGCGCTCGGCGTTATCGCTCGTGGGGCCCAGCTTGTGGTTGTAGGGGATCCAAAGCAGCTCCCACCCACAAGCTTCTTCGACCGTCAGGATATGAACGACGATGACGACGAAAGCGCGGCTCTGGTACAGACAGACAGCATTCTTGATGCGGCTATGCCGCTATTCAAAATGCGACGGCTGCGTTGGCACTACCGGTCACAGCACGAGAGCTTGATTGCCTTCTCGAACCGAAATTTTTATAACAATGACCTAGTCATTTTCCCATCCCCGCACGCTAAATCTCCGGAATATGGCGTTAAGTTCAGTTATGTCAAAGGTGGGCGTTTCGTTAACCAATATAACGTTGAGGAAGCTAGCGTTGTAGCCAAAGCCGTTGTGAAACATGCGCTCAATCACCCCAATGAGTCGCTTGGCATTGTTGCGATGAGTTCAAAACAGCGCGAGCAAATAGAGCGTGCAGTGGAAGAAGAATGCAAGGCTGACGATGCCGTTTCTGATGCTGTCGACCGTCTTCGCAACATGGAAGATGGCCTGTTCATCAAGAACCTGGAGAACGTTCAGGGTGATGAGCGGGACGTGATATTTATTTCCTGTACTTATGGTCCGGGCGAAGTGGGTGGGAGAGTCTACCAGCGGTTTGGGCCAATTAACTCAGACGTGGGCTGGCGGCGTTTGAACGTGCTGTTCACCCGTTCAAAGAAGCGCATGCATATCTTCAGCTCCATGCGCTCAGATGACATATTAATTTCGGAAACGTCGAAGCGCGGTGTTATCGCCCTTAGAAACTTCCTCGATTATGCCGAGAAGGGCAGCATGGATGGTACTCCGATCCACACTGGCAAAGCGCCGGATAGTGATTTTGAAGTCGCCGTCATTGAAGCTCTTCACCAGGCTGGCTTTGAGTGTGAGGCACAAGTAGGTGTTGCAGGCTTTTTTATCGATCTGGCAGTAAAAGATCCTGGTAAACCGGGGCGTTTTTTGATGGGTATCGAGTGCGACGGTGCAACCTATCACTCCGCCAAGTCTGCTCGGGACCGGGATCGCTTGCGGCAGGAAGTATTAGAGCGACTTGGCTGGCGGATTCGCCGTATCTGGTCGACGGATTGGTTCAGCAACCCCAAGGGTGAGCTGGAGCCAATCATAAGGGAGCTGCATGAGCTAAAAACCGATATGCCTCCTGAAGCAGAACCTTTCGACCCCGATGAAGAGGTAGCCGAGGAGGTTGAGTTTTCCGAGGACGTTACTGCGGATGAGGTCTCTGAAGTGCTGGGCAGTGAGCTGGACCTGCGAGGTCGACTCGAAGCTTTTGGCTCAACAATCATTAGCAGACGATTCCCAAACACACCGAAGGATAGGCGGTTGCTGCGCCCAGCAATGGTTGAGGCCCTAGTCGAACACGAGCCAGTGTCCTCTTCAGAGTTTGTTGAGTTGATACCAGAGTACTTGCGGAGATCGACCGAACCTAAAGAGGCGAAGGCTTTTCTGAATCAGGTATTAGACATCGTGACGGGGTCAGAAGTGGCACAGGGCGAGCTTCTAGATTAAGCAGATCTCGATTTGGCGTGACAGATTTTTGGGTCCCGAGCTGGTAAATTCTAATGCAGATCTGAAAAGGAGTTTACGAGTGTTCAAGCAACAGGTTCTGCTCACACGGCTGGGACGCCACGATCTCGATTAGAAGATTGAGACTCAGCCAGGCCCTATTGCTTCGGTAGCGTTGCACTCTGATTGGCCTTTTGACGAGATAAGGTTTCTTTTCAATGGCTGGTTCGATGAGGTAAGCGCATACGAGCATTGGCTAAAGGCGGTTCTGTTAAAGCGAAATCGGCGCCCCATTATTACTGTCCGGAAATGCGAGCTCAGCAGTCCTATTGACTATCCCGGCATCTATAAGGTGTGTCGTGCAGAGTTGTCAGGGCTCGCCGACGAAAATGCCAAGACTACTCTTAACCTTACCTCCGGTGCGCTCGTAATGGCTGCTAACTCAAGCCAAACGAGTGATGGGTGACTGATATAACCTACACATTTGGACTGACGAGGGCTTTTTGTATCTCGCCACCGCTCTGGACCTGTTCTCCCGGCAAATTGCCACTTGACACTTAGAAGGGCGTCCAAGGCTCGCAGTAAACCACCTGTGAATGGAGAGACTTCCTGAAAGACCACCGACTGAAAACCAGCATGAGCCGTCGCGGAAACTGTCACGACAATGCGGTTGCCGAAAGTTTCTTCTCGTTGCTCAAGAGTGAACGAGTGGACGAGTGAAACGGAAAATATACAAGGATCGGGAAACAGCCCGGCAGGATATCTTCGATTACATTGAGATGTACTATAACTCGGTTCGCCGAAACGGAAATAACTCTGGGCTGTCCCCCGTGGACTTTGAAAAGCAGTATTTCACAAAGCTGTCAGGTGTTTAGGATATCGGGTGCTTGCCATCTCTTGCTCGGTTTGGCTGGCAGTCTCTGGCTTTGCGTTGTGTCCAAATGGGCTTTCTTGACTATCAGTGCAAAGGTCAACGTTTTCAACTATCGAAATGCCGACCCAAATCAGTGGACACGCCGTGGACGCAATTTGGACACGGTCTCAATTTCATATGCCAGATAAAGCAATTTCAAAAATAGGGCAGAGGTCATTTCCAGAGTCAAAACTTAGGTTGTTACAGTTTGACGAAACGGGTGTGCTGGGCCAGGTTTGGAAGGGTTAATATGCTGATATATCTGCGTAAATGGCCCGCCCGAGAGGATTCGAACCTCTGACCTCCGCCTCCGGAGTGCAGCCTACCATGGTGTTTTAACTGGGGGTTAATCGATGTAAACTGAGGCGGTTCAAGCGGTTACGTTTCAAGTTCGGCCTTTTGAAAAACCCTTTTAATACCGATAGTTACACGATTTAGGCCGAATCCGGGCACAGGGTTGTCTGGTTGAGATTGCCAAAAAACTACCAAAACGACCGCTGCCCTGTACCCTTGATTTCGTACTTTACTCGCCCAGTTTTACTTAAACAACTACCTGAATTTTGTCCGGTTGCAGCTGCGTTGAATTGGACATAGTTCAGCCAATTTGGACTTACATCCTAGAAGCAAAAACGAATACTACTCGTAAATTCCTGTCAAACATGGTCAATGATTGACCATGTTTTGGGCCGAAGCCTATATAATCGCCGCTTCTTTTCGTTCCCGTCGTCTTTGTTTCGTGCTGATTTCAGCACCTGTGAGTTCCAGTTCTTGAATCCTGACAACCTGCCTATTCTTTCCGATTACAAATGGTTTCTTAATACTCTTCCCGAAGCGGCCCTTGTCGTTGACGATCGCGGTGAAATCCTTATTGCTAATGAAATGGCCAGACGTGTGTTCAAATCCAGCGGTGATAGCTTCCACGCAAAGCATGTTTGGGAACTCATTCCAGTCGAAAAGCGGGAAGGTCACGATGATAAAATGGCGAGCTTTCATAAATCTCCAGAGAAGGAGTCACGGATCGCGAATTCTGCGTTGGAGGCTGTGCGAGGGGACGGGACACGCTTCGCCATCGTTATTATTCTGAGGCAGATTACGTTGGCATGCGGAAGTTACACCCTGGCGATTTGTCAGGATGTATCTGAGCGGCGTTACCTTGTGACCGGGTTACGGAATGAACTGGATCAGGAACGACTGCTTGCCCGGACAGACCCCCTTACGTCGATTGCTAACATTCGGAGGTTTCGGGCAGAGCTTGAACGCTCCATCGAACGTCTTACTCGCTACGGTCGACATTTCACGCTAATCAGTATTGATCTGGACAACTTCAAGCCGATTAACGATGACTACGGTCATGCAGAGGGAGACAAAGTGCTCATAGACGTGGGGGGTACTCTCAAGTCTGGCCTTCGTAGCGGCGACTTCCCGGCACGCATCGGTGGCGACGAATTTGCGGTGTTGCTTCCTGATACGGATTTCGACGCGGCCAGGAAGTTTATCCCGCGCCTGGTCGAGACCCTGGAGAACAAGATGAAGAAGAATGACTGGCCGGTGACGTTTTCACTTGGCGTGGTGACCTTCAATGAAACACCCGGTCGAGTCGATAAAGCCCTGATGGTGGCTGATGAAACCATGTACCTCGCGAAACGGTCTGGCAAGAACAGAGCCGCAATGCGCACTTTTCAGTAAGGCCTCCAGTCAGTTGAGCCAGAAAAAGCCGGTAGAGATGAACGCCAGTGTGGCATCTGCAACAGACGAACAAACCGAAGTGGTTGAAAAGATCAACCAGAACATCACTCAAATTAATGATCTGGCCGGCCTGAGTGCCGATCGCTCCAGAGCTATTGATGGTATAAGCGACTCGCTTGAGAGGTATGCCAAGGAACTTGAAAATCAGACAGGAAAGTTCAATTTGGCAGTTCGGTTCTTGAGGATTAGAGGCGATGCTCGGCCCCATCCCACCATCTCTTAAATTTGATATTGCCCCGGGCTTCTTCAAATATTCGTGATCTTTTGCCGCTATAGTCCATCCGTCTGACCACGTCTGTATTCGGGCGTCAAGGGGCAACATGATTGCTCGGAACGTAACCTTGATTCTCGCTCAAGAGCTCATCGAAGGTTGTGATTTCTCCGGGCGAGTCGGGACAGTAGCCCGGTAGGTTTTCTACCGAATCCAAGACCGACTTTGATTGGATTAAGCCGATCAGATCTTGAACAGTCTCAAGTTTAAGATTCTCCTCTCGACATGCTAGAAGGTAGTGTTCTTCAGCAAGCTCTGAGAAAGAAAGTCCAAATTGATTCGCCGCAGCTTCCACTCCGAAACCAACATCTGCCATGCCAGCGGCTACACAGGCGGCAATGGCGGTGTGAGTGTATTCATAATGCGATGTGCAGTTCACTGCACCTAGGGTCAGCTTCTCTCGCTCCATAAGTAAGTCGAATAGGATGCGCGTCCCAGAATGCGTATCGCGACGAATGAACAGTGCATTAGACTCCGTTAGCTCTTTAAGAGACTTTAAGGGGCCGATGCTCGGTTTCATCATTAAGCCTTCCTTACGCTTAACAAACCGAATCAATTTCAATTGAGCCCTGTTTAACTCGCTCTCATAGTGATCTAGAACACGCTTGGCCAGAAATGGGCACGTTGGGAAGTGGAAACTTGAGATGTCGCATCGACCATTCAACAAGTCAAGCAGTGCTTCCTGAGGGTTTCGGTATTGGAGGTTAATTTCAACTTGGTCATTGTGTTGAGGTAGCAGTGATATGGCATAGCCGTGACTGGCATTAATCCGAAGTACTGCATTGCGCCCAGCCACCACTTTTTGAATCTCATCATTAATTTCTGAAGCCATGCTGTCGAGCTGAGGGCCAAGCCGCGCTTTAACTCTTTGTTCGGCCAGTAACACCCGTTCCCCAAGATCCGATAATCGAGTCCCCCTGCCTCTTTGCCGTACTACGATGGGAAACTCCAAAGCTTCGCCTAATTGGTGCAGCAGGTTCCAGGCATGGCGATATGATATCCCTGCAAATTTTGCGGCTTCAGTTAGCTTTTCTGTCTCCCGAACCGCTTGTAGGAGAGGAAATATCGCAGGGTCGAGTTGGCTGGCATGAGTTGTATGGATAGCCCACGCTGGGAAAACAGAAAGTTTAGGTATAGCCATGCATATTGGGCTTCTTTTTAATGAGTGATAAGGTTCTTTTGTTGCATTTAATACTACTAAATAAGAACAGGTGTGCATATATGCGGTGCGAACTTTAACTCCATCGCCTTAGGCATAGCGAGAGAGATGTCAGTCATGATCGAGCGGATAGTTGAAGGCTTGAAACATAAGCCAGGGGCACTTTTGCCTATTCTCCACTCTGTGCAGGATCATTTTGGGTATATCCCGGAGAGTTCTGTCCCAATTATCGCAGAGAAGCTTCAGTTGAGCCGGGCTGAAGTGCATGGGGTTATCAGCTTCTATCACCACTTCCGGAGCCATCCGGTAGGTTGCAGAGTGGTTCATGTTTGCCGCGCGGAAGCATGTCAGGCCATGGGGGGGCGAACACTTGAAGAGCATGTCAAAGCCCGCTTGGGAGTGGACTATCACGGTACATCTTCGGACAACGAGTTTACCCTCGAACCGGTTTATTGCTTGGGTAACTGCGCTTGCGCACCTTCGATCCGTGTTAACGATGACATTCATGGGCGGGTAACCCCGCAGAAGTTTGATCGCCTGGTGGACGAGCTCACCACCACTGCACTGGATTTTGTGCAAGCGAAGGGGCATTGATTATGTTGAAAAGAATCTACGTGCCCTGTGATACCACTGCATTGTCGATGGGCGCGGACAAGGTGGCAAAGTTAATAGAGCGTCATGCCAATGCCCGTGGCCTTGAGATCGAGTTGGTGCGCAACGGTTCCCGCGGACTGTTCTGGCTGGAGCCGTTGGTAGAAGTTGAAACCGATTCGGGCCGCATAGGTTTCGGCCCGGTAGAGGCGCATGACGTTGATGCGCTTGTCGATGCCGGTTTGTTCGAAGGAAAGTCTGACCATCCGCTATGCCTTGGCATGGTGGAAGACATTTCTTACCTCAAGCTCCAGCAGAGGCTGACATTCTCCCGCATTGGCATCACGGATCCGCTGTCGATTGCAGACTACCGGTCCCACGGCGGGTTCGTCGGTCTGGAGCAGGCCGTCTCCCTGTCGCCTCAGGCAATTGTAGATGAAGTGAAGGCTTCCGGTCTGCGCGGTCGCGGTGGCGCTGCTTTTCCTACCGGCATCAAGTGGCAGACCGTACACGATGAGCCCTGGCAGCAACAGAAGTACATTGTCTGCAACGCCGACGAGGGAGATTCCGGAACCTTTGCAGACCGGCTTGCCATGGAATGCGACCCCTACATGCTGATTGAAGGCATGACCATCGCCGGGCTGGCAGTGGGGGCGACACAGGGGTTCATTTATCTGCGTTCGGAATATCCTGTGGCTCACCGTATTCTGAATGAAGCGATCAGTCGTGCCGAAGCCGAAGGTTATCTGGGCCGGGATGTCAGAGGCAGCGGTCGTGCCTTCCAGCTGGAAGTGCGGCTAGCGGCGGGCGCCTACATCTGCGGTGAGGAAACCTCGCTTCTGGAAAGTCTGGAAGGCAAACGCGGCCTGGTTCGCGCAAAGCCGCCCCTGCCTGCGATCAAAGGGCTATTCGGCCAGCCTACAGTAGTCAATAACGTACTGTCGTTCGCCGCTGTGCCATTCATTCTTGCAAAAGGCGGCCAGACCTACGCTGATTACGGAATGGGTAAGTCCCGGGGTACGCTGCCCATCCAGTTGGCGGGCAACATTCGAAGGGGCGGTCTGATCGAACTTGCATTCGGGGTCAGCCTGAGAGAGATCCTGGAAGACTTCGGTGGTGGCACTTTTACTGGCCGCCCCATGAAAGCGGTTCAGGTGGGCGGCCCGCTGATGGCCTACATGCCGCAAAACCAGTGGGATACGCCGATGGATTACGAAGCCTTTGCCCAACTTGGCGCAGGCATCGGCCATGGCGGCGTGGTGGTCTTTGATGACACGGTGGATATGGGCGAGCAGGCTCGGTTCGCCATGGAGTTCTGCACCGTGGAGTCCTGCGGAAAGTGCACACCCTGTCGGATCGGTTCAGTGCGTGGTCTCGAAGTGATCGACCGAATTCGTGCTGGCGAGAGCCCGGAGGCCAACCTGGTTCTGCTGGAGGAGCTGTGCGAGACCATGGTGGATGGTTCCCTATGTGCCATGGGCGGTATGACCCCATTCCCTGTACAGAGTGTGATGAAATATTTTCCGGACGACCTGACGGCCTGACCAACGCGAGTGGAGGCAATAACAATGCTGCAATATTTTGATCCCGACACGAGCGGCCTGAATCCCAATATCGACTATGGTACGCCGCCCAGTAATTCAGAAACTCTAGTCAGCCTCTCCATAGACGGTACCGATATCGCCGTGCCAGAAGGAACCTCGGTACTGCGGGCAGCCACCCTGGCGGGTATCAATATTCCCAAGCTGTGTGCATCGGACAACCTGGAAGCCTTCGGTTCCTGTCGCATGTGCGCGGTGGAGATCGAGGGCCGACGCGGCTATCCGGCCTCCTGTACCACTCCGGTGTCCGAAGGCATGACTGTCACCACTCAGAACGCCAAGCTGGCGAAGCTCCGGCGCAACATCATGGAGCTGTATATTTCAGACCACCCGTTGGACTGCTTGACCTGTCCGGCCAATGGCAATTGCGAACTGCAGGACGTGGCCGGCGCCGTGGGGCTTCGGGAAGTCCGTTATGGATTTGAGGGTGAGAACCATCTCGATGCGGAGGTGGACGACTCCAACCCCTATTTCAGCTTCGACCCCAGTAAGTGCATTGTCTGCTCCCGTTGCATACGCGCCTGTGAGGAAGTGCAGGGCACTTTTGCCCTGACCATCGACGGCCGTGGTTTCGACTCCAAGGTGTCTGCCGGACAGAACGATCCGTTCATGGATTCCGAGTGCGTCTCGTGCGGTGCCTGCGTGCAGGCCTGCCCCACCTCCACATTAATGGAAAAGAGCGTGATCGACGCTGGCCAGCCAGAGCACAGTGTGGTCACTACTTGCGCATACTGCGGTGTGGGCTGCTCGTTCAAGGCAGAAATGAAAGGTGACCAGTTGGTGCGCATGGTTCCCTACAAGGGTGGCGATGCCAACCAAGGTCATTCCTGCGTGAAGGGGCGTTTTGCGTTCGGCTATGCCACTCACAAGGACCGGATCAAGGAGCCAATGATCCGGGAGTCGATCGACGACCCCTGGCAAGTTGTGACTTGGGAAGAGGCCATTGAGTTTTCTGCCAAGAAGCTCAAAGACACCCAGGCAAGATACGGTCGGGAAAGCATCGGCGGTATTACGTCTTCCCGCTGTACCAATGAGGAAACCTATCTGGTGCAGAAGCTGATTCGCGCGGCGTTCGGCAACAACAACACAGACACCTGTGCACGTGTCTGTCATTCCCCCACCGGCTTTGGTCTGAAGACCACCATGGGCGAATCCGCGGGAACACAGACCTTTGATTCCGTTATGAAGGCCGACACCATAGTGGTGATCGGTGCCAACCCTACCGATGCCCACCCGGTGTTTGCCTCCCAGATGCGCAAGCGTCTTCGCCAGGGCGCAAAATTGATCGTGATTGATCCGCGCCGCATCGATCTGCTGAAAACGCCCCATGGCACTGAAGGCATTCACCTGCCGTTACGTCCGGGTACCAACGTAGCGATGATCAACTCGCTGGCCCATGTAATTGTGACCGAGGGGCTGGAAGACAAAGGGTTCATCGAAAGCCGGTGTGAGCTCAAACAATACAACCAGTGGCGGGATTTCATTGCCGAGGAACGCCATTCTCCGGAAGCACTGGAGGTGGTCACCGGTGTGTCTGCCGACTTGGTGCGTCAGGCCGCGCGGGCGTATGGCGAAGCGGATAATGGAGCCATCTACTATGGCCTGGGTGTCACCGAGCACAGCCAGGGCTCCACCATGGTGATGGGTATCGCCAACCTGGCAATGGCCACCGGTAACATTGGCCGTGAAGGTGTGGGGGTGAACCCGCTGCGGGGACAAAACAACGTTCAGGGCTCCTGCGACATGGGCTCCTTCCCTCACGAACTGCCCGGCTACCAGCATGTGGGCGATTCGGCGGTACGGACCAAGTTCCAGGATGCATGGAATGTGGTCATAGACAACGAGCCGGGCCTGCGAATTCCCAACATGTTTGATGCCGCCATTGCCGGCAGTTTCAAGGCCATGTATGTGCAGGGCGAGGATATTGCCCAGTCCGATCCCAACACCCAGCATGTGGAGGCGGCACTCAGTTCGCTGGATTGTCTGATTGTGCAGGATATCTTCCTGAACGAAACCGCCAAGTACGCTCATGTGTTGCTGCCGGGCTCCACTTTCCTCGAAAAGAACGGCACCTTCACCAACGCCGAGCGACGGATTAACCGGGTGCGCAAGGTGATGGCGCCAGTGGCCGGGATGGAAGACTGGGAAGTCACCATGGCGTTGTCCAATGCGTTGGGATATCCGATGCATTACAACCATCCGTCCGAGATTATGGACGAGATTGCTCGGCTGACGCCGACCTTCACAGGAGTCAGTTACGACAGGCTGGACGATCTTGGTAGTATCCAGTGGCCTTGTAACGACGAGCACCCTGATGGAACCCCTACCATGCACACCCTCGACTTCCCGATCGGCAAGGGCAAATTTGCGGTCACCGAGTATGTTGCTACCGAGGAAAAAACTAATCGTAAGTTCCCGCTGTTGCTTACGACCGGACGTATCCTGAGTCAGTACAACGTGGGCGCACAAACCCGGCGGACTGAAAATAGCCAGTGGCACAGCGAGGACGTTCTGGAAATCCACCCCAGTGACGCCGAACTGCGCGGTGTTCGAGAAGGCGACTGGCTAGGCGTTTCAAGTCGCGTAGGGCAGACGGTTTTGCGGGCGCGAATAAGTGACCGCATGCTGCCCGGGGTAGTTTGGACCACCTTCCATCATCCGGGCAGCGGTGCCAATGTTATTACCACTGATAGTTCGGACTGGGCCACCAATTGCCCTGAGTACAAGGTCACGGCGGTGCAGGTAGAGAAGGTTAGTCAGCCATCCGCGTGGCAGCGGCACTTTGCGCAGTTCGACGAGCGCCAGCATCAGTTATTGGATTCAAAGACAGGCGAAGAGGAGCGCTCCGATGTCGCTTCCTTTGAGTAAGGTTGAGGATGCGGTGATGGCGCCTGGGACACAGGAGCAAGCTCTTCCTTCGACCGTATTCGAAACGACGGTCGATGTTTGCGGCGGGATTGAGGGCACTCCGCATAGTGATCAGGTTGCAGAAGAGGTTCCGGTAGCTATGGTCTACAATGGCATCTCTCATGCTGTGATGATGGCTTCGCCCTCCGACCTGGAAGATTTTGGTCTTGGGTTCAGCTTAAGCGAGGGGATTATTGATTGCCCGGAGCAACTCTTCCAGCTTGACGTGGGGGTTGGTAAACAGGGCATCACCTTGGAGATGCATGTCGCAGGCGAGTGTTTTGCACGATTGAAGGAGCAGCGCCGAAACATGGCCGGTCGAACAGGCTGCGGGCTGTGTGGCACCGAGAGTATCTCTCAAGCGGTTCGTCCTATTCAAGAGGTGCCCAATCATACTTCTCCCCACAATCGATCTGTTCAGGTTGCCCTTCATGGACTACGGCAGCATCAACCCCTGCAGTCTGAAACCGGGGCTACCCATGGGGCTGCCTGGTGTGACAGCGAGGGCATGATTCAGACGATCCGGGAAGATATCGGTCGGCATAATGCTCTGGACAAGCTCATTGGTGCGCGGATTGCTCGGTATGGCCCCAACGCTTTCAACGACGGCTTCGCGCTCATCTCAAGTCGGGCCAGTTTCGAAATGGTCCAGAAAAGCGCGAGCGTAGGCATTCGCTGTCTGGTTGCTGTTTCGGCAGCCACGGCACTGGCAATTCGCCGGGCCGAAGAAGCCGGAATGACTCTGATCGGCTTTGCAAGACCGGGAAGGCACGTTATTTATACGCGCAAGCATTGAGTAGAATTTGGCAATTTATTGGGGTAAATAAATGTGAGCAGTGATCAAACGACACATTTAGTTAAGATGGTTAATCAAATCAGCATTAATGCGCCAACGCAGTGTCGTGAAGAGGCGATTCAATTTGTTGCACAACATCTTACTAAGTTCTGGGCCAGGGAAATGAAGCGCCAGATAAAGGAATACGCTATCTCTGACGGAGAGGCCTTGTCACCAATTTCTTTGCAAGCGGTTAAGATGCTCTGATTCTCTAGGATCGCTTGATTGAATCAAAATGGACACACAGCAGGTGTAGGAAGTCAGGGAGGCTTATGGAGCCTCCTTTGAAAAGGGTAATTACAAGCTATATCTCACGGTTTGGTGTCGCCTACATATTCGGATAATTCGGGCCACCGCCCCCTTCCGGAGTAACCCAGTTAATGTTCTGGGCAGGATCCTTGATATCACAGGTCTTGCAGTGAACACAGTTCTGAGCGTTGATCTGGAAGCGCTTACCGCTGCCATCATCTTTCTCGACAACTTCGTACACACCGGCCGGGCAGTAACGCTGCGCAGGCTCGTCGTATTTCGGCAGGTTATCGCGAATCGGCAGTTCCGGATCCGTCAGCTTCAGGTGTACCGGCTGATCTTCCTCATGGTTGGTGTTGGAGATAAACACCGAGGACAGGCGGTCAAAGGTCAGGGTGTTATCCGGCTTCGGATAGTTCACCTTCTTGCACTCGGCCGCAGGCTTCAGGGTCGCGTAGTCCGGAGTGGTGTCGTGGAACGTGATTGGCAGGCTGCCACGCAGGATGTTCTGCTCGAAGAAGGCGATAGCACCGCCAACCACGTTACCGAACTTGTGCATGGCCGGGCCGAAGTTACGCTCGGCGTATAGCTTCTTGAACAACCAGCTGTCTTCAAATTTCTTCTGGAAGCTGCTGATCTCTTCGCCACTCTTGCCGTCCTTGAGCGCTTCGAAAACAGCCTCGGCGCCCAGCATGCCGGACTTCATGGCGGTGTGGGAGCCCTTGATCTTGGAACCGTTCAGGGTGCCGGCGTCACAGCCCAACAGCAGACCGCCCGGGAAGCTCATCTTGGGCAGGGCGTTGTAGCCGCCTTTGGTGATTGCACGGGCGCCGTAGGAGACGCGCTTGCCGCCTTCCAGGTGTTTCTTGATCTCCGGGTGATGCTTCAGGCGCTGGAATTCCTCGAACGGGCTCAGGTGCGGGTTGCTGTAGGAAAGATCGGTAATCAGGCCCACATATACCTGGCCATTTTCCAGGTGGTACAGGAAGGAACCACCGGTGGAGCCGGTCTCTTTCAGCGGCCAGCCAGTGGTATGAACAACCAGGCCCGGCTGGTGTTTGGCCGGATCGATGTCCCACAGCTCCTTGATGCCGATACCGTAGTGCTGGGGATCCTTGCCTTCATCCAGGTTGAACTCGTTGATCAGGCGCTTGCCCAGATGGCCACGGCAGCCCTCGTTGAACAGGGTGTATTTGGCGCGCAGTTCCATGCCCGGCATGTAGCCGTCTTTTTCGGAACCGTCACGGGCCACGCCCATATCGCCGGTAATAATGCCTTTAACCTGACCGTCCTCAACGATGGTCTCGGAGGCGGCAAAGCCGGGATACACCTCAACGCCAAGCTGCTCGGCGAGCCAGCGGCACAGGTTGCCGAGGCTGATAATGTAGTTGCCATGGTTGTGCATGTTCTTGGGCACAAACGCATTGGGGATCTTGGTGGCGCTTTCCTGGTTCTTCAGCAGGAAAATGTCGTCACGGGTAACCGGCGTGTTCAGCGGGGCGCCTTTCTCTTTCCAGTCCGGGAAGAGTTCGTTGAGGGCAGTGGGCTCGAATACGGTACCGGCCAGAATGTGAGCGCCGATCTCAGAACCTTTTTCTACCACGCATACGGTAAGTTCCTCGCCAGCTTCCTGCGCCAGCTGCATGACACGGCACGCTGCCGACAGGCCCGCCGGGCCGCCGCCGACGATCAGAACATCAAATTCCATCGATTCGCGTTCCACTATGCCCCTCCACAATTCAAGAAAGTTAATTTTAACCGGCTAATCGAAGTGTTGATTTTCACAGGTGTAGGCGCCTTTAATTACAGGAGGCTGACATCTGTTAGTGCTGCTGCGATCTCGTCCAGCGCCTCGGGGTTGCTCAGGGCATCGCGGTTATCCAACTTTTTGGAACCATTAATTAGCCTGGCGACGGCTAGCTCCACCTTCTTGCCGCTTCGGGTGTACGGAATATCGTTCACCTGCACGATGCGCTTGGGTACGTGCCGTGGACTGGCGCCCTCGCGGATTCGGCTCTTGAGTTGTTTAAGCAGATCGTTGGTGATTTCCTGGCCGGCGGCCGGGACCACCAGCAAAACCACTTCCACGTCGCCGTCGATCTGGCGACCGACCACAAGGCTGTCTTTGACTTCAGCCACGGTTTCGACCTGGCGGTAGATTTCCGCGGTACCGATTCGAACACCGCCGGGATTCAGGGTAGCGTCGGAGCGGCCGTAGATGATGGCGCCGCCGTGCTCGGTGAATTCGATGAAATCGCCGTGGGCCCAGACGCCGGGGAAGGTGTTGAAGTAAGCATCGCGGTAGCGCTCACCATCCGGGTCCTGCCAGAAGCTGACGGGCATGGATGGCAGGGGCTGACGGCAGACCAGTTCGCCGCGGCCTTCGCTGACCGGTTGGCCATCGTCGGCGTAAGCGACAGCATCAACACCCAGGAAACGGCACTGGATTTCGCCGCGACGAACAGGCAGCAGCGGGGTTGAGCCCACAAAACAACCACAGATATCAGTACCGCCGGCGATAGATCCGAGCAGGGCGCCTGGCGCACCGTCGCTGTAGACCCAATCGTAATCTTCCGGCAACAGCGGCGAACCGGTGGAGAACACCACCCGCAGTTTGCTCTGGTCCAGCGTTTTCGCGGGCGCCAGCTCGCCCTTCCGACAGCCGGCGATGAAGCGCGCACTGGTGCCGAAATGGGTGACCTTCTCTTCCGCCACAATGTCCCAGAGGAAGTTCAGGGTCGGATAGCCCGGGGAGCCGTCAACGGTGATCACTGCCGCGCCTGTCATCAGGGCGGAGGCTTGCCAGTTCCACATCATCCAGCCACAGGTGGTGAAGTACAGGAACCGGTCCTGCGTACCAACGTCGCCATGAAGCATCAATTCCTTGGCATGATTAACCAACAGTCCGGCGTTGCCGTGAACGATGCACTTGGGTTTGCCCGTGGTACCGGACGAATACAGGATATACACTGGGTGGTCCGGGGCAAGCGGCGTGAACGAAGGCGGCTTGCCCGCACCGGAGGCCAGTGCATCTTCCCAGGTGGTGACCAGATCACCAGGAATCGGGGCTTCGTCAGGCAGTTGCTAGACGCTGACAACGGTGTTCAGCGTAGGCAGGCCGGCGATTAGCTCGGCAAAATCCTGCTGGCGGGCGAACACCTTGCCACCGTATCCGTAACCGTTAACAACGATGAGCGCTGCGGGTTCAATCTGACCAAAACGATCGAGAATGGCGCCAACACCAAAATCGGGAGACGCGGAACTCCAGATGGCGCCGAGGCTGGTCGCTGCCAGCATACCAACCAGGGCTTCATAGCCGTTAGTGACCACACCAGCCACTCGATCGCCCTGTTGAATTCCTTTGCCACGCAGGAATGCTTCAAGGGCACCCGCGTCCGCCCTTAGCTCGGCGTAGGTGCGGCGGAGCACAGGGCGGGTTTCACAGTAGGCCACCACCGCCTCGCGATTGGCGTGCTCTCCCTGCCCCAAACGGAGCAGGTTGGCGGCAAAATTCAGCTTCATACCCGGGAACCATTCGGCGCCAGGCATTTCACGCTTGCCAAGGACTTTATCGGCCGGTGTGTCGCAGACCAGACCACAGTAATCCCAGACCTTTTGCCAGAAGGTCTCAAGCTCATCAATCGACCACTGGTGCAAAGCGTGGTAATCGGTAAAGGGACCTAGGCCCTGCTGCTCCAGCCAGGCCTTGAATTGGCCCATTCTGGAGTCCTTCAGGGTGTCTTCTGAGGGCGACCAAAAAAATATCAGGGCTGGGAGTGGTTTGGTTTTTCATGAGTCAAATCCTATTTTCATGAGCCGGCTTGACAGTCTGTTGCCTGACCGACTTTCGAACCGTTGTGACGGTTTAGCTGATTGCAGATCCAGTCGCCGGTCGCGACCAGTTTTTCCAGATCAACACCGGTTTCTATGCCAAGGCCGTTAAGCAGGTATAGCACGTCTTCGGTGGCGACGTTGCCCGAGGCGCCTTTGGCGTAGGGGCAGCCGCCGAGGCCGGCGACGGAGGCATCGATAACGCTGACACCCTCTTCCAGCACCGCATACAGGTTGGCCAGTGCCTGGCCGTAGGTGTCGTGGAAGTGGGCGGCCAGCTTTTCCATGGGCACGTGGGCGGCGACGGCTTCGAGCATGCGCTTGGCTTTGATCGGTGTGCCTACGCCAATGGTGTCGCCCAGGGAGATTTCGTGGCAGCCCATGTCGTACAGGGCTTTGGCCACATGAGCGACCTGTTCCGGGGCAATATCGCCTTCGTACGGGCAGCCCATGACGGTGGAGACGTAACCGCGCACTGGGATACCGTGTTTGCGGGCTTCTTCCACCACCGGGGCGAAGCGTTCGAGGCTTTCGGCGATGGTGCAGTTGATGTTCTTTTTGGTGAAGGATTCGGACGCGGCGCCGAAGACGGCCACTTCGCCGACCTTCGCAGCCAGTGCCCCTTCAAACCCTTTCAGGTTCGGGGTGAGGGCGGAGTAGCAAACGCCAGCCTTGCGATTGATGCCGGCCATAACCTCGGCGGCATCGCCCATTTGTGGCACCCATTTCGGGGACACGAAGCTGGCGGCCTCGATGTGGCTCAGGCCGCTGTCTGCCAGGCGGTCGATCAGCCCGGTTTTGTTGGTGGTGGCGACCACCGGGCCGGGCTCGTTCTGGAGTCCGTCCCGGGGGCTCATCTCAACCAGGCGGACCTGTTTGGGAAAGGCCATTAGCCTGCCTCCTCTTGTTTCGCTTCTGGGTCGTTCACCTCAATGGCAATCAGTTCGGCACCTTCGGAAACCTGGTCGCCTTCGGCGAAGAAGATTTCGGTGACCACGCCGTCGGCCGGGGCCTTGATGGCGTGCTCCATCTTCATGGCTTCCATGATCACGAGGCTCTGGCCAGCGGTAACCTTGTCGCCAACCTTGGTCTGCACGGCCACGATGGCACCGTTCATGGGCGCGGCCAGGCTGCCTTCGCCGGCCATTTCCTCAAAGCCGTAGCTTTCCTTGTACACGGTGCAGTTGAAGGTGTCGCCTTCGTAGAACAGCACCAGCTGGTCGTTGTGCAGGTTGCCATGGATGCTGATGCGGTGGCCGTTGATAACTGCCTGCAGATAATCGTCGTCCAGGCGGGCGGTGAGGTTGTAGACGCTGTCGCCCACATACACCTGATAACGGTCATCACGCTCCAGTACCTTGAGGTCGTGAATCTCTTCACCGACCTGCAGCTGCAGTGGCTGGGCATACTCGGAGTTCATGCGCCAGCTGTTCTGGCGGCCGAACGGTGACCAGGGGTCGGTGCTTACGACTTCCCGGGATTTTCGCTGCTCCAGAACAAAACCGGCGGCAAGTACCAGCGCTTTATGGGTATCCAGCTTGGATTTCGGGAACAGCAGTTCCCGGTGATCCTCGATGAACCCGGTGGTCAGGTCCGCTTCCCGGAACGGCTGGGCGTCGGCCAGGGCGTGCAGGAACCGGATGTTGGTCTTCACGCCGGCAATGCGGTAATGCTCCAGGGCCTGGACCATGCGGTTGATGGCCTGATCGCGGGTTTCGTCCCACACGATCAGCTTGGCGATCATGGGGTCGTAATGGATGCTGATGTCGTCGCCTTCGGTCACACCGGTATCCACCCGCACGTGGGCGCTTTCATCCGGGGTGCTCAGGTAACGCAGGTTACCAGTGGCCGGCAGGAAGTCCTGGTCCGGGTCCTCGGCGTAGATCCGCGCTTCCAGGGCGTGGCCCCGGGTTTTCACCTGGGACTGTTCCAGCGGCAGGGCATCACCCCAGGCCACTTTCAACTGCCACTCCACCAGATCCTGGCCGGTAACCATCTCGGTAACCGGGTGCTCTACCTGCAGGCGGGTGTTCATCTCCATGAAAAAGAAGGAGCCGTCGACGTCGTACAGGAATTCAACGGTGCCGGCACCGACATAGTTGATGGCCTGGGCGGCGCGCACGGCGGCCTCACCCATGGCCTTGCGGGTGTCTTCGCTCAGGCCGGGGGCCGGGGCTTCTTCCAGCACTTTCTGGTGGCGGCGCTGCACGGAGCAGTCACGCTCTGCCAGATACACGCCCTTGCCATCCTTGTCGCAGAAGACCTGGATCTCCACGTGCCGTGGCTGGGTCAGGTAGCGTTCGATCAGCATGTCGGGGTTGCCGAAGGCATTCTGGGCTTCGCGCTTGGCGGCGGCCAGGGCGTCGTCGAATTCGCCCATGTTATTCACCACGCGCATGCCCTTGCCGCCGCCACCTGCGACGGCCTTGAGCAGCAGCGGGAAGCCGCATTTCTCGGCTTCGGCCCGCAGGGTTTCCACAGACTGGTCGTCGCCATGGTAGCCGGGCACCAGGGGTACGCCGGCTTTTTCCATGATGGCCTTGGCCGCAGATTTGGAGCCCATGGCAGCAATGGCCGAGGAGGGCGGGCCAATGAAGACAATGTTGTTGGCTTCACAGGCTTCGGCGAATGCGGTGTTCTCCGAGAGGAAACCGTAGCCCGGGTGAACGGCCTGGGCGCCACTCTGCTTGGCAATCTCGATGATCTTTTCAGCCCGCAGGTAGCTCTCGGAGCTGGGTGCGGGGCCGATGTGGAAGGCTTCGTCGGCCATGGCCACGTGCCGTGCATTGGCGTCGGCCTCAGAATAGACGGCGACGACGCGAATGCCCATGCGGTGGGCGGTTTGTATGATCCGGCAGGCGATTTCGCCCCGGTTGGCGATCAGTATCTTGCTGAACATTGTTATTCTTCCTCCGGAACCCAGTTGGCCTTGCGCTTGTTCAGGAAGGCGCTGAGCCCTTCCTGCCCTTCTTCACCCACCCGGATATCCGCGATGCGGTGTGCAGTGTCGTCAATCACGTCGTCGTTGATGGGCTTGTGGCTAACGGCGAATACCAGGTCCTTGGCGGCTTTCATGGCCTCGGGCCCGTTCATGGCCAGTTGCTGGAGCATCTCTTTGCAGCGGGCTTCCATGGCGTCGACATCGTCACAGACGATGTGTACAAGGCCGTATTCCTGAGCCTGCTTTGCGGTGAACACTTCGGCGGAGATGAAGTACCGCCGGGCCTGGGGCTCGCCAATAGCGCGCACCACGTAGGGGCTGATCACCGCCGGAATCAGGCCGAGCTTCACTTCGCTGAGGCAGAAGCTGGATTTTTCGGTGGCAATGACGATGTCGCAGCAGGCGGCAAGGCCCACCGCGCCGCCGAAGGCAGCGCCCTGTACCAGGCCGATCACCGGCTTGGACAGGTGGTTGAGTACGTTCATCAGCCGCGCCAGTTCCCGGGAATCGTCCAGATTTTCCTGGCGGGAGTTCTCGGCCATACGGCGCATCCAGCCAAGGTCGGCCCCGGCGGAGAAGTGCTTGCCTTCGGAGCGCAGGATAACGACCTTCACGCTGTTGTCGGCATTCACTTCGGTGAGGGTGCTGATCAGCTGCTGGATGATCACGTCGTCGAAGGCGTTGCGCTTGTCCGGGCGGTTGAGAACCACCTCGGCAATGCCTTCGGACCGGTGTCTGAGCAGAACTGCGGATTCGTTGTCTGTCATGTCAGTCTCCCCGATTACATCCGGAACACGCCAAAGCGCGTTGGCTTGGCGGGTCGGTTAAGGGTGGCAGACAGGCTCAGGGCAACCACTTCGCGGGTCTGGGCCGGGTCGATGACGCCGTCGTCCCAGAGACGCGCACTGGCGTAGTAGGGGTGGCCCTGGTGTTCGTAGGTGTCGATGATCGGCTGCTTGAATTCAGCCTCTTCCTCGGCGCTCCATTCCTGGCCCTTGCGCTCCATACCTTCGCGGCGAACGGTAGCCATAACGCCGGCGGCCTGCTCGCCACCCATGACGGAGATACGGGCATTCGGCCACATCCACAGGAAGTCCGGGCTGTAGGCCCGGCCGCACATGCCGTAGTTGCCCGCCCCGAAAGACCCACCGATCAGTACGGTGATCTTCGGTACGTTGGCACAGGCCACGGCCATAACCATCTTGGCGCCGTGCTTGGCGATACCTTCGGATTCGTATTTCTGTCCGACCATGAAGCCGGTGATGTTCTGCAGGAACAGCAGCGGGATGTTGCGCTGGCAGCACAGCTCAACGAAGTGGGCGCCTTTCTGGGCGGCTTCGCTGAACAGGATGCCGTTGTTGGCGATGATGCCCACCGGGTAGCCGTGAATGTGGGCAAAGCCGGTCACCAGGGTCTGGCCGTAGTAGCGTTTGAATTCGTCAAACTCGGAACCGTCGACGGTGCGGGCGATGACGTCACGCACGTCGAACTGCTTGCGCAGGTCGGTGCCGACGATGCCGTAGATTTCTTCGGCGTCGTACAGCGGTGCCTTGGGCTTGCGAATTTCCACATCCGTTGGCTTGCGACGGTTCAGGTTGGAGACGCTGCGCCGGGCGATTTCCAGGGCGTGGGCGTCGTTCTCGGCGTAGTGGTCGGCAACACCGGAGATTTTACAGTGCACGTCGGCGCCACCGAGGTCTTCGGCGGTCACTACTTCACCGGTGGCGGCTTTTACCAGCGGCGGACCGGCCAGGAAGATGGTGCCCTGGTTGCGGACGATGATGGACTCATCCGCCATGGCGGGCACGTAGGCGCCACCGGCGGTGCACAGGCCCATAACGACGGCGATCTGGGGGATGTCGTCGGCGGACATGCGGGCCTGGTTGTAGAAGATGCGGCCGAAGTGGTCGCGATCCGGGAAGACTTCGTCCTGGCGGGGCAGGTTGGCACCGCCGGAGTCGACCAGGTAGATACACGGCAGGCGATTCTGCAGGGCGATTTCCTGGGCGCGCAGGTGTTTTTTCACGGTCAGCGGGTAGTAGCTGCCGCCTTTTACGGTGGCGTCGTTGGCGATGATCATGCATTCGGTGCCGGAGACGCGGCCCACGCCGGCGATCACGCCTGCCGCGGGGACTTCTTCATCGTAGACGTTGTAGGCGGCGAACTGGCCGATTTCCAGGAACGGGGAGCCGTCGTCCAGGAGGCGGTTGATGCGCTCCCGGGGCAGCAGCTTGCCACGGGCGATGTGGCGCTCCTGGTAGGAGGGGCCGCCGCCTTGCTGGATGGTGGAAACTTTGTCGCGCAGGTCGGCTACGGCCTGGGCCATGGATTCCTGGTTGGCCTGGAACTCTTCGGACCTGGGGTTAATCTTGCTTTGCAGTATTGTCATTTTTTCGGGCCTCGAGGTTCGGGGCGGCGGGACTGGCAGGGAATCTTTCCGGGAACCGCTACGAGCACATCCATGTGCACTTGGCGTCGGCCATCCATGGCCGCCGACATTCCCGGAAAGACACCCTGCCAGTCCCTCGTCGTACTTTGGGTGCAAGCCGTCCCCGGATTTTCCGGCTGCGGACGGCTTCTGGCTTGAAGCTGCGTTTTACTTGTTCAGGTACAGCTCACGACCGATCAGCATCCGACGGATCTCGGATGTTCCGGCACCGATCTCATACAGCTTGGCGTCCCGCAGCAGGCGGCCTGTCGGGTATTCGTTGATGTAGCCGTTACCGCCGAGCAGCTGGATGGCGTCTAGGGCGATCTTGGTGGCCATTTCGGCGGAGTAGAGGATTGCGCCAGCAGCGTCTTTACGGGTGGTTTCCGCGCCGCGGTCGGCGGACATGGCAACCATGTAGACGTACGACTTGGCGGTGTTCATCCAGGTGTACATGTCGGCGACTTTGCCCTGTACCAGTTCGAATTCACCGATGGCCTGGCCGAACTGTTTGCGTTCGCGGATGTAGGGAACAACCACGTCCATGGCGGCTTGCATGATGCCCAGTGGGCCGCCGGAGAGAACCAGGCGCTCGTAGTCGAGGCCGCTCATGAGGACTTTGGCGCCGTTGCCAACGCCGCCCAACACATTTTCCTTGGGTACTTTGCAGTCCTGGAAGACCAGTTCGCAGGTGTTGGAGCCGCGCATGCCGAGCTTGTCGAGTTTCTGGTGGCGGCTGAAGCCCGGGGCGTCGCGTTCAACGATGAAGGCGGTCACGCCCCTGGAGCCGGCGGATGTGTCGGTCTTGGCGTAGATGACGTAGGTGTTTGCATCCGGGCCGTTGGTGATCCACATCTTGTTGCCGTTGAGGACGTAGTGGTCACCGGCGTCTTTGGCGCTGAGTTTCATGGAGATAACGTCGGATCCGGCGTTGGGCTCGGACATGGCCAGGGCGCCAATGTGTTCGCCGCTGACGAGCTTCGGCAGGTATTTCTGTTTCTGTTCTTCGGTGCCGTTGCGGTGAATCTGGTTTACACACAGGTTGGAGTGGGCACCGTAGGAGAGGCCAACGGAGGCGGAAGCACGGCTGATTTCTTCCATGGCGATGACGTGCGCCAGGTAGCCCATGTCGGAGCCGCCGTATTCTTCGCTCACGGTGATACCCAGCAGGCCCATGTCGCCCATTTTCCGCCACAGGTCCATGGGGAACTCGTTGTTGCGGTCAATTTCCTCGGCGCGCGGTGCGATTTCGGAAGCGGCAAAGCCGTTGATCTGCTCACGGAGCATATCGAGGGTTTCGCCGAGGCCGAAGTTGAGCTCTGAGTACTGTGATTTCATCGTTGGCTACCTTTGATTTCTGTCATTCATTAGTTTTCAGCGGTCTGCCTGGCTTCTTCTTTTGCCGGGGCCTGCTGTTTCTTTTTCTTCTGCAGCTCGGCCAGGGCTTCTCGGCACCGGGCTTCGGCTGTATCCATTTCCATTTCTGCCTGGGCAATGTCGTTTTTCTGCTGCTCCAGCTGAGCCCGTTTGTTCTCCAGGATGGTCAGCATCTTGAGCAGCTGTTTTTCATTGCCACTGAGGGTTTCGTCCCACAGGTCGAACAGTTCTTTGGTTTCTGCCAGAGAGAAGCCCATGCGTTTATTTCGAATAATATGTTCTAGGCGGGCCCTGCATTTTGAATCGAAAATACGCTTCCTCCCGTGCCGACACGGGTTAAGCAAACCTTGATCCTCGTAGAAACGAACGCTTCTGGTGGTTATTTCAAATTCGTTCGCTAACTCGCCGATACTGAAAGTTTCTTGTTGCGACATGGGCTGATCCTTATGGGCTGTATAGGAAAACGCTAAGTTTTCTCTCCCATAAATGTTCACTCCAAAACGCTAGTGAACCGGTAGTATTGGTAATCAGGGGTGGTACAAAGTTAAAACTTGGTTAACTGGTTTAGATTCCCGTTGTTTCAACGGGTTTTCTTGCATCCTTGCTAGATTATTAACTCTGGGCGGTCGAGTGCTTGGAGAGAGCCTATAAAGCTCTCTCCGGTGTCGTGATTGTGGCGACTACTTTATGGCCGAGTAGATTTTGGCGTGAGGCCCGGAGACTTGGGTTTCCCAGGCTTCAGATGCCTTGTCAAAATCGTATTCCAAGTAATCAACAGAGATCTCTTGTTCCTCTGCGATCTTGAGCAAACGCTCCCAGATTCTTCGTCGGTCATCCGGTGCGCGCTGCCCAGTTCCGATGACTGATAACGATCTGAAAAGCAGGAGCGCCATATCCAGATTGATTTGCCGGCCAGCGCCTGTGCCTATGGTCATGATGCGCGCGCCCCAACGTGTGGCTTTCAAGGCATTTAGCATTGGTTGGCCGCATACAAGATCGAGCACTACATCAAACCCTTCTCCAGCGGCATCTTTAAGGGCCGCTTCGTCTTTTTCGTCGCCGTTTAAGCAGACAATGTCATCAGCAATTCCCCGTTCCTTTAGCCGAAAAAGGGATTCTTCATGTCTTGCAGCCGCAACGACCTTTCCAGCGCCAAGATATTTGGCGAGTTGAAGTGCAATCTGTCCCAAGGTGCCGGTAGCTCCAAGGATAAGTACTGTTTCTCCTGGCTGTATTTTTGCTTCCTCAAGAGGAATAAGGGCACCTGTTGCGGCAATGCCCATCGTAATTGCTGTTCGGTCATCAATGTGGTCAGGCACTTCCCATACCTCCTCTTGAGGCACAAGTGTTCGCTCAGCCCATGCGCCGAAAGGCAGGACTGACCGTTCTCCGAAATAGACTCTTGTTCCATCAAGGGTTCGCCCGACTCCCTCACCCCGGATGACACAGGGGTACTCCACACCTAACCGGTATGCGCCTAAAACATCCCATCCGCCCAGTCCTGCAGTATCGACGTCAATGAGGACTGCTCCCTCTTTCTCCTGAGGCTCCGGAAAATCCTGGATGACGGGAATTGCTCCACGCTCTTTAATCACTGCTGCTTTCACGTCGATCTCCTTTTGTTGTTGGCGCTGTTATTGGCAGGGGTTGGAGGAGTGGTGGAATATTTTCATCGTACGCTGCACTAGTCTCGCTCTAATGCCATGGCAACGCCTTGTCCACCACCGATACAAAGTGTTGCTAGGCCTTTCTTGGAGTCTCGTCGAGCCATTTCATAAAGTAGCGTGACGAGGATGCGGCATCCGGACGCCCCAATCGGATGCCCGAGGGCAATTGCGCCTCCATTTACATTTACCTTCTCAGATTCCCAACCCAGCTCTTTGCCTACGGAAAGGCACTGGGCGGCAAAAGCCTCATTAGCTTCGATGAGATCAAGGTCCCCAACAGACCAATTCACTTTGGCAAGACATTTCCGTGTGGCTGGAACGGGGCCAATACCCATGATGGAGGGATCGACGGCGGCGCTCGCGTAACTCTTAATTCGAGCGAGAACAGTAAGGCCTAGCTCCGTTGCTTTTTCGGCTGACATCAAAAGTACCGCGGCAGCTCCGTCATTTAATGAGGAAGCATTGCCCGCCGTCACGCTGCCACCTTTTGCGAAAGCTGGCCTCAGTTTTGAGAGTCCGGCGGAAGAGACGTCACCCCGAGGTTGCTCGTCAGTATCAAACTTCAGCGGCGAACCTTTGCGCTGAGGAATTTCCACTGGGGTTATCTCATCTTTAAATCGGCCAGAGGCCACGGCCTCACTGCCCTTTAACTGAGAGATGACAGCAAAAGCATCCTGCTCCTCACGGGTAATTTGATATTTCTCCGCAAGGTTCTCTGCGGTGACTCCCATGTGATAATCGTTGAAGGCGTCAATCAATCCGTCTGTAAGCATGCTGTCTTCAACTTGTGAGTGTCCCATACGAAGCCCGCTTCGAGCTTTGGCCAGAAGGTAAGGGGATTGACTCATGCTCTCCATGCCGCCCGCTACAACAACATCTGCTTCTTTGCATTGAATCGCCTGGGCTGCCAGATTGACTGATTCGAGGCCAGACCCACAAAGCTTGTTCAATGTCATTGCTGAGGTAGTAAAGGGAAGCCCTGCCTTGATAGCGGACTGGCGCGCAGGATTCTGGCCGCAGCCGGCAGACAACACCTGGCCCATGACAACATTGTCCACGAGTTCCGGGTTGAGAGAGGTGGAGCTCAGTAAAGAGCGTATAACCGTCGCCCCGAGATCAACAGCAGAGGTATCTGACAAAGAACCTTGAAAGCTTCCTATGGCGGTTCGCGTTGCGGCAACAATTACTACGTCTTGCATTTCCTTCTCCAAATAAAAAGGCGTGACTACCGGGGGGAGGTAGTCACGCAAATGCCCCGATAGGAGCACCTCCGCCCAAGGGGTGAAGCAACAGGTACTTCGCTCGCGAAGCTGGGTCCGTACAAGGGCAGAAAAACATTACCAACCTAAGATAGGTCCAATAGTAACGATAATTCTACATACAGACAAGGATTTTGCACAGAGAATTTTTAGCTGCGTGCAGATTGTTCTGTAGGAGGCGAGGCGCTAGGCGCGGATGCGTTGAGACTGGATTGCTTGTATCTGCGCTCGTTGGAGTAAATCTGAAAGCGCTTCTCATCTCAGAATCATATAGGTTAGATGAGAAGCTTCGCCTGCTTATCGGAAATTCACGAATCTTTCCGTTTCGCCTTGATTGATTCTGCAAAATCACTTTTGAGGGTAGGGAAGTATGCAATTTGGCCTCCCATCCCGCCGGCAATGTCGATAGATGCACCGCTGATGAAGCTTGCATAGTCGCTTGCAAGAAACAGTGCCATGCCGGCAACATCTTCGGGTTTTCCAAACCGCCCGAGTGGAACAACTTTTAAAACCATTTCGTTGAACTCTTCACGGGTAACTCCGGGGCCCATTTCTTGGAAGTGTCTCTCCCATTGCCCGGTATCGATCCATCCCATATTCAACGAGTTGACGAGAATGTTGTCTTTTGGGAGTGACATGCCGAGTGATTTGGACAAGGCGACGCAAGAAGCTCGGTTGATAACCGATGGGATGCCAGAGGGTGTAGGGATCGTGCCCGCCAGGGCGTTGATCTCGATAATTCGCCCCCAGCGCTGTTTTCTCATGTGAGGCACGACAGCCTTTACAAACCTAAAATGCCCCATCTGGAGGACATTTGCGTGATCAAGAATGTCTTCCGGTGTTAGTGAGTCCAGTGATCCGCCTTTGCCTTGTCCTGCGTTATTGACCAGGACATCTACGCCTCCCCAAGCTTTAGTGATCTCATCGACAAAACCATTAACAGCCTCGGTGTTTGTTACATCCACTGAGCGAGCGATGATACTAGCTGCCGAGGATCGCATCTTGTCAGCTGCTGCTTCTATAGCTTTTGCATCGCGAGCGCAAATGGCTACACGTGCGCCGTTCTCTGCGAATGCTGAGGCTATCGCGTAGCCGATACCCCGAGATGCGCCCGTGACGATTACTCTCCTTTTGCTGAGGTCAATGTTCATAAGGTTTGTCTCCGCTTTTGTTCTTCGGTTCGTGGCTTTCGCTGGCCAAGGCGAGCAGCGGCAGCCCTTGATTTGGCGGCCTGCTTGTCGACTTTGGCTTGGCGTCATTGCCGAAGTAAAACATAAGTTGGACACAGAGGGCCAATATGTTTAATTTTGTCGAGTGGCAAGTTGGCTAACGTGGCAGGCTGTTGAAAAATCGTAATTTTAAACATTTTCTTTCAAAATGTTTGATTTCTATAAAATCTCAATAGAGAATGAGGATCTAGATTTGGAATTACGGAGAGTTCGACTAGGATGGTGGGAGGATAGAAATTTTCTGTCCTAGATTTTTGGGTCGGCTGTGGATAAGTAGCCTAAGGCAGTGAACGCCAGCCAGCCGTACGCTCTGAAAACAAAAACAAGGGAACAATATGAACACTATAAAAAAGCGTGATCACATTGACATGATTCAACGAAGTGCTCTGGCTGTTGCGATCACGGTCGCGGCCGGCAGTGCCTCCGCAATGGAGATTGATGTAGGGAATCCTGATATTCGTCTGCGCTGGGACAATACGGCTCGCTATAATCTTGGCGTGCGAGTAGAGGATCAGGACAGCGCCATCATGAACAACCCGAACTATGACGAGTCTAATGGCAAGTTCGAGCAAGGCGACATTGTAACCAATCGTCTGGATTGGTTGACAGAGGTCGATTTGTCTTACAAGTGGCATTTCGGTGCCCGAGTCAGTGCTGCAGGTTGGTACGACGATGCCTACAAGGATCGTACTGTGGAGTCCAATCTGCCAGGCTACTCGACAAGCTACTACGGAGACAGATACAGCTCTGAGGTGGCTCGCTATGTGAACGGGCCGTCCGGAGAGATTCTGGATGCCTTTGTCTGGGCGAACTTCGATGTCGCCGGTACACCTGTCAATTTGAAAGTTGGGAAGCATACACAGTATTGGGGTGAGGGCTTGCTATTTGGTGCTCATGCGGTTTCCTATTCGCAGGCGCCTACCGATGCTGTAAAGGCTGTAACCAGTCCGGGGATTGAAACAAAAGAAGTGTTCTTGCCGGTAGGGCAGGTGACTGCTCAGGCGCAGTTGACCGACAGTCTCACGGTTGCCGCTCAATATTACTATGATTGGGAATACACTCGCTTTCCATTTGGCGGTACTTATTTTGGAGCGGCAGATCCATTCTTCGAGGGGCCTGATCGCTTACCAGCAGCGCCAGGCTTCAATTTAAACCGTGCGCAATCCAAGTTTGGGCGCGACGATGCCAATTGGGGTGTAATGGCGATGTACACCTTCCAGAGTTCGGGATCGCGAGTGGGCGCCTTTTATCGCGAGTTTGATGACTATCAGGCCTGGTTGTCTCCCCAGATCAATATGGCAACGGGCGAATATCGCCTCGTCTATCCCCGCGACGTCAAGCTCTTTGGTTTGAGTTGGGGGGGCAGTGTTGGAACGGCTTCCGTAGGTGCAGAAGTTTCGTATCGTCAGGATGGTGCTCTCAACGCTACGGGCGTTAGTAACGTTGATGATGAGGGGCCGAGAGGTGATACCTTTCATGCCGTCATCAATACCGTGTATGGCGTGCCTCGGAACTGGTTGGCTGACAACTCGGTCTTGGTTGCGGAATTGGCATACAGTCATTTGAATAAGGTTACTGCTCACGAAGAACTGTACAAAGGTGAAGGTTATAACTGTACTGATCTCCGTACCGGTGGTCAGGGTAGCGAAGATGACGGGTGTTCAACACGCAACTACTATGCGGTTGCTGTGAACTTCACGCCAGAATATCTTGCTGTTCTTCCCTCTTGGGATCTGAAGGTACCCCTGACTCTTAATTACGGTCTCAGCGGCAATGCCGCAACTGCAGGTGGTGGCTCAGAAGGCTCGCTGTCCTGGTCTGTAGGAGCTGAAATGACATACCAGCAAAGTCATCAGTTTACAGTGCGCTACGCAGATACAGCAGCGCAAGAGAAAAATACCCAAAATGTATTCGGCGACACGATGGTGAACGGCAACGGAGCTGTTGGTGGAACAGACCGTGGCTGGTTGTCCTTTACATACAAAACCTCCTTTTAACAAACATAAAAGCGGAGATTCCTTGTGAAACTCAGAAAGCTCCTATGCAACCTTGCTATCAGTCTTTCGGTATTCGGTTTGGCGTCGAATTTGTCTGCTGCCGTTTCACCAGAGGCTGCCCAAAAACTTGGAAATGAGCTGACGCCTTTTGGAGCCATCAAGGCTGGTAATGATGAAGGAACCATTCCGCCATACGAGGGTGGTTTGAGGACTGCGCCAGAGGGATTTGAGCCGGGTAATGGCTACTGGATCAATCCATTCAAAGATGAGGAGCCGCGCCTTAGAATCGACGCGAGCAATTATCAGGAGCATGAAGATAAACTCAGCGCAGGTCAGATTAAGCTGCTGACCACATACCCGGATACTTATTACATTGATGTCTATCCAACCCATCGAACTGCGGCCTATCCGCAAGACGTGCTTGATGCCACTGTTCGCAATGCGACAACTTGTGAAACTCTCAAGAATGGTTTAGCGCTGGATCCCTCCTGTCGTGGCGGGCTCCCATTCCCGATTCCACAAACGGGTAATGAGATGATGTGGAATCAGCAAGTTCGTTACAACGATGGGGAATATGGAACGACTACTGCTGCTTCCAATAGTTGGATTGTTGATTCAAACGGAAGCGTTACCAAGGCTTCGGAGCAAAAGACTTTCGTAGAGCGCCCGTTCTACCAGACCGACGTAGAGGGTAGAGATCCTCAGATGTATACCCGGGTCTATTCGGTTACTCAAGAGCCAGCTCGCAGAGCAGGTGAGTTGACTGGCTACATGGACTTTCTTGACCCCACTGAAAGTCCCCGCCGGGCATGGAGTTATACTCCTGGCCAGCGTCGGATCAAGCGAGCTCCGGAATTTGCCTATGATACCCCGGTTGCAAGTATGGGCGGACTAGAGCTGTTTGATGAACTGTTCATGTTCTCGGGCATGCAAGACCGGTTCGATTTTAAGCTTGTCGGCCGAAAAGAAATGTACATTCCCTACAACACGTACGAGTTCTACTTCGATTGCGAGCAGGACAACCAGTTCATGAAGCATCACGTGAACCCTGAGTGCGAGCGCTGGGAGTTGCATCGAGTATGGGTGGTTGAAGCGACCCTTAAAGACCAATATCGCCACGTTTACAGCAAACGTACATACTACCTCGATGAAGATACGTATGGAGCTGGTATGTATGACGCTTGGGACCAAAGCGGCCAGCTTTATCGTTCAATGCTGTTGGGTGGCGTGCAATTGTATAATCATGACATTCCTTACATCGTTAAGCATGCCATCTATGACTTCAACAAGGGAATGTACGGTATTATCAATGATGCACTCAACGGTGGTTACCGTGTGCTCGAAGAGCCTCGTTCAGAGCGAGAGCTGAGTACACAAGTTATCGTGAACAGAGAGAGTGCTCGGTAACATTGGCCTGTAGGTATTCCCAGGGATGGGATGCTTACTCGACAGAATGTTGTTCTTCTCAATGAAGTTCGCAGCGGCAAAGCGGTAACCTGAATTACCAAGGACAAAAACAATGAAAACTCGCCTATTCCATTCGCCAATAAGATTTGCCAGATCCGCACTTCTCAACTGCGGTGTTGTGTGGCTTTTCTGCTTGGCGCTAGTTAATTCTCAGCAGCTTTTCGCCGCGTCACCTTCAGGTCCGGCTAATGCGAATGCGGCGGGCGATTTATTCAAGGAATCGCCAGACCAACCATATCCTTCTACACAGCCAGTTATCGGGCTTGCGGCGGCAGGGAGTGATTTAATCGGGGTAGGTTTACGCGGTCTGATAATTAGGTCTGAAGATAATGGTAAGACCTGGCAGCAAATCTCAAGCCCTGTCGACACTGACTTGGTTGATGTCTACTTCAGTGATTCCAAGACCGGTTGGGCAGTTGGTCACGATTCCGTTCTATTGCAAACGGAAGACGGTGGCAGTTCTTGGTCAGTAAATCTGGACGGAAAAAAACTAAAGACTCTGCTAGAAAATCACTATTCATCTGCGCCCTCGCTCGACGACTTTGAACGCGAGAATATGCTGGCTGAGATCGACTTCGCGACGAGTACTTCCGCAAATCCAGAAGTGATCCCGACTCCGTTTCTGAATGTCCATATTGACGAAAACGGTGAGGGCTTTGTTCTGGGGGCCTTCGGGATGTTGCTTTATACCGATGACAATGGCGAGAGCTGGGTGCCATGGATCGAGCGAACAGACAACGAGCGCAGAATGCACCTCTATGGTATCGCCTCAGCTGATGATGGTTCGATATACATCAGTGGAGAGCAAGGTCTATTGATGAGATTGGATAGGGAACTGAAAAGGTTTGTAGAAGTCAACATTCCATACCCGGGAACCCTCTTTGGCGTCAGTATTCATGGTGACGTTATCTTGGCCTACGGGCTCCGCGGGAACCTCTTTGCGAGCAAGGACCACGCCGGGAGTTGGAGTCATATTGAAAATGGTCAAAAGGGTGGCCTCATCGACGCCATTCGTATAGACGAGAATTATTCGTTAATTGTGAGTCAGCGGGGAGAGATGACCAGGCTCAATCACGAAACGCTGAGAGTCGATCCTGTGGATACAGCATTTAATAGGGCCGTTAATTCTATGGTGCTGGTTAGTTCAAAAAATACCCTTGTTGCCGCTCTGTTCAACGGCACGACAACTTTAGATTCAAAACAGTTTCAGTAACTAAAGCGTTTGATGGGGGCATTAACTTAGGCGTCGGATCATTTCTAGTATCCGTAGGGCCTTCAGCTAGCGCCGACTGTCTGGTTTTTTCAGGCTACCCCAGCTCCGCTCCTTGGAGAGAATAATGGTAAATCAGAAAGCACACACTGGTATGCCTGTCGTACCTAACCTTGAGGATTTTGACAAGCGCTCTGGGGGGGCTTTCGAACGCCTTATATTTAGCCATCGAAAGCTGGTTCTCTTCAGTTGTTTGTTTATGACCCTTGTAATGGGATTCTTTGCGGCGAAACTGGATGTCAATGCCAGTTTTGAAAGAATGATTCCCGTTAATAATCCCTACATTCAAAACTACCTCCAGTATAAGAGTGAACTGCCAGGTCTTGGTAATAGCATTCGGGTTGTAATTAGTAACAAGCAGGGTGACATTTATGACCCCGAATATTTGAAAACCCTAGAAGGAGTAAACGACACGCTGTATCTGATTCCCGGTATTGATCGTTCATGGATGCGTTCCCTCTGGATGCCCATAGTTCGCTGGCGTGAGGTTACGGAAAACGGAATTACTGGTGGCGCGGTTATGCCATCGGATTACGACGGTACAGAATCATCCATTCAATCGCTTAAAAGGAATGTCGATCGTGCTGGTTTGAGAGGGAGCCTGGTAGCGAGCGATGAGTCCTCCAGCATGATTGTTGCACCACTCTTGGACCGAAACCCCAACACTGGAGAGCCATTGGATTATGGGGAATTCTCTCAAGAGCTTGAGAATAAAATCAGGTCTTATGAAAGTGAAAAGATTGGAGTTCACATCGTAGGCTTTAGCAAGCTGGTGGGAGATCTGATAGACGGACTCCAAGTAGTAATGCTGTTCTTTGCTGTGTCTATAGTGATAGCGGCTCTGTTCGTTTATCTGTATACCCGATGTTTGCGCAGCACCATTCTGTTAGTCAGTATCGCCGTTGTTGGTGTGATTTGGCTTTTGGGCTTAATGCAGATCCTGGGCTATTCACTTGACCCCTATTCAATCCTTGTTCCATTCCTGATATTCGCCATTGGTTTGTCTCACGGCACTCAGAAGATGAATGGCGTGCTTCAGGATATTGGGCGTGGTACGCATAAGTACGTCGCTGCGAGGTATACCTTCCGCCGACTTTTTTTGACCGGACTCACTGCCTTGCTCACCAATATCGTCGGGTTTGCAGTTCTGGCGATAATCGACATTCCAGTAATTCGTGATTTGGCGATCACTACCAGCATTGGGGTGTTTCTGCTGATTTTCACGAAACTTATTTTGATACCAGTATCTCTATCTTATATCGGTGTAAGTAAAAAGGCGGCAAGAATTGCTATTGAAAAGGAGCAGTCCGATTCACAGAGTAGCACTTGGCTGGGGCGTGTATGGGCAGGCCTGGACAAGTTCACTGATCGCAAGTTCGCAATTGGCGCTATTTCCGCGTCGGTACTGATTACCGCCATTAGCTCGGTCATTATGATGGACCTGAAAATTGGTGACCTTGATCCAGGTGCGCCTGAGTTACGCCCTGACTCCAGATATAACAAGGATAATGCCTACATCAATGAAAATTATGGGTTATCCAGCGATCAGTTTGCAGTGATCATGAAAACTGATCCCGACGGCTGCCGGTTCTATGAGCCTTTAAAAGCCATGGATAAATTGGCGTGGCAGCTTCGGCAAACCTCTGGCGTGCAAACGACTGATTCGCTCGCAGATCGTGTTCGCTTGATGACCTCCGGGATGGCTGAGGGCAGCACCAAGTGGTTTACGATCAGTCGAGATCAGGCGATAACGAATGCAGCAGTTGATGCAGCAATGATTTCCTCCCCGGGAGTGACCAATCAAGATTGTTCGGTTACACCGCTGATCGCCTATCTGACAGATCATAAAGCCGACACATTGACCCGTGTTTTGAATGAAGTTCAAGGCTTCGCGGCAGAAAACAATACTAGTCAAGATGCTGAGCGACCTGTCGAATTCTTGCTGGCAGCAGGAAATGCTGGCATCGAAGCCGCGACCAACATTGAAGTTCGGAAGGGTATTGTAATCATGTATTTCGCAGTATACGGAGCTACCGCCTTGCTCTGTTTGCTGACCTTCCGGAGCTTTGGACGTGCGATACGAGCAACTGTCGTGGCTATGGTTCCCCTCATAATGACGACGATTATTTGTAAGGCTCTGATGGTAGGTCTCGGTATTGGACTGAAGGTCGCCACTTTACCTGTGATTGCCGTTGGCGTTGGGGTTGGGGTGGACTATGCGCTTTACCTTTTGGGCGTACAGGTGGCGGTACAAGCAAGAGGCGAATCGCTGACAGTGGCCTATCGAAGATCTTTGGACTTCACCGGCCGAGTGGTGGCTCTGATTGGGCTTACCATGGCCGCGGGCGTTGTGACATGGGCCTGGTCTCCAATCAAGTTCCAGGCGGATATGGGAATTCTTCTGACCTTTATGTTCCTGTGGAACATGATTGGGGCTTTGATCCTGATCCCGGCCCTGTCTCACTTCCTGCTTAACGACTCGGAGAACTTGAAACCTGAAAGTGGCTCTGCAGGCGCACCTGATTCGCCGGGAGCGGCAGACACGTCCTCTCAGAGTCACCAGCAAGCTGTGACTCAGACTTCAAGAATGGTCGTTGCTGATTGACCTTTTGTTGCGGCGGGAAGTCTTGATCCGAACGATGGCTTCCCAAATTACGGAGAATTGAAATGTTTGATCTATTAATGAGCGCCGACATGATGGTTCCGGATCCTGATGGTATGACGGAGCTGTTGGTAAGCAAATTGGGAATTCATAAACACGAACGGTGGCGCCAGGCATTCGACGACCATCCTTATATCGCTCACTTCTTGCGCGTCCATAAGTCTTTGGCGGTCTCTCCAACGCGAGTCGAACCCCAGTGGCATCTGGATCGCCCAAATCCCGGGGATCCGATGTTTCATGAGTTTCTGGAAAGTCTTAAAGATTTTCAGGGGCGCCACCGTCCGATGCTAACGCATTCGATCGTGTTGTCGTTGAAAGGTGACAAGTTCAACGAGCTCGTCAGCAAGCTGATGCGTCGTAAATTGCCTTTCCGGATGGCCCAGCGAACTCCTGATATGCCTTTCGACCGATTGTGGTTGGGGGCGACTCCAGAAAAACCCCATTATGATCCAATTGTCGATGGTGGTCTGTGCATTGAAATTATGCCAATGGAACCATTGCAGATGCCGCCTGAGACATTTGATGTTCCGCCGCAAGAGCCGAGAGATCCTAAGCCGGGTGACATGGTGCGGGTGTCTGCGCGGGGTTATTTGGTGAGGGATCTGGACGAAACCTTGCAGCGGCTGTCATCGAATCTCGACTGGGAGCCAACCAAGGCGGTAGAGGTATTGCCAGGGGAAGGGTATCGACGAGCTAGAATGGGGTTCAATCTGGCCAACAGCGCGACACTAGATGTCATTGAGGCAACTCGGTGGGATAGCGATGCCGGCGTGTACCTGAATAGTTGGGGGCCGGGTCCTTATTATATCAGGATTGCGGTGAATGACCTTGCAGCGAAGGCAGAAGATCTCCGTTCTCGAGGAACCAAATTTAGCTGGATTGAGTCCAGCGATGCGGTTGAGGGTAGATCTCTGATCAGGATTGATCCTGAAGAGCTAGATGGCCAACTCTTTGAGTTTGAGGAGTGTTGATATGAGCTTGCCGGAGAAGGTTGTTGAATCGATCAATGACGCTGTCAATGTCTGCAGAGATGGCAACGTCGGCTGGGTGATTCTTAACCGGCCAAAGCAGATCAACGCTATTAATGATGAAATTCGAGAGGGCGTTCCTGAGGCGCTTGAACAATTCGAAAAGGATAAAGAGATCCGAGTAATTGTTATTCGGGGAGAGGGTGAGCGTGGTTTATGTGCCGGTGCTGATATTAAAGAACGCCGCGGTCCGGAGAACTCGCTCCAAGTAAGGAAACGAATGGAATGTGCCCGCTGGATTGAGTCGATTGATCAGACGACCAAGCCTGTCATAGTGGCCATTCACGGCTACTGCATGGGAGGCGGCCTTGAACTGGCCCTCGCCTGCGACATTCGCTACGCATCGCCGAACGCGGTTATGGCACTTCCAGAAACTGGGCTTGGCCTCATCCCTGGAGGTGGAGGTACTCAGCGTTTGTCTCGCGTGGTCGCTCCTGGCCATGCCCTTGATATGTTATTGAGTGGTGACCGCCTTGACGCCGCAAGGGCCAGGAGTATTGGACTGGTGACTCGTGTCGCTGAAACCCAGGAAAGCCTTTTGCAAGAAGTTTCTGAGTTAGCGCAAAAAATAGCTATGAAGCCGCCATTAGCGACCACATACGTCAAAAGAGCTGCGAGAGCATCTTTGGAGTTAGAGCTGAAACGCGGACTAGATTTAGAGCTAGATCTGTTTGCCTTGCTGGCGCCAACCGAAGATGCGCGCGAAGCTGCTTCAGCTTTCAGTGAACGTCGTTCGCCAAATTTCATTGGCGAATAACCTACTCCGACTTTTTAAGGCTAACAATTCAGAGGGTATGTCATGACAACAAAAAAGCTGGAAAATTTGGTGGCGATTGTAACAGGATCTGGGGGAGGACTGGGGGCGGAATGCGCTCGGGTGTTGGCCTCCCATGGAGCTAAATTGGTTGTCGTCGACATCAACGGGGACGCAGCAAAAAGCGTAGTAGCCGAACTGGAGTCAGCTGGCCATGAGGCCATTGCCGTTCAAACCGATGTTTCCTCGGAAACTGATGTAAAGGCGATGATCGAGAAGACAGAGGCGCATTTTGGTCGTATCGATATCCTGCATAACAATGCTGCGGTTCTAAGTATTGAGCAACGACAGCGTGATCGTGATATCTGTAATTTGGACATGGACGCATGGGATCGGGCGATTGCAGTTAACCTCAGAGGCGCTGTGTTGTGCTCCAAGTATGCCATTCCTGTAATGCTCAAACATGGCAAGGGCTCTGTAATTTATGCAACCTCTGGGTTGGGTGCGCAGGGCGATCTGTCTCTGACGGGATACGCGTGCTCCAAAGCCGCATTGAACATGCTGCCGAAATCAGTTGCCGCACAGTATGGAAAGTCTGGGATTAGGGCAAATGCGGTGCAAATTGGGCTTGCGCCCTCAGAGAATGCCCATGGTTCGATGCCCTCTGAGTTGCTTGATATCCTGCGAGACAACCACCTCACGCCAGAACTTGGAACACCCCGTCAAATCGCTGATGTTGTCGCGTTTCTAGCCTCTGATGAATCTTCATTCGTGACAGGGACGACTATTGTCGCGGATGGAGGATTTGGCAGTCATACTCCCTCCCTGGTAGCTATGCGTGAGTTCTTCGCCAAGTCCGGACGAGAAGGTATGTAGGCTGGGTATTGCGACAGAAAGGCATAGCCTGTTGGCGGCTACTTGCTTGTGATGCTTGCGAGTATGAGGTCAGCCGAATGTTCACGCCAAACGCCCATGCCCTCTTCTGAGCGGGTGTCAAATCCCACTAATACTGACATTGAGTAGTGATTGGTAAAGGCACCGGACATTAAGAGGGACGAACTGGCCAGGAAAAGTCGGGCATCTATGTCCGGTCTGAACATTCCCTCAGAAATGCCACGAGTTAATATAGAAGTAAATTTTTTGACCAATGCAGGTGAACGATGAATGAAGTTGTTTGGCCTGCTATCTTGTGACTCGTGGTATCGAATGCCTTCGAGAGCCAAAGTACCTAGTAACGGATCGTTCATGTACTGATCGAAACAGCAGTAAAGCAATTTACGCAGAGCGACATCTGGGCTGAGGTCATCAATTTCCAACTCAATTAGCTCGTCCATGATGCGGGTGGATACATCTTCGAGGACTGTTGTAAAAAGCGAAGCCTTGGATCCGTAGTAGTGGTAAACAAGCTGTTTGGTAACGCCGGCTTCACGGGCAATATCTTCAATACGTGTTCCAGCAAGTCCTTTTACCGCAAAGTTCTCTCTAGCGGATTTCAAAAGGCGATCTAAAGTTTCGCTTTTACTTGAAGGTGAATGCGTAGTTTCATTTGTCATGCTTTTTGGGGCTTATTTTTTAATTTAATGTGTTCCATTTAAAAAAAAACAGAATAATCGCTAGTGCAGAAGCACAGTAGCAGTATATATGCAAAAGACAAGACTGATATTGTAGGGAAACGGGAGGCTATTTTGGAAACTGGAATTGCAGGACGCAGGGCCATTGTCTGTGCCTCATCCCGAGGTCTTGGCCGTGCATGCGCGGAAGCTCTTGCACGCGAGGGTTGTGAAGTTTTTATTAATGGCCGTAGCGAAGAATCTCTGATGGAGGCTGAAAACCATATTTTTCAGACAACGGGCAATCGGCCGACCTCGGTTGTGGCAGACTTAAGCACCGCGACTGGGCGAGAAATGTTGCTCAGGGCCTGCCCAGCTCCAGATATTCTGATTACCAACAACGGCGGACCTGAGTCAGGGTCAATCAATGAATGGACTCTTGAACGTTGGGAAGAGGCTCTAAATGCAAACATGTTGGCCGCAATCATGATGATTCAGTCAGTAGTCAAAGGAATGCAGGATCGTTCATTCGGAAGGATCGTCAACATAACTTCTGCAATGGTGAAAACTCCTCGACTTCCGCTAGGTCTTTCGACAGCCGCCAGAGCTGGCTTGACTGCATTTGCAAAGGCTCTGTCAGTGGATGTAGTGCGCAACAACGTGACTATTAATAATGTGCTTCCAGAGCGAATTGAGACAGATCGGCTTGTCTACATGACTGGGCAATACGCCAAATCAAGGGGCATTGAATATACTCAAGCTCGCAAGGAAATGGTTCGGCCTATACCCGCAAGACGTTTTGGAACGCCAGAAGAGTTTGCTGCGGCGTGTACATTTTTGTGTTCGGCTCAAGCAGGCTATATCACAGGACAGAATCTACAGGTCGACGGTGGCGCGTATTCAGGACTTATTTGATTGCATATTACTTTCGGCTTCGTATTTTCCAGTCATCGGGCGGAATCTCCGAAGCGTCGAAATCTAGCTCGACATCTACTTGGTTCGGATCTTTGAAGAAGACTTGCCAGGTACGTTCATCGCCTGGCGCGCGGATAATTCGATAGGGCACCTCGAACTGGTCCAGTCTATCCAGCACAGAGGAAAGTCCTTGTGCGGAGAAGGCCATGTGATCTAAAGCGCCGCGCCGAGGATTGGGCATCATGTCTACACCAATCAAATGCAACATTGCCTTTCGCCCCGCGGGTGGGTACAGCCACGTGCCATCGACCGGGAAAGGTGGACGGGGGCCCTCTTTAAGCCCAAGTAGGTCGATGTAAAACCTTCGGGTTGTTTCGAGCTGGTTTGTTACGACCGTAAAGTGATCCATTCCAAGTATCATAAATTGATCTCCAACTTAATTTGATTGGCTTTACAGCGTTCTCTTTTCATTCCTTTAGGTTGCCCCCCCCCCCATACACACGACCGAAAAAGCTTTAGGCGACGCACTACGATCCCACTGAGATGACTCCGCAAGCCGGGTTCAAGCTTGGCGTTAGGCAGGGTGGCTCTGTGGTTCATTGGCGCTTTCTCTGTTTGAAACTGGTTGTTAACCCTGCAGTGTTTCTTGCGGTTATGTGTAAACCATCGATTACCGGAAATAATTCTAATGAAAATATTAGATTCTGTCTGCAGAATTTAATGATAGTCTAAGGTGTTGAAATTATTTAAAACTGGGGTCTATGCGCTCCCTCTGTTGGGCACGCCGTTTTACTTCGAGTAAAACTGATCTTCGATGTTGTTCCCGGAATTGCTGATAGGGTCGTGCTTAGCGTAAGGAGATCGTTTTGTGTAACGAACCACGAAGGCTTTACCTCAAAAATCAAGCATCGATGAGAAAGTAACCTACACATACGACGCTCTGATCCGCAAAAATATGGAGTCGGTTTTATGAATGATAACAACTCAGAATACGACGCAATCATTGTTGGTGGTGGCAGTAACGGACTATCTGCCGGCTGTTACCTGGGCATGGCCGGGAAAAAAGTGCTTGTTCTGGAGGCGTTGGACAAAGTAGGAGGAATGGCATCATCCGGCCACTTAATACCGGAAGCCCCTGATCACCTCGTGCACCCCTGTGCTCTAGATATGATGTCGATGCGCGTTCATTCGCATGTGCCAAAGGAGTTGGGCCTGTCACGGCATGGTTTCAAAATTCTCGAACTCAGCCCGGGATATGTCTATTTGCACCCGGACGGTTCCTCTCTGGTGTTCTGGCGTGATCGCAGGAAAACAGCTGACGAGATCAGGCGATTCAGCGAGAGGGATGCGGAAGCTTTTCTTCGGTTCATGGATCTTATCGATCTATTCATGGATGTTGCGTTACCTATGATGCGAGTTGACCCTGCTCGCATGAATATCAGAACTAAACTGCGCGTTCTGGGGGCGATTCTTAAAAAGAGAAAACTCAAGCCAGAGTTGATGGCTCTGATGACAGGGTCGGCTCATCAGGCAGCTCGTGAGCGCTTTGAGCACCCGGTGACTATCTCGGCAATGTGCGCTCTAACCGGCCTTGCCGGAGACATCACCGCTGACGGCGGCGGAATTTACTACGCGCTTCTTGGGTTTCTTCATCGTTTTGGCGTTGGACGTGTTTCTGGTGGAATGCAGCAGTTGAGCAATGCGATGAAAACTCGTTTGGAAGAGCTTGGCGGCACGGTCATGACTAACGCGTCTGTAAGCGAAATCCTATCTGAAAAGGGTGTGGTGCAAGGCGTTAAGCTAGCAGATGGTCAGAGTTTTAAAGCGCCCGCCGTTATTGCAGGTTGCCATCCTAAAGTCGCCTTGGAGATGGTTAGTGCCGGTGAAATCCCCTCAAACCTGTTAACGCGTATTGCGATGGCTCCCGCCAACGCGAAAGGAACAGGGCCTTTGAAAGTGGATTTGGCGCTCAGTGGCCAGATTTCTGTTCCTAAGTTTGAAGCGGCGAGGGGTGATGGGCTTGATCTTCGTCGAGCATGTTTGCTCATCGGAACGGAAGAGGCTGTGCTAGAGAATTTCTCCTCTTCGTCGCGAGGCGAGGTTCCAAAGCTTCCCTACATCACGATGGCTGCGCCAAGTGCCGTAGATGCTACTCAGGCACCAGAAGGGCAGGATGTAGTCTACATATATCCGCCAGTCATGCCTGTTAATCCGAACAAGGGTTGGGACGTGATTCGGGAGCAAGTCGCAGATCAGGTTGTTGAGCAGGCTTCTCAGTACGTTGCGGGTCTGAAAGATCAGGTTATAGGACGCCGCATCGAAGCCGCGCCAGATTTTACCGCCCGTTTAAACACGGTCAATGGGTGTGTCGTGCATATCGATACGACAACGATGCGTTCCAGCACTATGCGTCCCGCCCAAGGTTTGGGCGGAGATACGCTGCCGGTAGAAGGACTGTATCTGGGTAGCGCAGGTACTCATCCCGGTGGCGGGGTGAATGGCATGGCCGGCCGGTTGGCTGCAAGTCGTGTAGAGCGTTTTCTCGACAAAACAGGCGAAAAAAAGATCAGAATCGGCCCCCTCCTCGGTTTGGGTATGGGGACGAGGGTTTCCACGTCCCCCGTTTTTTTAGCAAAACTCCAACAAGAAAATTGCAAAAAAAGGAATAAACATGACGCTAACAGCTAATAGTTTGGATATCGAAGCAGCATACCATGCGGTTTCAGATACGTATCTCGGTTCGGAAGTGGACATCCATGAGCTTTGCCGGGAAAAACGTCATAACGAACCGGTCATGGAGGGGGATTTTGTAGATACATATCTAAAGGTGCCCACGAATGCCGGCGCAAAGGGAGGTAAGTGTGCAGTTACTCTCTTTAAATACAAGGATATCCTGTCGGTATTGCGTGATGCAGATACCTTTACCAGTGGTTTTATTGCAGAGGGCCTGGGTGCATTCTTTGATGGCTTGATCATCCTGGCCATGGATGGGGAGCAGCATCGGCGGACTCGAGCGCTGCTGCAGCCTGTTTTCATGCCAGAGACCGTTAAAGAGTGGAAGCCGGAAATTGACCGGGTTATTCGGGACGAGTTTTTGACCCCGATGGTCGCTGAAAAGAAAGCAAACCTTATGGATTTCGGGCTCTATTTCCCGATTCGGGTGATGTACGCATTAATGGGATTTCCGACCGATGATGCAGAGAAGTTCAAGCAATACGCCAGCTGGGCCCTGGCATTGGTCGCAGCCAATCAGATTGACCCTGAAAAAGCGAAGATCTATGGGCCTATTGCGGGGCAGGCGGTAAAAAGCCTGTATGACGCCATCAACCAGGTTGTCGTCAAAAAGCGCGCGGAAGGCACTGAAGGAAATGATCTCATCAGCCGTTTGATTAATGCCGAGTACGAAGGACGGGCGCTGGATGATCATGAGGTCACCACGTTTGTTCGCTCACTCCTTCCGGCGGCCGGTGAGACCACGACACGAACCTTCAGTTCGATCATGACGCTGTTGCTTGAGCGTCCTGAATTGTTGGAGCGTGTGCGAAATGATCGCAGCCTGATCAGTAAGTTGATTGATGAAACGGTGCGTTACGAACCGGTGGCAACCTTTAAGGTTCGCCAGGCCTCCAAAGACGTTGAAATCGGTGGCGTAAAGGTGCCGAAAGGTGCGCTTGTGCAATGCATGGTGATTTCAGCCAATCGGGATGAAGAGTCGTTCCCTGACCCTGACACTTTTGATATTGACCGTAAGGCCAGGCCTTCTCTTGGATTTGGCTTTGGACCACATATGTGTATCGGTCAATTTGTCGCCAAGGTAGAGCTCAACTCGGCCATCAATGCAATCCTGGATCTGTTCCCCGGTATCCGGCTGGATCCATCGAAACCTGCCCCTGAGATTGCGGGTGCCCAGCTACGAGGCGCAAAGGCCATCCATGTGATCTGGGACTAGAACGTTTGCAGCGGACGCCCCCGGTTGGTGGCGAAATGAGGATGAATATGAGTGATATCGATTCGAACACCATTGAACGGTTTCTCCATGCTCAGGTTGAGGCCTGGAATGCGAGTGACAAAGAGGCTTTTTTCGAACAGTACCGGTCAACCTGTCCCAATGGCCTGGTTATTGAGTATGTCGGTCGCCCACCGCTAAACGTCGATGGCTGGACGGTGCTTGAAGGTATGTGGGAGCAGCAGAACAGTAAGTTTTCGGTAGAAGTAGATGTCTCTGTCATTGCTGGGCAGGAGGCCGCCTGTCATCACCGAAATGTCATGCGGGACGGTAGTGGCGTGATTGAAACGATTGAGCACTATCGATTCGAGAATGGCACAACCTTTGTGCGCTATTTCGTTAAAATGTAACAGCGTATTGTTTCCCGAAAAGATCGGCGGTCAGAATTAGCCTGGTACCTCCGTCCGAGGGGGCTAGTCGCAGGTCGCGTGGACGCAGAACAATAATAATCTGAGGTGACCCTATGTCCTCCAGCACTTGGTGGGCCTCGGCTCTATCCGAGGCCGTGAATGGTGAGAGACCACTCCCTGTCGTTTATGACGGTGAAGAGTTGGTCCTGTTCAGAAATACAAAGGGGCAAGCGTTAGCGCTGGAGGACCGGTGTCCTCACCGACGGGTCCCCCTGGCCCTTGGCTGTGTCGTGGGCGATGCGGTGCAGTGCGGCTACCACGGCTGGATATTCGACGGTACAACGGGTGCTTGTACAGCTATTCCCAATCTGCACGCGGACGAGCGAGTTCCCCCTCGCTATGCTGCCCGCGCTTATCCGGTTGCTGAGCAAAATGGATTTGTGCATGTATGGCTTGGCGACGGGGAGCCGTCCGACTCCTTACCGGCCGCAAGCTATCAGCCTCGGGGCCGTGAGTTTACTGGATCGGCCGTTGTCAGCCTGCAGCACGATGAGTATCTGGCCGTCATGCTTGACGGGCCGGAATGCCTGATTGATTTTGAGGGCGTTAAGATAACCGACTTTTTCCTTGGTGATCCGATCCGCCGAGAGAGCCATCTGGTGCTTGATCGGGGCGCTGTCTGGACAACTCAGCTGCTTCCTGCAAATTTCGTTGTGGACTATCCCTTGATCCTGCGCACCAGCGTTCCGCTCGTCGGCGGCGATATCCGGGTTGACCTGCTGACGGCCGAGGAAAGACCCATATGTTCCGTATTTGTAGCCTCCGGAGCTAATCGTCGCCGCACGACGAGTCTCTGCTGGCGAGGCTTTATGCATGACCATGACGTTGAGGGCGCGCCCCTACGCTGGCGCGCGATGCGGGCCGCCAGACGTCCCCCGATTACGGTTTTCTCGGAAATAGATGGTGCGCAGATAGCCGCGTTGTTGGTCGCACCGTCGCGGGACCTCACAGTCTTACGGCAACAGTCACTCATTCCCGCAACCGCCGCCGTTTGACGCCGACAAGGAGACGCCAAGATGCAGACTTCGACCGCTTCCGACGACATGGCGGCCACTGAAGCCCAGGGCAAGAAGCGCAAGCCCCGGGGCGACTGGATTCCAACCAACTATGATTTGCGCGACACCTGGTTTCCGGTTTCCCACAGCCGTGATGTCACCTCACGGCCAATCCGTCGTATTATCCACGCCCAGCCGTATTTTCTCTGGCGCGAGGGTGGCCAGCCCATGGCCTCTGAGTTTCACCCGACGCAGTTGCAGTCTATGATGGGTGCCGCCAGTGCCTTGACCGGCGGCTCGGGTCTCTATCCGGTGGTGGAACGTTACGGATATGTCTGGGCCTGGTACGGCGATCCTGATAACGCTGACCAACAATTACTGCCGCATATCCCATTTTTACCTTTGGATGGGGATATTCCTGGCTATACCCAGCGCACTGTCCGTTTCGATGCGGCTTCAGCCCTGTCGGTAGAGAATCTTCTCGACTTGACCCATGCAGATTTTCTGCATGCTAATACTATTGGTGATGGCATCTCGGAGTCAGATGTTGTTGAAGTTGAGTGGACGTCGGAAACCGTGACCCGTACCCGCATAGTGACCCAGAAATCGGTGGCGCCGATTATGCGTTGGGTGGGTGGTGTGAGGGCAAAATATCAGGATTTCCGTGCCGTGCTTCATGTTCACCTGCGAAGCAATGTGTGCATTTCCTATCCGCGTTTTCGGCCCGGGTATGATGTGCCCAACCTGCAGCCCTTTCTGCCCGTGGGCAAGCATCGATCACGCTGCGACGTAACGTTCAATACAACCGCTGCACCATCACCTTTTCGCTACCTCATGCCGCGGATTAACTACATCATTCAGCCGCAAGATAACTCGGTGGTGCGTCCCCAAAACCAGCGCTATTTCGAGCAGCCTGAACAGAGGGACCTTCACTCCCGCTTCGACGCACCTGGTACCCGCTATCGCCTTTTGATGGAAAAGTTGGCCAAACGCCAGCGTGAAGGTGACTTTTCATACGGCTCCGATGCAGACCCAGGCCGAGATATTACCGCGCTGCTTGGAATGGATGGTTAAGGGCAGGCTCCGGGCGTCACGCAGTAACTCAGCTTTCTGCTTTACCCTTATCCGACAGAAGCTGTATTTAAGGAGGTGACGATTATAGTGGAAAGCCCTTTGATTGTTTTTGTTCACGGTGGGCAGCATACCAAGCGGTGTTGGGAGCCAACAATCAACGTCATCAATTCGGATGCGCCACAGTGCCCAACTTTGGCAGTGAATTTACCGGGCCATGGTGATGCGGCAGGTGATTTAGCGACTTTGAGTGTTTCCGACTGCGTTGATGAGGTTGTTTATAAAATACAGCACCAAGCCCCGCAGCGTGTGATCGTCGTTGGCCATTCTATGGCCGGTATCACCCTGCCTGGCGTTGCAGCCAGGCTGGGCGCTGCACGTATCCAGCGTATGGTCTATGTCGCTTGCTGTATTCCACCGCAGGGCAAACGTGTCATTGATACGTTGCATATGCCCATGAATGTAGTGGCGGGGTTGGCGTCCAAACTAACGAAAGTATCGAAACCACTCCCAAAGTGGTTCGCTTCGTGGGTGTTTGCCAATGGCGCCACTCGGGCGCAAAAACAGTTCGTCTGCAGCTGCCTGTGCGATGAAAGCACGAAAGTGACGGTGGAGCCTGTCGATAGACGTAATTATCCCGATGTACCCACCACATGGGTCCTGCCTTTGCAGGACAAGGCTTTGAGCCCCGCGTCGCAGCGTGAATTCATGCAGAACCTTGGTAGAGTGGATGAGGTGGTGGAGATAGACACCTGTCATAACGCGATGGTGAGTGAACCACAGGCGTTGGCCAGCGCAATATTGGCGCACTGTTAACGACTGGGTTCAAATATCACCAGCACGCGTAAATCAGGTTGGTTCTGGCTGGTAATGGTGTTGATACGCTGTCGCTGATTTCATACTCAACAAAGTCAGGGAAGCTATCAAAGCTGCGACCAGTGAGTAGAAAAGTACCGGATCATAGTTCCCATAACGGGTGTAGACATACCCGAATACTGCGGGTGAAAGTCCACCGACGATAGTGACCAGTCCGAGGTGCAGTCCAAATATGCGGGCGTAGTCTTTTAATCCAAAATACCGGGCCACGAGAAACGCCGCTATATCGAATTCGGCGCCAGCACTGAAGCCAACACACAAGGTGGCAAGAACAAGAAGGGTAATGTCGTCCGCTCCGGCGAAAAGATACAGGGAGCAGCCGATCACTGGCATAAAGAGTGCCATGGCGGAGATAAGGATGGGGGAGAACCGATCTAGGAGATAACCTACCAACAGACGCCCGAAAATTGTCGATGCGCCAAAGGCACTAAAGACCTGCCCAGCGATCACCGGGGATAGGCCCTTATCCTGCAGCAAAGGCACTGTCACAGTGACCATTCCGACGATCAGTGAAACCGAAAGAATCAGTGCGAGGTTGCAGAGCCAGAATGTTCTGGATCGAAGGGCCTCAGCGAATAATACTCCTTGGGCCACCTCTGCCGGTTTCGAGGCCTTGTTCTCAGTGGCACGACGGCTAGCACCAGCTTCAGGGAGTTTAAGCCAAAATACCGCCATCGGAAGCGTGGTCAGCAGTGGTATCGTGGCCAGAAGGAGAAAACCGGCTTGCCATCCCCAGAGCTCCATAACCCATGCAAGTAACGGGGGCATTGTCAGGGCTGCTAAACCGGTTCCGCTGAGAATGGTCGCCAGCGCCAACCCCCTGTTTCGGTGATACCAGAGGTTTATCAGCTGTGTCCACGTAATCGCAATGGTTCCCGCACAGAGCAGGGGCATTATAAAGAAGGCAGAATATAGCCAAAGGATCGACGTACTAATTTGGGTCAACGCAACATATCCGATGATTTGGATAATGATGGAATATACCGCAACTCTTTTTAACCCAAAGCGCGCGTATAACCAGCCCAGAAGTTGAGAAGCAATGGCTACGCCAGCAAACAGAAAGGTAATTGCTGTTTGCAACTCCCCACGCTCCCAGCCAAAGGCATTCTGAAGCGGGATGATCATCGTACCGAAGCCATATAGCAGTGCCGCACTCATGCTGGTACAGACACCAAACAGGCCGAGAATGAGTATGCGCCAGCTCAAACGGAATTCAGTCAGATCTATCTTGGCGTGGCGAAGTGTGTTTTTAGGTGGCATAAGTCAGCTCCGAAGGGCATGCAGCGCCGACGGTGTTCTGTCGGCGAGGGCAGGTATTATTTTTGTTTAAGAATGTCTTCTACCTTGGGCAAGGTCACCATGGTCGCTCCGCCGTCAACAAGCAGGGAGGTACCAGTGATGTAGCTCGCTTCGTTTGATGTGAGGTACAGCACCGCAGAGGCTATGTCAGCGGGTTCGCCCAAGCGAGGCACCGGAAAGTGCGCGGCCAGTTTATGTGGAAGCTCCTCACCCAATGTTCGAAGCATGTGATCGGTGCCAATAAGGCCAGGTTCCACCACGTTGACCAGGATGTTAATTGCACCAAACTCCACCGCCAGGCCACGAGCAAACGCATTCATGAACGCTTTGCTTGAGCCATAAGGGATGAGCGTCGGGGTATATTTACGGTTCGCCTCGCCAGACGAAATAAATACGATGCGTCCCTTGTCCGACGCTTTCGACAGATGGGGGGCGGCATCCTTCGCCAGCCAGAATAGAGACTGTATGTTGCTGCGAACCAAGTGATCAAAGGTGTCATCCGACATCTCGGTGATCAGGCCGTGGGCCGTGTCAGCGGCACAATGTACAAGGATATCCAACTGGCCAAAGGCGTTGATAGCGCCGTCGATCATGGCACGGATAGCGTCGCGATCTGCGATATCGCCACCTACCAATGCACACTCGGCATTCAACGCCCGAATCTGCTTGACGGTTTCCTCTCCATATTCTGCCGTGCGGGCTGAAACAACCACGTTGGCACCCTGACGAGCGTATTCCAGCGCCACTGCACGTCCCATTCCGCGCCCGGCGCCGGTAACCAGAACAACCTTGTTCTCGAATTTCATTGGCAGCTACTCCAAATTCGGGGGTTCGTTGAGGCCGGATCCGCCTGGATAAGCAGCAGAATTCGGCCGTTCGTCGATCAGATGTCTGAGCCCCTCACATTGCGCTCGGACCCGTTGCGCCGATCCGATTCGCCCCAGGACAGCCAGTGATCGGGCGTGCGTGTGTCACCTACACGACGCCAGCGACCTTCCTGCTGGGCGGTGATCGGAAAACCTCCGACGAAGTCGATCATTTCTCCCTTGGGGTCCGGCAGGAATTCCCATTCCTCTTTGCCATCCAGAACGATGCGGGCGGATTCCAGAAAGTAACTGCCGTCTTTGTGAACGGCTTTGCCTTCAATGTCATTGGTGACGCGGACCTCGCCCTTTTCATTCATGAAAATGGCATAACCTAAATGGTTGTGCCCGACCATGAAGGAGCCGGCGTCCCAGGTTCCGTCGGTATACACGGTGACAAACGACCACCAGATGACATGCATCTTGTTGTTGACGACTAGATCCTTTTTGAAATGTATGGCGCCGCCTTCTGCCATATAAAACTGATCTAACGCCATCGCCCCTTTAACTGGCCGGCCTTCGCAGGTGCCATGAATGTCCCATAGCTGTGAAACATAGAATGTTCCCCATTCCACTCCCGGCAAATACCATTGCATGCCAGAGCCCAAGAGCTTACCTTCCAATTCGAAAAGGCCCTCCTCCTTCCACGTCAAACGGTCGCTGGACGCGGTTATTCGCCAGGCGTTTCCCGGCTCGTCGGGCTGGTTGCTCCAACTTACGACATCACCATCAAGGGTCTGTACCGGGATGGGAGTTTCCGCCTGAGCCCTCATTCGTTCATGATCCATGCGCAAGTTCTGGCCATCGATGTGGTTGCTCTGGTAAATGAACTTTGTTGGATTAGGTGTACCACCGGGAGCCAGCAGTGACCGAACAAAGGAATAGATGTTTCCGTCTTCGTCCCGGACTGAGCCGAATGGCGAGCTTTTACTAAGCTTAAGTCCAAAGAAGTCACGTTCACCGGCCATCGCCGGGCCCGTTACCCTGTGAGGGCCGACCAGCTGTTGGTAATCGAAGTCGCCGCGTTCGGGAATGGTTTTGAAGGTTTTCATGGTGCTCTCCTGGAAGACATAGTTGTTAGTCAAAGTGTTCAGCGCTGGCTCTTGCGTTGGACGATCGCGCCGGGGGACATTTGAACTTCCGGCAGGGCTTCGGAGAAGAATCGGTAGCCGCCCTCCAGGCCATCGTTTATGACGCCGTACATGTTCTTGTTGAAGTCGTAGATGACGTTTTTGACGTTGTAGGGAATATCAAGGTTGTAGAGCTGTACTCCACTCAAAAACATGGACCTGTACAGTTCCCCACTTTGGTCCCAAGCGTCATACAGGCCAACCCCAAAGGTGTCTTCATCGAGGTAATACCGGCGCTTGCTATATACATGACGTTGACCTGGCTTCAATGTGGCCTCGACAACCCAGACCCGGTGGAGCTCCCAGCGTTCGCAATCTGGGTTTGCGTGGTTTTTCTTGAATTGATTGTCCTGCTCACAGTCGAAGTAGAACTTGTAAGCGTTATAAGGGATGAACATTTCTTTTCGGCCAATCAGTTTGTAGTCGAAACGCTCCTGACTGCCGGAAAACATCTGTAGTTCATCGAACAGTGTCACGCCACCTTGGCTGGCAACCGGGGTATCAAATGCAAACTCAGGTGCTAGCTTGATGCGTCGCTGGCCGGGGCTGTAGCTCCACGCTCTACGAGACTGATCAAGCGGATCAAGAAAGTCTGCCATTATCACGACCTCACCGGCGCGCCTGGCAGGGTATTTGTTTAGGGAATATACCCGGGCGTACATGTTCGGTTTACGGTCATTCCGATCCACCTGATAGTACGGTTGCTCCTCCAGGGTCTCCTGTTCAGCGGCTTTGATGACATTGCCGTTGGCATCCACGATCCAGCTCTTTGATGCACTAGTGGTGGAATAGCCAGGACCGATCTTGTAGCGCAGTTGCTGATTCCAGATCACCTCATTGCCATTTTTAGGTATAGGGAAGGGCAGACCGCCTCGACAGTTTGTTTCGACGGCCAGGCCGCCCCTGGTGGTGTGGCACTGAGTTGCGTTGCGAATGGTGGCTTTCTCGATCTTATCGGGGTAGGCCGCAGTACGGTGGCTGGGATAGATGTCCATATAATAGCCAGACTCTTCCCTGAGTAATTTTTTCTGTCCAGCGCTCAGTTTGTCGGCATACTCGTCGACATTACTTGCGTCGATCCGAAATAGGGGGCTTTCATTCTCGTAAGGATTGGCCCATTTTCCGCTTTGCGGTTCAAAATCGTCCGGAGATGTTCGTAAGCCCCCGGTATAAGGTGGAATCGTTCCTTCTTCGTTGCCTTTTTTAATAGCGCCCCAAGGGGTAAGTTCGTTGCCGAGTTTGCTCGCTTCGTCGGGACTGACCGCTGCGGTTGTCACGGAGGGTATTGTTGAAAGAGCAACACATAACACAAGGTATGGTTTCATCACATTTTCCCTATTTATTATTTGTAGCTTAAGGATATTTTTGTTTGGATCGCGTGGCCGTCGTAGATCTGGACTTCGACGTACCACAAGATAAATCTAGCAAAGGCACATCACGTCATACAAACTTCAGAATAGTATTCTCCATAAAGAAAAATATTCTAGGTATTGACAGGCTGCCTGGTAGAAATGGAAATGCGCTGGAGGCCGCCGGCTACGGCGGTAAGCTTCGTCTTGAGTCGACAAAAAACAGTTTTACCCAGAATAAAACTGTTTTCGCGTAAGGCGGAAAATAGGTCATCTAGATTTACAATCCGTGCCGACTTTCGGGGGGGAAGGTTTAGCATTGCTTTCGAGCTATCCAACTGATGGGGTCCAGCTCATGATCTATTTTTATCGGAACCCTGGCGTCATTGCCTGAGGGTTCAGTTTGGATGAAAGTGGGTTGTGAGCATTTTGTTCAAGTTAAAAGCGCATTAATTGAGTGTTAACTTGCAGTCAACCTATTCAGGGTGACGTCCGATGACTTTGCTTTTAACGATAAGGCTGTTCGGAGCGTGACCTTGCCGTGGAAGATCGAATTGCCCCAACCCCCCATAACGCTTCAGACAGTAATCTGGTTGCTGTGGACAGTGCGCTCTGGAATGGCTGGTTTGACAACCAAACAGCTTGGCCCTTCACTTTATTTAAACGCTAAGCGATAAACTGTATAAATAGGTGTTGCTGTATCAGTTCCCCTATTCTAAAGTGGGAAATCGAGCTAATGCCGGATTCGCCCGATTTCGGCATTAAGATTGATAAGGTGCTTGCTACGACCCATACAGAGAATGGGTGATCAATCGCCTGGATTGGTCAGTCACATATGTCTTCAGATGAAGACCAAGAAGAGGACGAATAGAATGGAAAATGTACTGGTTCCTTTCGATGAGTCGAAGTCTGCTAGACGTGCGATTCAGTATCTGATTGATCGGGCTGAGCTTTTTGCGGGCCAAAAGCTGCATATAATAAACGTACAGGATGAAGTGAAGGTTTTTGGAGACTGCTTGACCCAAAGTATGATCGATGAAATGCATGAACGCGCGATTGCGTGTAGCTCAGAATTCACCGCGAGCGCTGCAGCAATGTTGAAAGGCACTGGACTGCGTTTTGAAACCCATGAATTGATAGGTGATGCTCCAGCTGAGATAACAAAGGCTGTTAAAGAGTATGACTGTCACCTGGTCGTGATGGGTACTCGTGGCATGAGCAAACTTGGCAATTTACTCATGGGTTCGGTCGCCACCAGGGTTATTCATGAGGTTGATGTTCCCGTGTTGCTGGTCAAGTAGTCTGGCTCTAATTTTAGGGGGCCAGATTTGAGTGCGTCTATGAAATTAGCTTCTATTTGGGACCACCCCTCACACCAGAGCCCCTCTCCCTGTCCTTGATGTCATAAGACATGGTGGCGCAAAGGCTGGTATCGAAGATTCACACGGATCGGAACGCCCACGAAACTGGCTCTAAATCTGAGTATTCCCGTAATCCTCTCAACGGCGCACTCCTGGCTCTCATTCTTTTAACGTGCCACTGGTAGCAAAACCATTCTGCAATAGTTGATTTAGGTCAGTTTTGCGTAACCGTCCGGTAAACCCATCTTGAGCCAGGCGCTGAGGCCGTCAGGATAGCGTCCACTTATTTTTAAGTGGACACTTAATATGACCAACATGAGCGTAACCAAGCCCTACCAAAAACGTCGTCGTTACTCCAAAGAGCTGAAGGCTCGTATCGTCGCCGAATGTCTGAAGCCCGGAGCGTCTCCGAATTACCAGATCAAAGAATTGATTCTTCGGCTACGATCCCCAAGCCCCTTCAATTTAAGTCGGGGTTTTTTAACTAAGTGAGGTCCGCACCTCTTACATTTCTCTCGGAACCGTTCCTTCGATCTGACTCACCCCATGAAAGCCAGTGGTCAGGCGTGCGTGTGTCGCCTACTTGGCGCCAGCGACCTTCCTGTTGGGCAGTGATTGGAAACCCCCCAACAAAATCAATCATCTCACCCTTAGGGTCTGGCAGAAACTCCCACTCTTCTTCGCCATCAAGAACAATGCGAGCAGACTCCAGAAAGTAACTGCCATCTTTGTGGATTGCCTTGCCTTCAATGTCGTTCGTAACTCGAACCTCTCCTTTCTCATTCATAAGTATGGCGTAGCCAAGATGGTTATGTCCGACCATGAATGAGCCCGCATCCCAGGTGCCATCCGTATAGACAGTGACAAAGGACCACCAGATGACGTGCATTTTGTTGTTGACGACTAGATCCTTTTTGAAATGTATGGCGCCGCCTTCTGCCATATAGAACTGATCTAGTGCCATTGCCCCTTTTACTGGCCGACCCTCACAAACGCCATGGATGTCCCATAACTGGGAGACGTAAAAAGTTCCCCATTCCACGCCAGGAAGATACCACTGTATGCCTGAGCCCAGGAGCTTCCCCTCCAGCTCAAAAAGTCCTTCCTCCTTCCATGTTAAACGTTCACTGGAGGCTGTGATTTTCCAGGGATTTCCCGACTCACCTGGCTGGTTGCTCCAGGTAACGACGTCGCCTTCGAGAGTCTGTAAGGGGATAGGTGTTTCAGCCTGAGCTTTCATTCGCTCATGATCCATGCGCAAGTTTTTGCCATCGATGTGATTGGTCTGATAAATGAATTTTGTCGGGTTTGGGGTTCCACCCGGGGCCAACAGCGAGCGAACAAAAGAATAGATGTTGCCGTCCACATCCCGTACTGAGCCAAACGGCGAACTCTTACTGAGCTTCAGTCCAAAAAATCCGCGTTCGCCGGCCATCGCGGGCCCTGTCACCTTGTGAGGACCAACAAGCTGTTGGTAGTCGAAATCGCCGCGTTCGGGAATAGTTTTAAACCTTTTCATCTTGTTCTCCTTATGAGGCCCGGATCCCCAATCTGCTCAGCGTTGACTGTTGGGCTAGATAAAGGAATCAGGCGTAATCTCAGTTTCTTCTATGGCTTTTGACGAAGATTGTTTGACAGTTCCTATCAACTAACTGTGAGGATGGAACACAGCAAATTATTGATTTATATCGGGGCGATCCAAGCGTTACTGGCTCAGCTGCCTGTTTGATGAAGCTAGCAAAGCTATAGCTCTTTATCCATTATTAAGAACCGGGTTCTTTATATAGAAAAATGGTGATGATGTTGACAAGCGCATGAAATAGGCTTGAAGGCACGTTAATACGGGGCTGGCGCCTTGAATTTTGATTTTTGGGGGAGAAATAAAGTTTTACCCGGAATCAAACGGTCTCTTCTATGGATACTGCAAGGGGCCTGTGACTGAATAAAAGGAAACGCCTCTAGAGATAAAGATCGGGCGCGATAGTAAATCTCAGGTTGCCGTACAGTTAACTTGCCCAAAGTTACGGAGGGCCTGGTTCAGGCGAAGAAGCAATGAGAAGCAGGCAAAGATCGGATCGGAACTCAAAAAACCGTTTGAGGCCATGAAGTTGGTGGGACATTAACTCGAAGAGCACGACTTATGAATGATCGTACCTCAAGCAAATGTGCTTCGCTGCAGAAAACCTTGGACCAAGAATACGGCTTTGGTTTTGTTGGCACTCATCGATGAACCCGAGTGACAACAAAACCAAAGGGCCTGGTTAACGCGGAAACATGTGGTAGACACCCAAGTGCTCAGGTACTGAACAAGACACTGAATCGAACTGGCACAACTGGCTCTGTTGACGGCTGCCACTTGGGCTGGTTGCAATAAGGATGACGACAAGCTTAAAAACGATGAAAAAGCTTATAACCATTAAACCAGCAGCAATATTTTTTGTTTTCATGATACCTCCCGGACACTTTGTGTCCTTGGTCCGATCAAACTGTGCTTCTGTTTGATCGTCTTTCTTGTTTTATCTGATGGTCATCTAGCTGTACCGCTACTCAAAGATTAGCAAAGCCCCATTGCGAAATCCACAAATTAGAATTAAATTCTGTAACAAGAACGAGCGTGAATGGTGAGCCCGTATCAAGGCAGACATTTAGCTGCCTCGGGCACCATTTGAGAGGTCTAGCTATCAGGACTTCAGAAACTTACGGTGGATTAAAGAGGAACACTGATGCCAACCAGCAGTTTAGATCAGGCTAGGCGTAAAATTCAGGTGGAGAGTTGGCGGATTGAGGAACGGCAGGAAGCTATTGCCCAGCGAGGCCTTGATGGCTGGCCGAAGGATTCGCCAGAAGACCTTGAAGAAATTGAGAGACTTCGACTTTGTTTGCGGGATCTGCCCGACCCTCCCGTTCTTCTGCACCCGATTCATCCGATTAAACTGCGTGTGGATGCGAACATCAGCCCGACAATGGCCTACTATTTTTTGCTCGGCGATTACGAAGAGTCGGACCTCGAGTTGATTGAAGCATTCATTTGTCCGGGAGACCGCGTGGTTGAATGTGGTGGTGGTGCAGGTATTACCGGTGCGTTCGCAGCCCACTGTTCAGGAAATAGTATTGTTCTGGTTGAGCCAAGCGAAAGGATGCACAGTACTATCCTCGGAAACTTCGAAGCTAATGGTGAATCCTGTAAGATCATTGGCGCGGCTGTTGTGCCAGATGGCTTTGAAGGCGACTATCTTAAAATTCATATCAATGAAGAGTACTGGTGGACAACGACCCGCACGAATGCTGGAGGTCGCCCTGAGCCTGTGCCCGTGATCCGGATTTCTGAGCTGTTGAGGCGTGAGCAGCCCACGGTGTTATTAATGGATATTGAGGGTGCGGAGGTAGGGTTGCTACCCAAGTCCCTTCCGGCTGATTTGCGTCTTATTATCGCGGAGCTTCATACGCCTGATATCGGGGACGAAGCGACCGCTGAAATTGTTAATTCGATTGTTTCCCAAGGCTTTAAGCTAAAGCGGATAAAAGCTCAAACGTGGGTATTTGGACGCGATTGAACTCTTTTGGCAATTGCCGATATCTCATGGCTCTGTTCTAGCGCGATCTATGCCCGTGTTTTTTTTGCCAAGAAGGAAGAAGAATAAACTGCCAGCGGTTGAGATGAGCATGACGGTCATGAGTGGAATTGCGTTCGGAAGCGGCCAGAAACTGATCACCGTTGCCCCCAAAGTCCCAATTAGAAACTGAATGGCCCCCATTATCGCTGATGCTGAGCCTGCGCGATGTCCCTGGCTCGCCATAGCTAAGGCCATTGCGTTGGGGCTAAGTAAACCCATTGACGTCATGAACGCGAAAAAGCAGAGCGTCAGCAGCGGAAGGGAATCAAACTGCAATACCGCGGAACTGAATCCAAGAAGGGAAGCAACAAAGGGAATCCAAATAACGTGTTTCAATACTTTTTCTGGGCCATACCGAGTTGCCAGGTTTGCGTTGATCTGGGACCCAGCGATCATACCGATGGCATTAATGCCAAAGAACCAGCCAAAGTGCTCGGGGGGGACTTCGAAGAGTTCAATGACAATGAAAGGTGACCCTGCGACGTAAGCAAACATCCCGCCAAACAGCATGCCAGCGACGAGAACGTATTTTTGAAACTGCCACTCCTTCAACAGCTCCAGGTATCGAGTAAGGACACTCCATAAACTCAAATGAGCATTTGGCTCACGAAAATGAGTCTCACGCATCGAATAGTGCGTGCTGATGAAAAGCACTATGCCCGTCACGCCAAGTACAGCGAAAATTCCTCTCCACCCCATGATGTAAAGAAGAAAGCCTCCAAGCAGAGGAGCTAATATTGGCGCAAGGCCAAGTGCCAGCATCAACATTGAGAAGGCCTTGGCACTCTGTGCTGGTTTAGTTCGGTCGCGAATAACCGCGCGGCTGATAACAACGCCTGAACTTCCGCCAAGGGCCTGGACGAAGCGAGCGATAGTCAAGGTTGTAAGATCATTGGCGAACACGCACGCAAAGGAGGCAAGAACATAGAGTGCAAGGCCAAAGTACAACGGGGGTTTTCGGCCAAAGTGGTCGCTCAAAGGCCCGTAAAGCAATTGCCCGGCCGCCATCCCCAAAAGGTACGCGGCCAATGTTACTTGAATCTGAGCGGAGTTGACGTTGAGGCTTTCTGCAATAGCAGGAAAGGCAGGCAGATAAAGATCGACCGATAGTGGCGACAATGCGGTTAGCATGGCAAGCAGGAATAGCCAACCTGGAAAAAACGACGCCAGTTTTTGCAACTTCATATAGCGAAACTCCAGACAGCATCAGCTGTTGCCGACCAATTGGTTCTGGCGGTGAGGCGTGCAGAGTAGATGGATTGCTATCTGCGATTACGTGAAAGAATCGAGGAGAGGCTGATTTGGTTCCCTACCCTTAACAACTCCAACAAGCTCTGAGGTTCCCAGAGCTTTGGTTCGTCGACCCTATTCAGTTGGTCGGTATCCAATACATATTTTGTGACCATCAAGATCACGGATATAGGCTGCATACGCGTCCTTAGCGACCGGTCGTGGCCCGGGTGCCCCCTCATCGGTTGCACCTGCTTTCAGTGACAGCCTATGGACTTCGTCAACCGCCTGAAGGCTTGGCGCTTGCAGTCCGATTGTGGCTCCATTGCCCGATGAAGCTTCTTCGCCGTCAATTGGATAGAGTACAACCAAGGCAGGCTGGTCGATCCCCCACCCAGAGGCTTTTCCTGGCACATTGATCAGCCTTTTTAACCCCAGAGGCGGTAAGATTTCGTCATAGAACGCTGTTGCCCTATCGAGGTCTTTAGTTCCTAATGTGACGTGCGTAAAAACGCTCATAGAAAGGCCTCCTTACAGCCTTGAATCAGTCTCGATGCTGTTTTTCCCACTCTTTGAGATCGAAGCCTTCAGCATTTGCTTCAGCCGGCGTAAGTTCAGGTGGGCGGGATAGAATTTTCTTGCCGGCCAGATGGTCGCCCGGCCGATTACAGGCTTCAACAGCGACAAAGTGACCTTTCCGAAAGCAAAGAACTGAGAATTGTCGGGAGTCCTTGGAGCCAAGGGTGACGGTTGTGTCAAATCCGGTTGATAAGCCTGCAATTTGTAGTTTCAGGTTGCCTTGGTCTGTCCAGAACCAAGGAACGCTCGAAAAAGGTGAGGGGCTTCCCAATAACCTCGCAGCCACAGCTCTGGCCTGATCCATAGCATTTGGAACGGACTCAATCCGAGTAAACAGTCCTTCATTGTGAGCACAGGGGAAGCAAGCAACATCCCCAATGGCGGAGATATGTGGGTCGTTCGTAAGTAAGTTCGAATCTACTTTGATTCCGTTTTCAATAGTAAGCCCCGCTTCGCTGGCTATCGCTATGTTCGGAACAACCCCAATCCCGTAGACAACGAGGTCGGCTTTGAGGATCTCTCCGTCTTCCTTTTCCACACCCGTCACTTTTCCATTGCTTCCGATCAGCCGTTTTACGCCCTGATTGAAGTGAAAAGTGACCCCCCACTCTTGATGAGTTTCTTCAAAAACCTCGGACATTTCTTGAGAAATGGCCCGAGCCATTGCCCGCTGTCCCATGTCAATTACTTGCACATTGGCATTTTGGACGGCGATAGCGGCAAACTCTAAACCAATAAAGCCTGCGCCAATTACAACGACATCTCGTGCGGACTTAACCTCAGGTGAGAGCGCGTCTGCATCCTTCAATGTTTTGATACCGAACACGCCTTGAAGATCTTCACCGGGAAGAGCGAGGGGTCTGTTGTGGGCTCCGGTCGCCAAGACCAAGTGGTCATAATGACAAACGGTTCCGCTTTCTAGCACCACTCGTCGGTTTTGGCGATCTATCTCGATGGCTGTACCATGAATAAGGTCGATATCTTGTTCTTGGAAGAAGGTTTTCGGACGAAAAGCGAGGCTTTCACGTTTAATCTTTCCAAGCATGTAGGCCTTCGATAAGGGCGGACGCTGGTATGGAAGGTCTGGTTCGTCTCCAATCAATGAGATTTTACCTTTGAAGCCCCCTTGCCGCAGAGACGCAGCTACCTGAAAACCTGCCTGCCCGGCTCCTACTATCGCGACAGAAGAAAGTGACATTTTTGACTCCAATTGCTCAGTATTGTGATTCGGGCAGACGTAGGACCATTCCGTCCATGCTCTCATCGAGCGTTATCTGACAGGTTAGTCGACTGTTTTCTTGGCGCTCGCTAGCGAAATCCAGCATGTCCGATTCCGTGTCCTCCATCTTGGGTAGAGCGCTTACCCATTGCTCATCCACAAAGGCGTGGCAGGTTGCGCAACTGCAGGCGCCGCCACAATCACCTTGTATGCCTGGAACCATTGCATTAAGGGCGATTTGCATAATTGACTGTCCGGTTTCACCGTTCAGTGTGTGCTCTGTACCATTGGATTCGATCAATGTGATGGAGGGCATGTTGTTCTCCTTTTGTTATTAGGCCTGACTGGCATTTAGGTTTGTGGCCACTGCGTACCGTGGCACTTTGCCCAAGGTCATTAGCAACGCTGGGCCGATAATTGAACAAGCTAAGCTGTATACCAGCATCGCAGAGTAGCTGCCTGTATGGCTTAGCAGGCCGGCGAATAAAAGAGGAGCCAAAGCTGATGCCACAGTCAGCAAGCCTTGGTGGAAGCCGAATAGGCGTCCGTAATCTCTGAGGCCGAAATACCGTGCAATGAGGAACGCTGCGATATCAAACTCAGCACCAGCACCAAAACCCACGCAGATGGCTGCCAAGAAAAGTGGTAGAAGTTCAGTGTTTCCCTGCAAGTAGATCAGGCTGCCGACCGCAGGCAATGCCAGGCTGAAGGCAGCGATAGCAGGTGGCCAGAAGCGGTCGAGAAGATAGCCGACCGCGATTCGGCCAAAAATTAAAGATACTCCGAAGAAGCTGAACACGAGGGATGCATCTTCTGCAGAAAGCCCTATATCGCGGAGCATGGGAACTGTGCTGGTTACCATCCCAACTATGGAGGAAATAACTAGTGCGAGAGCGATGTTGCACGTCCAGAATTTCCGTGAAGTTAGTCCTTCCCGGTAGCTGACACCGGGGACCGCTTCGGTATCAACATCACTTCCCGAAGCTTCTGGTAAGAACTCGGGGAGAGTAAGCCATTTAGCAGTGAAAGGAAGCAATATTGCCAGGTTCATCAGGGCCAGAATGACGAAGGCTGCTCGCCAATCCCAGGTTTCTATGCCCCAGGAAAGTATTGGAGGCACGATCGCTGCAGTAATACCTGTTCCACTCAAACCGATAGCTAACGCAAGTCCCCGGTTTTTTTCAAACCAGATATTCAAAAGCTGCGTCCAGGTAACAGCCAAGCACCCCATTCCAAGCAGAGGGAGGATTGCGAATGCCAAATAGAGCATCCATATGGAACCTTGGATTTGCGTAGTTGCAAGGTAGCCCAGAGAGATCAGAACCAGGGAAATCATAGTAACGCGCTTCATCCCATAACGTAGGTTCAGCCAACCTACGACTTGAAGCGAGATTACCGCGCTAGCGAACAAGAAAGTGATGGCAGCCTGCAGTGAGCTTCGTTCCCACCCAAAAGCCTCCTCGAGTGGTACTACGAGCGTTCCGAATCCGTAAAGTAGAGACGCGTTGATGCTTATTGCTATGCCGATGACAGAGAGAATCAGTATTCGCCAGTTTTGGCGGAACTCGGTGATGTCAACTGCTGCGATGCTGTTCTTTGGCGATGGCATGGTACGACCTTGTTTTTTTGTTTTATGCGGGACTGACTGAATGCGTCTCATTCGCCCATAGTTCTGTATTTAGAACGAAAAACTTAAGACAGAATATTTCATGTGGTTCCCAATGTCTACAGCGGAGGCGTTTCAGAAAAACAAGAATGGCTCAGAGGTGTCGTGATGTTGTTGGTCTGCCGGGTCTCTATGGGTGCGAGGCTTATCTTCGCACCAATGTTTTAATAGTTTTCTGCTCACTGGGGTGTCTGTGTTGTAGGGGGTAGGCGTCCTTCGCCTTTCAGGCTGGCGAGGCATAGTTCCTATGCTGCGATCGTTCAGCTGGTCAGGGCCCATGCGTATTCCAGACAAATGCTGCCACTGATTTGGACGGTGTTTGCTTGTCCCATTGCTATAAAGATCGCTAACAGCATGAATGGGGCCAAAGGTTTGTCAAGGGCAGGCCCACCTTTTTATGCTTAATGCTGCGATCGAGGTTGCCCGTGCAGGTGAAAGCGGTCGCGGGTTCAGTGTTGTGCAGAGTAAGTTCGCAGTTTGGCGCATAGGTCGGTTTTTGCGCAATCAGCGTCTCACTTTGAAGCATAGACCGGCCGCAGCCTTCATCGGTGAGGTCGGTAATGAAGTATAACGTCATGTTTTAAACACCAGTAAAAAATTTGTTTTACAAAAAACAGAAAATTGTTCATTATTTGGGTGTCACTGAACCCGATAAGAGGAAACAAATATGAGTTCGGATAAGAAAAGCCTCCGTGCCGTCGCTGATCGTGCAGCCTGCTGCGGTTATGGGCTTTGCGCTGCAATTTGCCCAGAAGTGTTCAAATTAGATGAGGATGGGCTGGTTTACTTTGAAGATGACAAGGTGACGCCAGAGCTCGAAGAGTCGGCACGTGAGGGTGTTGAGGCCTGTCCTGCTGAAGCAATTTGGCTTGAAGAGATCGAGGATTAACGCTCTTCGTCTTCGAATCGCTAATTTTTGGTTTCTTCAGAGGTTGTAGAGCATGGGACGTCTCGAAAATAAAGTGGCACTAATCACAGGCACCGGAGGTGGTCAGGGCCGGGTGGCAGCACTGCGCTTTGCCCAGGAAGGCGCCATTGTCGTTGGTTGCGATACCAATCAGGAAGAGCATGCGGCCACAGCAGCGTTATTGGCGAATGAGGGTTTTGTGCTCTATGGGGAGGCACCAGTTGATCTGGGAGATCCTGAGCAAGCTCGAATCTGGGTTGAGGCTGCAATAGAGAGGCACGGAGGTGTAGATATTCTCTACAACAATGCGTCTGCTGCTCGTTTTGCGCCTGTGCATGAAATGTCGGTGGAAGATTGGAGGTTCACTCTGAGAAACGAAGTGGATCTCCTGTTTTTTACCACCAAGTATGCTTGGACGTCATTGGCTGAGAGGAATGGAATCATCATCAATGTGTCTTCCACCGCAGCCTGGGGTGGATCGAAGGTGGCCGGAATCTCAGCTCATGCTGCGGCTAAGGGAGCTGTCGTCTCGTTCACGCGACAGTTGGCTGTTGAAGGTGCTCCGGTAGGTATTCGGGCTGTCAGTCTGAGCCCCGGGTTCGTCGCAACTCCGGGAACAGCTGAGTTCATGGAGAATCCCGAAATTCGCGCAGCCCTGCTGGATGGGGTGCTACTTGACCGCCCAGGACAGCCGGAAGAGGTTGTCGCAATGGCGTTATTCCTGGCGTCAAGTGAGGCTTCCTTCATTACCGGTTCAGATATCGTTATCGATGGTGGCCTCCTGGCCATCTGACTCGCGCTAGCATGTCGGTTGAAGTTGCGTGATTTTTAAACAATAAAATATTGGAGAAAGAAATGGACATTATCGGTATTGGCTACCTCGGATTTGAATGCACAGACCTTGAGGCATGGCGTAGCTACGGTCCTGAAGTGATGGGGTTCGGCATTGGTAATAATCCCGATAACGACCCAGATTCTCTCTATCTCCGAATGGATGACCGTCGGTTTCGGTTGGCCTTCCATCCCGGAGAAATCGATCGTTTGGCTTACATCGGCTGGGAAGCGAAGGGGCGGCTCGAATATATGGCCGCGTTAAAAAAATTCAGGGATGAAGGTATTGAATTCCAGATCGGAGATGAGGAGCTATGCCAGAAGCGCGGTGTGAAGGAATTGATCCGTTTCTTTGATCCCGTCGGCTTTCGTCATGAGCTTTTCTATGGTCAAAAATGGACACCTCAGTCTTTTGTGCCTGGTCGTCGCCATGGTGGGTACCTGGCTGGTAAGAGGGGGCTAGGCCATATTGTCTTGATGACCCCTGAATACAATCGGGAACTCGAGCACTTTTTGATCAATATTATGGGGTTCCGCTGGTATGGTTCGGGTGCTGGGAAGGGCAAGACCGGCTTCTTCCGCTCGAAATTGAATGATTACACAAGTCACGATATCGCATACGGTCATGCTCCTGGTCGAATGGGGATTCATCACATCGGGGTGTTTGTTAACAGCATTCGGGACGTTGGTGAAACCTATGACATCGTGAAAAAGAAAGAACTGCAGCTGTTAATGACGCTGGGGCAACACTCTCAGGATCCTCATGTCTCTTTTTATCACTACAATCCGTCAGGATTTGCCTTTGAGTGTATTGGGGAAATCGAACCCTGGCATGACGACGGCTTTGAGCTGAATCCAGAGGTTATGAGTGTCTGGGGGCATGAAATGGTAGGACCAATGTTGGGTTCCTTCATTAAAACTCCCGAGGAAGTTCGCGACCCGGATTTCAAGCCATCAAATCAGTAGTCCCATGCGAATTGGTCGCATAGAGGACTTGGAGGGGAATGTAGGCTGGGCTGCTCTGAATCCAGAGACTGGTTGTGCCCGCTGGATACTAGGTGTTTTTTCAGAGTGGGCAGTGTTGGCCTCCAAAGGAAAGCTTTCTGACAAGAATCTTTCCGCCGAGCAGCTCCAGGCAGCCAGCTTCAATCTACTCGCTCCTATTGAACCGGGTGCGCGGATATTCGGTGTCGGTCTTAATTATCTCGAACACCTTAAGAAACTTGGCTCTGAAGCGCCTCCGCATCCTCTCTCCTATCTAAAGCCTGATTCTGCAATGGTAGGCCATCGCGAGGATGTGCTTTATCCTGCGGTGACTGAACAGTTGGATTACGAAATTGAGCTGGTCGCAGTCGTTGCCCGTGAGCTCGCTAACGTTCAATTTCCTTCGTCATGCCTTTTAGGTTACACCGTTGGAAATGATGTCAGCGCTCGGGATGCCGGTCAGGCGCTGGGGCGTTTGGATCTTTTTACTCAGAAAGCAATGGATCGCACTACGCCCGTTGGTCCATGGATAGAGACTGCTGATGGGGTAGGGGGAATTGGCCAGCCGGAGCTCCACTTGAGGATGACGGTGAACGGTCAAGTGCGTCAGCAGGGAAACACAAAGGATATGATCTTCTCTGTTGACGAGATTCTTAATTATCTGGATGCGCGCTGTGTTTTGAGGCCAGGTGATTTGGTATTCACTGGCTCGACCTCTGGTGTAGGATTGGAAACTGGGACTTTTTTAAAGCCCGGTGATCTTATGGAGGCTCGCATCGAGAAGATTGGCGTATTAAGTAATTCAATCGCAGCGCGCAGACAGTTATCTTGTTACCGAAAGAAGGGAGCGCTTGGAGTGCCAGGAAGGGGCTTTGAGAGCAAAAGGTAGTCATTTTTAAAATTATTGTTCACTTTTGTCGATTGCAGGCTTCCACCTTGTTCAGTCTTGGAAAAGTGATGTCAAAATAATATTCTTGATATAGAATGATTGAGGTGACATATACTTTCCCAAAGGAATGCTTCGCAATGGCTTCAGAGATCACAAGTGAAATCACTGCAAAAACGTCCAAAACCACTCCAGTTACGGTCAAGCCCGTTGTTAATGCTATACGGATCTTAAGGTTCTTGAGCGAGTCGTCGGTTCCAGAACGGGCTGTCGATATCGCTCGCAAGCTTGATATCAATCCTAGCACCTGTTTCAACATCCTCCGGACCCTGGTCAATGAGGATATGGTTGAGTTTAGTCCGATGTCGAAACGTTATTCGGCCGGCCTTGGCTTGGCAAGGTTAGTAGAGCAATTCGTAACACAAGGTCAAAAAGTTCAACTGGCGAAGCCGCTACTTGAGGCGTTTGCCTCCAGTTCAAGGGTCACTGTAACTCTGTGGCGACGAATGGGGAGTGATCGGATTGTGATAGTAAGCTCTGCCGCGTGCCCTACTGATGTTCGCATTGATATGACCGAAGGGCAGAGGCTTCCTATATTGATGGGCGCTAGTGGCCGCCTTTTTGCCTCTCAGCTGAGTCTTGAGAGTGAAGAGGTCAGAGCGATGTTTGAGAAGATCCGATGGGGCATGCCGCTTTCCTTTGACGAATATTGTGCCCAGGTTACAGAGGCATCGAATCGAGGCTGGGCGGTAGATGATGGTTATTTCTCAATCGGTATTCTCGCAGTCGCTGCACCGGTTTATTCATCCTCTGGCACCATAGATTTTACCGTTTCCGCAGTTATGTTCAGGGGCCAAAAGAATGACAAGGAGATTGCAGAGCTTGGTGAGTCCCTCTGCAATTTGGCCCGTGAACTGGAGAACGTTCTGTTTTAGGCTCAATCTCTTACTAGTAGCAGGCTTCCGCCGAGCGGCCCGCCACCTGCAGCAGTAACCGCTACGTCATGTTCTGCTGTCTGGCGTTCCCCGGCTTTCCCCCAGAGTTGCAGGCATGCCTCGTGTACATAGCCTAATCCGTGAGTTCTACCGCCGGAAAGCTGGCCGCCATTGGTATTTATGGGAAGAGCGCCGTCCAGGGCAATCCGGTGACCGCCTTCGATGAAGGAACCACTCTCTCCCTTGGGGCAAAGATTGAGTGCTTCTAACCAAATCATCGTGAGTATTGAGAACCCGTCGTATAGTTGTGCCGACCCGACATCGGATGGTTTGAGATCCGTTCGGGACCACATCATTTTGCCAACATCAAAAGCGGCTCCCTCGGTGAGTGAGACCTGGTCCCATGACCACGGTTGGTGAAGCGCTGAGCCTATTGCTTCAATGTGAATCGGCGAATTCGGCAAGTCCCGAGCTATGTCCTTCCGCGATAGAATAATTGCAGTAGAGGCGTCACAATGGACGTCGCAATCATAGAGTCGCAAAGGGCTGGAAATAACTCTGGAGCTCATGTAGTCATCCATCGTCATCGGGCTGCGATAGATTGCTTTAGGGTTGAGCTGGGCATTGCGGCGTGCATTTAACGCAATCTGTGCCATTTGTTCGGGCTTGGTCCCGTAATCGTGGAAATGTCTTTGTGCGTACATTGCCACGAGGTTGCTGGCCGATAATACATTGAATGGTGTGTACCATTGCCACGCGAAACTGTTGTCCCTTCCCTGCGTCTTGTTGCTGAGCGCAGAGGCGCCTTTATTCACGCGTCTCGCGGACGACTCAGTGATTGTTCGAAAAACAAGTACGTGCCGACACAGACCGGTGGCGATTGCCATAGCACCATTAATGATTCCTGCCAAAGGTCCTGGTCCTTCGTAACCTCCGCCGAACCAGTTCACTTTAAGGCCAAGAGCGTTCTGGAGGGCGCTAGGTCCGACGGGGGAGAAGCTGTTCCCATTATTATTGTCTCCGGGCCAGCACGCGATACCGTCAATATCCTCGCGCTGCAAACCTGCATCTGAAATAGCTTCTAGACAAGCGTCTACAGTAAGTTGCATGCCAGATAAGTCGGACGGGCGAGCAACCTCTGACTGGCCGATCCCGGTGATGGCGACGTCTTTTTCGTACAGGCGATCAAACATCCTTACTCCTTAGTAAAAAGAGGCAGCCAGACGTCGTCTTCCTGCCGAAACCTTACCCTCACAGGCATGCCGATAAACACCTCATCGACGTCTACATCTTCGATGTTGGTAACAAAGCGGAGCCCTGCCTGCTCTTCCAGCTCAACGATCGCGATCACGAACGGCTCGTTCAGCTCTGGGGTCCATGGTTGTCTATTAATCGTGAAGCTGGCGATCTTGCCTCTACCGGAGACTCGCCGAGGGTATACATCCTTGCCGACACAATTTGGACAGACAGAGCCAGGAGGGTGAAAAAATTGAGTGCACGAGTGGCAATAATGAATCAGCAGGGCATTGCTTTTGCCTCCTTGCCAAAACGCGCAGTTATCGTCGTTTAACGCCGGAAGTTTTCTTGGCATTGCTGAGTTCCCAAAGTAGACCTCGATAGTCTGCCAAGCTTAGCAGTTGCACAAAAAATAAAAAAGTGTTCTAATTTTAAAAAGATTGCGATAGCCTAGGCTCAACATCCGATAACAACATCAATCAACGGAGGTTTCTCCAATGAATCGCCAACTTGACGGGAAAACAGTCATTGTTACAGGTGCTTTCGGTGTGCTTGGGCGGGCTCTTTCATCCGTGCTCAAAGATCGTGGGGCCCGCGTGGCCGGGCTGGATTTGAGTGCATGTCCCAGTGATTTGCAGGCTGAAGAAAACTTTTTGCCGATCGGTGGTGTCAATTTAACCGAGGAGTCGTCTGCAAAAGATGCATTGGCCTCTGTAGCCGAAAAGTTCCAGCAGATTGACTGCATTGTGAATGTCGCCGGCGGCTTCGCGTGGGAGACGTTCGAGCAGGGCTCGCTGGATACCTGGGATGTTCAGTATCAAATGAATCTACGAACCGCCGTTGTGGCGACCCATTCCGCACTCCCTTATTTGTTGAGCTCTGGCAATGCCCGCGTTGTAACCGTGAGTGCACTTGCTGCCCTCAAAGCGGGTTTGGGCGTGTCTGCTTATGCAGCCGCAAAGGCGGGTGTCGCGCGCTTTACTGAGTCGCTCGCAGAAGAGTTAAAGCATCGGAACGTGACTGTTAATGCGGTTATGCCAAGTATTATTGATACTCCGAATAATCGGGAGGCGATGGCCGATGCTGATTTCTCCACTTGGGTGAATCCTGAGGCCCTTGCGGGGGTTATTTCATTCCTTCTGTCGGACGAAGGACGTGTTATTACCGGAGCTTGCCTGCCAGTACCCGGGCGTGTCTAAAAGTCTACAGAGTCACGGAGAATACAATGAGGTTGGTCACTTTTGTTGGAGAGAGCGGCATTGAAAAAGCTGGCGCGCTAATCGACGGCGGTCAGGCGGTCCTTGATCTCCAGCGGGCCTACACGTTGACCAGGGGCGGAGAACTCCCAGCGCTCTCTAGCGTTCTGGCGCTTGCCGAAGCGGGCAAGCCCGAGCAAGATCTTGCACGCTCTCTCGTCGAGAAGGCTCCGGTTGATGCGGTTACAAGTCGTTCGGTAGTTCGGCTCCGAGCACCAATTCAGCCTCCGCCGCAGATGAGGGATTTTTCGTGTTTCGAATTGCACCTTCGTCAGAGCTTTGCCGCTGCTCGGCGCGCCAGGGCGCTCCGTACTCCAGATCCTGAAGCTACATTGAAAGCCATGAATACGAGCGCGGATGATCGCGTTATCGAAGTATTCAATCGCCAACCGATTTATTACAAATGCAATAGGTTTGCGGTAATCGGCGCCGACGATCATTTTGAGTGGCCCAGCTTTAGTAAAGCTCTGGATTTTGAGCTGGAGTTCGGCTGCTATATCGGTAAGCCGGGGAAAGACATTTCGAGGGACACAGCCCGTGAACACATCTTCGGGTACACGATCTTCAACGACATTTCGGCCAGGGATATGCAGTCTAAAGAAATGGGCGGTATGTTGGGACCGGCAAAAGGCAAGGATTTTGACACCGCAAACGTTATGGGACCTTGTCTGGTAACCGCTGATGAACTCGAAGATCCTTACAACCTTGAGATGATAGCTCGGGTAAATGGCGAAGAATGGGGGCGCGGAAATACGAGAGACATGCGGTGGAAGTTTGAAGACGTTATTGCTCATGTATCTCAGTCCGAAACACTACACAGTGGGGAGTTTCTTGGATCGGGCACCGTAGGGAATGGCTGTGGATTGGAGCAACTGCGGTATTTGCAGCGCGGAGATGTTGTTGAGCTTGAAGTTGAGAAGCTTGGGATACTAAGGACCCAAGTTGGCACGGCAGACTGATTTGGGGCGAATTTGAGAGAGCTGTTGGCTGGGCTGGACAAAAGGCTGGCCGCGGTTTTGAGGGAAACCTGGCAGGGAGACGTTGCTTTAGAGCTACGCAACGGGCGTTAGGTCAATGAGTGGCTCTGAAGACTAAACAAAAATGGAGGCGGATATGCTAACAAGAACTAATCCGGTGCTTTCGGACGGTACACCGGTTTCTGACCTGATCTACCCAGATACACGTGAAGTCCAAATGCGTGTTCTGTCGGACCGAGAGATCTATCAGCTCGAAATGGAGAAGGTATTTGGAAAGACTTGGCTGATGCTTGGACACGAGTCTGAGATTCCAAACCCAGGCGATTTCATGGTTCGCGACATGGGTGAGGACTCAGTGATCGTGACGCGTGACAAAAGCGGCGAAGTTCATGTTCTTCTGAACGTATGTCCTCATCGGGGCATGAGAGTGGCGCTCACTGATTGCGGTAACAGCCAGATCCACAAATGTATTTACCATGGTTGGGCGTTTCGTCCAAATGGTGACTTTATTGGTGCGCCCGTCGAAAAGGAAAAAATGCATGGTTCGATGCTTGAAAAGTCTGAGCTGGGACTCAAGCGTGCACGATGCACTCTATATGGTGGTCTCATCTTCGCGACATGGAATATCGAGGGGCCTTCTTTCGACGAATTCCTCGGCGATGCGAAGTGGTACTACGATATGCTTTTCCTTCGCAGCGATAAAGGCATGGAAGTTTTGGGGCCTCCCCAGCGGTTCATCGTTAATGCCAACTGGAAAACAGCGGGAGAGCAGTCGGCGGCCGATGGTTTTCATACGTTGACGCTCCATCGCTGGCTTGGCGAGATCGGCAACTACTCCAAGAAGGGCGAAGGTGAAGGTGACGGCGCAGATCTGAGCCCTGAGATGTATGGTGTAGAAGTTAGCTCACCCCATGGGCATGCGCTCCGTTGCATTGACCTGGCGCGAAAGATTCGCCGGATTACTGGCCTTGATCCTGAAAAACTCTCTGTCGAGGAGAAGCTCGAAGCCCTCCCGCCGGCGGGCATGACAGTAGAGATGGTCGATCAGCTGAAACGTAATCTCTCGGAGGACCAGCTTAAGGTTCTTACCTCCATGCCGCCGCAAGTTGGAGGCATGTTTCCAAACATTCTGTTTGGGTTCGTCTATATCCCGCAGCCAGACGGCTCTGTCGTGGGTTCGATGACGATGCACACCTATATTCCGCGTGGTCCCGATAAGCTCGAGTTCTGTAACTGGATTTTCGCCGAGAAAGACGCTCCGCCCGAACTTCGACAGAAAATGTTGGAACAGACTGTTCAACTGTTTGGCACCTCTGGAATGGTAGAGCAGGATGACTCTGATACGTGGCCTCATATGACGCTCTCTGCGAAAGGTGCTATGGGCAAACATATCACTATGAAGTATCAAGCGGTCTATGAAACCGGAGCGCCTGAGGGATGGCCGGGCCCCGGGATTGTCAATGAAGGGTTTACCAAAGATGACACCCAGTGGCACTGGTGGCTCTATTGGAATGAACTGATGAACGCTGATTAATACTAATTGTTGATTACAATAAACGAGGCCTGTGATGGATACAGTTCAGCAAAAACAAGCCGATTCAAACGAAAAAGCCTACACTCCGATTGGCTCAGAGGCATACAACGAGATCGTTACGTTCCTATACGAAGAGGCGATGTTGCTCGACAATCTTCGCCTTCAGGAATGGGGCGAAAGGCTCGCGACAGACTTGGTTTACACGGCACCTCTTCGTCATACTCGTTGGGGCGTAGACCACGAGAAAAGCTATATTCGAACGGTTCAACACTTTCATGATAACTACCGCTCTATTCTAGGTAGGATCATGCGGTTAACGGGGAAAAGTGCTTGGGCAGAAGATCCCCCCAGCAGGACGCGCCGGCTAATAACGAATGTTCTTGTTCAGCAGGGCGCTTCAGAGAATGAGTATGCTGTAACTAGCTATCTAATGATGACCCGGAGTCGTTTTAGCGACGAACACGTTGATGTGATCAGCTGTGAACGTAGGGATGTTATTCGACGTGAAGATAGCGGTGAGCTTAAGCTGGCTCGTCGTGAGGCGCTTCTTGATCAATCTGTTTTAGGAACACCCAACCTGGCGGTTTTCCTTTAATTCACAATCTTGTTTGTACCCTTTTTAGCCTGCCCTCGCGGCGGGCTTTTTTTCGTCGACTCTCCTGGGAATGTGAGTCAGAGTACTGAGGGTAGATATCTCAAGTTTCCCAGGAGCCAAATTGTACGATATCGGCTTAGCTCCAATTCTGTGGAGATCAATTACCTTGCAGCCAATCTTGATCCTGAAGACAAAGCTTCTCTGGTGAGTTCGTAAAATCCAGTGTTGACCCTTTGACTCTGATTGCTTGCGCGGCCCTTACCGGTTGTTGGCTGAAGCAGACTCCCGTCGGTCTTGCGTGGTCTTGTAAGTCCAGGTCATGCTCGCGGCCACGAGAAATAATCACACTTCGACGTAGTATCAGGGCTGCTTCAGACATTTCCGGATTCAGGTTTTTGATCGCCCAGCTCGCCATGCCATGGGTCAGGTCGACGCCTTCAAAGAGAGAAGGTTTCAGTATTATCGTTCCTTCAACTTCCCATTCCAGATACGGCTTACCGTTCCGCATTAGTGTAGCGGTTGTTCTTCCGGCGTTGCGCATAGGAACGGTGATATCGTAAATCAGCCTTGAGTCTCGTCTACTCGCTGCAGCTATTGCCAGGCCCGCAAGATCCAGCATGTGAGTGCATTGATGGCGAGGGTCTGTATGGCGAGTTACGCTATGAGCAATCTCTGTTAGCGACATTCCTTCAAGCGATTTGAGTGGATCCGCAGCAGCAGGACACGCTGAATAAGGGTAGCGATCCCCAAAACCCTGCACCCGGGTAACTGTCCCGTTGAGATAGTTCAGTCCTACCCGGAAATGATGGAAATCATCTTCGAGAGAGGCCCTGATCTCATTTCCACTGACTGAGTTAATCTCTATTCTGCGTCTGAAAATCATTGAACATTCCCTGCCTAACGAAATGGGTTTGGGCTGGATGGCAACCCAAATATATAATAACATGAACACTAACAAAAAAAGTGTTCACAAATAGGCGGAAATTATGAATCTTCTTGAGAATAAAGTGGCTCTGATCACTGGAGCGGGTGGTGGCATTGGAGAAGGTGTAGCGCGTTACTTCGTTAAACAAGGTGCTGCCGTCATTATTGCAGAGTTGAGCGAGCAGCTTGGAGAGGCCGTTGCAGCTGATCTGAGGGCCCAAGGAGGCAAAGCGCTGTTTTGCCATACCGACGTTTCGAACAAATCGTCTATTGAAAATGCAGTGGCGATGGCAGTTGACCACTTTGGCTCGATCGATGTTTTGGTAAACAATGCGTTTGCTCCGACTCCAAACGTTAAGTTGGAAGAGAAAACCGATGAAATGTTGACTCAAACGCTGAACACAACGGTTTGGGCTGCTTGGTGGGCGATGAAGGCTGCTTTCCCTCACATGTGTGAAAAAGGTGGAGGGTCGATCGTCAATTTTTACTCCATAGATACGGAGATCGGGGCTTGGTTGCATGGCGACTATAATACGGCCAAATCAGCGATCCTAGGTTTAACCCGCAGTGCCGCCGCCGAGTGGGGGCGCTTCAATATCCGGGCAAACGCAATTGCGCCAACCGCAATGGGAGCTACGTTCCATAAGTTGGCAGCCGAGAATCCTGGATTCGAGGAGAGATCTGCAGCTATGCGTCCATTAGGGCGTTGTGGAGAGCCAGAAGCAGATATTGGGCCGGTTGTTGCGTTTCTTGCGTCTGAAATGTCCCGCTTTGTAACTGGAGAGTCAATTCACGTAGATGGAGGGTTGCACTTGCCTGGTTACAATTCCCGGCCAGCGGAAGTTCCAGTTAGAGAGTATTGATAGTCGCTTCGTTCAATCGTAGCTTTCAGCCGACAATAATTGAAAGTATACGAACGCATGCCCTCAACTTAAGGCATGCGTTCGTGCAGTTGTTTAGCTTTTGCTTACTTTTATTTCGGTGTCTTCTAAATCCCACGTAGAGGCTGTTTTCCCCTCATCTCTCAGCTGATATTTCAGAATCCGCCCCTGAGGATTCTTCGGAAATTCCTTCCGAAATTCGATGTAGCGTGGCAGTGCATAGTAAGGAACGGCTTCTGTTGCCCAGAAGAAAAGCTCCTCCTCGGTAAGCTCGGTACCCTCGTGAAGGATAGCAGTAACTTTTACGTCATCTTCACCTTTGTCGGAGAGCACCGCGTGGACAGCAACTTCGGCGATCGCTGGATGATTGCTAAACGCAGACTCCACTTCAAAGCTAGAAATATTCTCGCCTCGACGGCGAAGATAGTCTTTCTTTCTGTCTACAAAGTAGAAAAAGCCATCCTCGTCGAACTTTCCAATATCGCCAGTGTGGAACCACATGTTTTTCATGGCGTTGAGTGTAGCCTCTGGGCGTCTCCAATAGCCCTGAAACATGATATCTGGTCTTAGTGGACGAACTACGATTTCCCCTGCTTGGTTCGCTGGAAGCTCGTTGTCGTTCTCATCAACTATCCGAACGTCGAAATCCGGAATGCGTTTTCCGGAAGACCCTGGTTTCGCGTATTCTCCAGCAGGCAAAGAGGTGATGACGCAGGCTTCCGTGAGCCCGTATCCGTTTCCACCAACAAGCCGGGCGCCAAAACGTTTCCGCCAGATTTCTTTGGTTTCCTCTGTATAGGGGTTTCCACGAGCGGTATGAATCTGACCGTAGCACCGCTTCATGGAGCTATTGTCGGGGGCTTGTGCAAGCAGTCCGCCCATACCGCCCAGAATTGACGCGATCGTGGCACCGCTTCTCTCCACTTCCGGCCAGAAATTGGACACCGAAAACCTCGGAAGAATCGCTACCCGCGCTCCAACCAATAGTGTAGCGATGACGCCGACGCAGAGCGCATTCATGTGAAAGAGTGGCAGTGGAGTTATCGTGACATCCTTTTCTGTCGCCGGTCCCGCCATAAGTTGAAGGCGCGCCAAGTTACACATGAAATTGTAACTAACCATGCATCCTTTAGACGGCCCGGTGGTTCCGGATGTATAAATTAGGCAGGCCAAATCCGCCGGGTCAGGCTTCTCAGTAATGGGAGTCTCGTTGGTGCCTCGATGGTCTTCTAATGACTCAACTTTGATAGTGCAATCAAGCGGGTCTTCGAGAGACTCGCGATGGAGTATCAGCTCTAATTTTTCGAGCTGGTCACTAATTTGGGCAACTCGATCAAGATATTTCGATTCACAGATCATTAGCGCGGAGTCAGCATCGGCGATCTGGTGGCGCAAAAATTCTCCGCGTAAAGCTGTATTAAGAGGCACGCTGACAGCGCTCAGCTTATTGATGGCCAGCCAACAGACTACGGCGTCAATATTGTTGTCGAGCATGGAAACGACCGTATCGCCTCGACTTACCCCAAGATCTGATAGTGAGTTGGCAAGTTTGGTTGATAGCGAATCAACTTCTCGATAAGTGTAAAAAGTCCCGCTAAAATCTAGAAAAATTCGGTCAGGATGGCTTGCTACTGCTCTGTCCAGTGCTGCGACAACGGTGTCACGTTCTCCGACTGACCAGGTTTCTGGGTTTCCGGTACCACTCATAGTGATTCTCCTTCAGGTGCAGCTCTATCAAAGAGCGTCCGAGTTTTATTTTAAATGGAGAATTCAATTCTATATTTTATTTTGCGCCTTGTCTCTAGAGAAGTTGAACAGAAAATGCTGAATGTGCCTAGTTTAACTGTTAACATAACATCCATCCTATTGTGCTGGAGTGATTCGTGATGGACCAAGAGTATGAAAACTCGGAATCTCTGCAATCGAGAGAAATTCCTGAGCAACGGAGTGTCAGGGTTCGAAATGGCGGCAGTAAGCCTAGAAGCGGTCGTTCAGTAAAGCCGAATCGACGCTCTGAGGAAACTATAAGCAGCATTCTAGACGTAACAGAGCAAGTCGTTCTTCGTTCTGGTGCAGATCGGATTTCTATTTTAGATGTGTGCAAGTTAGCGGGGATATCTCGGGGAACCTTTTATCGCTACTTCTCCTCCCAAGAAGATTTGCTTGATACCTTCTCTCGGCATAAGCGCGATAATTTCCATCGTGTACTCATGGAAACAGTTGGTACAGTAGAAGACCCTGACGCTCGTCTGGAAGGTCTGATTGCGTTTATCGATGACTATCTGACGGAAAGTCGGGCCAGGCGTTTGTTGGTAGTGGCGCCCGACTACGCACTGAGCTTTTTCCGGCGTATTTTTCACGATTCTATAGTGCGGTTCCAGGACGCCCTAGAGATTGTCTTTGATGATTGGGATGAGCGCTTGGGTGTGAAGTTGGATCGTGAGTTGGTGTGCGAGCTGATTATCCGCTACGTTCTGAGCGAGATTCTTGTTCCGGAAGATGGCGGTCGGCGCCTTCTGCCAGCAAGAGTGAAGCGCCTGGTGGCGTCTTTGACGATGGGGTCGACAGCCCGAACTCGGCGGTAAAGAGAGTGGTCAACCGAGTGGTTGCCATGGTTTAAGTTAGTCTTTTTTTCAATTTCTGTTTTTTCCTTTCTCATGATGATCGCCCCGAAATTCGGGGCGAGCTATCCTTCTGATTTATCAAGAAATAAATTTTCCTGCTTTTGGCCTTCGTGCACATTTGTATGCCTGTTCTGGGCTAAATCTCTCCTTTCGCCAATAACCGCCCTGATTTTTTCTTCCTTAAAGTGGCTTATTAACAGTTAGTTACGTGATTTTTGAGGCGAGGACTGTATGTCCTGGTTTCCACAGTGCTTCTGGTAAACAAAAAAATTGAACAGATTTTGTGTTTGTGGTTAACTTTGGTTTAAGCTTTTAACGAACGAAGCGAAAACACGAGTTAACTAGAACAACATAGAGGCCTTGACCATGCTTATTGATCTCCATGCGCACGCACCACATCCCGACTATTACGACCAACACCCCCATTGGGGGCCCGCTTTTGAGCTGCAGTCTGATGGCGATATCAAGCTGCGTGTGGGTCACTGGGTTCTGAGCTTGGGTGCTCCCGAGCGGAAACAGGCACTGCGCGAGGCGCACGCCCGAGGAGAGACCTTGGATGTTCAGGAGTACATGGCCAAATGGCGTGATCCAGAGCATCGTTTGGCGTCTATGGATGCTGCTGGCCAGAATGCTCAGGTTTTATCCGTGCCGAGCCACTGCTATATGTACTGGGCCGAACCGGAATTCGGTGTTCCTTTCGCAAAAAAAGTGAATGATTCTCTCGCCGAATATTGTTCTGCAGCGCCAGATCGACTGATGTTTTGGGCTCATGCACCTCTCAATGTTCCCAAGGAAGCGGCCAAAGAGATTAGGCGAGCCTGCACCGAATTGGGTGCTAAGGGGCTTGTTGCCGGCGGTTCCAATTTTGGAGGTCTGGAATTTGACTCGCCCGAGATGGATCCGGTCTGGGAGGCGCTGTGTGATCTGGATTTGCCCATGTTTGTGCACGGCTACAATCAGTCTGTTACCTGGGGTGAAGAGGCAAATACAGACCGTTATGAAACTACCGCTATTCTTGGTATGAATTACGATGAGTCGAAGTGTTTCTGGTACATGATTAACGGGGGCGTGTTCGACCGATTCCCGAATCTAAAGGTATACATCACCCACGGTGGTGGTTTCGTTCCATATCAGCTTGGCCGAATGGCACAGACCAACCCCAACTTGGACACCTACCATAACAAGAAGCCTTTTCTTGAATACCTGAAGAACTTCTATTTTGACGTTGAGCTTCATGAAGTACCGATGAGGCAGGCAATGGTCGAAGTGATTGGGGCTGATAGGGTTCTCTACGGATCCAACTTCGGTGGCAGTGATGCCGTTCGTCATGATTTGACTGATGATTTAAAGCTCTCACAGGAAGATCTGGACAAAATTCGCTGGAAAAACGCTTGTGATCTACTGCATCTGGACCCCAACAAGTTGGGTAAGGTTAGGGGCTAATGAAGCTTGCGCGATTTTCTTATAAGGGCTCGGTTCCCGCGTGGGGTGTGGTTGATCTCGAGCATCAAGAGATCAATCCCATCAAAGAGCGATTCGAGGACTGGGCGCCCCTGGTGACGGCAGGAGCGGGGATCAGTGCGGTGTCTTTTTCGTCAGACCCTTTGGCTATTAAAGAGGTCACCCTTTTGCCTCCAATTGAGCCGGTCAATCGGGTCGTAGTGGCGGGCGCCAATTACCTGAAACACCTGAAGGACGACTTTTCACTGGAGCCGCCGAAGCAACCAATCGCATTCTTGAAAGCATACGGGGCTTTGATTGGCGCGGATGATCCGATCCGGTTTCCACCTCTGACCGAGGAGCTGGACTATGAGGTTGAGCTAGTCGTGGTTATCGGAAGCAAAGAGGTCGATACCACGAAGCCGTACGATTCGGTTTTGGGGTATACCGTTGGAAATGATGTGAGCGCCCGAGACCTTCAACGCAGTGGCCCTAAGGGCATTGGCATGGATCTTTTTGCTGCCAAGAGTCAGGACAAAACTACAGGTTTAGGGCCGTGGATCGTAACCCGTGATGAGTTCCCGGAAGGTATGCCTGCCTTACGCTTGACCCTGTCAGTCAATGGTGAGGTTCGTCAGGACGGCAATACGTCAGAAATGACCTGGACGGTAGCTGAGCTGATTACTTTCGTGCACGAGAGGTCCAGTTTTGCCTGTGGCGATGTTCTGTTTACAGGATCACCGGCAGGAGTCGGAATGGCGACAGGGCGGTTCTTGAATCCGGGAGACGTCGTTGAGGCTTCCGTTGAAGGAGTTGGAACCTTACGAAATGTTGTTGGTGAAAGATCTAGTAAGAGGCTTGGAAAATGAACGGCAACAGTAAAGTTAAAGTCGTTATCGTGGGTGCAGGTCTTATGGGAACCGGTATTGCGCATGCTTTTGCAATCGCAGGGTTTCAAACCGTACTTGTAGACATCAGTGCGGAATCACTTGATAAAGCGTATAGCAATGTTTCAGAAATACTGAAAACCGGTGTAAAGCTCGGAAAAATCAGTGAGCTGGAAGTAGAGAACGCATTGGGTTCGTTGAACTTGGAAAGGAACCTTTCTGTCGGGGCTAAGAACGCAGACTGGGTGATCGAGACGGTTTCAGAAAACCTGGAAGCAAAAAAAGCCGTTGTTCGTACGGCAAAGGAAGTTATGGCCGAAGGCGGCATTATCGCAACCAATACATCTGCGTTGAGTGTGACTGAGATAGGTGCCGCTCTTCCGGATCCCGATCGATTTGTCGGCATGCATTTCTTTAACCCGGTTCACAAGATGAAGCTGGTGGAACTGGTACGTGGACATGCGACGACGGACGAAACCATCGCCAGAACACGAGATTTGTGTGAGGCCATCGGAAAGACTTCGATTGTTGTCAACGAATCGCCCGGACTAACAACGAGTCGTATGTCCGCTCTTCTTGGTAACGAAGCCATGTACATGCTTCAGGAAGGTACTGCTTCTGCGGAAGACATCGACACGGCATTGCGAATGGGGTTCAACCATCCGATGGGGCCGCTGGAGTTGGGGGACCTTACGGGGTGGGATACCAGGCTTTCGGTTTTAAAATACCTCCACTCTACGCTTGGTGAAAAATTCCGGCCATGTCCCCTCATCATAAAGATGGTTGCTGCGGGACACTTCGGTCGCAAGGCTGGGCAAGGTGTATATAAGTATGAAGATGGAAAGCGTGTTCCCGGCTCTGGTCTTGAGGTGAAGGTGTCATGAAAGACGTTGTGATCGTTGATGCCGTCCGGACTCCGGTCGGCCGTTTTCGAGGTAGCCTGGCAGGTGTTCGTGCAGACCATCTCGGAGCGCTAGTCTTGAATGAGCTTTTGTACCGAAATGGCTTGGCTGCCGAATCCATTGACGACGTGGTATTTGGTTGTGTCACCCAAATAGGCGAGCAATCCGCAAATATTGCGCGCACTTCACTCCTGGGCGCCGGTTGGCCAACCTCTGTGCCTGGACTGACTATCGATCGAAAGTGTGGGTCAGGAGAGGCGGCCGTGCACTGTGCGTTTGGTGCAATTGCCGCAGGTTCGGCTGAAATCGTGGTGGCCGGCGGTGCGGAAAATATGAGCAGAGTGCCCATGGGGAGTAATCGAGATCTCCATGGTGAAGCGTTCGGTCACCTGGTTTCAGGTCGCTATGAAATGACTTCGCAAGGTGAGGCAGCTGAGCGGGTTGCCGAAAAATGGAATCTTGATCGAGAGCAGCTGGACGCATTTGCACTAGAAAGTCATCGGCGTGCGGCGGTTGCTGCAGATTCAGGCTATTTCAAAAGCGAAATTGTACCAGTTCCTGTTGCGGACTATCGCGAAAATGGGGCCGAAGAAGTCGAGGGTAAATTTGCGGCGGATGAGACCATACGGAGAGACACTTCTCTCGAAAAGCTAGCAACATTGAAAACTAGTTTCAGAAAAGAGAATGGTCGAATCACCGCCGGGAACTCGTCACAGATTTCTGATGGTTGTTCGGCCTTGCTGCTCATGTCATCAGATGTTGCGCGAAATCTTGGTCTCAAGCCGAGAGCCAGAATTCGGGCGGTGACCACAGTGGGAGCAGATCCTACGTTAATGTTAACCGGCCCTATTGATGCCACTCGTAAAGTCCTTGCGAAAGCGGGGCTTGAGTTAGATGAGATTGATTTGTTCGAAATCAACGAAGCATTCGCTTCAGTACCGTTGGCCTGGATGAAAGAGGTTGGCGCCGACCCCGAACGATTGAATGTTAATGGTGGTGCTATTGCATTGGGACATCCCTTGGGCGCTAGCGGCGCTCGCATCATGACGTCGATGCTGAATGAGTTGGAGCGACGTCGTGGCCGTTATGCGCTGCAGGCAATCTGCTGCGCCGGTGGAATGGGAACGGCGACGATTATCGAGCGTATAGACTGAACTTTGGGTTGCCAGGTCAAGGAGCTTGCATGAGTCATATTCCGCCAGTGTCTGTTGCTGATATGCCAGAGAGCCTGAGCAACCTAGTGGAGAAAGGATTGAATTCCGGGATGCTGAGCTCGTCGATACCCGTTCAAGTCTGGGCTCATCGTCCTGCTATTGCTCTATGTTGGCTTGAATTGCTGGAGCAGTTCCATGCGAATAGCCTGTTAGGGGATCGATTGAAGGAACTGGTTCGACTCAAGATCGCAAGCATCACGCAATGCCAGGCTTGTCAGTTAGCGAGAAAATCAGATGCGGTTACCGAACGGGATATAGCTTGTCTTGATAATGGCAGTGATCAATTCACGTTGCCGGAACAGGCTGCTCTGAATTTTGCAGAACTTTTTGCCTCGGATTACCTAAAAATTGATGCGGGAGTTTTCGAGGCATTGAGTGCCCATTTCAGCACTGAAGAAATTGTGGAGTTGAATATGTTCTGTGCATTGATGCTTGCGGGCGGCCGAATGACATATGTCCAGAAGGCTTATTGAGGTGCATTGATGGATTCTTTGCTGGGAACTATCCCGCTATATCGAATTGATGGGAGCGAATCGCGGCTTTTCGATCATGAAGCCAAGGTTTACCTCGTGGTGAATGTTGCGTCGAAATGCGGTTTGACTCCCCAGTATAGGGCTCTGGAGGCACTTTACCGTGAATGGTCCGCAAAGGGGCTGGTCGTCTTAGGGTTTCCTTCTAATGACTTCCGTGGCCAGGAGCCGGGGAGCAATGAGGGTATTGCCAAATTCTGCTCAACACAATACGACGTTACTTTTCCCCTTTTTTCAAAGATCAATGTGAGCGGTGCACTCAAGCATCCTCTGTACAGTGCTTTGGTTGAGGCCGCCCCAGAGGTAATAGGTGATGGCCCCTTTAAAGAAAAGCTTCGCAGTTTTGGAGTCGAGCCTAATTCGCCTCCAGAGGTACAGTGGAACTTTGAAAAGTTCCTTGTTAGCGGCCAAGGGGAAGTGGTTGCCCGCTTTGCTCCAGATGTTGAAGTAGATGATGAAAGGTTCTTAAGCGCCTTGAGAACATGCTTGCTATGATCTTTATTTGAGCATAAGTTTAGAAAAGGTCTAAATTTTTGGCGATTCATCGCCGAGGCTCTATAGCAGCGGTTTAATATGGAAAACAATAACGGGAGTTGAACATGTCTGAATTATCCAAGAATGAACTTGAAAACGTCTTCGAAGACGTGGCGAGTAACTACCGTGGAGCTGATATCGATCTGCATGCGGCCTATGCTCAGATGCGCAAAGAGAGCCCGGTTTTTCCTGAAAACTTTATGGAAAAGCTCGGTGTGCCGTCTATCGCAGGCGTCGATCCTGATCGGCCGTGTTACACGCTCTTCAAATATGACGATGTCATGCGGGTCATGCGCGATAGCACTCTATTTACAAGCGGTTTTATCGCAGAGGGGCTCGGCGCATTCTTTGACGGTTTGATACTCACGGCCATGGATGGTGAAGAGCACAAGAAGATGAGGAATCTGCTTCAGCCAGTCTTTATGCCAGATACGGTAAATCGTTGGAAAGCGGATCGCATAGATCGGGTTATCCGCGAAGAATTTCTGGAGCCAATGGTAGCCGATAAACAAGCAGACCTTATGGACTTTGCCTTGTATTTTCCAATCCGCGTCATCTACTCGCTTATTGGTTTTCCAGAGGATAGGCCCGAAGAAATCAAGCAGTATGCCGCTTGGGCTCTAGCGATTCTTAAAGGCCCGCAGGTGGATCCCGCTAAGGCGGAAGCCGCCAAGAAGGAGGCTATGGAGGCGGTGCAGGCGCTGTATGGTGCCATAAGAGAAGTGGTTGAACAGCGGCGAGCTGAAGGCGGGGAGGGCGACGATCTTATCAGTCGTCTTATTGTCGCCGAATATGAAGGAGAGTCGCTGGATGACCATCAGATTACGACGTTTGTTCGTTCGCTCCTGCCCGCAGCTGGAGAGACCACTACGCGGACCTTCGGTACTTTAATGACCCTGCTGCTCGAAAGGCCTGACTTACTGGCCAGAATCCGTGAGGATAGAAGTCTCGTCAATAAGGCAATTGACGAGGCAGTGCGGTTTGAGCCTGTTGCGACGTTCAAAGTTCGCCAGGCAGCGCAAGACACCGAGATTCGTGGTGTACAGGTGCCAAAAGGTGCGATGGTTTCTTGCATCGTGAGTTCGGCCAACAGGGACGAGGATGCATTCGAAGATGCTGACACTTTCAACATTGATCGGCGACAAAAGCCATCCTTCGGCTTCGGATTCGGTCCTCATATGTGTATTGGCCAATTTGTAGCAAAAACAGAGATCAATTGCGCCGTCAACGCTATTCTAGACCTCATGCCTAACATACGATTGGATCCCTCCAAGCCGGCACCAGAAATCACTGGAGCTCAACTAAGGGGGCCGCACAGTCTGCCTGTCGTTTGGGATTAACTGGTTTGGCAAGAGCCGCTGTTCCGTTATACCGGGCGCCTACCGGTGAAGCGGTAACAATTCAAATTTTGCTCTAAGATTTGCTGGTAAGCGGAAAGTCGGGCCTCTCGTCCGGCTTTCCGTTCCCGCCCCCACCCCCGAGATTCCAGATTTCTTCCCCATTCTAGTGCGCCGCCCCTTAACACGGCGTTGTCTTATCGATCTCAGCATTGCCCAGGTTTGCCTGATCACAGGCATCTTGACGCCTGAGAAATTTCTTATTTGATGATCTATCGTGAGTCTTAAGTCGTAATAGTTGCACACAAACAAAAAAACTGTTTAATTTGGTTTGTGTGTGACCTATACTGGAAAGACAATCACAAATCGCGAAAAGCGAAGGGGACCCATCATGAAACTTGAAGATCTGATTCTCGTTAGTGTGGACGACCATGCGATCGAGCCACCCAATGCCTTCAAACACCACATGCCCGAGAAGTTCAAAGGACGCGAGCCGCATGTTGAGAAGCGTGGAGATCGAGACGTTTGGGTGTTCGAGGAAGAAGCGACGGGCTATATGGGGCTCAACTCAGTTGTGGGCCGCCCGAAGGAAGAGTACGGCATGGAACCGCTTGGTTACGATCAGATGCGTCGCGGTACCTGGGATGTTAAAGCCCGAGTCGATGATATGAACGCGAATGGTGTCGTTGGATCTCTTTGCTTCCCGACCTTTCCGGGATTTGCCGGCCAACGTTTTCAGAATCATCCAAATCGCGAAATCGCGTTGGCTGCTATCCAAGCATACAACGACTGGCATCTGTATGACTGGTGCAATGCGGCCCCGGGGCGTTTTATTCCCCTGATGCTGGTTCCATTTTGGGATATGAAGGCTGCAGTAGCAGAAGTGAAAAGGCTTGCCAAGCAGGGTGTGCATGCGTTGTCGTTTTCTGACAATCCCGCTCGCCTTGGTTATCCGTCGATTCACGATGAATATTGGGACCCGCTTTGGAAAGCCTGTGAGGACAACAATGTCGTAATTTGTTGTCACATTGGTTCTGGCGGGAAAGCCGAGCATGCGTCCGACCTTTCTCCCATTGATGCGTGGATTACTACGATGCCGATTTCCATTGCCAACGCTGCAGCGGATTGGATTTGGGCGCCCATGTGGAAGAAGTACCCGAATCTTCGGATGGCTTTGTCAGAGGGAAGTATTGGTTGGGTGCCTTATCTCCTGGAGCGTGCTGATTTCACGCATCGCCATCACCATGCCTGGACCAATGCGGATTTCGGCGGAAAAATGCCAAGTGATATTTTCTTCAAGCATTTCATTACTTGCTTCATTGAGGACAAGTTCGGACTCCAGAATCTCGATTTCATGAACGAGGACATGGTGACTTGGGAAAGTGATTACCCTCACTCGGATTGCACATGGCCTCATTCCCCTGAAACAACTTGGGACCACCTTAAAGGTCTGACAGATGAGCAGATCAATAAGGTTACGCACCTGAACGCCATGCGTGAGTTCTCTTATGATCCGTTCTCGGTTCTTGGTCGCGAGAATTGCACGGTGGGAGCTCTGCGAGCTCAGGCCACTCATGTGAGCACTGAGCCTGCGCTTGGGCTCGGAGGGGCTGAGGTAACCAGAAAAGATGGCAAGCCTGTCACCTCTGGTGACATCACCTCAATGTTCGAAAAGGCGGATGCCAAGACCGCTATCTAAATCTGCCAGCTAGTAACGCCTCCTCTACTCCACTTTTATGGAGAGGGGAGGCTCCTTACATCTGATGCAAACGGAGCTGTTCCGGTTAGCTAGCTAAGGACGCCTTACAATGAGTATTTCCCAATTTCGCCAGAGTTCTATTCCCCAAGAGGCCGAGCTGCTCCGGTCAGAAGTTCAATCCTTTTTAAAGAGCGAGCTTACTGACTACCCGCTGTCAGACAGGGCCCATTCCTGGATGGGATTTGATGCGGAGTTTAGCCGCAAGTTGGGTGCTAAAGGCTGGTTGGGTATGTCTTTGCCCATTCAGTATGGCGGGGCGGAAGCTTCACCATTCGCACGGTATGTCGTTATTGAAGAGCTTTTGGCAGCAGGTGCTCCTGTGTCGGCTCACTGGATCGCGGATAGACAAAGCGGGCCCCTAATTCAGCGCTTCGGTACGACGGAACAGAAAGAAAAATTCTTGCCCTCGATCTGTAAGGGGGAGAGTTTCTTCTGTATTGGAATGAGCGAGCCAGATTCGGGCTCGGATTTGGCTTCTATCAAGACCAATGCAAAAAGAACCGACAATGGCTGGGTGTTGAATGGGCAGAAGGTCTGGACGACCAATGCACACTTGTCACACTACATGATAGCCCTGGTTAGAACTGGTGATCGAGAGGAAACAGGGCGTCATGGCGGCATGTCCCAATTCATTATCGATCTAAGTCTTCCTGGGGTAACTGTGCGCGCTATCCCCGATTTGACCGGAGGTGAACATTTCAATGAAGTGTTCTTCGACAACGTAGCGTTAGAAAAAGACGCTCTAATCGGTGAGGAGGGTGCGGGATGGCAGCAAGTGACTGCTGAGCTGGCCTTCGAGCGAAGCGGTCCGGAACGCTTCCTCAGTAGTATTGCGCTGGTTTACGCCGCCCTTGATGTAATCGGAACTAATCCTGATGCGCTCCAAGCGCGGGATGTCGGAAGAATCACTGCTCGGCTTTTAACGCTTCGAGACATGTCTCTGTCTGTTACTCAGCAGCTAAGTGACGGCGAGAATCCGGCTTGGGCCGCCTCGTGTGTCAAAGATCTCGGTAATGCCTTCGAGCAAGAGATTCCCGAGATGCTTCAGCTTTTAATTGAACAGCAGCCGCAAATAGATGGTGGCTCAGAGTATTCAAGGGTGCTTGCGTACTTGACGCAAATGGCACCGTCTTTCTCTTTGCGCGGGGGAACCCGTGAAATTCTTCGCGGAATCATCGCACGTGGTTTGGGGCTTCGATAATGCGTGAGCTATTTGAATCTACTATTGAAAGGCTACTGGGTGATCTCTCAACAACTGAATGCATTCGCAGTGCAGAATCGGGCGGCTGGGCTGGTGGAGTCTGGGAGGCGCTTGAAGAGAATGGATTCACGTTGGCCAGCGTTTCTGAGGACAATGGCGGTGTCGGGGCTGGTTGGGGAGACCTTTTCGTGGTTGCTCGCGCGGCCGGAAGGCATATGGCTCCCGTTCCTTTGGTTGAAATGCTGCTCGCAAACTGGCTCCTGGAGCTGGCTGGACTGAAAGCCAAGGCCGGTGTTCTGACCGTTGCTCCTGAAGGAATGCTTGAGCGCACGGGAAATCTCATTTCGGGAGATTTGAGACAAGTGCCTTGGGGAAGGCATTCGCATGCGGTGGTCGCTCTGCTAAGGGAGGGTGAAAGGTCGAGCGTTGTTCTATTGCGAACGGCAGACGCGTCTGCAGTCACCAAGAGCAACAATGTTGCCGGTGAACCGAGAGATAAGTTGACATTCACCTCTGTTTCGCCACTGGAAGTTGGCGAGCTTCCGGACGGGGTTGGCAATTCGTCATTGCAGCTCGGCGGGGCCATGCTGCGTTCTGCGCAAATGGCCGGAGCGATGTCAAAGGCCATGGAGTTGTCATCAAACTATGCGGCTGAACGGAAGCAGTTTGGCCGACCTATCGCGAAGTTTCAGGCTATACAGCAGCAGCTCGCGATTATGGCTGAGCAGACTGCTGCAGCCAATGTCGCATCGGAGTCTGCGTGTTCGGCTTCGGACTCTCACCTGAATGCATTCCGGATAGCAGCCGCAAAGATTGCTACTTCTGATGGGGCGAGCGAAGCAGCTCGTATTGCCCATTCGGTTCATGGTGCGATCGGATTTACTCAGGAGTACGAACTGCAGTTGTTGACTCGACGTCTTTGGTCGTGGAGAGGCGAGTTCGGAAGCTCTACTTTCTGGAGCAAAGTCTTGGGCGAACATATCTGCGCATCTGGGTCGAGGAATTTCTGGGCAGCGATCACCCATTCCCACCTTCAAGAATTAAAGCTTTCAAGGTAGAGGCATTGCTATGACAAAGTTTTTGAACGTCGAACGTCTCGGTAATGTCGCTGTAGTCCGGATGAACAGTCCTGAGACTCATAACGCTCTCACTACCGAAAGTCAGATAAACGAAATTGTCGATCTTTGCGCGGAGGTCAAGGCTGACAAAAGCATCAGGGCAATGGTTCTTACTGGCACAGGAAAAGCGTTTTGTGCTGGTGGAAACATCAAAGATATGCAGAAGAGGCAGGGTATTTTCGCTGGCTCGCCCTATGAACTGCGAGATGTGTACCGCAATGGAATCCAGAAAATTCCACTTTGTCTTTACGAACTCGACATTCCCGTGATTGCAGCCGTGAACGGCCATGCCATCGGCGCTGGGCTTGATTTGGCATGCATGTGTGACATTCGTATAGCGAGTAACAACGCCAAGTTTGCAGAGAGCTTCGTGAAGCTGGGCATTGTTCCTGGTGACGGAGGTGCGTGGCTGTTACCGCGGATTATCGGTATACCCAAGGCCAGCCTGATGGCATTTACCGGTGAGACAATCGGTGCTGAACAAGCCTTGAGCTGGGGGCTAGTGGAACAGGTTTGTGCTCCAGATGAGCTGGATGCGGAGGCCCTGGGGCTTGCACAGCGTATCGCCGAAAATCCTGGGCACGCGCTCCGGTTATGTAAGCGGCTCCTGCGTGAGGGCCAGCACATGCGTCTGGACTCGCTGCTGGAACTATCTGCAGCCTACCAGTCGCTGGCACATCATACCCAAGATCATCAAGAGGCAGTTGATTCGTTTGTTGAAAAACGAAAGCCCAACTTTCTCGACAAATAATTTCTAGAACGGAGATACATTTTAATGCGTACCGTGTTCCGTGAAGATCACAATATGTTTAGAGAGCAAGCTCGCCGTTTCATCGAACGCGAGATTTGCCCGCACCTCGAAGAATGGGAAAAAAGTGGGATTGTTCCCAAGGAAATTTGGAGGAAGGCCGGCGAGATGGGCTTGCTCTGCTCAACTGTACCGGAAGAATACGGCGGAGCTGGTGGAGATTTCGGGCACTCTGCGGTGATGATTGAAGAGCTTGCAAGAGTAAATGCAACCGCTATTGGATTTACTACCCACTCAGAAATTGTAGCTCCCTATATCGTCGCTTACGGGACCGAGGAACAAAAGCAGAAGTGGCTTCCCAAAATGGTCAGTGGCGAAATTATCGGCGTCATTGCCATGAGCGAACCAGGCATTGGTAGTGATCTGAGATCGATGCGCACTCAGTTACGCCGTGATGGTGATCAATACATCATCTCAGGTCAGAAAACATTTATCACTAATGGCGGGAATGCAGACTTGGTTGTGACAGCAACCAAAGTGGACCCTGCAAGCAAGGATCTGACTCTAGTCTGCGTTGAAACCGACCGTGACGGGTTTGCGAAAGGCCGGCTGCTGGACAAGATTGGTCTAAAGGGGCAGGACACGGCGGAGTTGTTTTTTGATGATGTGCGTGTGCCAGTCTCAAACCGTCTTGGAGAGGAGAATGAAGGTTTTGGCTACCTAACACATCAGTTGGCTTGGGAACGGCTGATTATTGCTATTCGGGCAGCAGAGTCTATCGATAGCTTTTTGGATATGACTATCGGTTACACCAAAGAGCGCAAAGTGTTTGGAAAGACAGTGTTCGATTTTCAGAACACACGCTTCAAATTGGCCGAAATCAAGGCCCAAGCCACAATGCTGAGGGTCTTTGTTGATAACTGCTTGGAGCGTGTAATGAACAATGACCTTCCGGCAGATGTGGCTGCCATGGCAAAACTCATGGGTTCGGAGCTCCAGGGCAAGCTGCTTGACGAAATGCTCCAGCTGCACGGCGGTTACGGGTTCATGAGTGAGTACCGAATTGGCCAAGCATGGATTGATGCTCGCGTGGCGCGCATTTATGGCGGGACTTCGGAAATAATGAAAGAAATTATCAGCCGAAAGCTCTAAACGATGATTTCGAATCGGTTCAGGTGACTGACATGATGCACAAGGTTATTGAGGCAGTAAAGATCAAGTTGGATGTCATTCTAAAAGTGATTTCCTTACAAATGTTGCTCGTAGCCTGTGCATTTGGGCAGGGGCTGCCGGCAGATGTTGACGGACAGGATGCTAAACGAGCAAAAGCGCTATTAAATAAGGCTGTGTCCTACTATCAAGAAGCGGGCGATGCCTCACTGGCTGCCATCAGCAGGCAAGGCCAATTTACGGATGATGAGCTGTACGTATACGTTGTCAATACGGAAGGTACGATGCTCGCAAGTGGCGGGCCCTCAGCAACCTTGATTGGCCGCGATGTTTCTCAAGCACTAGGCGAATCGCTGAGAGCAGAGTTTCGGCAGGCGCTCGATCGTCGCGAGACTGGTGAGATATATCACGCTACTTATCGGTGGCAGAATTGGTCTAGTGGCCGCTATGAAAAGAAAAGTGTTTTCTACACGCGTGTTGACGATAAGGTCTTTGCAGTTGGCTATTACGTTCCTCGGTCGAATGAAAAACAAGCAAAAGAACTGTTGAATCGGGTTGCTCAATCAATCAATGAAAATCCAGAAGAAACCATTGAAAAAATAAATGGTTTGTCTCCCGAGTTTCTCCAAGATGATTTGTATGCCTTTGTTATTGATCGCGATTCAGAGCGATTTGTTGCTCACGGATATAATCGGCGATTGGTGGGAAGTGACTTCAATAAGATTCGGTCGACAGATAAAAAGCCTATCGGGAAAAGCATTTTGGAAATGGCAGAAGCGAACAATAGTGGGAAAATTTCGTATTTGTGGCCAAATCCAACGACTAACTCCAATGAACCAAAAGTAACTCTATTCAGAGTTACAGGTAAATATATAGTTGCGGTTGGTTGCTATTTGAACGCTGATGATCAGTGATGGCTGAGGAAATGTTTAAGAATAAATAAAAACTGGTCCGAACTAATGTTTTATTCAGAGATGAAAACTTTGGGTTCCTTGCGAAGCTCGGAGCTGAAAAAAAGAGGAAAAGTCATGAGTCTTGAAAACCTGACCAAACAATATGAAGAAATCCTCATGGGACTTGATCCCAATCCGTCCCGTAACGGACTAGTCGGCACTCCACAGCGTGCCGCGAAGGCAATGCAGTTTTTGTGTCGAGGTTATGATCAATCTCTGGATGAAGTCGTAAATGGGGCCTTGTTTGAGTCCGATAACGACGAAATGGTTTTGGTTAAAGACATTGAGTTGTACTCCCTGTGTGAGCATCACATGTTGCCTTTTGTGGGCAAAGCCCATGTTGCCTACATCCCTTCCGGCAAGGTTATTGGTTTATCTAAAGTTGCTCGGATTGTTGATATGTTCGCTCGACGCTTGCAGATTCAGGAGAACCTGACCAGGGAAATCGCAGAGGCTTTACAAAGTGTGACTCAGGCAGACGGTGTTGCCGTTGTTATTGAAGCCAGGCACATGTGCATGATGATGCGAGGAGTGGAAAAGCAGAACTCAAAAATGTACAGCTCAGTTATGCTCGGCGCTTTTCGTGAATCAGTAAATACACGGCAAGAGTTTCTCCAGCTCGTCAGCAGAGGGTAGTGAGAGCCCTTTTGGCGTAAATCGTTGTATTCGTTGATCGCTGGTGCCTCGAATTTTCGCAAGTTGAGCAACCAATAAGGCAGAACTGAAAATGTCGCGCTTTTCCGAAAAATCATTTGTTATTACCGGTGGCACTAGCGGCATTGGGTTTGCTACAGCACTCTCCATTGCCAAGGAAGGGGGGCGCGTTCTCGTCACGGGTACACGCCAAGAGCGTCTCGAAGCTGCGGCGACGGCACATCCAAATATAGAAGCGGTCTTCAATGATGCGTCTGATTTCAACACCGCGGACCGGTTGGCTGAAGAGGTTCGAAAGAGGTTTGGTTTAATTGACGGCGCGTTTTTGAACGCCGGCAAGGGTGGGGGAGCCATTTTGGGGGAAATCACCCCTGAACTCTATCGAGAGCTAGTCGATCTGAATGTCGGTGGAGTTCTTTTTGGCGTGCAGGCGTTAAGCAGTCTGGTGAAAGACGGAGGCAGCCTAGTGCTCATGTCCTCTCTCGCAAAAGATAAGGGAATGGCTGGTGGCGCGCTCTATTCAGCGGCCAAGGGAGCAGTCCGCTCGATGACCCGAGCTTTTGCTCGTGAGCTTTTGTCGCGTCGAATTCGTGTGAATGCTGTAAGTCCAGGGCCCATCCACACTCCATTTTTTAAGCGCACCGGGCGTACTGATGAGGCGGTGGAACAGATGCAATCTGCGTTTTGTAAGTCAAACCCCATGGGACGGATGGGAACGGCTGATGAAGTGGCGTCCGTGGTTCTGTTCCTATTATCGGATGAGGCTAGCTATGTTACTGGTGCCGATTATGCAGTGGATGGGGGTGAGGCCCAGATATAGAGTGTCGCTCCAGTTAAATGGGAAGGTCTGTGGTTAACTTGACTCGTTTTAATACGAAGCTCGAATTGACACCTGCAACTCCCGGAAGATGGACCAGGGTCTTTTTCAGAAAGTTCTCATAGTCTTCAATACTGCGAGCCATGACTCGAAGCATATAATCACTTTCTCCGCTCATTGAAAAGCACTCGACTATCTCGGGATGAGTTTGGACCTCCGCCTCAAGAGCTTCCAGAGTTTCCTCCTCCTGCCTAGCTACTTTTAAATGAGCGACCACGTCGATAACGATCCCCAAGCTCTTTGGATCCAGGATAACTGCCCGCCCTGAGATAACACCATCGTCTTCCAGTTTCTTTATTCGGCGCCAACACGGTGTCTGAGATAGACCTATCTTTTCGGCCAAATACGACACGGAAGCCTCAGGCCGGTCCTGGAGAAAGCGCAAAATTTTCAGGTCTGTTGTGTCCATAAAAATCCAGATTCCGAAAAGAGAATTTAATTCTAATATAAGTATAAAATAGGGAAATGCAACCTAAAAAATCCGGTTTTTGGAAGAAAATGAACAAAGAAAATCCCTTATGTGCATGACATCATCGTTGTACAAAGAGAGAGGGGAGTGACACTCAATGACTAATTCGAAACCACTTCATTTGCATGTTCCCGAGCCGCCTGCCCGCCCAGGAGACAAGCCGAGCTTCAGTCATCTTGTGATTCCAGAGGCTGGTGAAACTAGGAAGCCAGATGTCACAGACTCTGAATCGGATATGCGGGATCTGCCTTACGGACTGGTTCGTGTCCTGGACGATAGTGGGGCGGCCATCGGGCCGTGGGACCCTGGGTTGTCTCCCGATATTTTGCGCAAAGGCTTGCGGTCTATGCTTTTGACCCGGGTTTTCGACGAGCGGCTCTTCCGGGTGCATCGCCAGGGAAAAACCAGTTTTTACATGAAGTCGACGGGAGAAGAGGCCATCGGCGCGGCTCAATCACTTGCTCTGTCTCAGGGTGATATGTGCTTTCCTACATATCGGGTGATGAGCTGGTTAATGGCAAGGGATTATCCACTAATCGATATGGTTAATCAGATCTTCTCTAATGAGAAGGACCCGTTGAAAGGCAGGCAACTTCCAATTCTCTTTTCTGCCCGTGACTATGGCTTTTACTCACTTTCAGGAAATGTTGGAAGTCGATTTGGCCATGCGGTGGGTTGGGCCATGGCATCCGCTTACAAAGGCGACGACAAAATTGCCCTAGGTTACATCGGCGAGGGGACTACTGCCGAAGGTGATTTCCACGAGGCACTGACTTTCGCCTCGGTTTATAAGGCTCCTGTAATTCTCTGTGTTACTAACAATCAATGGGCGATTTCTAGCTACTCAGGCATTGCCGGTGCAGAAGCAACGACATTTGCAGCAAAAGCGCTTGCTTATGGATTACCTGGTTTGCGAGTAGATGGTAACGATTTCCTCGCTGTTTGGTCTGCGACAAAGTGGGCAGCAGAGAGGGCTAGAAACAATCTTGGTGCGACTTTGATTGAGTTCTTCACCTACCGTGCTGCTGGCCATTCCACTAGTGACGACCCCACAAAGTATAGGCCCGCAGACGAAGCAGAGCACTGGCCTCTGGGCGATCCACTCGAGCGTCTGAAACATCATCTGATCTCCCTGGGAGAGTGGGATGACGAGCGGCATGAGGCTCTGATTGAAGAGTTGTCTGAAACAGTACGTGCCGCGGTAAAAGAAGGTGAGGCCATCGGCACTCTCGGTCAATCCAAACCCAGTGTTCGTGAAATGTTCGAAGGCGTCTTTGCAGAACCAGATTGGCGGGTGCTGGAACAGCGTCGGGAAGTGGGGATCTGAAAATGGCAAAAATGAATATGATTCAGGCGCTGAACTCAGCGCTAGATGTGATGCTTGAGAGGGATCCCAATGTTCTCATCTTCGGTGAGGATGTTGGCTACTTCGGTGGTGTTTTCCGCGTAACCGACAAGTTGCAGGAGAAGCATGGAAAAACCCGTTGCTTTGATGCCCCCATTTCTGAAGGAGGGATCATCTCAACCGCTATCGGAATGGGCGCCTACGGACTGAGGCCCGTTGCGGAAATTCAGTTCGCAGATTACATCTTACCAGCTTATGACCAATTAGTATCGGAAGCTGCTCGGTTGAGATATAGGTCCGGGGGCGAATTTTGGGCGCCTATTACCGTCCGATCGCCGTATGGAGGCGGCATTTTTGGGGGGCAAACCCACAGTCAGAGCCCGGAAGCCATATTTGCGCACATTACCGGTTTGAAGACAGTCATTCCTTCGAATCCTTACGATGCGAAAGGCTTGCTTATATCATCTATTGAGTCTGACGATCCTATTATCTTTTTGGAACCAAAGCGGATCTATAACGGTCCGTTTGATGGCTACCATCAAAAACAAATTAAAAGCTGGGCTGATCACCCAGATGCTGATGTACCAGAGGGGCACTATACGGTTCCATTAGGCAAAGCCGCCACGGTTCGTCATGGCAGTGATGTCACTGTCCTGGCATACGGTTCAATGGTTCATGTGGCTAAGGCAGGAATCGAAGAGAGTGGCGTTGATGCCGAGCTTCTGGATCTGCGCTCGATCGTTCCTCTGGATATCGACGCAATTGTTCAGTCAGTCAAAAAGACTGGACGGTGTGTGATCCTCCATGAGGCGTCTCGTTATGGAGGGTTCGGAGGAGAGCTTTCCTCGCTAGTCCAAGAACGTTGTTTTTATCACCTCAAGAGCCCTGTCGAAAGAGTCGCAGGCTGGGACACTCCATACCCCCATGCATTTGAGTGGGATTATTTTCCAGGGCCCATGAGACTTGCTAAAGCATTGCAAAAGTCGATGAATCACTGATAACGGAGGAAAGAAAAATGGGGCTATATGTATTCCGCCTTCCGGATATTGGTGAGGGCGTCGCCGAGGCCGAGATTGTTGAGTGGTATGTGAAAATCGGAGACAAGATCGAAGAAGACCAGACTCTTGTCGATGTGATGACCGATAAAGCTACTGTTGATATCACTTCACCTGTCAGTGGTGTTGTTGTTGCAGTGCATGGAAACATTGGTGATCAGGCTGCCGTTGGGTCAACTTTGGTTGAGCTGGAAATAGACGGAACTGGTAATGTTGATCAAGCTGAACGGGTAGACGTTCCGGAAACTCAAGCCGTCGAACCATCCGACAAAGAGGCTGAAGAGGAACCTCAATCTGAATTAAGTTCAGAGTCGAGTAATCCAAGAAAATCAGAGTATAGAGGGGGGCAGGTATCTGCAGATAGATATCCTTTGCGTAATCCTGGAGATGATCCTCTGGCTGCGCCGGCCACTCGAAAGCGAGCCTACGAACTAGGAATCCCTCTTCAGTTTGTCCCGGGCACCGGACCTGGCGGGCGAATTACACCAGATGATCTGCAAAGTTATATCGAGCAAGGAGGCGCTGGGCCTGTCCAATCTGGGCATGCGAAGCGGACGACGGTCACTGAGCAGAAAGTTATTGGTCTGCGCCGGAAAATCGCAGAAAAGATGCAGGACGCTAAAAGGCGAATTCCACATTTTGGATTCGTCGAAGCATTTGATTTGACCGAGCTGGAAAATCTGCGAAAAGCCTTGAATGCAGATCGCGGTGAGGATACGCCGAAACTGACATTGTTGCCCTTCTTTATGAAGGCCGTCGCGCAGCTGCAGAGTGAATTCCCTGAGATTAATGCTCGTTATGATGACGAGGCAGGCATTCTATATAAATACGATGGTGTTCATATCGGCATTGCCGCACAGACTCCCCAAGGCCTGATGGTGCCAGTGGTAAGGCATGTTGAGTCTCTCAATCTTTGGGACTGTGCTAGAGAGCTGAGCAGAGTGACCAAGGCTGCTCGTGAGGGCGCTGCCGCGCGAGATGAACTTTCCGGATCGACGATTACTTTGACTAGTCTCGGAGTTCTTGGTGGCATCTCTGCTACGCCAATCATTAATGCTCCGGAAGTGGCAATAATTGGTCCCAATAAGTTGGAAGAGCGCCCTGTAGTACGTGATGGTCAAATGGTAATTCGGACCATGATGAACGTGTCGTCGTCTTTTGATCATCGGATTGTTGATGGTCACGACGCAGCAAGTTTCATTCAACGGCTAAAGCGTTTGATTGAGCGACCCACCTTGATATTTCTGGAGCGTCCATGAGCGAAGTAATTAAAACAAAAGTTCTGGTTGTTGGGGGCGGTCCCGGCGGATACGTTGCAGCGATTCGTTGTGGCCAGTTAGGACTCGATACGGTTCTTGTCGAAGCGGATCAATTAGGCGGAACATGCCTGACCCGAGGATGTATTCCGTCAAAAGCGATGATCCACGCGGCCAGTGAATTTTCCGCCATGATGAAAGCTGCTAGTAAGCCGCATCTAGGGATTTCATTGTCGGAACCGCCAAAAGTGGATCTGGCTGCAACTGTGGATTGGAAAGACTCCATCGTCAAGCGACTGAACACGGGAGTAGCTGCCCTGCTCAAGCGAGCAAAAGTAAAGGTAGTTAAAGGTTGGGGGACTTTTTCGGATGCCAAAACATGCAACGTTGAAACCGCCGATGGAGTAATTACTATCCAGAGCGAGCATGTGATTTTGGCGACTGGTTCTGCGCCTGTTGAATTGCCATTTCTGCCCTTGGGCGGAAAAGTTATTAGCTCAACTGAGGCGTTGTCCCTCTCAGACGTGCCTTCAAAGCTAGTCGTTATTGGCGCTGGTTACATTGGGCTGGAGCTGGGCATTGCATATGCAAAATTGGGAAGCGATGTGACAATTGTCGAATCGTCTGATCGCATTCTACCTCTGTATGATGAAGCTCTCGTTGAGCCAGTCCGGCGCTGGCTGGATGAGAATGCTGTAAAGCTCCATCTGAATGCTCGCGCTTTGGGAGAGCGTGATGGAGGTCTAGCCGTCGAGCTTGAAGGCGGTAGCGAAACTGTTTTGCCCGCCGATAATATTCTGGTAACAGTCGGGCGAAAGCCGGTGACACAAGGCTGGGGGCTCGAAAATATGGCGCTGGATATGGATGGTCGCTATGTGAGAGTGGACGAGCAATGCGCGACCTCTATGAAAAATGTCTGGGCGATTGGCGATTTGGTTGGTGAGCCGATGCTTGCCCATAAAGCTTCAGCTCAAGGAGAGGTCGTGGCCGAGGTGATTGCCGGCAAAAGGCGTCGATTTGATCCTGTGGCTATTCCCGCTGTTTGTTTTACCGAGCCCGAAATTGTGAGCGTGGGCGCTGAGCCTAGTCTGGCTGGAACAGTGACTGGAGTGTTCCCTGTAGCGGCGAATGGGCGAGCCCTATCAATGGATGCAGGAGACAACGGGGGCTTTGTAAGGGTCGTTGCTCATTCGGAAACCCATAGAATTTTGGGGGTACAGGCCGTCGGTACTCATATCTCCGAATTAACAGCAGCTTTTGTCACTGCCGTCGAAATGGGCGCCACCGTCGATGATATTGAAGGTATGATTCAAGCGCACCCGACGTTGGGAGAAATGTTCCATGAGGCATCTCTGAAAATTCTTGGCCACGCAATTCACGCATAGTTGTCGAATGGAGAGACTCGTAAGCGTTCTTGATATCATCATGCTGGGTACGGTCGCGTATCAATCTGAGGGACTGAATAAACCAGTTCCTCAGACTCCCGCACCTGGCTCGATTACGTGGAGCACAATCGATCACTGAGATCACGATTCACAGCTGAGAAAGGTTCTAGATAAGTCAAGATAAGCAGTCACTTATCATGGTTCATATACGAGTGGAAACGACTCCACGTTCAAAGCATGTGGGAGAAGTAAAAAAAAGTTGACGGGGCACAGGAATGCCAAGCTCAAGTCCTCCGATTATTAAAGAGATATGCATTGTTTACGGAAACCGAAATAAAGTTGAGGATCACTCCTAAAACTGCGGACTCCATCAAGGCCAGCTCGCTGGTACATTCTCGCTTGGTTGGATGCTGGCAATCGAGCATGATTCTCAATCAGTACTATGATACTGCGGAAAGAGATTTCGCCCGCGCAGGGGTTGCGTTGCGTCTGCGCATCGATGGCAATAGATATATCCAAACTTTCAAGCATAGCGGTAGCGGTCTGGCTGGCCTGTCTGTCAGGAAGGAATGGGATTGGTATCTAGATTCGCCAGAGCTCGACACCGCTTTGATTGAGTCACATAGCTGGCCGGCTGGATTGCGGGAGTTGGACCTGAGCCACATCGAACCCATTTTCCGCACTGACTTTCGTAGGACCCGCGGTCTCTTACGTTGGGCTTTGCATGGGAGAACCGTGGAAGCGGAAGTGGCTATTGATCAGGGCTCAATAGTCACCGATGCAGGTTTTGAGCCTATATGTGAGCTAGAAATAGAACTAAGAGAGGGGCCTGAAACCGCCGTCACTGCGCTAGCACTAGAGTTGGCGAATACTAATTCGTTAATGCCTTGTGATTTGAGTAAATCAGATCGTGGTTACAGACTCCTCGGATTCTGCTCTGGCATAGCTCATGATGACCAAGAAGAGCTATGGCGCGCATCAAAAATTTCAAGTGTGGTCCTTGGTTTGGGACGCTCCATACTTAATGACGTGGTTTCATTATCCGAACACTTTTTTTCGTTCCGTGACCACGAAAGCTTCTCCAAACTGCACCTGAAATTGATATTTCTTTACTCATATTTTCACCTTTTTGATTTTGTGAAATTTCGGATCAAACAATTTAGGGAGCTGTCGAGTCTGGCAAGCAGACTCTTGGATGAATCTAGCCATTTGTCTCAAATTGCGAACAGTGAAGGTTTCGATTCAGGGCTGGCCTCTCGGATCCTTAGTGTGTTCATTGAGGAACATTTGTGGGGGCAACTTTTAATTGGGTTTGGGGACTGGCTGTTTAGTTACGAATTGGAGTGCGAAGTCCAAGAAGCTGGTAACGAAAGCTTTATAGACGAACCCTTAGAGTCTTGGCTAGCCACAGAAGCAAAAAAAACGACTAGCGCCATTAGGCTTTGGCATAAAAAAAATACCTGTAAAGATGGTGGTGGGTGTGCAGAGTCTGAATTAAACCCCATTTATCGCCTCGCGTTCCTGGTTGAGTATTTTGATGAATGCTTGGGGATTAATAAAAGCCACCAAAATCCCGATCTTAAAGAGTTCTTGTTATATGAACAGGTTGAAGCCGTACCCTCATATCTTTCTTGGAAAGGTTCAACCGTATGGCCGGCGATAGAAAGGTTGGAGGAGCAGGCTGAACAGTATGCGCAAGGAAGTGCCAAAGGCTCGGATTCATAAGGTCGAATTAATGTTAGATATTGTCAGGAGAAAACCGTGAAGAATAAACCATCAATACTTATCACGGGGGGCGGGCAACGCATTGGACTTCACTGCGCTCAACGGTTTGTTGAGGACGGTTACCACGTTACGATCACATGCCGAAATTTTCGCAAAGAGTGGGCGGAAAATCCTCTTAAAGGCATAGATGTCATTCAGGCAGACTTCTCGACAATAGAAGGGATTGAAGAATTTATTGATACGATAAAATCCCAAGGAAAAAAATTTAGAGCAATCATACATAACGCTTCGCAATGGCTTGATGATAGTGAGGGGTGCGAATCGTTTCAAACGATGTTTATGATTCACATGCAGGCTCCTTACATGATCAATAATGCCTGTGACGTGCTGTTTTATGACGACGGGCCTGCTGATATCGTTCATGTTACGGACTATGGTGCTCAACACGGTAGTGGTAAGCACGTGGCTTACGCTTCTACGAAAGCAGGCCTTGAAAACATGACATTGTCGTATGCGAAGAAGTTGGCTCCACGAGTAAAGGTCAACTCGATAGCTCCTTTTCTTATTATGTTCAATGAATGGGATTCAGAGGAGTATAAAGAAAAATCGCTAAATAAATCGGTTTTGGGAATCGAGCCGGGACCTGAAGTCGTCTACCAAGGGGTGCGTTATCTGATGGATAATATTTATGTTACAGGCGAGTGCTTGAATTTGGATGGTGGTCGACACCTGTAAGTGGGATGTATACGTCCTCAAGGAAGCCATCGAAAAAAAGTGGTAAAGCCGTCTCGTCGCCGTGAGATGGCGCAGAAAGCCGTCAGCCAGAAACAGGTCAGTATTCGCTTGGCTTGCTGGATGTTCGGCATCAGCGAGACCTGCTACCGCTACCGGGCAAAGCTCAGTAGCGAGAATGCCGAGATCGCGGATTGGCTAATCCGGTTGACCCATAACCAGCGAAACTGGGGTTTTGGCCTGTGCTTTTTGCATCTGAGGAACGTCAAAGGATTTGGCTGGAATCACAAACGGGTTTATCGGATTTACCGGGAGCTGGAGCTGAACTTGCGCATCAAGCCCAAGAAGCGCCTGGTTCGTGAAAAGCCAGAGCCATTGGCTGTGCCGGAAACAATCAATGACAGTTGGTCGATGGACTTCATGCACGACCAGTTAAACGATGGTCGCAGTTACCGGCTGCTGAATGTGATTGATGACTTCAACCGCGAAGGCCTTGGCATCGAGGTGGACTTCTCACTTCCGGCAGAGCGTGTTATCCGATCACTTGAGCAGATCATTGAGTGGCGAGGGAAACCGCGCTCTATTCGGTGTGACAACGGCCCCGAATACATCAGCGGTAAGCTGGCGACCTGGGCAGAGAAGCAAGGTATTGCACTGGCGTTTATCCAGCCCGGCAAACCCCAGCAGAATGCCTATATCGAACGTTACAACCGAACGGTCCGTTACGATTGGCTGGCACAGTATCTGTTCGACAGCACCGAAGAAGTCCAGGATTATGCCACTCGCTGGCTCTGGCACTACAATCACGAACGACCCAATATGGGGCTCGGAGGAATTACTCCTCAACAGAAGTTGGCCATGATGGCCTGAGGTCTACTTTTGAACCCCCTTAAAAATGGGGGGATTACCCTGGGTTGAGCAGCTTTAGAGAGGTCCTGAGCGGCCTTTCAAAAGCATAGGTTAGGCTATTACTGATGGCGACCAGGAGATGCTATAGCTCTTGGTTGCCTACAGACGCGCATGACGGTTCGTTTTTCTGGCAGTTTTTGTGTCCATTTTCGGAGTTTTCGGCTTCAGGGCAACGGTCAAAATTCCATGACTGTAAAAAATGCCCTAAAAACCGTGGACACACCATGGACACAATTTGGACACAGGAAATAAAAAAGGCCCTACGCTTACACGTAAGGCCTTGAAATCTATGGCGCGCCCGAGAGGATTCGAACCTCTGACCTCCGCCTCCGGAGGGCGGCGCTCTATCCAGCTGAGCTACGGGCGCATTCGAAATCGGTGAGTGCTTATCAATTTCGAGTGCGCAATCTTACGTGCGCACGGGGTTTCTGTCTAGCCCTTGGGCACAAGTCGCGTTGTCATTGTTGTGGTAAACGTTGCTCCGGTGTAATGCTCACCAGAGCTTTGTCGTTGCTGAACGTCACCTCGCCATCCTGAATAGAAACCTGAAGTGTCATCGACCGCTCTGCCAAAGCGGCCAACTCAATCAGAGGGTCGGCTGGCAGGTCGATAATTGTCAGGTTGCCAAATCTCGTTAGCTTGTTATGGTGTTTTTCCCACCACACAGGCACCGCTCGGCTGCCGTAGGTGTAAAGTATGACTTGTTGCGCGCGGTTGCAGGCTTTGCGGATGCGGTCTTCATCAGGCAAGCCCAGATCAATCCAAAGTTCGATTTCGTCCGACAGAGACTTTTGCCAAAGTTCTGGCTCATCGTCGCTGCTGAGGCCTTTGGTGAATTCAAGCGTGTCGC
>Ga0208670_100014_pt1 | contig 110204 bp, 96 predicted proteins | sample 24BtaG_FD_184098 | JGI IMG/M metagenome (GOLD analysis project Ga0208670, IMG submission 184098) | Marine viral communities from Cariaco Basin, Caribbean Sea - 24B_WHOI_OMZ_CsCl (SPAdes) (version 2) | ecosystem: Environmental > Aquatic > Marine > Oceanic | place: Caribbean Sea: Cariaco Basin...
AGCAAGTTTTTAATCAAGCATTATTAGAACAAGCAAATGTCTATATTGATAAAGCCTCAACGTTGCTTACTGGCTATATCGATGCACCTGAAACAGTAAAAGATACTTTTTTAACGCAAAAATTAGCAGCGAGTAATGTACTGCGCTACGACGACAGTGGTGAAATTGCGCCTATTAATAATGACGACATTATTGACTCAGTTTTAGAGAGTGATGTGGCGAGCGATAATCTGAATCACTTTAATGGCAGTGATAAAACAGAAAGTGCTGCTTTATTAAGCGCCCGTAGCCAAATCAAGCCTGATAACTTTGATATCGATGAAGATATTCGTGACATCTTTATCGAAGAGGTTGCAGAGGTTATTGCTGATTTAGAAGATTTTTTACCAATATGGCAGCAAGACGCACAGGATTTAACCCCGTTAACAGAAGTGCGAAGAGGTTTTCATACCTTAAAAGGCTCAGGGCGTATGGTTGGTGCTTTTAGCATCAGTGAGATGGCATGGTCAATTGAAAACCTACTCAATCGTCTGTTGGAAAAAACACTGCCGGTGACCGATGAAGTCGTCGCATTAGTGACAGAAACGACCCAGCGTCTACCAGAGATGTTAAGTGACTTTGAAGCACAGAAAATACCAAGCTTTGATCCTGCTATTACTATTGTGCAAAGCAATAACCTAATGAGCCAGCAACCTATTAATACTGGGCTAGAAACATCTGAAGTCATATCTTCTATCGCTGACGTTGAAGGAAATAATTCTTTACTGGAAGAAAGTTTACTTTTAAACGAAACAAACTTAGACATTGAGCATGCCGATACTCTAGGAACGACAGAGAACGTTAATTATTCGCTGGCAGAGGAAAAAGATATCTCTGCATCATTGATAGAGTTAGAAATCCCTGCGGTACTGCAACCATTTATGTCAGCAGCCCAGCCGTTACCGATGGATGCTGACGATGCCGATCCTGATATTAAAGAGATTTTCTTAGAAGAGGCCAATGAGGTCTTAGATGAAATCGTGCCTTTATATGAGCAGTGGCAGCTTGCTCCTGATGACTTAACCCAGTTGACTGATATTCGCCGCGGCTTTCATACCTTAAAAGGGTCGGGGCGTATGGTTGGTGCTAATACTAGTGCTGAGTTGGCCTGGTCGATAGAAAATATGCTCAACCGTATTTTAGATAATAGCATTACGGCTTCTACGGGCATACAGCAGCTGATTGGCGATGTGTTGAGCGTGTATCCTGAGTTATTAACCACCTTTGAGAACGATAGCCAAGATTATCCTACTATCATGCCCTTATGGGTGGCTTGTGCTCAGGCCTATAGTAAACAGTTGGGTAATGAATTTAGCTACTCTGCGCTATACCAACAGTTATTAGGTACTCCTGCACCGTCTTCTGCACCAAGTACAAATCAAAGAGCTCAGGATGGTTTTGACGATGAGAGCAATGCTGACGACAGTAATTATAAAAATGCCGATGATAGCAATCATATCGACAGCATGTTGCAAACGATTAATTCTGTGAATGAAAAAATGGCAGAAGCGCCCATCGTTTTGACCCCTCAAAGTGAAGAAGAACAAGCGTTTTTTGATATTTTTATTGAAGAAGCAGAAGAGTTATTAGAGAGCGTTAATGACTTTGTTCGTCGCCATCAAGACGAGCCTTATGTGGCGGTAAGCGATGAGATTGTACGGGCATTCCATACCTTAAGGGCTGCTTCTGGGTCTAGTGCTTTGACAGCAATTAGCGAGGTTAGTGCGACCATAGAGCAGAGTTTAGAGCTGTTACAACAGCAGGATACGCCGATGAGTGCGCAGCATTTAAAGGCGCTCGCCCAGTCTGCGACCCTGATTAATGGCTATTTGGATAACTATAAGCAAAACATTCAGCAGCAAGATGTGTCGTTAGAAGAGACGCAAAGCCAGCAAGATATTGCTTCTTTGCAAGCGATGCTTGGTGAGCAGTATGCCATTAAAGATAACGAGAGCAGCGCTGATAACAAGCCAACGATAAACCAATTGTTGGATGATAATATCAATGAATTGCTCGATGCTGAATGGCAGCTAGAAGCCGCTTTGACTCATCCAGAAAGTGCGCAAGTCAAAGCTTATATAGCGCAGCAAATGGCACAAATAAAATACTTAAGTGGTAAAGCCCAAGAGTTTCCAAAGTTTATTGCCATCCTTAATGAGTTGGGCAAGGCTTATGTTTATTTAAGCCATCATCCTGAGCAGTCAATTGATGCTGATATTCAAGCCGTTTTACTGGCCGGACATGCGCAATTGGTCGGTTTATTTGATGCCTTGGCAGGTAGCAGCTCATTAAAAATTGATGAGCAGGTTCTTCAGCAGCTACAAAGTATTGCTCAACGCCATGACAGTAATAATGAAATGATCGCTGATGATGGCGAAATCAACGCTGCAATTGAAACTGAAACTAAAGCCAACATCAATATTGCTGCAGAGGTTTATGCTGACGCTTCGGTGCATAGTATCGCCGCGCCTGAACTAGAGCTTGAAACCATCGATACCGATATCGAGCTATTAGAAATCTTCTTAGAAGAGGCGCAAGAGCTTGATGACGCGCTCAATGACAGCTTTAGTAAATGGCGCGCCGACATTAGTAATATCAATACTTTAAAAGTCTTACAACGTCATCTGCATACCATCAAAGGTGGCGCGCGCATGGCAGGTATCCGTAGTATTGGTGACTTGACTCATGAAGCGGAGAGTATCTACGAGGCATTTGTAGAAGAAAGACGAGTACCAACTGCACAGTGGCTTGAGATTATGCAGGTCGTGCAAGATACGTTGTCATTACAAGTGGCGCACATTGTCCGCTATCAGCAATCGTTTTTTGCGCCTGAGTTGATTGAGCAGTTACAACAGTTTGAAAAAGCGAAGGCATTGCCAGATGTCGTTAAACTTATTGTACCGATGCCAAAGAACCATATTGATACTGAGTCGCAAGTACTGGCAGATGAATATATTCATCGTATAGAACAAGCAGCAGATAGCTTAAGTTTAGATAGAATTATCAAGCAATCATGGGCAAATGGCTTACCTGACCCTGATATTTTGGAAGTGTTTTTAGAAGAAGCAGAAGCCCTGACCAATCGTAACGAATATCTGCAATCATTCTTAAGTGATGCAAATGATACGGTGGCATTGCAGGCACTACAACGCGACTTGCATACCCTTAAAGGTGGCGCGCGTATGGTGACCGCTAGTGGTATTGCTGACCTTGCGCATGAAATGGAATCGGTATATACAGATTTCGTCGATCGTCGCCGTCCTGCTACCAAAAAAGTCTTAGAGCTATTAGTTGCCTGTCATGATTGGCTTGCAGATGCCGTATTCATTCTGTCGCAACAGGTGAATCCGCCAACCCCTGATTTATTGATTGAGGCATTACAGCAATTTAGTAAAAACCCAGATAGCTTAAAGCAGATACCGAAAGAGTCATTGCAACCGCAGCGTGACGCCATTCTTTTGGCAAAGCAAAAGCAAGAATCGACCTATATCCAAAAGGACATTAGTGAGATGCCGCTGATGGTGGCCAATACTGCTGAGCAAGAGCAGAACACCAATAACAATGAGATGATTCGTATCTCAGGTGGTCTGATTGAGCATATGATTAACCTATCGGGCGAGTCGGCGATTAACCGTGCGCGTATCGATATGGGCATGAGTAGCTTGACCAATAGTATTGAAGAGATGGGCACTACCGTACAGCGCTTAGCAGATCAGTTACGCCGGATGGAGATTGAGCTTGAGGCGCAGATTTTATCGCAAATCGATGACGAATTGGTTAATCATGAAGGTTTTGACCCGCTAGAGATGGATCAGTATTCTTCATTGAATCAGCTGTCAAAATCTTTGACAGAGTCGGCGTCGGATTTGGTCGATATTAATAACACCTTATTAGAAAAAACCCGTGATAGTGAAAGTCTATTGCTACAACTATCACGAACGCAAACCGAGCTTCAAGATGGCTTGATGAACTCGCGTATGGTGCCGTTTACCCGTCTAACGCCAAGGCTTGAGCGTATCGTACGTCAGACAGCCAATGAGCTTAATAAGTCGGTTGAGCTCAAGATTATCAATGCTGATGATGAAATGGATAGAACCATTCTAGAACGCATTACCTCGCCGCTTGAGCACATGTTACGTAACGCCGTCGATCACGGGATTGAGAATGTTGCTACACGCCTAAAAGCGGGTAAAGAGCGTAGTGGGCAAATTACTTTAGAAGTACGGCGTGAAGGCAGTGAAATTGTCATCCAGTTAACCGATGACGGTCGTGGGATTGATGTAGAAGCAGTACGCAATAAAGCTATCTCTCAAGGTCTGATTGATGCCGACGACAGCACGCTAAGCGACCTTGATATTATGCAGTACATCTTTAATGCCGGTTTAAGTACCAGTAAGCAGGTGACGCAAATATCAGGGCGCGGTGTCGGCATGGACGTCGTGATTAGTGAGATTCGTCAGTTAGGGGGCTCAGTATCCGTCGTCTCAGAGCTGGGTAAAGGTTCTCGATTTACCATGCGTGTGCCGCTCACCGTTGCTGTTTCTGATGCCTTGGTAGTGCGCGCAGCAGACCGCTATTATGCGATACCATTGGTGCAGATTGAGCGAGTTGTGCGTATCAATCCAGAAAAAGTTTACGACTATTATCAATCAGGCGCGGCGACGCTTAACTTTGAAGATACCGATTATCGCGTCCGTTATTTAAATGAGATTTTATCTGGTAATAAGTTAAATGAGCTGGTCGTCAATACCAATACTAGCGTGCCACTTATCATTATCAAAAACCGTAGTGGGCAGAATATGGCGCTACAGGTTGACCAAATCGCAGGCTCACGTATCGAGGTTGTGGTGAAACCTTTGGGACAACAGTTCTCGAATTTATCAGGTATTTCAGCAGCGACCATTATGGGTGATGGCTCAGTCATGCTCATCCTTGATTTGATTGCGTTGATGCGTAATGTCACCTTGGTGAAAGAAGTCGCAAAACCTGCTGTGAGCATGCGCAGCACGACAGAGTCCAAAGCGACTATCTTGGTGGTCGATGACTCCGTTACAGTACGAAAAGTCACCTCACGTTTCTTAGAGCGCCAAGGCTTCACTGTGGTGCTTGCCAAAGATGGTATCGATGCGCTTGAGATTCTACAAGAGACGACACCTGACTTGATGCTACTCGATATCGAGATGCCGCGCATGGATGGTTTTGAAGTCGCGACGCAAGTCCGCCATAATAGACGTCTGCAACATCTGCCGATTATTATGATTACCTCGCGTACGGGCGAAAAACATCGCGAGCGCGCCCTTGAGATTGGGGTTAATGACTATATGGGCAAACCTTTCCAAGAAAATCAGCTTCTTAGTAATATTGAAACCCTATTGGGCAAAGAGGCTAGCCTAGTCAATGAAGGATAACTTACGTGCCTTGGCGCTAAAAGACAAACATAAAAGTGATATCAAGGTATTGGTGGTTGCAGAGGACCATCATCAGCGTATGGCTTTTTCTGATACGGTACGTAGCTGTGGTTTACAGCTGGTTGACTGCGTATCGCGGGCGCAATTGCAAGATAAGTTTGAGAGCTATGAAGGCTCTATCGATATTTGGTTAATCGACGGTGATTATGACCATCATATGGCGACAGCAACGGCAGCCTCTCAAGCTGCCGCCGTGTTGGTAGGGTTCAGTCAAGCACCGTATCTTAATGAAGCACAGCAGTATGCTAAGTGGCAGCGTAAACTAAAGCGTAAGCTTGCCCATATGTTGGCTTTGCCGATGTTAGTTGATAATGCTACTGATAAAAACACTGCCTATAAAAATGAGGCCAATGACTGGCGTTACGTGGTGTTTTTAGGGGCTTCAATGGGTGGCCCTAGCGCTGTCAAAGAGTTTCTAGACCAATTATCGCCTTTACTGCCTGTAAGTATTTTATTGGCGCATCACTTTAACCAAACCATGATTAGTACATTACCGCGTATATTGAATCGTCATAATGAGTGGCGCTGTCAGCTGATTACCTCAACGCAGCGTTTGCGCACTGGGCAATGTCTTATAGTACCTATTGATAAACAAATTGTCTGTGATTCAACCGGTCGCATCATCTTGTTAGAACAGGCGTGGGAAGGCGATTATAAACCTGCTATTGGGCAAATTCTTAAAAATACCAGTGATGTCTATGGCAGTGAGCTTATCAATATTATCTTTTCAGGGATGGGTAACGATGGTACGCAGTATTTGGATTTAATCCAAGACAATGACAGTCAATTGTGGGCGCAAGAGCCAAGCTTAAGTGCCTGTCCTAGTCAGCCGCAAGCGATTATTGATTCAGGCTACTGTCAGTTTGTCGGCAGTCCTACAGCATTAGCAGAAAAACTTACTGAGTATATTACTGAAAGGGCGGTGAGCGCCCCTTTAGATTCATTTATTGTGAGCAACTTATGAAACAGATTCTAAAGCATTCGTTTGAAGCGGTGAGCTTACTAACCACTAACAATGGTATGCTCGACGTGACGGTTGTCCCAGCAGTTAACCAACCGGATTGGATTATTCCTAGCAGTTTGATTTTGAGCGTTGAGGAATGTAGCGAACATACCGATAGTTATGAGTGGCAACAGCAAGCAGTCGCGGTCTTCCATCTATTGCCACGCCATCAAACGCCAGAGAAAATGATTGTCTTAGAGGGTAATACCTCCGCCCATCGCATCGCACTTCAAACGGCAGGCGAGCTACGCCAACTACAGGCGCGTATCTCTGATGTCAAAGATATCGACCTTCCTGAGTATTTTATTAACACAGACGACAAAATCGATGATGTTGATGAACGCGTACAAGAAGATGATGTGCTATCCTACCTCTTTCAAACCGTGATGATTGATAATACGCTGTACTTGGTAGCAGATTTGGATAAAATAGCACACCAATTGGTTGATTTAGACTCCTAGTTTGCTTACGGTTAGGCTTCTCATAAAAATCTTTGTCATTAGCCTTGAGAGTGTTTAGCACGTGTCTTTATCAGCCAATCGCTGTTTGCCAATATCAGTGTATCAGTCAGCGCCAGTTAGTATGAATGAGCATCATTGAGCGCTAATGAACAATAGGGGTGATAAAGTAAGCTATGAATACCATCAATTCAAACCTGACAAAGTGGTCGGTTGCTAGTCGAATCTTTCACTGGATTAGTGCCATCTTATTGCTGGTCACTTGGGTCATGATATTTTTATATGGCAATTTGGATAGTAAGGTCTATATCGGATTGCATAAGGCGTTTGGGATCAGTTTATTGTTTTGGATGATTGCCCGCGTGATCAATCGTATATTTACCAAAGCACCGCCTGCAGTTGCTATGCCAAAATGGCAGATGCTACTCTCACAATTGTCACACTTTTTCTTATACGCTTTATTGATCGCTATGCCAACAGCAGGGCTGCTGATGTCAGTCTATGGCGGTAGAGCCGTTGATGTTTTTGGCTTATTTCAAATCCCTGTCTTCGTCACACCAGATAGAGGCTTAGCCCGACTTTTTAATGACTGGCATACAGATATTTTATGGCCTATGATTATCGCCTTTACCTTGATTCATATTGGCGCCGCTTTATACCATCAATTTATCAAAAAAGACAATCTGATAGCCCGTATAAAATAAAGGCTTGTAGATAAAAAGTAAGCATAGAAAAAGCCCTAAGTATGATGCTTAGGGCTTTTTTATGGAGCAATAAAATATGAGCTTGTTTCTTGTTTATAGTAAAGCGAATAACTATAAAGCCAATAACTATAAAAAAGCCAATAACTATAAAGTGAAAAACTCTACTTTTTATGCTCAGGTAAACTGATATTCATTTCTAGCACATCTAAGCTATCTTCAGAACGATGATTGATATTGACATCATCAATCTGAACGCCGTTGACGTATTTATTAACCACTTCTAGTATTTCACGTTTCATTTTTTCAATACGGTCCGCGGTCAAACGGTTGTTTAAACGATTTTCGCTTGCGACGATAACCTTTAGACGCTCAGTGGCCATATTGGCACTACCAGCATTACTGCTGTCATCGGTGCCGAATAGACTACTCCAAAATCCTTTTTTCTTACTCATTATTAACCCCCAAACCAGCGCTGTAATAGACTCTTTTTCTTCACATCAATATGACGTAATGGGCGCTCTTCCCCTAAGAAACGGGCAACGATATCGTCATAACATTGACCAGCAACAGAGTCGGTATAATGAATCACTGGCTCGCCGTGGTTAGAGGCTTCAAGCACTGAATGGCTCTCAGGAACCACGCCAAGTAACGGCACTTTTAGAATATCGTTAGAGATGGTATCGATATCCATCATCTCGTTAGCAGCGGCGCGGTCTGCATTGTAGCGTGTGATGATAAGATGCTCACGTACCGTCCCTTGGTTTTCAGCCACTTTCTTAGTTTGGCTTTGCAAGATACCAATGATACGGTCCGAGTCACGTACTGAAGAGATTTCAGGGTTGGTGACGATGATGGCTTCATCAGCATGATACATCGCAAGCTGCGCACCGCGTTCGATACCAGCAGGCGAGTCACAGATGATATAGTCAAACTGCTTAGACAATTCGTCCATGACTTCTGCTACACCTTCGTCCGTCAACGCATCTTTATCACGTGTCTGACTGGCAGGTAGGATATATAAATTTTCCAATTGCTTATCTTTCACCAGCGCTTGGGATAGGCGTGCATTACCATTGATAACATCGACAAAGTCATAAACAATTCGATTTTCGCAGCCCATAATCAAGTCTAGATTACGTAAGCCTACATCAAAATCGATAACAACTGTCTTATAGCCACGTAATGCTAAACCGGCGGCAAAAGAAGCACTGGTTGTGGTTTTGCCCACACCGCCTTTACCCGAAGTGATTACAACAATCTTCGCCACAATGGCACACTCCTATGAATTGATGGGATATTTATTATACAAAACAGTATAGATATAAAGTAGCACATTTGCTCTGCATTCACCTAGCATATATGTGCTATCTGCGAGCGTAAGCCTAGCATAAATATACAAAAACTTATAGCAAGTCTATATTAAAGCACAAAAACAGCCGATATATCACATTTATGCTTGCTATAAGCAAACAGATTAGACAGCTAAAAGACGCTCTAGTATCTGCGCTCAAAGCCCGTACATATAGTCTAACGTAAATAGTGGCAGAGCTAAAAATTCATCATAGCGCAGTTTTGTTAAGTAAACTTACTACAATATTAATCATACTATTGAGCCGCCAATTTAGTCTTTATCATCCAGTTTTTAAGCTGATATGAATGCAATAATATAACTGCAATGAGGTCTTTGGATAATCTTAGTGTCATAGCTAATTTAAGCGTCGTCCATGACAGTAAAGACCAAGCCTTGACCTTCTAAATAACGTACTTCAACCGATTTATCAATCACATGCTCGGGTAGGTTGTCGCGTAAGCAATACGTACCGGCAACGGAGACTAATGAAGGGTTAAATACTTGGCAGAAAATCCGCGCGTCTTTATCGCCAGTTGCCCCTGCGACCAAACGACCTTGGGCGCGGCCATAAACGTGTAAGTTATTGTCGGTAATGGCTTCGGCGCCGCTATTGACACTGTTGGTTAAAATCAAATCGCCGCCAACATGATTGAGGCTTTGTCCTGAGCGCAGCATTTGATCATAGATGAGGCTGGTAATTTGTTCAGCGCTGATAAGCGTTTCAGCAGTCAAGGTGGTTTCGGCTACTTCAGGTATCGCGCTTGCTGCAACCGCTTGGTTGTCTACTGTTGAACCCGTATTATCGGCAGTGGTGGTTGTAGCGTCAGCACTGTTGTTGGGCACAGTAGCCGCTACTTGGCTCAGCTGAGTAGTGGCTTTTTTACTCGGTAAAATACGCTCGATACGTTTACCATCAGCGGGAAATATCGCCAAGCGTAGCTCGCGAGCTTGCGCATCAAGCAAACCTGTGACCACGCCGATAGGTTGCAAACCCCAAGACCAAAGCAGCTCTACCAGTGCCGATAAATCTTGCTCGACCTCACTGTCAATCAATACCGGAATATTGCTGTTCTTATTGCTCAGTGTGGTTTCAAGCTGGCTGGCAATCGCTGTAACATCATCGGTGCTAAACTGCACCCGTGAAAAGGTCAGCATCTTGCCATAAAAAGCTAACGCCGGCGTGTTGGCTGAGGCGAGGGCATGCTGGTCATTGTCTGAAATCGTCATAATATAAATCCTCAAAAATGGTCGTATTGCGGTGTTCACGGTGCCGTTTTTATTATCAAAGTATGGCTATATAAAACTATCGCTATATAAAACTATAGCGATCAAAACCCAGTTCTTATTAAGTCAGTTCTTCCTAGTCCGATTTTTGCTAAGCCAGTTTTTGCTAAGCCCGCTCTGACTAAAAATGCTACAACCTAAGCATGTCCTGATGCTTCCACTGCTGCACTTTTATTTGTGCTTCAAACTCATCCAAACTGTCGGCAATAATACTTGAGATTAATGTATCAAGGGCACTGTTATCGGTATCGATTTGAGCGACGCCGCTGGCAATAGCGACCATCAAAGCATCGAGACGTTCGGCGTCAAGCAGGCGCTCATTAAGCGCATATACTACGTTCTCACCAATATTATGTCCGACATGTTGAAGCTGAGACTCAATTAAGCTACCAGCAATAGGTATCATGCGCAGATAGCGGCGTAGCTCAGGCGTATTGGCCAATCCCTCTTTAATCGCGTTGCCCATCTCAGTGGCGATAATGGTGCCGCCGCCTGATGACTCGGTCAGTGCTTGGAGTTTTGGCGCCAGCTCTTTACGTAGCAGCGATAGCACCGCCGCCTCAATCTCGTTTCGATTGCGCGCGATGGTCGACTCAATAAACGATTTATGCATTTTAGGGTCGGTGAGCTGCTGCCGAAAGGTTTGAATGGTCGTTAAGATGACGCGGTCAGACAGCTCTTCTAAAAGTAAATCGATATAAAAATTAATACGGTTAATCCACGGCTGCGGCAATACTTGATAACCCAATTGATATAATCGGCGTCCGATAATCACCGCGCGAAATAAACGCAGCGCGCGCAGCTGCGGGAAACAGCCTAACACTTCATACCAGTGGACAAAAGGGAAAAAGAACCAGCGGTAATAAACCTTTTCTTTAATAGCAATCGCCCAGCGTAATAGCAGCTCTACAATCAAAAATAAGGTAAAGAAGCCACCAGCTGTCCGTAACGAATCATGGACATGGCTTTGATACCAGTTTAATGGCTCACTCAGGGTCAACCACTGCGCCGCATCACGACTAAAACCACTCATCAAAATAGCGTCAATACCGATTAATAATAAATCAATACTGATGGCGATAATCATCACGATATCATAGGTCAGCTTCAAGCGATTGGGCTTGGGACGATTCGGTCTTGGTGGTGGACTATTCGATAAGTCTGAGGACTGATTGCGCGCGGACGTTGATTCTATAGGGGCGCTGCTAGTAGAAGAGGCGGACACAGTCATACCTTATTAAGTGGTAAATGGCATCAGTAGTGAGTCGCTTTATGCCAATCACTACCAAATAAGTAACGAGTTTTAATGGTTATTCACATTATCAATGAATCATGCCAAAAAACAAGCCATCAACCATTATAATTTGGTATTTTAGCCATTATCTTTTTATAGAAAAAATCCGCTGACAGTAGCAACGGATTTAAATAATAGAGATATTACATTTTATTCTAATCCTAATGCGTTTTATCAAATTCAGCAAGCATCTCAGTAATGCGTTGATCCTTTTGACGCCAAATTTGCTCGACCCAATCAAACATCTGTGCTTTGACTGCGTCATCGTTTTCATAACCACCATTTTGAATACCTGCAAACAGCTCGTCAGGTATCTTGATATGGCGGACATCGACGCCTAAGCGTTTGATATTACCTTTCCACAAATCGCCATAGGTTGGGACGCCGTCAGGATAAACGATGGTCATATCCAAGATACCATCCATGTCAGCGCCCAAGGCGTTAATAGCCAGCGACAAACCACCGGCGCGCGGTTTTAATAGATGGGTATAGGGCGAGTTTTGTTTATCGTGCTTTTCTTGGGTAAAGCGCGTGCCTTCTAAATAGTTCAATAAGGTAAAGGGCTTGTCCTTTAATAACGCACAAGCACGCTTTGCTTCTTCGATATCTTTACCTTGAAGGGCAGGGTTTTTAGCAACCGCTTCTTTAGAGTGGCGGCGCATCATTGGGAAGTCTAAAAAGTAAAACGCCTGCCCAACGATAGGAATATAAATCAGCTCAAACTTGGTAAAAAAGCGGGTCAGCGGCAAGCGTTTTTCACTGATATATTGCACGATGCTGGTATCCACCCAAGATTGATGGTTACTGACCAGCAGGTACTTACCGTCCATATGGACATCATTTGGCAAATGAATGCGCCAGTCTTTACGCGGCAACATATTGTCGATGAGCGCATTGTTGCTGCTAATCCAGTGTTCAGCGATTTTAATCACTGTCTTATCGGCGATAGGAGCGCCGGTGATGATTTTACCAACTCCCATTAGCCATAACGGAATGCTACCGCCAAAGCTATTGGCAGCTATGACCCCAGTTGCTGTCGCAAGCGACATGGCTTTTGCTAATTTTGGCGTACGTTCGTGTATTTTTTGTATGGCAGAATTTAAGCGCATATCCAATCCCTTCCTATTCATTTCGTTAATCAAGCGACTTTTTTTAGAATTTTTTAATCAACCTCAAAATATATAACTAATGTATTCTTAATATGGATTCTTATTTATTAGTAATAATTTCGCCATATAAAAGCCAATGATATAAATAAGCCTCTGTTAACAAGCGCTTATATTTAATTGAGCTAACGTACTTTTTAATAGCATTTTTATCATTTTGAACTACTTAATACCTTAACTAAGTTCAGTTATTATTGCGTGTCAGGTTTTAGTATTGTTGATGCAATAATCATTTTGTTGGCTGATTTTAGCAGAAAAATATTATAGTGTACGACTGTAAACGTGACTTGCGGTAGCAAATTGGCTCTGTTACTAAGCAATAAGTCATAAACAGTTATGCACTTTTCATACATAGATGTGACAAAATATTACACACAAATGGATGGCAATTGCCATAATAATAGCAAGTGTGGATAAACATCTAAACGATATTGCTGACCAATAATTGCTGATCAATAATGGTCATAACCAATATTTATAAAAAGCAAATTTATCTATCGATTTTTTTAACTTAAGAGGAAATATTATGCGTAATACATTAATGATTGCAGCAGTGGCATCAGGTTTGGCTCTAAGCGGTTGTGCTACAGATCCATACACTGGCCAACAGACGCTTAACAAGTCTGCACTTGGCGCATTAGCTGGTGCAGCTGGTGGCGCGACTATCTCAAAAGCAACAGGTGGCGACAAAACTGGTCGTGATGCTGCTATTGGCGCTGCACTAGGTGCTGGCGTTGGTTACTATATGGATCGTCAAGCTAAGCAACTTCAACAGCAAATGGCTGGTACTGGTGTGACGGTTACACCGAATGCTAATGGTAACATTGACTTGGTTATGCCAGGTAATATCACGTTCTCGTTTGATGATGCGTCTTTAAACCCATCATTTAGACCAACGCTTGATAAGCTTGCCTCTACAATGAATGAATATAACCAAAATACCATTACTATTGCCGGTCATACCGACAGTAAAGGTTCTGATGCTTATAACATGAAATTATCACGTGACCGCGCTTATGCAGTAGCGAACTACTTAAGTGCACGTGGCGTAGCTTCTAACCGTATCAACGTAGTTGCTTATGGCGAGTCGCGTCCAGTTGCTGATAACAGCAGTGAATATGGTCGTCAACAAAACCGCCGTGTAGAGCTAACGGTTAATGCGCCAAACAGCGTTCGTTAATCAGTATTGATTGACTAAAAAATTGATTGACTAAAAATAAAGAATGAGACAAAAAGACCAGCGCAAAGCTGGTCTTTTTTTGCCTGAAATTTGTCATAAAACTTATGTAGGATTTCAAAATTATATTTGATAATAGTTATCAATAACATTATAATTCGCAAGTATTAAATTCTGCCAGCATGTAATGATATTGTGAAATTGACAGTTTTACTCTAATCAATATTTGCTACTTATCTTGCTGAATTTTCTCCTTCTAACTCTCTAGACTTCTACTTTGCTATTTTATTTAGTGTATCTCATCGAGGACGTGTATGAATATCAGCCCAGCGCCAAGCCGTAAAATTTTACCGACTACTTTAGCTGCTGCACTGGCAGGGATATTAATGATATCGGGTTGTAGCAAACAGTCTGATGAGACTGCAAGTACGGACGCACAAGCTAACGTCCAAGGCACTGAAAAAACAGACAATAAAACCTCGTCAGCGGCTGCCCAAGCGCATATCGATCGATTGTTGATTAGCTATGCTGATGTGGCGCACGCCGCCTATAAAGATTCTTTAGAAACGGCCAAACTTTTACAAACAGCAGTGAATACTTATGTAGACACGCCGACCCAAGCCAATCTTGACGCTGCAAAGGCTGCCTATAAAGCCGCGCGTCAGCCATATTCACAGACTGAAGTGTTTCGCTTCGACGAAGGCTTTGTGACCGCTGATGATAAACGCGCACTTGGTAGCGTTGATGGCTGGGAAGGACAGGTAAATGCTTGGCCGCTAGATGAAGCCTTGATTGACTATGTTAGTGACAGTTATGAGGGTGAATATAACAGTCAGGACAATATTATCAATAGCAAGAGCATCACGGTTGGTAGCATCAAGCAAGATACCAGCACCATTACGCCTGACTTGCTGGCTGAGATGAACGAGATTGGTGGTAGTGAGGCTAATGTCACTACCGGTTATCATGCGATTGAGTTTCTGCTGTGGGGACAGGATACCAATGGCGTTGGTGAAGGTGCAGGTAATCGTCCGGTGAGCGACTATATAACGACCGAGGGCGAATGTACCAGCGGCGATACGACAAACACAGATGCGAGTATTTGCGAGCGCCGCGGGCAGTATTTAAAAGCGGTTACTCAGTTATTGGTTGATGATTTGACTGCGATGGAAGCCCAGTGGCAGCCTAACAGCAAAAACACCTTGCGTAGCGACATGATGGCACGTAAAGATAAAAACGGTCTACGTCAAATTATGTACCAAATGGGCAGCTTAGCACTTGGTGAGCTGGCATCTGAGCGCATACAAGTGGCCTTTGTCACCGGCTCTACCGAAGATGAGCATGAATGTTTTAGTGATTTAACCCATTTAAGCTATGCCAATAATGCCCGCGGTATTCAAAATGTCTTTAATGGCAGCTATAAAACCGTCGCCGGTAAAACGGTCGGTGGATATGGCGTTAAACACTATCTTATTGATACCGGTAATACAGAGGCGGCTGATAAGCTCGCGGCTGATTTTGCTAAAGTAGAAGCGGCGTTTAAGGTAATTGTTGATAAAGGCGAAAAAGACGGTATCAAGGTCGACCAAATGATTGCGACGGTAGGACAAGCAAGCAAGCATGGTATCTCTGCTGAGGAGCAAAATAAACGCCGTGGTTGGATTGAAAGCAGCATTACGAGCTTACAAGAGCTAACCGCTGGTATTGAAAACGCTGCAAAAGCCGTTGGTATTGATAATCTAGATGCCGATGCAGGTTCACAGTTTTAAGACAATGCGTATTTAATACCGTCAATTGGCTGTGTGTTTGTCGCTGTACGTATAGGCTTGGTTTTATATGCCTAATAAGTCACTATAAGCGAATGAGAATTATTTTCATAGAAAAATAATTTAGGTATAATACACACGTTGTCGACTACCGTTGGCAGCGTGTTTTTTTTATAGCGTATTAATAGCCAGATATGTCATAGCGCAGTGAATACTATATTGAATAGAAATACTTATCGAATAGAAGTGAAAAAATTATAGCACGCGATTTTAATGGTTCTATATTAGAACTAAGGTTCCCTATGAGCAGCAGTAATGTGTTAAAAGCTAAACAATCTATCGCGTTTTATTCCTCTTTAATATTTAAGCATTCGCCATTGAAGCTATCGCTAGGAATAGTATGTGCACTATCCATAAGCGCCTGTCAGCCAAGCGATAATCCAAGCGATAATGTTGCTAATAATGCTACAGATGACGGTAAAACCCAAGAAAGCAGCCATTCTCAAGCAATCACTTCTGAGCGGGTTCAGACTATTGAGACATTAGCTGGTGTGCCTATGCAGCAGCTTGCCAGCTTTGATGCGCAAGAGATTAAGCAAGGCGGCGATACTGGTATTAGTATCACCACTAGCGAGAGCTACTCTAAACCTTCCTCAAATATTACCGCTTCACGTAAAGGTTCTTTTTTTATCGGTAATGCATTTTTTAGGCAGCCGTGGGTGGTTGCGCCGGCAAGTACCGATAGCCGCGATGGGCTTGGCGCTTTATTTAACGTCGCTGCCTGTCAATCCTGTCATATCAAAGACGGTCGCGGTCATGCGCCGATGAGCAGTGAGGATGATGCTGATAGCTTGCTTATCCGCCTTGCTATGCCTGCTACTACCGAGGAGCAGCGCCAAAAATTAGAGAATTCCTTGATAGAAAAAGTTGTGCATCCTATGTATGGCGGTCAATTGCAGGACCGCGGTATTCAAGGCGTTCCTGCTGAAGCGCGCATTGCGGTACAGTGGACAGATAAACCCGTCACCTTTGCTGATGGTCATGTCGAGACGTTGCGGTCGCCAACCTTTAACTTAGCCAAACCCGGTTATGGTGCATTTGATGATGAGCTGATGGTGTCGCCGCGTGTTGCCTTACCTATGATTGGGCTTGGGCTACTCGAGCAAATCCCAGACGAAGCCATTAAAAAACAAGCGATAAAAACAAATAATGCCGATAGCGACATTAGCGGTAAATTCAACATGGTGATGGATCCGCAAACGGGCAAAGTAGCATTAGGACGTTTTGGCTGGAAAGCTGGTCAAACCAAACTCATCACCCAAAACCAAAGTGCCTTTAATGAAGATATGGGACTGACCTCTAATATCCGTCCGCATGAATCTTGCATGCCAACGCAGACCGCTTGTATAAACGCGGTAACGGGTGCTGATGAGCAAGGTAATGGCAAGCCGCCTGTCGAAGTCAATGATGAAGTGGCAAAGTTCGTTGAATTTTATACCCGCAATTTAGCGGTGCCGCATCGCCGCAATGCTGATGATAAGCTAGTACTGGCGGGCAAAAAACGCTTTTATGATATGGGTTGTCAAAGTTGCCATACGCCAAGATATCAGTTGCCAAAAACCGACGATGACCATCTTGAGCAGCATGGGCAAGTGATTTATCCTTATACCGATTTATTATTACATGACATGGGAAATGATCTTGCTGATCGTACTATCGCTGGCAAGCTGCCATCTAAAGACTTACAAGTTGAATTTTTGGCCAATTCTTATGAATGGCGTACGCCCGCATTATGGGGTATTGGGCTTGCGCAAACCGTTGATTCGCAAGCGACATTTTTACATGATGGTCGCGCTCGTACGCTGATGGAAGCGGTGCTTTGGCATGGCGGTGAAGCGGAAAAGCAGAAACAAAAGGTATTAAAGTTAGACAAACAAGGGCGCAGTGAATTAAATGCGTTCTTAAAGTCATTATAAAAGTCAGGCTATACACTTTAAAAGCCATTTAAAAACCATCTAAAAGACATTTAAAAATTGCCCGCCTTAAATGTACAGATTTAAATAATTACTTATATTAATAGCCATATAAATACCGAGAAATCTATGAAAATAAACCATGCTTTAGCAATGGCTCTATCAGCACTAAGTGCGGGTATCCTTATCAGCTGCGTCAAACCTGCTGATGAGACCAAAGCGCCAGAAGTAGACAGCCAAGTTACACAAGAGAGCGCTACTTCTACGGCTACAGCTGAAAAAAATAGTAGTACAGATAAGATTATCGCTGTTGATATTAGCGCTGATACTGAAAAGAGCTATTTGACCCATGTGGCAAATGATATTGTTATTCCCGCTTATGCGGATGCCGCGAAGCAGAGTGATTTATTGCGTGAATTGGCACAGAAATCTTGTCAGCAAGCGCCAGTCAGCGGTAATGAGCTGCAAGCGCTGCGCGCCCAATGGTTGGTGCTCGCACAAGCATGGGCTGGCGCTGAGATGATTAATTTCGGCCCAGCGACGGCGAGTATGAGTAATTTATATATTAATTATTATCCTGATGAGCGCGGTCTGGTGCATGGTGGTATTGCCGATCTCATTGCTGCCAATCCCAAGCTCACCGCTGAGCAACTGGCTAACGAGAGCGCTATTGTCCAAGGTATACCAGGATTAGAAGAAGCGTTATATGCCAATGATAGCTTGAATGCTGGGCAATGTGCTTATGTAATGAGCGCAAGTAGTGCTTTAAGCACGCGCCTTAAAGATATTGAGAAAAACTGGCAGCAAAACTCAATCACTTTATTAGCGATTGATAAAACCGCTGAGAGTGATCAAGGTTTAAACCAATGGTTTAATTCTTTATTGTCATTGGTTGAGACCATGAAGTCCAATGCCATTGATCAGCCATTAGGCTTAACCGGTAAGAAAAAAGGTCACCTGCCAGCTGCGACCGCAGGGCAAAGCCGCGCGATTATCAATGCTAAATTGGCCACGCTAAATAAAGCAATGACCGATCCGGTCTTAACCGCTATTCTTGGTGGCAATAATGAAAACGCAGTGGCGGATAATCTATCGACCGCGCTTGCTGATGCGACCACATTATTGGCGCAAATGCCAGAAGACTTAGCGACGGCTGATAAAGCTACGCAGCAAGAGCTGTATGACAAGCTGACGACCATTACGCGCATTATTAAACGCCAATTGATTCCGACGCTCGGTATCCGTGTGGGCTTTAATAGCACTGATGGCGATTAAAAAATGCACTCTACCGATACTAAAACAGCAAATGAGTCACAACAGCAGCAGCCTAATAATGAGCTGCTAGTCACATCCGCATTGACTATGCTGTCTGCTGTCATGGGTACAGCTGCGCTTGTCGGTATCCATCATCGTTATCGTAAGCAGCGTCACCCTGATGCCAGCTTGCAGGACTATGTAGTAGGTATGCGCTCGCAGTTGCAGTCGTTAACCGCAACATCAAAACGCGAGCTCGTGCAGTTTCGTCACGCTTATCAGCAAGCTACAACTGCATGGCAACAGGCTTATCGTTTACCGATAGATGATTTGAAAAATGCCAATAATAATAGCCCAGCTGACTTTAGCGCCGCACATAGCACCACCGTACTACCGCGCCCCGTTTGTTGGGTTAGCGGTGTCGCCTCTATGCCAAAAAGTGTCGTATTAGCAAATGATGATGGCGCTGATGCCTGTCATAATGAAAATGACTTTGGTGTGGTCGGTATCAATGCCGATAGACAAATCGTTTGGCAAACCACCATGCCTGAACGTGTCCACGATATTGTTGTTCAGCCGATTTTTGACCGCGAAAGTAACTTTTCTAACCACAACCAAAATGCTAATCATAACCAAAATCGCGATGTCGTGGTCATGGGTCGGCGTCCGAGTGCAAAGTTTTGGGTATTAGACACGGCGAGCGGACAAGTAAATTTTGCTATTAAAGCATCTACTCATCGGCATTTCTATGGGCATGCTTGCTATAGCTTAGATGGTAAATTGCTCTATGTGACCGAAAATGACACCCTAAGTTTAGATGGTAAAATCGGTATTTATGATGCTGATGATAGTTATAAAAAAATAGCAGAATTTGACTCGTATGGTATTGGTCCGCATGAGCTGATTATGCATCCCGATGGTGAGACGTTAGTGATTGCTAATGGTGGTATCAAAACCGAGCAAGCGTCGCGTGAAGAGCTCAATCTAAACAGTATGCGACCATCATTGGTTTACCTCAATCGTCATACTGGCGCTTTGCTTGAGCAGATTACGCCTGAAAACAATCAGATGAGTGTACGTCACCTAGCTATGCATGACGATGGAACGGTGATGATAGGTATTCAATTCCAAGGTGAAAAGCATATCAATGTGCCGCTAGTATTGACCCATAAACGCGGTGATAGTGAGTTTAAAGCGCTTATTATGCCCAATAACCAGTGGCAACGCTTTCATCAATATATCGCCAGTGTAGCGGTCGATAGTGAGCGTAACTTATTATGCGTGACCACGCCAATTGGTGGTTGTGCAGCGCTTTATGACTTAAATACTCGCACCTTGATAGATGATGTAAGCCTGCCAGATTGTGCCGGGGCAGCAGTACTGTGTAATAATAATACTGAAAAAGCAGAAGATAATAATGAGCAATCAGGCTTTATTGTTAGTGATGGCCAAGGTCAGTTAACGGCGTTAACTGTTGATAGCTTGGCAACGGCACAATTGGATACTGTAGAGAAAAACGACCGTATTCTTAAAGACAGCAAATGTCATATGATGTCGTTTGACAATCATTTGCAAGCGCTTTGAGCATGAATATGCCGTCTGCATACCAGTCACCTTTACTAGAGAAATCTATACAGCGTTTGGCGCAAGCGGATATTGAGCTACATATCAGTAAAAAGCGGGTTAAAAATATCAACTTTCGCTTAAAACCGCATAAATTAATGGTGTCTGTGCCATTGTTTATTAGCCCAGCGCAAGCCGCACTCGCTATAGAGAAACGCGTACCTTGGGCAATCGCTAATCACGGCCAAGTATTAGAGCAATATAGGCGGCGACAACTCCCTTCAAAAGAGTCTTCAACTGCCGATAGCACACTGCTGTTATGGGGCATAAAGCAATCGTTTACCTTAAATCATGATGAAAAAATTACTTACTATCGACAACAGCTTTCTGAAGTCATACCTTCTCTGTTTGAAAAATGGCAACCAATTGTCGGTGCGACAGCCAATGAGATACGCCTGAAAAAAATGCATACGCGTTGGGGCAGTTGTAATACCCGTGCACGGCGGATTTGGCTATCCGTCTATCTGCCCGCTTATCCTATGGAGTGCACCGAATACGTCATCGTCCATGAGCTGTGTCATTTACATCATGCCAATCATAGCCGCGCCTTTTGGCAAACGGTGGCGACCGCGATGCCTGATTATCAGCATTGGCATAATATGCTGGCAGGTAAGGCGGGACAGTTAGATTAAACCCTTCACCTAAGTATTATCAACAAGTATTATCAACAAGTATTATCAACAAGTACTGTCAACAAGCGCCATAAGACTGATATGATTAATCATAACGGTACAAATCGTGTCGTTTAAATAATAGATTTATCTACAGGGATGTCATATGGAAAATGTCAATCAAGCGGAGTTTTGGCAGCAGCGTTATGAGCAAGACAGTATCGGCTGGGATATGGGACAGGTGTCGCCACCGCTCCAAGCTTATATTGATCAATTGCCTGAATCTGCTAAAAGTCAGGCTGTTTTAGTGCCAGGGGCAGGTAATGCTTACGAGGTTGGTTATCTCCATGAGCAAGGTTTTACCAATGTTACCTTGGTTGATTTTGCGCCTGCGCCGATTGACGCTTTTGCGGAGCGCTATCCTGACTTTCCAGCTGAGCATTTAATCTGTGCCGACTTTTTTGAATTGTCGCCTGAGAAGTATCAGTTTGATTGGGTGCTTGAGCAGACGTTTTTTTGTGCGATAAATCCTGCGCGCCGTGATGAATATGTAGCGCAGATGGCAGCATTATTGAAACCGAATGGTAAGCTGGTTGGTTTGCTGTTTGATAAAGACTTTGGACGAGATGAGCCACCGTTTGGCGGTACAAAAGCTGAATACCAACAGCGTTTTGCGCCTTATTTTGATATTGAGATTATGGAGACAAGTTATAACTCACATCCCGCACGGCAGGGCAGTGAGCTGTTTATTAAGATGCAAGCAAAATAATCTCACGCTTGATGTTTTCTCGAGCTTGTTCTTCTAACCGTGCATAGTAATAATCAGTCAGATAAAGCGTTGGATGCGCTAACAATCCTTTTAATACTGCTATGCGTCCAACGCGATAATCTATATTTGAGATATGCGCATATTCTTGGCGGACAGCTTGCGCATACTGTTCATACTCAGGCCAAGATGCCCCTAAAATACTTAAGTCCATATCTAGTAAATAGGCGGCATCGCTTTTTCTAGCTTTGTCTGACCCTTCATCAATGTCGGCAATTTGATGGCTAGCTGTCATCATTATCAGCGCGTAGATATATTGGCACGGCTCAGCAGTCAGATAAGGGCTTAACGACTCTACGGCATATTCTGCACTTTTAAGCTCATTATCTGAGCGCGTCGGCGCATATATCACGTCATGATAAAACAGTGCCAATGCGATAATATGCGGCTTATTTAAATGGTGCTTAATCTGTTCAAACTGCGTAAATAATTGCTGAATATGCTGCAAGCTATGATAAGCGCGCTGGCTTTCGTTATAGCGCACGGCGATATCTTGCCAAAGTGCTTTTAATATTGCTGGCTCGATAGCGTTATTAATAGCCGTTAAATGCCACTCGAAAAGCTTACCGAGCTCAGTTTCTATTTGTGACAACCCGTCCATAGTTAGCCTTTATTTAATGACTGCAATCTATTAGCAAATGCTTACTTTTTACTAGCCGCATCTTCAAATGCTTGTTTAAACAGTTTACCTAATAAATTAACATCATCGACGCGGGCATAATTTAAACGAGTGACAAAGGCGATATGACGATGCGGTCCTTCCTCGGCTAGTGGCACCGCAACTGCATTTTGATTTTGCAGATGTAGCTGGTCTAATGCCATCTCTGGCACTAATGTCGTCCCCATATTGGCAAGGGCCATTTGAATAAGGGTGTTTAAGCTGGCATCAGAAAAACTCGATTTCATTTGCGCGCGGTCAAAATGACAGACCGTCAGTGTTTGATCTGTCAAGCAATGTCCTTCACCTAATAGCATCAGATTGGCCGTTGCCAGCTCATCAGCATTGATGGTTTTAAGTTTGGCATGGACGTCATCTTTTGGGAAGACGGCAAAAAAGTCCTCGCTCCAAAATTCAAAGGTATGCAAGCCATCGACTGCATACGGCAGCGCAATAATGGCGGTATCAATATGACCGTAACGGACTTGCTCGAGCAAACGCTCGGTTTGCTGCTCAACGATGGTCATACGAAATTCTGGATAGTGCTCACGTAGCGCAGGCAACACTTTTGGCAGCAAATAAGGGGCAATCGTTGGAATAATGCCGACGGTCATAGGGTAAGCAAGCGGCGACTGATGGCTGTGCGCGCGCGTGGTCAAATCATTGACTTCCGAAAACACGCGCTGCGCCCGCGTCAAGATATCTTCACCGATAGGCGTAATCAAGACTTGCTTATTATTTCGCTCAAAAATCTGCGTATCAAGCTGTTTTTCTAACTCGGCGATACCCAAGCTCAGCGCTGATTGTGAGATATTACAGTCTTCTGCCGCACGCTTAAAATGACGATGTTTGGCAACCGCTAAGGCAAACTCAAGTTGACGTAAGGTAATCATAAAACCTCTCTGTTAATGGGTTTTTAACGCAATTTGTTTTACTCGTTTATCTTGTGTACTATAGCAATTTAATGCCGATGTACGGATAAAAAAGCAGATAGAATAGTTTAACAAGTTTAATAAAACAAAACATCACATTAAAAACTTTTAACTGGATTAACCATAGAATTCGCGTATAGTTTATCAGGTAGCCCAGTTAAGCAAAGGGTTAGTAGAAATAACCAACAATAAACATCCATTAACTCAACAACAATCAATCAAAAAAAGGAGCCAATCATGGCGTCTATTATCAATCAAGAAATCCCAGAGTTTTCAGCAGATGCGTTTGTAAACGGTGAGTTCAAAACCATCACTTCAGAAGACGTAAAAGGCAGCTGGGCAATCTTCCTATTTTACCCAGCTGACTTTACCTTTGTTTGCCCAACTGAACTTGAAGACATGGCAGCTCATTACGAAGAGCTTAAAGGTTTGGGTGTAGAAGTGTACTCAGTATCAACCGATACGCATTTCACCCACAAAGCATGGCATGATTCTTCAGAAGCCATCGGCAAAGTAACTTACCCAATGATCGGCGATCCTACTGGTCGTATCACTCGTGGCTTTAACGTCATGATTGAAGAAGCAGGTCTAGCTGAGCGCGGTACATTCTTAGTGGATCCAGACGGCTTAATTCAAGTTGCTGAAATCCATGCAGGCGGCATCGGCCGTAGTGCAAAAGACATGCTACGTAAAGTAAAAGCAGCACAGTATGTTCGTGAAAACGACGGCGAAGTTTGCCCAGCAGCTTGGGAACAAGGTCAAGAAACTCTAAAACCAAGCCTTGATCTAGTTGGTAAAATCTAAGTCTTCCTTTATTAGACTAAAGTTATTAGATTAAGATTTTAGTATTATTTAAAGCGGTAATTGCTGATTGATAATGCTAAATAAAGTGCTAGAAAAAAGACCTCGTTAACAGATGTTAACGGGGTCTTTTTTTGTCTCAATCTTATAAGACTTTATAATATCTAACGGTATAAACTAGCCACTGGTTAAGCATGAGATTGTAATTTATTTTTATCGATTATTTTGTAAATCTCATCTTTTAAATGCAGCTTTCGCCTTTTCATTTGCTCAATTTCTTCATCGCGACTGGCATGTTTGACCAAATCTTTATCCAACTGATTGATTTGCTGATCAAGCTGCGTATGTTCGTCAAAAATAGTCGCAAAGTGACTGTCTTTTTGCTTAAGCTCAGCAATAATATCTCTGTTGTCTTGCCATGTATCAGTCTTTCTCATGTTGTCATCCTTGTTATAAAGCGCAAGCTTATCAAAGCATCGGCGCATTTTAGTTAAGAGTGCTGTGATGAATTGCTATGATTGTGAGACTTGAATGTCATTGAGCCAAATCGTTATTCAGCTCAAAAGTGCATAGACTTACTAGCAGCAGAAAGGGCTGTTAATACACTGCGATAACCGCCAATCTGCCATGGGACAAATAAGAGCTTTTCTTATTCGCTTCACTCGATTGTAGCGAAAAAATTTGCCAGATACTACGACTATCATTGACTTCTATTTATCAGTGGTTTTGAATTTAAATAATAATATCGGTTTATGATATATTTTATAAAACGTAAGGTTTGAGTTTATCAGCTTGCCCAAAACCTGCAAACCCCTGATAATAGACGTATCAAAGGTGGTAAGGCCGGTATTTTTAGCGTTCTAAATCAGCGACTTAACTTATCACCAAACCCTATTCAAATGCTCAGCATCGTAGCTGGCGTTACATATTTAATAATAATGAGGAACAAACATGATAGATAAAAGTTTATTAGATGCAGTCAAAAGCTACAGTGAAAACATGACCCGCCCAATTACCTTTGTATTGGGTAGCGGCGAACATAGCAAGCGCGCTGAGCTGATTGATTTTTTGACCAAAATCGCTGGCACCACGGATAAGATTAATTTTGACAGCACGGCTACCGATGACAGCTTGCCAAGCCCGATTAGCTTTAAAGTAGTCAGCCATATCGATGGCGCATTGACTGATACCGGTATTGTCTTTAGCGGTATCCCTGGTGGTCATGAATTTACCTCGTTGATTTTGGCGATTTTGCAAGCTGGCGGTCATACGCTAAAACTTGATGAAGGTATTCAAAAGCTGATTAAGCGTTTTAATAAGCCGCTACAGTTTCAGACTTACGTGTCGCTCTCGTGCCACAGTTGCCCAGAAGTGGTGCAAGCGCTGAACCAATTTGCCTTGCTCAATGATGACATCAGTAATGAGATGATCGATGGCGCATTATTCCAAGAGCAAGTAGAAGCCAATAATATCCAAGGCGTACCAGCAGTATTTTTAAACGGTAAACCGTTTGCTAATGGTCTGATTGATACGGCTAAATTGATTGAGAAGTTGCAAGAGCAGTTTCCTGATTTACTGAGCGAAGCTGGTGACGATGCTGAACAGCTAGAGCAGCAAGATGTGACGATTATCGGTGCCGGTCCTGCTGGCGTGGCGGCGGCGATCTATACCGCGCGTAAAGGCTTAAAAGTCACTATGGTCGCTGATCGTATTGGTGGGCAAGTGAAAGACACGCAAGATATCGAGAACTTAATCTCTGTACCTTTAACGACCGGTAGTGAGCTGTCGGCGAACTTTGAAAAGCATTTGCACGAATATGATATTACGCTTAAAGAGCATGTCAGCGTCAAAGAAATTAGCGAGACGGATGATGAAAACTACCGTATTCATCTAAATACTGGCGAGACGTTTGAGACACGCAGTATTATCTTGGCAACGGGTGCTCAGTGGCGTAAGCTTGGTGTCCCGGGTGAAGATGAAAACGTCGGTAAAGGCGTTGCTTACTGCGCGCACTGTGATGGTCCATTCTTTAAAGGTAAAGACATCTCTGTCATCGGTGGCGGTAACTCAGGTATCGAGGCGGCGCTAGACTTGGCAGGTATCGTTAAACATGTGACCGTCCTTGAATTCGCCGATGAGCTAAAAGCGGATCAGGTATTGATTAATAAAGCCAAAGAAAAAGCCAATATTGAATTTATCACTGGAGCAGCGACTCAAGAAATCAAGGCGCAAGATGGTAAAGTGACGTCTATCGTTTATCAAGACCGTAGCAGCAGTGAAACCAAAGAGCTTGATGTTTCAGCAGTGTTTGTGCAGATTGGTTTGGTGCCGAATACTGAATTTGTCAAAGGCTTTGTTGATCTAAACCGCTTTGGTGAGATTGAGATTGACGAGCGCTGCCGCACCGACCGCAAAGGCATCTTTGCCTGTGGTGACGTGACCACTGTGCCATTTAAGCAGATTAATATTGCGATGGGCGAAGGTTCAAAAGCCGCATTATCAGCGTTTGAATACTTGGTTATGCAGTAAGTTATTTAGCTCTACCGTTAGTATTAAAAGCCATCTCAAATGAGATGGCTTTTTTTTGTGCTTATACAATCAGTTTTTATTCCGAATCAACGCAATCACGGGTAGCGCAACCACATACATCAACACACCATATACCGCAGCGGGTAGAGCGATGACTGGCAACGTACTGACACCCATAATAATAGGCGCCAAGGTAATCGCCGTCGTGCTGTTTTGAATACTGGTTTCTATCGAGATGGTTTTGGTATCAAACCAGCTGAGCTTCATGGCTTTAGAGGTCAGAATACTTAATGCAAACAAGATGACAATGATAAAGACCAACTCAAACCCAATAGATGCCAGTTGCTCTTGTAGTAATTGCCAGTTGGTTGCAATAGCAGCAAAGACGATTAAGACAAAAAACAGACTGGCTAAGCCATTTAGAATGCCGCTTCTACGTACCATAAAGTCAGTAAATTTATAACGCGCGAGCATACCTAGTGTCACAGGTAAGGTAGTCAGTAAAAACATCACCACGCCGATTTTTAGTGCGCTGATAGAGCCTGCTTGATCTTGCATAAAGTGATTAAAAGCTAGCGTAATTAAGATAGGCAGTGTCACCACTGATAACAGGCTCACTACGCCCGTGAGTGCCACTGACAGCGCCACATTACCTTTGGCATAGTAAGTGAGCATGTTGCTGGTCACACCGCCTGGGCAAAAGCTAATCAGCATGATACCAAAGGCAATAGCAGGTGGCGGCGACATGACTAAGACGACCGCTAACGCAACCAAAGGCACAAAAATGACTTGGTTGATTAAGCCGACAATAAACGCTTTTGGGTGATTAACGATGATCTTAAAATCACTTGGCTTAAGCCCCGTTCCTAAGGTAAACATAATATAGGCAAGTGCTAGCGGCAATAGCGCCAACGCATTATTACTCATGAAACATTCCTTGTTAAATATAGAGGCGTATCAAAGACATATTGAAAACATATTGAAAGCGTATTAAAAGTAACTTGCTAAAGAAATCACAGTCCTTGTGTTTCTATCATCTTAAGCGTTATTAAAAATTTAGCAAACGTTTGATTTTGCGTTTGATGTAGTTTTAATCTGCTAATACACCAGCTACCGAGAGTAATACACCGGCTTCATCTTCTTTAATAATGCGCGTTTCATAGAGTGCCGCTTCTCGCCAAGCTTGTAGATGAAGATTGCTTAACATCGTTGCACAATACTGTTTGGTTATTGGTTGCAATGGTATGCCTGAGGCCTCCGCATAAGTCTGCAAGCGTAGAACCACAGGGGCAAAAAAAGCATCGGCAGCCGTGAAGAGTCCAAACAAGTAGCTGTCTTTTGAGCGATTTTTTAAACAATCTGCAAAGATATTTTCTATACGGGCGATATCACTTAGACAGGCAGCGCTTGGTTGTATTTTTGCTTTAGCTCGAATGTTCATCGGCATCTCACTACGAATGCCCGTCAGACCTGAGTGCATCTCCGCAATAATGCTTTGGCAATAGGCGCTATTTATTCTGTTGCTGATATTGCTGTTAGTATTAGACTTACTCATTCCTGTCCAAACATCTAAGTCTGTCAGATAGTCATTAGCGTGAATGGCAATCGCTAAGGTATCCCAGACCGTGACCTTATCGCTGTTATTATCGTTGTCTTGACCATAAACCAAAACCGGTACTTTGCCGGTTGGCGCATGCTCATTGAGAGTGGCTGTCGCTGATGGATGAAACAGCTCAATCAGTTGCTCATCAAAATTAATATTAAATGCTTTGAGTAGTAGCCAAGCTCGCAATGACCACGACGAATAATTTTTATTGCCGATGATGAGTAACGGTTTTTGCATCATAAAGTCCTATTAAGGGGTAACAGTAGAATTTTATTATGTCTTCAATATTAAATAATAACCAGTCAATAGTTTAGTGGTATGCAAAAAAAACGCCCATCCAAATTTTGGACGGGCGTTTTTCAAGCAGTAACGATTATATTTAAATCACTATTAATCGTCTAATAAATCCATACGCTTTGCCGCCTCATAGATACCCGTTGAGCGGTTACCGGTACGGCAAAAAATCAGCATTGGCTGCTCAGCTTGGTTAAAAAAGTCAGCAAATTCTTCGACATGGTTTTGATTAAGCTCACTACCGGCAAAAGACACTTCTTTATAAGCAAGTCCTGCTTTTTTAGCGGCGGCTTCAATCTCAGCACTGGTTGGTTGGTTTGGTTCTTCACCATCTGGACGGTTGTTGATAATGGTTTTAAAACCATTTTCAGCAATCATAGGTACTTGGTCAGGGGTGATTTGTCCGGTAATACTAACTTGATGGCTCATAAGAGCTCCTTGTTATTTTTTAGCGTAAAAATGAAATTTTGTGATTAGCTTAAAGCACTTAAGTAAAATACAACGGCTCTTTACAACAAGCCTTGCATCAGCGCACTTTGATACAGTAATTTGGCGCGTGCACCCGTGCCGCAAAACATCAGGATGGGTTTGGGCATGGTGCGATAAAAGGCTGCAAACTGCTCGACAGTCGCCATGCTTAAACGCTCATCATCAAATGGTAAATGCTGATAAGTGAGGTTGGCTTTTGCAGTCGCACTCCTAAAATCACAGCTATTCGGCTGCGTTTCTGTCTCAGCGTCAGGTCGAATATTGAGCACAGAGCGATAGCCAAGCTCGGCAATCTTGACGCATTGGCTTGGGTAAATTTGCTTATAAATGGTTAAATCATCGGTCATAAGTAGCTTAAGTCGCATATATTAAATGGCGTTAGAATTTCTGGTGTTTCTAGAGACAGTAAGTTTTAAATCTGATAGTAATTTAGCATAACACAGCTTTTATCATATCTATCTTTTGTCACTGATGTTTTGTCACAAACAATCTCTGTCATGATTGATTTAAGAGGAAAATTGGTTACTTATGAGTTAAACATCCTTAAGCGCATTGACCGCATCCATGGTACTTAAATAAACCTGCCCTGATAGATGGGTTATGACCGGTGTGTTTTCAATAATGTCCATGACCGGTCCCTTGATAAAGCTAAAGCTTAAGTGCTTTTTTTGATTCAACAGCTCTTGATTGAGGCTGATAAGCATCTCTTGGCCGGTCAAGTCAATATGATTGACCGCTGACATAATAAGAATAATCTCATGCGCTTCGGGATATTGCCGCGTCGCCTGTATGACCCTGCGATGCACGGATTCACTATTGCCAAAAAATAAGCTCTCATCGATACGCAACATCAATAAATTGCTAAACGTCACCACATCATGACGATTGATATTGCGAAAATGCCCTGTGCCCGCTAGCTGACCAACGACGGCGACATGTGGTTTGCTCGATTGCCAAATTAGGCTGGCAAACGACACCATCAAACCGATGACCAAGCCAGTATTTAACCCAAATATCAGCACACCTATAAATGCTGCTAGAAAGCTTGCCGCATCTAAGCGGTCGCGTTGCCATGCGGACTTTAAAGTCGCCATATCAATGAGACCGACAATCGATGCCATGATGGTCGCGCCCAATAAAGCATAGGGCAGAGGTGCTAATAAATTGCCAAAAGCGATTAACGCTGCAATCATGATCAGTATCGTTACTAAACTTGCGACCGGCGTTTTGGCACCTGAATCAGCATTCATTGCGGTACGTGAAAAGCCGCCAGCGACCGTAAAGCTTTGAAAGAATCCGCCCGCCATATTGGCCAGCCCCAAACCAGTAAGCTCATGATTGGCATCAAAGTTTTCGCCGCGCAGGCGTGCATAATTGCTAGCAACTGAACTGCTGGAAACAAAGATAATCAATGCCATCAAGCCTGCACTCGGTAATAGGTTGAGCGCTTCATGAAAATCTGGCATGTACGGTAGGGTAAAAGTAGGCAGACCCTGCGGAATAGTACCAATCGTTGCCACGCCGTGCGTTGTCCAATGTAAGCTCATGCTTAACACGATTGCAAGAGCAAGCAAAATGAGCGGAAATAGACGCTCAGCCCACTTAGCATAAGAGGCTGACAACCAAGAGCGCCAAACCCATTTGCTAGCATAACGGTTGGCAAATAACAGCGTAAAAGCAATGACGCCGATAACCAAGGTTAGCGGATGCAGCTGGCGAGCATACATCTGCATACTCGATAAATAACCGATAAGGCCATTACCTGCAATAGGAATCGCCGTTAGATACTTAAGCTGACTGACAAAAATCAGTACCGCCGCGCCACTGATAAAACCTGCTGATACGCCGCGACTGATAAACTGCATAATCCAGCCAAGCTTAAGCCGACCTGCCAGCCATAACATCGTCCCAACCATCAATGACAATAAACTGGCCATTAATATATATTGCTGCGTGCCCTCATTGGCGTAAGGATGCAAACTACTTGCCGTCATAATCGCGGTGATAGCGACGGGTCCCACAGCTTGCACATTACTTGAGCCTATCCACGCATACACCAGCACGGGTACGATAGCCGCATAGAGTCCATAGACAGGCGGCAATCCTGCTAGCACCGCATAACCTAAGCTTTGTGGAATGACGAGCACCCCAACGACCAATCCCGCGATGACATCAGTCGGCAGGGCAGACAGCTGGTACTGACGTAACCAAGCAGGAATCAGACGAGCGGCGATAGAAGGCATAGCAATAGGTCATCATAATAAATAAATTTAAGAACAGCTAAGAGCTAAATGACCAGTTATGCGTCTGTTTTGGCACAAAAGCGTTCATACAATAGCTGCAGTACCGATAACGCATCGTCGCTTGCGATACTATAATAGATTTGCTTGCCCTCGCGGCGGGTCGTCACCAGCTCGTCTTTACGTAAGATACCAAGCTGCTGCGACAAGCTTGGCTGACCGACACCGACTAGGTCTTCAAGCTCACTGACGCAGTACTCACCTTGGGTTAGCTGACATAGCAGTAATAAGCGATCAGGATGCGAGAGCGACTTTAATAATTGACTGGCTTGCATAGATGCATGTTGCATTTGCTCAGCAAGGTCTTTGGGTGCAAAGTCTGTTACGCTGGCAGATACAGGTTTACCAGTGTGATTAGTAGACGTGCTCAATGCTGAAGTTGAAGTAGTCAGAGCGAACTCCTTATTTAAGCTATAGATAAAAAAGGCAAAGTTTATAGATAAGATATGGTTATATATAGTTAATTATCAATGATATCGCGATTTATAGCAAGTTATCATTATTTACATTATATAAATTGATAAATTGTTAGCTGGTTGCTATAGTGGTATGCAAGATAGGTATTATGTACATTCAAATATTATAAACAAGTATTTATTATACGTAAGACTTCATTAAATAATAAAACATTCATATAAAAACAAAGAGGTAGCCATGCAAGTTCATTCCTTCTTACATAGCGACACAGAGACCTACACCCACGTACTTGCTGATGTGCAGCAGCAAGTGTGTGCCATTATCGATCCTGTTTTGGATTTCGATGCCAAGTCAGGACGTACGGATACCGCTAGTGTCGATAAGGTAATAGCGTTCGTACGTGAGCAGGGTTGGGCGCTGGTTTATATTATAGAAACCCATGCCCATGCCGATCATATATCGGCCGCTATACATGTAAAAGAAACATTTGGCGGCAAACTGGTAATCGGTCAACATATCACTGAAGTGCAAAAAATATTTAAGCAAATTTTTAACTTTGATAGCAGCTTTCGTACCGATGCCAGCCAGTTTGATATCTTGACCGATGATGGCGAAACCTTGGCACTTGGCGGCATTACGATTACTGCCATGTATGTGCCCGGCCATACGCGCGCGGATATGGCGTATCTTGCCGCTGACGATGAAAAAACTGTGGTCTTTGTCGGTGATACGCTATTTGCTCCCGATGTGGGTACGGCGCGCTGTGACTTTCCGGGAGGAGACGCCAAAACCCTGTATCAGTCTATCCAAAAACTGCTGGCACTTCCTGATGAGACCCTGATGTATCTGTGCCATGACTATCCAAGTCAAGGTCGCAAGCATTGCCCAACCACGACGGTAGCAGCGCAAAAGCTCGGTAATATTCATGTTAAAGACGGCATTAATGAAGCCGAATTTGTCGAGATGCGTGAGCGCCGCGATGCCAATTTAGAGATGCCGCGGCTGATTATCCCATCTGTACAACTTAATATTGATGCGGGTCATTTTCCAAAACCAGAAGACAATGGCACCCGTTATCTAAAAGTACCGATTAATGCGCTTTAGTAACTAGGGCGTGTCCTCAATATACAAGTAGCGCAGAAAGTTACGCAGGCACAATACGAGTAGTGGCTATCCTAATGCTAATCTGTCTTATAAGTTTGCATTGTAAGTTCGCATAATGGAATAAAGCCAAAAAAAAGTGTGATTAAGATTCTTACGAATAATCCATTCACAAGCATTGAGTATGGGCGCTCTATTAAGATACGCGCCCAAGCTATGTATAAAGGAGTTGTATAATGACTGAGCAAAACTCTCATCTGGTCTGCCCGCATTGTCAGGCAACCAATCGTATACCTACCACACGGCTAAATGCGGCACCAAACTGCGGTAAATGTGGTCAGCCATTATTAATGGCCAGTCCTCATGAGCTAAACGCCCAGACGGTTAGTAAAGTCATTCAAAAAAACGAGGTATTGACCATCGTTGATTTTTGGGCAAGCTGGTGTCAGCCGTGTCTGATGATGGCACCGCAGTTTAAAGCGGCAGCCAGTCAGCTGCCACAAGTGGTTTTTGCCAAAATACAAACCGATAAATACGAGCAAGCGGCGGCGCCTTATAATATTCGTAGCTTGCCGACGATGGTTGCTTTTAAAAATGGCAAAGAAGTCGCGCGACAGTCTGGTGCCCTACCTAGCGATCAAATTGTGCAGTGGGTAAAAAGCTTAAACGCATAAGCGTTGCTTGATTTTTTACTCTTGATGATTAGACACAAAAAACCCAATATGCTTATCGCGTATTGGCTTTTTTCTTTTGAACAGCGTTTAATGTCATCGGAATAATAAACTATCAAACGTGACTTATTAAACAGGAGCCATTTAAACACGAGCCATTTAAACAGGAGCTATCGAGCATTACTCACCATAAATCTTAATACCATTGGCAAAGCTACAACGCTGGATGCGGGCAGACTGAATGATGGCATCACGCTCGCCATACAGTCTTGATAGCTTGGCATCGCGCGCTTTAGTATTGTTGCTTTGACCAACGCCAAAGCTGATATTAGGTGAGATACCCCAGCGTCCAGCGGAAACCCCAACGCCGACACCTGAGGCGGATAGGGTTGATTGCTCATTGCGCGCCGCGTCGACATAGCGATTGACGCGATTATATTCTTGGTTAAGCGCTTGGCAATCATAACCTTGATAGGTGCTTGGTGGCACATATTGCGGGGTGATATTACCCGTTGAGGCGCAGCCTGAGAGACCAAAAACGCCAGCTGTTGCCAGTAGTGTTGCTGCAGTAAGAGTTTTCATAATGTCTCCATAAGCTAAATGAGGATGTTTACCGTGCTTATTAATGCCTGCTGTCAATCAATATCTGTTTTGGTATTAATTAACTTTGGTATTAATTAACAATGTTACGTTTTAAACAGTACATTTTAGAAAGCGTATTTATTTAAGATAGCAAAAAAGTAGCGATTAAGATATTGAAAAATATATCGTTTAGCAACGCTTAAAACAAATTGCCCGGTTTGCTAAAGGCAAGCACCACGATGCCGATATAAGCCACACCTGCAATCAGAATACCGGTTTTTCTTTGGCTCAGTGTTGCATTGTTATTAAAGGCTTTGATACTGGCGCTAAGGGCGGCAACGAGCAAGATAATTTTTGCAAAAACCCATTGCACGGGCGCATTGGCACTCATTAATTGCATGAGCATACCAGCCCCTGAAAGAATAATAACGGCATAGAGAATATGGGTAGAGATTTTGAGCGCCAATGGCATTTGCTTGTTTGCGCTTAATACCAGATAGCTTTGATATAAAAACGCCGCAATCAACAGTACTGCCATGAGCATATGTAAATGTTTCATTGGATAGGATTTCCTTTAAAGGTGCCGTTTGCCAGCTTATTTATATTATTAGAAGTTAGTATTTGATTATAATGTTTAATGGTAGCTGTTTAAAAATAGTAAACAATAAAACAGCCATCTAACCTTTGTTTTGACCAGCGCACAGTGGACTCTCAGGGCTTTGACCTTGCCACTCTGTTGGCGTATAAGCATGGATAGCCAAGGCATGGATTTGACCACCTTGTGAGGTCAGTAGCGAGTTTGCCAGAGCATATACCAGCTGATGACGTGCAACTAGACGTTTGCCTTCAAAGGCATCACTGACAATGGTCAGTTTAAAATGGCTTTCTTTACCGTCAAAGTAACCTGCATGATTCATCGATTCATTCACCAGCTCAATATGCTGCGCTTGCAAAGCTTGTAGCTCATTATTAAGGGCATCGGCGGTCGGAGTGTTAGTAGACGTATTGGTCGTAGGCGTATTGATAGTCATAATCATCCTTTATCTTATAGGGCTTAGCCATTTAAATGGCTGATTGCGCCTATTATAGCAGACACAGTTCACTGTGCCGCTATGCTGCACTAACTGACCGTTTATCGCCATGCGATAGTCAGTTTACTATAAAATATTTTAGCAGCACGCATAAAAAAGCAGAGCGCAATATATGACGCTCTGCTTTTCTTATTTATCATTACTTACCATTAGTCCGTACTTGTCATTAGATTGATACTTAATATTTAAGCATCATCCATTAACGGCGTGATCTTTGATAAAGCGGCATCACTTTAGGCATCAACGATTGTAGCTCAGCGATACGGTTGTTACTGGTCGGGTGAGTGCTTAAAAATTGTGGCGGCTCGCCTTTGCTGGCGCGCTGCATCTTTTGCCATAAAGTAATCGCTGCTTGTGGGTTGTAGCCTGCACGTGCCATTAGCTCTAGACCCATTTGATCCGCCTCAGATTCCTGAGTACGGCTGTGCGGACGGCTCAATCCTAAATCGCCCGCGACGTTTGCCAGTTGCGCTTGCCCTTGTGAGAGACCAAAGATGCTCGCTGCCATACCAATACCAGTTTGGGTAGCATATTGACGTGATAAGCGCTCACGTGAATGCTCACGTAGGGCATGCGATATCTCATGTCCCATAATAGCGGCAATTTCATCGTCCGTTAAATTCAAGCGGTCGATAATACCCGAGTAAAACATAATTTTACCGCCGGGCATCACAAAGGCGTTTAAATCATTAGATTTAATGGTATGCACTTCCCATTGCCATTTTGCCGCATCAGGACGATAGACGCCGACTTGACCGACCAAACGGTTCGAGATATTTTTTAGGCGATTGAGCTGCGCGCTATTGGTATCCAATAAGCCGCGCGCTTTTGCTTCTTGCAGCGTTTTGGCATAACTTTGCGCCGATAGCTGCAATACTTGCTCATTTGAGACTAATAATAGCTGCTGACGGTCAACGCCGACGGCACCTGTGCTAGTCGTGCTAGAGCAACCAGTCATGGCCAATGCCGACAATGATGCCGCCATAACTGTTGTGGTAAGCAGTTTTTTCATAATAAACGTCCTCGCTGTAAATGGGAAAAAATAAAGTGGAACAATGCCAAGATCAAAATAGTAGATGAAAGGGTAGCTTATTATTGAAGTATTGCTACCGTTTGCCCGTCTACTAAAACAGTGGGATTTTACTCCAACTGTCATTAGCCATAAGTATAATAATGTTAACAACCTAAAACCTAGACAGAAAAAGTAACAATAGGCGGTAGGATTGTAAGTGCTGTTAGTAAGTGGTATTAGTAAGTGCTGTTAAAAGGTAAGTAGTTCGCACAAGAAATGATGGAAGTGGATACAGCAGTTAAAGCCGCTTTATCGTTTACGCGCAAGCGTTTCTATTTCTATAACTTCTATAGAAAAACTATAATTTGCTAGCGTTTTAACGTTGTCAGCATGTTGTAAGCAAAGGTTAGGCGGGCAGAATGCTGAGACTGCTATTATTTTCTCTATTTATTTGAAATTATTATCTTAATGAGGTAAATTAAAATAGCACTTAGAATCAATACTCTATGCTTGTTTTTCTCTTAAGATAAATTTAAAAACCATACCTTTGATTAAAGATTTGAAAAAAGGTATTGACACTCTCAGAATATTTGCTAAAATAGCCAGCCTATCGAGACGTAGTCGTTGTTAACAACATTGCGATTTGATAATTAGCGGGAATAGCTCAGTGGTAGAGCATAACCTTGCCAAGGTTGGGGTCGAGAGTTCGAATCTCTTTTCCCGCTCCAAATATGGCTTGCAAAAGCACTAAAGCCTCACTTCAATAAGAAGTGAGGCTTTTTTTATGCCTGAAATTTGGCAAGCTAACGTATAACGCTATGACAAAGCGCATGTGAGAAAGCGTATGTGATAAGTAGCAGCGTTAGAAAACATGGATAATTGGACACATTCATTTGATTTTAAATTGGCATACTTATTTGATGTATTAAATATTAAAACTTTTCAAACGATATATCGCCTCCATTAATAATTATTATAAGGATTAACCATGCAAGCTTTTGAGCACAAATCATTTAATGAGCTATTTGACTTAACAGGAAAAACAGCGATTGTGACGGGCGGTGCTAATGGTATTGGCAAAGCAACGGCACTGCGTTTGGCACAAGCTGGCGCAAATATCGTCATTGCAGACCTGAAATTGGAAGATGCTAATAAAGCGGCCAAAGACATCGAAAGCTACGGCGTTAAAGCCTTGGCGGTTGAGTGTAATATCTTAAAAGATGAAGACTTGGTAGCGATGGTCGATAAAACGGTAGAGATATTCGGTAGTATCAATATCTTGATTAGTAATGCAGGCGGCGGTGGCGGTGGTCAAGAAAATCCGTTTAAAATCTCTGTTGATGATTTCCGTCGCGACTTTGAATTGAACGTTTTTAGCGCGTGGCGTCTATGCCAGTTATGCGTGCCACATATGAAAAAATCAGGCTATGGCTCAATAGTTATCACCACATCGATGTCGAGTGTCAATAAGAGTCCAGATATGAGTGGTTATGCAGCATCAAAAGCGGCGGTTAATCATATGGTGGCGAACCTTACTCATGATTTCGGTCCCGAGGTGCGTATCAATGCTGTGGGTCCGGGTGCCACGCGCACTGCGGCGTTAGAGAGCGTATTGACGCCTGAGATTGAAGAAAGAATGTTGTCGCATACGCCTATCAAGCGCTTAGGCGAAGCGGATGATATTGCTGGTGCGATGCTATATTTTGCGGCGCCTATCTCTGAGTGGGTCAGTGGGCAGACGTTATTTGTCAATGGTGGCGGTGTGCAAACCTTAGACTAAAATTAAGATTAACGATAATAGCTAGTGTAGAAAACTCGTCATATAAAAAACGTCACCAGATATTTAATCGGGTGACGCTTTTTTTTGTGAATTTTTAAGTGACTAACTGACATTCAATACTTGTGAAAGTTCAATGTATACAAGCCAGTTTTAAAAAACGCTATTTTCTAAGCGAAAAAGCCAACGTTTTATTGCCTATCCAATTCACCCAGCTGACCGGAAAGAAACGCAGCTGTAATCTAATTAAGTTTGCCATCACGCCGGGTACGACTAGGAACTGCCGCTTCTCTACCCCTTTTAGCATAGATTTAACGGCATGTTCAATTTTTAGCTCGCCTGCCAGCTTTTTCATACCAACACCCGCTTGTGCCATGACGCCGACTTCCGCTTGGGTGAGCGGCGTATCTATCGGTGGCGGTGCAAAAACAGTGATATCAATACCGTGAGGTTTCCACTCAAAGCTTATCGATTGCATCATGCCCCAAATAGCAAACTTTGAGGCGCTATAAGAGCTGTAGCCATAACTGCCGGTAAAAGATGACATCGAAGCGGTGACCATGACTTGATCGCCACGTGATAAAAACGGACGCACGGCCGCTAGGACGTTGCGCGTGCCAAATAAATTGATATTTATAACACGCTCAAACTGTGCTTGGCTCATTTCATCAAACGTCCAAGGACCTGTAATTCCAACGAAGTGCATTACAATATCAGGTGGCTGCTTGCTTGCCGCCTCGGCGATTTTTTGAGTTGTTGTATCGGCGTCGGTGACGTCCAATTCATAGCTGATAATCGAAGCGTTATTTTTATTAATAGCTTGCAAGGTTGATAGCACCTCATCAAATGGTTGTACGTCAAACAGTACCAAGTTAGCGCCTTGCTGAATGAGCTGCTTAGCCGTCTCAAGCCCGATACCAGAAGCCGCGCCAGTGATATAGACAGTTTTATTAGTAAAATAACCCATCAAGCGCTTTCCTTCTGCAATGAGCGACTTTTTGCCGATTTGTTCTGCAAGCTGCCAAACTTTGCTTCGCCTATTAGATGGCTAACTTTATGCCCGGGAATCAACCAATAAGGGGTCGCTTCACTACTTGACGCACAATTGGGAAAGTCAGGGTTTTTTGAGGGCCCTGAGATAGTTTTTTCAATGACCATCGAGATATATTGCTCATTACTACCTTCTAGCGTATTGCCGTTTAGGATAACCTCCACGCCTGTGTCTTTAGCATAACGGCGGATGGCATTCACTTTTGAGTTCATCGGTGCATAAGCATCGGCGCCCACGCCATTTTCTGAAGTCACTCTGATGCCATCTGGGACGCGCGCCACCAATGAATGATTGCCTTCGGTATGTCCGGGGGTATGCACGAGCGCGACGCCTTCGCCCAATTGGATGCTACCAGTAAATTTAATTACTTTATCAGCATCGACGCCTTCGATGCCGTTTGGGCAATACCAATCTGCTTGCACGGGTAATAAAGAGGTAGTACTTAGCCATTCTTGCTCGTGAATCAATAGCTTGGCGTTAGGAAAGTAGGCAGGCTTATCTTTTCCACCTACATTTTTAGTGCCGATGCTTTTAGTCCCTAACCAGCGGCGTACATCTTGGGTATGCAGATGGTCGTAGCTTATATAATCAACATCTTCTGGAGACAATCCAACTTCAGCTAAAGCGCCAGTGACGTCACGAATGATAGGTGCAACCACGCTTTCAAGTGGTGACCAGTTAGGCATCTTGTCTGTTAAGCGTTTAAAAAATGGCGTCTCACGGTCTGCTTTAATATCAGAAGGAGAGAATAGCAATGTTTTTAATTCACCCAAAAAATCATGATACTGAATGATAAAAATGCGGTTGAGGATATGAATGTAGGGGAATTTATAGGTGCTTTGGGTATAGACGCCACTGTACGCGTACCACGTGGGGTAGGGAACACGCACCATGTCGGCGCTTTGATAAAACTGTACCGGCGCTTCATCCATAAAGCGCTCTCTAAAGGCACTTGCTTGCTTACGCGCTGCTTTTAGACGCTCTTGTGGTAACGGGCTTTGGCGAACGTCATCAAAGTCGTGAATGGCTTTCATGCCGAGTGCTTGCAAATCCATAATGCATTTCCTTATGACTGATGGATATCTTAAAATAATACTAACAGTATTGTTTTAAGATTTATAGCGACTTTAAAAAACTGCTCAGTTTACTAAGTTAGGTCTATTAAAATTTATCCCAATAAGGGTCATCACCAAAACGCTCAGCGATAAAATCGATTAAATAGCGGCAGCGCTGCGATAAAAAGCGGTTTTTTGGATATACCGCATAGGCATTGAGTGTGGGTAATTGGTATTGTTCAAGAATAGGCACAAGCTCCCCTTTAGCCAACCGTTTATAAGCGATAAAGGTTGGAATAAAGACAATACCCTGACCTTTTACCGCCAAGTCCACCAAGAACTCGCCATTAGTGGCTTTGATTTTGGCATCAATGGTGTGGTTGTGTTTTTTCCCTTGCGCGTCCGTCAGGGTAAGCGTGCTTGTTTTACCAAGACCATATTGCAAAAACTCATGCTCTTGTAAGTCTTCTAGGGTCGCAGGCGTCCCCATCTTTTCTAAATATTCCGGGCTGGCACAAAGTGCGTAACGGATAAGTGCCAAACGTTTGGCCTGATAACTGGAATCTTGTAGCTCTCTGATGCGAATGGCAAGCTCATAGCCTTCCTCAATCAAGTCAACATGGCGATCAGAAAAATCGAGCTCAAAGTTCAAATTGGGATGCTGATTGGCATATTCATCGATGACATCATTGAGATGCATCAAGCCGAATGACAATGGCGCGGTCATTTTCAAGGTGCCCTCGATACGCGTCGGTGCGCCACTGGTTTCCTCGTTTAGGGCGTCAACTTCGCTGAGTATATTGTTCACCTTTTGGTAATATTGCTCACCCGCTTGGGTCAAGTTTGATTGGCGCGTGGTTCGGCTAATAAGCTGACTGCCCAAACGTGTCTCTAAATCCTTAAGACGACGGCTAACGGCGGATTTAGCAATATTTAATTGTTCAGCGGCTTTGGTAATGCTGCCTGCTTCAACAATGCGCACAAACATTGCCATGTCTTCTAATTGTCCCATCCTAGCTACCTCATTATGGTTATTTAGCTATTATTATTTTGCTATATCGTATGATGACCATGATATAAAACGGTTATTTCCCAAGTATTTTCTTTATCTAAGTATATATTTAATATATCTATTTTATTTAATATTAACGATACAAAAGATAAAAGGCTGAGTTAAAAACCCAGCCTTTTATCAAAAAACCAAATAGTCGAGACTGTGGTCAATCTAAAACCACTATCTTAAATGGTTAAATTACCCTTATTTAGTGTCTGCTTTTTTAAGGTCTGCTTTTTTACTGCCTTCTACCTGAACGACCAGTTTGATGTCTTTCATCATACCGCCATCGGTAAAGGTATTGATGCCCCATTTGGTTCTATCGATAGTGGTTTCAAAATCACCACCACAAGCTTCAGCTTTTAATAAAGGACTGTCATAGCAGTTAAATTTAGTGGCTTTTAAAGTCACTGGATGGGTCTTACCAAGCAGGGTTAAATCACCTTTGACCGCTTTAACTTTATCGCCATCAAACTCCCATTTAGTCGATTTAAAATAAGCGGTTGGATATTCTTTTACGTTAAAGAAATCCGCAGATTTTAGATGGCCGTCAAAAGCTTTAATGCCTGTGCTCAAGCTGCCCATAGGAATCGTAATACCGACAAAGCCTTTTTTCTCTTTAGGGGCGTATTCAAGAATACCCGATAGATTATAGAAGCCACCAGCATTAGTAGTGGTACCGAAGTGGTCTACAGAAAAGCGCACGGCGGTATGATGCGGGTCAAGCTCATAAGTCGCAGCGTGACCTAGGGTGCTAAGCAGACCAAGCGTACCGATAGCAGCAAAAGCAAGCGCACGATTGGTTTTTTTAATAGAATTTACAGTGATCATAAATCAATCCTTTTGTTAAGTGAGTAGGTAAAAGCCAGTATATCGTCGAGTAAATATACTGCTTTTTTAATTATCAGCTCAAAGACTGATATTGGTTTAAAATTCTTCGGTTTAAAAGCGCTTCATTTAAAAGCTAGCGTTAAGTATATCTTATATACCAACACAATAAGTGTAGCAAAAAATCATGGTATTGGAGGTATGGTATTGGAGGTTAGGCAGTATCGAAAAATACTTCTTTCTGTGGTGTCTGATACCCTCTATCAAATACTAACTGTTTTTATCATTGTATCAATAGAACCATTCCTTGATTGTTCTCTAAATAAGAACTCATATTTGTAATTATCACGGTTTATCTATTGATAAGCAACGACTAAAATAATGTCGTTGCCTAATCAAACAAAAGTCTTTTAAATAAACACGTTATCTTTAGAAATTTCATACTATTGGAGAATAATCATGGACAAATTACAAGAGCTTAGCGCCCCAATTGGTCGCCTATTTTTATCAATGATTTTTATCTTTTCAGGTTTTACTAAAATCACTGGCTACGCTGCCACTCAAGGTTATATGGAATCGATGGGCGTGCCAGGTATGTTATTGCCTTTGGTCATCGCTGTTGAGTTACTTGGTGGTATCGCCATCCTATTGGGCTTTAAAGCGCGCTTGGTGGCTATATTGATGGCAGGCTTTAGCGTTGTCTCAGCATTGCTATTCCACCAATTCTGGATTGATGAATCACAAATGAACCCCTTTATGAAAAACATCGCGATGGCGGGTGGTTTCTTGATGATTTTTGCCCATGGTGCAGGTGCCTATTCAATTGATCACAGCAACACGCGCAGAATTTAGTATAGTAAAATGCTTAATTCATATGGTTTTATCATCATTTAGGAGTTGCTATGAGCGCATCAATCAACATCGCCCTAGTTATTGGTAGTTTGCGAAAAGAATCTATCAACCGTAAATTTGCCGAATATATCGTATCGCAGATGCCTGACAGCGTCACTATAAAGGAAGTCCACATTGCAGACTTGCCGCTTTATAATCAAGATTATGATGATAAAACCATTGAAAGTTATGAGCGTGTCCGTCAGCAGCTAAAAGACGCTGATGCGGTATTGATTGTCACCCCAGAGCATAATCGCACCATGCCTGCGGCGTTAAAAAACGTCGTGGATATCGGCTCGCGTCCCTGTAAAGAAAGTGTCTGGACGCATAAAAAAGTTGCCGTAGTTACGGCATCGCCGGGGAGTTTTGGTGGTATCAATAGTGGGCTTGATGTGCGCAAAAGCATGCAAATGCTCTCGGCGCAACTGATGGTCGATCCAGAAATCCATCTCAGCCGCGCAACCGATAGCTTAAATGAAGATGGCAGTGTTAGCGCCCGCACGCAGAAGTTCTTACAAGGCTTTGTAACTGATTTTGTGCAGTTTGCAGGCAAGTCGGGTGGCTAACTCAATCTCTAATAATGCTGCGAATACTAATAATGAAGCTGCTAGTAAAGGTGATAGTCATCAATCAGCTTCATCTGACTCACAGCCGTTACATTCAAAGCCGCCAAGTTTTTGGCAGCGCCATCAAACGCCCGTGCTATTAACCGTGGTTGGCGGGGCAATTGATACCATTGGTTTTATCACCTTGTTTGGTTTCTTCACCGCTCATGTCACAGGTAACTTGGTGATGGCGGGCAGTGGCTTGGTCAAGGGTGAGGCGGGTCTATGGATTAAGCTTGCCGCTTTACCATTATTTATTTTGACGGTCATGGTGACCAAGATATTTATTGACCAGAGTAAAAATAAACAATTAACGCTGAGCCATTTGTTCCTAGCGGAAGCGTTTTTCTTAACCGCTTTTATGATTGCCGGTCTGTACTATCAACCCTTTGTCGATGCCGGTGATATAACCGTGGCGATAACGGGTGGATTAGGTTTGATTGCGCTGGCGATTCGTAATACTGCTAGTAAAACGGTGATTAAGCATATGAGTCCGACGGTATTGATGACCGGTAATACCACCCAACTTGGCATCAACCTGACCGATTATTTGGTCAATCGCACTACTGATAATGGCAAAAAATTGGCACACAGTTCAGTATTGGTGTTTAGCTTTTTAGTTGGTGCGTTAGTCGGTGCACTGCTATATATGCAGCTGAGTTTTTGGGCCGTAGGTTTGTTTGTATTGCCGGTGCTGTATATATCAGTGATGGCACGCGATAAAGAATTCTTAGCGCATATTGCTTAAGGAATACTACCAATAATAAATCTCACCTAAACCATTGCCAATAAAAAACGCCCTAGCTTTATGGATAGGGCGTTTTTTTGCTTGCTGGTTAAGCACTTATGTATCGCTATTTAAGCCTTAGCGTTATGAAATACTGAATTGTCTTGGTACTCTGGATGCTTGTCGATATAGGACTTTACATAAGAACAAGTTGGTTTCACACGCAGGTTTTTCGCCGCTGCATCATCCAAAATATATTTGACCAGATACCCTGCAATACCTTGACCACCTAACTCTGCTGGCACTTCGGTATGTTTATATTCGATACCTTTTTCGCCGGCGCTCGTGGTGAAAAATTCATAATCCTCTAAAGCGATTGTGTCATCGATATGAATCTCAAAACGCTTCTTTTCGGTATTATTAATAACTTTATAATGTAATGGTTGTTTATTTTCCACATCTGTCTTTGCCATATCTGACATAGTTAAATTTCCTTATATCGTATGATTAATATCTTCTAGACTTAATTTACACCTGCTCGCGTTACTTCTTTCATAACTTTTTATCGTAACTTTGGCCATAGTAACAGCTCATGCTAGTTGTACTGTTATGAGTATACAGGGTTCTGTTATAAATATATTACCTTACCTTTATGACAATATTGTTCTAAAAATGAGAATAGTTAATTGCGAATATCGTTGTTTATCTGTTAGTGGACAACAATTATAATAATTTCATTGTTTAAACGAGTTAATGAATGTCAAATTCTAAAGCCGTTTAACTTACTAATAGTTAAGGATACATTATGAAAACCATCTATCATGCAGCAGATTCTCGTGGCGATGCCAACCATGGCTGGCTCAAAAGCAAGCACACCTTTAGCTTTGCCAATTATCACAATCCAGAACGTATGGGTTTTGGCGCGCTACGTGTTATCAATGATGATTTTGTCATCGCAGGTCAAGGCTTTGGTAAGCACTCACACCGCGATATGGAAATTATCAGTATTCCTTTATCCGGTAAGCTCGGTCACGGCGATAACATCGGTAATAATGGCATCATTGAAACCGGTGAAATCCAAGTGATGTCAGCGGGTAATGGTATCACGCACAGTGAAATGAACGGCGACGATACCGAAGCGGTGAAGTTCCTACAGATTTGGGTTATCCCAAATAAAATGAACGTTGAGCCTCGTTATCAGCAAATCCGTATGGACGATATCCTAAAGCCAAACGAGTTCAATCAAGTATTGTCACCCAATGCGGACGATGCAGGGGTATGGATTCATCAAGATGCTTGGTTTAGCATGGGCGATTTTGATAAAGGTATCACCCAAACTTATGAGCTAAAAAACCCTAATAACGGCGTTTATATCTTTGTCATTAGCGGTAAAGTCGTGGTAAACGGTAACACTTTGGATACCCGCGATGGCCTTGGCGTTTGGGATACTAAGAACTTTACGATGGACGTAGAAGAAGATGCTAAAGTATTGCTAATGGAAGTTCCAATGATCTTTTAAGCATCCCTGATGCTAAATGTAAAAGCTGCTAAATTTAAAAGGTGCTGACATTAAGGTGCACTTAAGTTAAAAATAGCATGTTGAGTTAAAAGTAGCGTGGTAAAAAAAGCGTGGTAGAAATAAAAACATCATTTTGCCGCGCTACTTTGATTTTTTTATAGCGTGTTGCCCATTATCTTTACATCACATCCCGTATCACATAATAAGAGGTGAATCATGAGTATCGAAACCCTAGAACCACGTTTGGCCGATGTAGGCGGTATTCCTATCGGGCGTCTATTGCCCAATACAGGCAAAAACCCCATCGGCGCTTGGTGCTTTTTAGACCATGCTGGCCCTGCTGAATTTGGCGAAGATGAGTCAGGTATGCAAGTCGGTCGCCATCCGCATACCAACTTGCAAACCTTTAGCTGGATGTTAAATGGTGAGGTGCTGCACAAAGACAGCTTGGGTAATGAGCAAGTTATCACCAAAAACCAAGTCAACGTCATGACAGCGGGCACCGGTCTAACCCAAGGCATCAGTCATACTGAGCAAAGTGTTTTTCCAGATACCGGTGGCTCAGCAGATGCGGCGCGCGGTTTGAGCATGGTACAGCTGTGGATTGCACTGCCAACGGATCAGCAAATCGAGCGTAGTTTCCATCATTATCCAGAGCTACCAACCTGGCGTGAAGATAGTGTCGAGATGATTCTAACCACTGGCAGCTATACCAGCATATCAGGTGAGCGTTATGAAGCGCCGACCATCCAGTATTCAAAAATGGTTGGTATCGATGTCTATTTCGTTGAAGACGGTGAGGTCACGCTTAACTTAGAGCCGGGCTTTGAATACGGAATCTTGGTGACAGAAGGACAAATCGAGTCTGAAGGCAAGATTTGTGAGCAAGATCAATTGTTCCGCTTCCATAATAGTGATGTTGCCAATAATAAAAGTATTAAGCTGGTCGCCAAAAAAGGCACCCGTGTGATGTTTATCGGCGGTGAGCCATTAAATAACCAAGTATTACTGTGGTGGAACTTTGTCGCGGACAATAAAGAAGAGATTGAGCAATCTATCATCGACTGGAATAACGGTCACGAGCGTTTTGGTAATGTCGACTCTGATATGAAGCGCTTACCGGCGCCAGAGTTACCTGAAGGCTTTAAAGGTTAACGTCTTTAAAGGTTAATTTAACGGTAAGCTTTATTCGTTAAACTGCCTTTCGAATAGATATGTATCATTAAGTTTTTTTTACAAAAGTAAAGTACGGATTTATCTCAAACGTCCATATAATAATTGAGATTAAAGAGTAGGGGTTTCTAGATAATTCATTGTCCCTACTGGTTTAACGGTTATTTTCATTGGATTGAAATTCTATTAATCATATGGAGAAATATATATGTCAGACCTAAAAACATTACAGCAATTGGCTGAAAAGCGTCGTTCTATCTATGCATTGAGCAATCAATTGCCAGTATCAAACGATGAAATCGTCAAGTTGGTTGAGCATGCGGTTTTGCATACGCCATCAGCCTTTAACTCACAATCAACGCGTATCGTGGTTTTATTTGGCGATGACCATAATAAGCTTTGGCAAATGACCGAAGATACCTTACGTGATATCGTTGATAATGAAGAGCAATTTGCTGCCACCAAGCAAAAAATGAATGGCTTTAAAGCGGGCGCTGGTACGGTTATGTTCTTTGAAGATCATAGCGTTATCAGAGATATGCAGGCAGCCGCCCCTTTATATGCAGATAAGTTCCCAATTTGGTCGCATCAAACCAGTGCCATGCACCAGTATGTGATTTGGACTGCCTTGGCAAGTATCAATGTCGGTGCCAACTTACAGCATTACAATCCAATCATCGATAAAAAAGTGGCCAACGAATGGAACATCGATGAGCATTGGGAACTAAATGCTCAAATGGTATTTGGTGCGATTGAGCAGCCAGCAGGCGACAAAGAATTTAAGCCCGTTGCAGATCGTATGCAAGTATTTGGCAAATAGTATGTTTTATATTAGCGTATCAAACGTGTGCTAAATAACGGACGTGTTTGATACCTAAGGCGAAAAAGCAGCAAAACCAAAAAAGCGCCATCCGACTATCCGTTGGGTGGCGCTTTTTTTTGGTTAAAATGGGTAGGGCAGGATTTTTTAAATATTGAGCTTAAAGATAATGGCAAGAGTAGATAGTTAGGATTGGCTTTTTTTACGACCCATCAAGCTATTAGCTACCCATGCTGGACCAATTAATAAGAACTGTAAATCTTCAAAAAATGATGGTTTTTTACCCTCAATTTTATGACCGATAAACTGTCCAATCCAAGCGACAACAAAGATAGCTGCCCAAACCTTAAAACCCCATGGTAATAACGTCATTACTGATAGGCAAATAAGAATAAAAATACCCATTGCCAAAAACAGCGGCGTTGATAAGCGCATATAGAATATTAATACCAAAGCGCTCATCACCAAGGTAAACCAGACGGAGAGCGACATGCCCATGCCTAATATACTGACAAAAATGGCCGGAACACATAACCAATGGATTTTTTTATTAACTAGATTTTGATGGCTGACAGAATACTCACTGAGCCATTGCTCAAGTGTGCGTTTAGACATGCGATTTTGCGACGTACGAGACATACTAACCTCCCTGTTAGTAAATAAATGACGGTTAAGCAATAACAGTCAGTAGATAAATAGAAAACTCTACTAATTAATACCAGTTGTAGCACTAATTGGCCCAATCTGCCATTTTATCTGGTAAACCGCACAGTCAAAGCTTGTTATCTTTTTAACCTCATTTGCCTGTTTTTCAATTTTTCGTCACTTACTAAAATTATCCCTTAACGTACGGGTTTTGCCAATTCTACAGAATCTTGCTCACTACGATACCACTCATACAGTCCGACAAACGAGTTCACCTGATAAACCATGGTTTGAATGGCAAAGATATAATTACCCGACATTAAGTTGACGGTCAGCCAAACGAAATTGGATAAAATCCATAACCACCAATTGAATGAGTAACGCAGAATCATCGCTGCCTGCGCGGTGATAGACAGTACAAAGGCAATGACGTTAATCCAAAAGAAAGAGATAATCCCTAAAAATTTACTATTATCATCTTCAACGACGGCATAGCCATAGCTGGCAAGTAAATCATTCACGGTAGGAAATAGCGCCAAACCAATAACTATGAAGGCAATGGTTAATAGCCAAATCCAGCGACTGGCGGATTTGGGCACCATATCGCCATCGGCATCGGTGTGCTTTGACCAATAAAAAATCCCATAAAGATGACTGAAAAAGTTAAAGAGCGGCGCGAGCATCAAACCAACTGCGCCAGAGGTTGCTTGGACCACAAACTCCCCTGCGGTCGCCGCCATCCCAAAGCCATTACCCATGATATTTTTGCGAAACGACAATGACACCACGCAAATCAAACCAATAAATGATACGGCTAAGTAAAACCAGTCAAGGGTCGTATGTTCGGTGGTCAGCCAAAAGCCTGCTGATAAGGCAATCACGCCGCAAATAAACCAGATGACAATCCATTGTATTGCCCATTTTCCGGTGATATTGTCTAGGAGCTGAATACGCATAACGCCTTTTTCCTTAAAGTATAAAAGCTATAATAGATTTTTCTTGTTTTTTAGTATGTCGTTTTTGCCATTGCTAATATTTGCCACAGTCATTTACTTCTAGCAATCATTTTTGCTTTCGTTCTTTTTATTCTCGTTTTTTGATACTGTTATTTGCCATAAATAACCTCATCAATAATTAACAAAGCTTGCCTATAGCGGGCATCATAGTCGGGTTTATCAATCATATGCGGCTGAATATTATGACGGGCGAAAATATCTAATAAGCGCTGCTCAAAGCGTCCGCGTGCTTCAGGCGTGCCCAATGAGCGCATGCCATCGTCAACCCATGGGGTATTGTTATCAAGCATAATCGTATGGTCTAAGCGAAACTCATCGATACAAGCCGCCACAAAAGGATGGCTACGACCCTCGTACTCTTCACAAAAGGCCTGAGTGGTGACAAAGTCAGTATCAACAATAGTTACGGGCGCTGTTGCTCTAGCGGCGGCATCACGGATTGCTTGGGCATGATTGAGCGCAATGGGTCCGTAATCGCTGTACTGCAAGCCAATCTCGCTACCACCCAAATCTGTACCGACGTATAGCCGCCCCATCTCTAGGGCAAAGCTAGCTCCATAATAATTGGCAAGTTTATGCACCAAGGTGGTCTTGCCTGAGCTTTCACCGCCAACGATGGCAACGGTTTTGGTATAGTCGCCGCGCACTTGTGGATGCAGCGCCGACCAATGCGCGACCGGATTACGTGCAATCGCATAAGAGTCAAATTCAGGCTGTAGGGGCGTGGTGAGCACTGGCATGATTAGCTGCTCACAAACATCGCTTTGCGCCAATGGGTGATTTTCTGCGACAAACAATACCGTCTCTGCTGGCAACGCTAATGCATCACTCAAGCGTTGCAGCTTGGCATTGCTGGCAGCAATATCTATGCTGACATCAGCAAAGCTTTCATGGAGTGGCAGCTCAATCTCATCAGTGGTATGAATATGGACAAAGGGCAAATCAGCACACGCCATCTGGAGCCAACGCGCTTTATCTTGCAAGGTAATATTAAAGTCTGGATGCGGTGCTGGATGCGCCATAATCACGATATTTAAGGTTTTTGCTTGTCCTGCTGCTGCCAATATACTGCGCATCTGTCCTAGATGTAGCGGTTCAAAATGTCCAATCATTAAGCCTGAGTCGTACATAGCTATCCTTACTATTCTAAAAATAATTCATCGACAGTCGTAGTTTTAGTTATTTATCAGCATGGTATAAAGGTTTAAACAGATTTACAGGTAGGTTATTGTAAATTGGCAGTGGTTTATGAGTTTTTTATTGATAAGCAATAGCATCAAGCCATTCATTTTCTTGTCATTATTGAAGATAATTTGCAATTTTTGCTAGTAAATCTATAACATTCACTGAGCTGTTATCAATCAACGATTACTGAATTTGTAACAAGAATTGTAAGGTAGCAGCAATAAAGTCAATTATGAAACATTTTGAAATAATTATTTAAAATCAGGGGTTTACGAGCAGTTATGAGAGGTTAGGGCAAGCTTAAGTAGCATAAATTCACAAAGCACGTCTACATCCTCAACAGATAGAATAGGAATAGTTGCTATACTGATTCGTAAGTTGAAAAGACTCATATGAATTTAAGAATAGTTTTGAAAAATAATATTCAAAAATAACGATAAATAATAGCTATAAAATAAATATAACCAATATTAAGAGAGGTATTTGATTTGGCTAAGTTAGCAAAATTACATCGCTCACAAAATAATCGCATGATAGCAGGTGTGATGGGCGGTATTGCAGAATATGTCGGCTGGTCGCCAACATGGGTGAGATTGCTATTCGTTGTTATCTCAACGATGAGCGCAGCAGTACCAGGTATTTTGATTTATATTATCCTATGGATAATCATGCCAAAGGCAAGCAATCAGTCGTATCAGTAAGATGCTTCTAAAGTTAAAATTTACTAAAGCACAAAGTTTCTAACGCACAATGAAAGTAAAGTAATCATAGAAAACAAGATTTAAAAAATAAGGCCAATAAAAAAATAACAGCCCACGAAAAAACAAAAAGCCTGACTCATCAGGATAGCAAAGACATACTTTTCCTCCTGCCCAGATGCTCTGCATTTGGGTATTTTTTTATCTTACTTTTATATCTATAGACTTAATAACGCCTATCCGAACAGTTTAACGATAAACAAGGCGTATAACTGACGATTTAAGCCCGTGAGATAAATTTAATTGCGGTAAATATAGATAAAATAGTCAATTTTTAGTAAGGTGAGCAGGCAAATAGAGTCGTTGCCGAATAGGCTATACGAGCGCTATCAATATTTTATTTCATAATACTAATTCCACCGTGGCTTTATTACGATGCCCCAAACTATGACAATCCAAACTATGACATCACAAGCGACAACCTCGATGACACAAGAAAAAGACTCTCAACCGATGACGTTTCAAGATCTCATCCTAACCCTACAAAATTATTGGGCTGACAAGGGCTGCGTTATCTTGCAGCCTTACGATATGGAAGTCGGCGCGGGTACTTTTCATACTGCGACATTTTTGCGCTCGTTAGGTCCTGAGCGCTGGAATGCCGCTTATGTGCAGCCATCACGTCGTCCAACCGATGGACGCTACGGTGATAACCCGAACCGTTTGCAGCATTACTATCAGTTTCAAGTGGTGCTTAAGCCCAACCCACCCAATATCCAAGAGCTGTATTTAGACTCATTAAGAGCCATTGGCATCGATCCGCTGGTGCACGATGTGCGTTTTGTTGAAGACAACTGGGAGTCGCCAACGCTTGGTGCGTGGGGACTTGGTTGGGAGATTTGGCTCAATGGTATGGAAGTCACCCAGTTTACTTATTTCCAGCAAGTGGGCGGTATTGAGTGTTTCCCAGTGACGGGTGAGATTACCTACGGTCTTGAGCGCTTGGCGATGTATGTACAAGGCGTCGATAGCGTTTATGATTTGGTCTGGGCAGATGGCGAATTTGGTCGCGTCACTTATGGCGATGTCTTTCATCAAAACGAAGTTGAGCAATCGACCTATAACTTTGAGCACGCCGATGTGCCAATGATGGGTCAGATGTTTGACTTTTATGAACAACAGGCGGATAAGCTAGTTGCTGAAGGCTTGCCATTACCAGCCTATGAGATGGTGCTAAAAGCGTCGCATGCCTTTAACTTACTCGATGCTCGTGGCGCGATTTCAGTGACCGAACGTCAGCGTTTCATTCTGCGTGTACGTACACTGGCGCGTAAAGTCGCCATGGGTTATGTCGAAGCACGCGCTAAGTTAGGTTTCCCATTGGCTGATGAGGCGCATCGTCAAGCGGCGCTCGATAAGTATTTGCCCAAAGAAGATGAAATAACTGAAAACACAGATGACAATCAAACTACTAATAACAATAAATAGGAGCATCCCATGAGTATTATTCTATTTGAACTGGGGTGTGAAGAGCTACCTCCAAAAAGCCTAAAGCCTTTACGTGACGCGCTACAAGCCAGTGTCACCGAGCAATTAAATGAAGCTGATATCACGTTTGATAGCATCAAAGCCTTTGCTGCTCCGCGTCGTTTGGCGATTCAGATTCAAGGTATCAGCGATAAGCAACCTGACCGTAGCGAGCAAAAGCGCGGCCCGGCGATTAAAGCGGCGTTTGATAGCGATGGCAATCCAACCCGCGCGGCAATGGGTTTTGCCAAGGGTTTAGGTATTGAAGCCAGCGAGCTGATAACGATCAACACCGATAAAGGTGATTATGTCGGCTATGAGCAAGTCATTCATGGTCAAGCGACCACTGAGCTGCTACCTGCGATATTCCAAACGGCGCTTGATAATTTGCCAATTGCTAAACGCATGCGTTCAGGCGCAAGCCGCAATGAGTTTGTACGTCCGGTACAGTGGGCGGTATTGATGCAAGATAGTACGGTCATTGAGGCCACTATCCAAGGGCATCAGACAGATACGCAAACCCGTGGTCATCGCTTCCATAGCCCTGATTATTATACTATTGCGCATGCCAATGATTATGAGCAACTGCTCGATAGCTTAAAAGTGGTGGCTGATTTTGATAAGCGTCAAATGCTGATTAAAAATCAAGTTAAAGCGCTGGCCGATGAAGTCAATGCGGATGCTATCGTACCGCAAGATTTATTAGATGAAGTAACCGCGTTGGTTGATTTCCCGATTGCGCTGCGAGCAAACTTTGAGGCGCGCTTTTTACAAGTCCCGCAAGAAGCGCTTATCTCAACCATGCAAGCCGATCAAAAGTATTTTTGCTTGACCGATAAAGCGGGCAAACTGCAGCCGTACTTTATTTTTATTACCAATATCGAGTCAAAAGATCCCAATCAAATTATTGAAGGTAATGAGAAAGTTGTGCGCCCGCGTTTGGCCGATGCAGAGTTTTTCTTCTTACAAGACCAAAAGCAGCCATTATTTGCGCTGAAAGAAAGCCTTAAAACGCGCGTCTTCCAAGATAAGCTAGGTACGATTTGGGAAAAATCTGAGCGTATTGCGAAACTTGCCGCTTTTATCGCTACTTTAATGCAGCAGCAAGGTCGTGATATTAGTATTGATGAAACGGTACGTGCCGCGATTTTGTCCAAAGCAGATTTGGCAAGCTCGCTCGTCGGTGAATATCCTGAGTTGCAAGGTATCGCAGGTACGTATTATGCGCGCTTAAATGGCGAGCCAGAAGCAGTCGCAGCAAGTTTGGAAGAGCAGTATCTGCCTAAGTTTAGTGGTGATGTGTTACCAAAAACGCCGATTGGTATTTGTTTAGCATTGGCCGACCGCTTAGATACGCTGGTTGGTATTTTTGCCATTGACCAAGCCCCAACGGGTTCAAAAGATCCGTTTAGCTTACGTCGTTCAGCGATTGGTATTTTGCGTATTCTCATCGAAAAGCAGTTACCGATTAACTTGGTGGCTCTCGTTGAGCAAGCGATTAAAGGCTATAGCACGAGCGATGGCAGCAAGATTGCTAAAATGGGCGATACCTTTACCCAAGTGATGGCGTTCTTAAATTCACGCTATCGTGCCATGTATACCGAGCAAGGCGTTAGCGTCGATACCATTCAAGCCGTGCAAGCAATCAATCCGCATATGCCGCTTGATTTTGATCAGCGTATCCGTGCCGTACAGACCTTTAGTAAATTGCCACAAGCTTCAATGTTGGCAGATTCAAACAAACGTGTTGCCAATATTTTAGCCAAGTCAGAAGTGAGCGTTGCTGACAATGTCGATGAGTCGTTATTATCTGAGCCTGCCGAGCAAGCCTTATATCAGGCTGTTCAGCAAGCGCAAACGGCGGTTAAACCTTTGCTTGAAACGGCTGACTATACGCAAGTATTGCAAACACTGGTCAGTTTAGATGCGCCATTGACCCAGTTTTTCGCTGATGTAATGGTCAATAGTGACGATGCTGCGCTAAAGAACAATCGCTTAGCGCTACTTAAGCAAGTTCGTGCCTTATTCTTAACCGTTGCTGATATCAGTGAGCTGCAGCTATAGTTCGTTTATTATAGTTTGACGGTTATAGTTTGACAGTTATAGCTCAATGACACGCTGAGCATCTATACTTTTGATTTATTAACGACATAAAAAACTGGCTCCATGTGGCCAGTTTTTTATGCGCTTATTCTGCAGCGTTAAGTTTATAATGTCTTAGACCCTATTCGAAGGAGCACTGCCGTGTTGGCCGTTATTATTGTAATTCTTATTATCTGGGCTGTGATGTGGGGCTTTTATAAGTTTATGTACCCACGCGCACCCAAAAGTATGATGCCAAAAAAAGGCGATGTGACCACGCCGCGTCAGTGCAATTTTTGTGGTAATAGTTTGGCTGAATACCGTGGTGTGTTAGAGACTAAGCCTGTTTCTTTGGAAGAAAATTCAACAGCAGATTTAGCAGTAAATAGTGACAGCGGTAATGATATGGACAGTAATAAAGAATTATTCTTTTGCAATTATGAGCATCAAGCGGATTTTCACGCCGGTAAGACTTATCAAGCAGATGCTTAACTTGTAAGCCATAAGTCGTACAGCATAAGTAAATAAGATGTTATTTACATTTAAAAAAAGCGCTTAGCTTCAATGAGTTAAGCGCTTATCTTTTGAGAATACTAATTTAATATTGGTACAAGCTTATAAAATAGAATGGGCGTCTTTCATAATTTTATTTAATAAGGCTTCAGACTGCTTGCTTTGCTGCAGACGATCTTCTTCACTTCTTTGGTTGGCGTGGATTTTTTCATATAAGTTCAAGCAGCACAGTACTAAGAGGCTTTCTTGACTGAGGCTTGGCGCATCGCGTTTGAGATCTAACGCATAGTTATTGATATAAGAAACCGCCGAGTGCAGCTCTTCTTGCTCATGTACTGGGCAATAAATTGGATAGGCCACGCCAGCAATCGCCACATCGACCTTTTTAATTTGTGGTTCAGGAGTGCTTGTCGGTTTAGCAGCAGGTCTTGCAGTGCTGCTGTTTACCGTACTGCTATTTGTAGTAGTACTATTTGCACTCGCACTATTTGTACTGGCGCTATTTGTACTGGCGCTATTCGCATTATTACTATTTGTATTACTACTATCAGTATTCGAATTATTTGGCATTGGTTTTTGACTGTCTACAGGGTTTGCGCGGTCATCGGTCATGATAAATCCTACAATATATGTCAGTAAAGTGAGTAATTAACTATCACAGCTATAAATATGGTAATGATAAACTTGGCGATTTAATGAATAAAAAATAATTAGCAAAAATAGGCAAGTTAAGCGTGATTCATTGCAATCGGTGCCTAACTTTTTTCCTAACTTTCTGCTTAGCCTTCTGCTTGATCAATACAGGTTAAGCGCTTTAATACCACTTGCGTGCGCTCAGCTGCCAGCTCGTTTTTCTTTCTCAAGTCGTTATTTTGCTGTTTAATATCGCTGTACTGCTGCTTTAATTCATTATTTTGCTGCTGCAGCTCATTATTTTTTTGTTGTAATTGGCTAATCTGTTTTTGCAAATTATCTTGCTCTTCGCCTATCATATGATGCGCTTCAGCAAGGTTTTGATAACGCTTATCTAAATCACTCAATTGTTTTTTGGCACCGTCACGCTCTGTATAGCTGCTGTCGAGTTTGGTTTTTAGCGCGGCAAGCTCCTTTGGGTCAGTCATTGGTTGTTGCTTGAGGCTGCTAAGTTCAGCACTGACAAGCTGATACTGTTTTTTGATGTCGAGTACCATTTTTTCTAATATTCTAAGTTGGTCATACATAGTCAGTTTTTATCCTTAACAAGTAAGCGTGAATGAATTTTGTTCTCTGCGTTTAATAATGCCATAGGTGACCGCATAATATCTATATCAACAAAGTAATTGTATGCCGCTTTGTTTCGTGACTGCTATCAATCGCCGCCTTATTCATAACATCGTGCGGCGTTTGTTTATATTTAATACTATTAATCAATAACTAGGACCTCTATTATGAATGATAATATCTCTGGCTGGAATACATGGCTGACTGCGTTTGATGACTGGACTGACGTGTCTATCAGCGAGGTACATGGCTTGATGACAGGGCTGATGACCGCCTGTGATGCGCCTGATGAGCCAGTATGGGCAAAGGTGTTTGAGGAGCTGAGTTTTGCGCCATTACCTGATGAAGCATTAACCTTGTTGACTGAAGAAGCGGAAGACACCGTCTTTCAGTTGAAAGACAAAGACGACGCTTATTCGTATACGCCGCTGGTACCAGATGATGAACATGACTTGTACGAGCGCGTGATTGCTCTGAAACAGTGGGCAAATGGTTTTATGACTGGTTTTGGTATTACTGACTGTGGTCTGAGTAGCGATGAAAACGAGATGCTGTCGGATTTGGCTAAAATCGGCGGGATTCGTTTAGAAGATGACGAAGACTTTGAAGGTGGCGAAGAGTCTTATCTGCATATTTATGAGTTTGCGCGCATGGTGCCAGTGAGTTTTGCTACCCGTAAGCGTAAAGCGGTGAAAGATATTGCCCTGATTGCTGGACTGGCTATCGACGCCAAAACCACCAAAGAGCTACAAGCAGAAGGGAAATTGCCAAAACCGATGCCGCCAGTGCTTGATGTGATGAATCAAAACCGTCCGTCATAATAAAGACGCCATCGTAAGAAGTAACTATCATAAAAACCAACTGTCATAAAAATTAACTTATCATCAATGCTAGGATTTGCTAAAAAGGTATGATGCTTATTAAGAGCCAGCATTGGCTCTTAATAAGCATCGACTCTTAATAACAGAAGGGAAACTAGGATGATTACTGATAATGATATGATTTATTTGCGCCGCTGCATTCAGCTTGCTACGGAAGCATTAGAGGCGGGCGATGCGCCGTTTGGTAGCGTATTGGTTGATGGTGATGGCACTATATTATGTGAAGACCGCAATCGCGCCAATACGGTTGATGCAACCTACCATCCTGAAATTGCCGTGGCAAAATGGGCCGCTCAAAATATGACCCCTGAAGCACGGGCAAAAGCAGTGGTCTATACTTCGGGTGAGCATTGTGCCATGTGCTCTGCCGCGCATGCTTGGGCAGGACTTGGTCGTATCGTTTATATCAGCTCATCAAAGCAGCTAAGCGAATGGATGGATGAGATGGACGTAACATCGACATCGCCCATCAATTCATTAACCATTCAAGAAGTTGCGCCGAATGTACCAGTAGATGGTCCGATTGCTGGCTTAGATGAAGAAATTAAAGCCCTGCAACAGCGTTCATTTCAAAAAAGCTCATTAAAAAAAGCTCATTAAAAAGCTGGGTCTTTTTATTTTGTAGTGCGATAAGGATGTCTTATGACGGTAATAAATCACAATAAAGGTAAAGAGCGAGCAACGGCTACTGTTAGTTATCCTACTGCCAACTATCCCACTGACAGTATCGACTGGCTAACACAGCTGATTGCTTTTGATACGGTCAGTCGTCATTCTAATTTAGCTTTGATTGAAGATGTACAAGCTTACTGTGAGCAATTGGGCTTAACAGTAGATTTGACCTTTAATGCAGCCAAAAATAAAGCCAATTTATTTGTTACGGTGCCAGCAGGAGCAAACACTGACGAAGTCAATCATGGTCTGGTGCTATCGGGTCATACCGATGTGGTGCCTGTCGATGGTCAAGACTGGACATCAGAGCCGTTTACCGCGACGATACGCGGCGACAAGCTATACGGACGCGGTGCTTGCGATATGAAAGGCTTTATTGCTTGTGCGTTGACGCTATTGCCACAAGCGGTAAAGCTATCTAATGCAGGTCAATTGCGTCGACCATTGCATTTGGCATTGTCATTTGATGAGGAAGTTGGCTGCTTGGGTGCGCCATTGATATTGGCCGATTTAAAGGCGCGCGGTATTACACCTGACTACTGTATCGTTGGTGAGCCGACCAATATGGCGATGGTGGTGGCGCATAAAGGCATCGCGGTTTACCGTTGCCGTGTCCATGGTAAGTCGGCGCATTCGTCATTGACGAAACAAGGTGTTAACGCCATTAGTTATGCCAGTCGTCTGATTGGGTATGTCGATGAATTAGCAGAAGAGATGAGCTATCGCAGTGATAACGATGCCATGTTTGATGTGCCTTATTCGACACTTTCGGTGGGTACGATAAAAGGTGGCACCGCGACCAACATTGTTCCCAATCTGTGTGAATTTACTTTTGATTATCGTAATCTGCCGCATATGACGCAAGATGACATTCTCGCGCCGATTCAAGCCAAAGTGGCGGAGCTAAACGCACAAATGCAAGCACGCGCACCAGAGACGGGTATTGAGCTGCTACAAGAAGAAAGTGTGCCAGCGATGACCGATAGCGACAGCGCCGAGCTACAAGCGTTAATAGCCGCACTGACGGGCGATGATACACGCCATAAAGTCGCTTATGCGACGGAAGGCGGGCAGTTTACCAATGCGGGCATCCCAACGATTATCTGTGGCCCCGGCAGTATTGAGCAGGCACATAAAGCCGATGAGTATGTGGCGCTGAGTGAGATGGCACGCTGTGATGAGTTTTTACAAAAGCTGCTAAACAGCTGTGCCAGCAATTGATACAATAAGCAGCAAGCCATTCTTTTGCGATATACATGAGCATAAAATACACCGTCTTTATGGCGGTGTTTATTTTTTCACCATTAAGTATTAACCATTAAGCATTTAAATATTCTATTAATAAAAAGTAGGGGTTGGTTGATGTCTTGGCATCTGTTTGCGGTATTTTTTGCAAGTACGTTTTTTATTTCAGCGACCCCTGGGCCGAATATGCTGCTGGCATTCCAGTATGGTATGAATTATGGCGTGAAGCGCACCTTATGGACGCTGGCAGGTCTGAGTTTGGGTTTATTTTTACTGCTCCTCTCGACACTGCTAGGCTTAGATGTAATCAGTCGCCAATCGCCTTGGGTATTAACTGTTATCAAAGCTGTGGGTGCCGCCTATTTAATCTATTTGGGCATCAGCTCGTGGCGCGATGCTGGTGATAGTAGTTTGATGAGCGATGCCCGCGAAATGGGCGAGGAGGTCGCGGCTGACTATCCTGATACGATGTCAGCTGTGACTGATAAAACAACGCCGCAGCCGCGCTCACTATCTAGTGCGGCAGTCAAAGTATCGCCGAGCAATATGACTTTATTTCGTACCGGTATTTGGGTGTCGCTGTCTAATCCAAAAGCGATCTTGTTTTTTGCCGCGTTTTTCCCCAAATTCATCAATTTTAGTGCGCCGCTATGGCCGCAATATATTTTATTAACGGCAGGGTTGTTCTTAAGCGAGACGATTTGGCAAATCGTTTATACCTTAGGTGGTACAAAGCTGGCAAGTTGGCTAGATGTTGGCAATCGTTTAGCGTGGTTAAATCGTGCGTGCGGGGTAATCTTTCTTTTAATTGCCGCGGCGTTATTGGCTGAAGTATTAAATGGTTTTATGGTTTAAAAAATACTGAGGTCTATGTCTAAAGTGATATTATTAATCATATGTATATTTTGTATAAAATTTATATATAATTTAAATTAATTATTGACTTTATTTTTTAAATCGTTATTATTAGCTCATTGATTTATAAGGATTATCTTTTATAAGTAATAAATCATCCCAGTCAATCTGCTATAGTCGTTCTGACATTGGCCACAACCTACGGAGGAATCATCGTGTCCTATTTAAATATCAAGACGTTTTTAAAGATTAAATGTGTAAGCTATATGACAGCAATGACGACTTCGAAAAGGTTTGGCTGAATTTATATATAAGCTATTGAATGATATCCTGTTTACTGATATCAACGACTGGCCTTCTGTATCTACTCGATTCCTCTTCTAAGTATTCCGTGTCAAAATAGCAATGTGATAGTGCTAAGCATTTTTGCGCTTGCTGTTATCTATTTATCTAACATTTTACGTTACTATTGTGACCAATATGATGGCTCACACTATTATTTAGTGGATGACCATCTATGCGTATAATATTTATGCTGTCTTTTTTGGTATCATAAAACCTATCTTGAAAACGTCCATCATAAATTAACCATGAATTTCTATTAATTTTTTAATTAATAGAGATACGGTACTTTATTGTCTATATTTTATAATTTATTTTCTTATTAAGTGCTACTTTTAAATGAGATGAATAAGTGATTTATAAAATTATAAAGATAAGTAGCATTAAAGAATACTCTGCATGGTTATTAAAATAATAAAATGGAAATAATAAATTATGAGCATTCAATTAGTATTAAACGAAAATCGTAAATATGGCGTACCAGTCAAGATTTACACCTCAGATGTCGAGCAAGGTGCGATGCAGCAATTACGCAATGTAGCCCAGTTGGAGTTTGTACATTCGCATATTGCGGTGATGCCCGATGTGCATGTTGGCAAAGGCGCCACAATTGGTAGTGTGATTCCGACCAAGTCCGCCATCATTCCTGCCGCAGTCGGTGTAGATATTGGCTGCGGTATGAACGCGGTGCGTTTGTCCCTGACGGCAAGCGACTTGCCTGATAGTTTGAAATCACTGCGTTTGATAGTTGAGCAGCAAGTGCCAGTTGGCTTCAACATGCACAAGCAAATTCAAGCTAAAAACTCAACGCTTGATCCATTAGGCAAACGCTTAAAACCGATTACTGATAAGCACCCAGGTTTACTCAAAATGCTTAAAGGTTTTGAGCGCACGTGGGCAAAGCAGCTCGGCACATTGGGTGGTGGTAATCATTTTATTGAGCTGTGCTTAGATGAAAAAAATGATGTCTGGGTCATGCTGCATTCTGGTAGTCGCGGCATTGGTAATTGCATCGGTCGCTACTTTATTAATCTTGCCAAAAAAGAGCGTCAAACGCGCTTTGGTCATGTGCCAGATCGGGATTTGTCTTACTTTGCTGAAGGGTCTGATAGTTTTGCCGATTATGTTGAGGCCGTAGGCTGGGCACAGGATTACGCACTAGAGAACCGCCGTGAGATGATGCGTCTAGTCATCAAAGCAATGCAGTCACCACAATCAGGCTTGCCAAGATTTCAGCTCACCAAAGAAGCTATTAATTGCCATCATAATTATGTCAATGAAGAAGTGCACTTTGGTGAGCAAGTCTATGTGACTCGTAAAGGCGCTATCAGTGCCTATGCAGGTGAGTTGGGGATTATCCCCGGTTCTATGGGTGCCAAGTCCTTTATCGTACGTGGTCTTGGGGAAGCAGAATCGTTTTGTTCGTGTTCACATGGCGCAGGTCGACAGATGAGCCGAGGTAAAGCCATGCGTGCCTTTACTATCGATGAGTTAAAAGCGCAAACCGCTGGCGTCGAATGTCGTAAAGACAAAGGCGTCATTGATGAGATACCGGGCGCTTATAAAGACATTGATGAAGTGATGGCCAACCAAACCGACTTAGTTGAAGTAGTGCATACGCTGAAACAGGTCATGTGTATTAAAGGCTAATACCAAGCCTGCAAATCATCTTAGCGTTGTCAAATTCGCTTAATGTACTGAATGTACAATTTGCGCTCATTTTCCTCGCTAAGATAATTTTCGGCATTGGTATCTCAGAAGAATTAAAGAACAGGTAACAATATGAGCTTAAAACAAACCTTAAAAAAGGCCAAGCAAATTGAACGACAGTTAGAACGTCAAAATGTGACAGGTGTGCAACACTCGCTAGGCACTGTCAAAGCGCGTAATTATCTAGCGCTTGATCCGCTGTTAAAAAAAGGTGGTATTCATGAGAAAGAAGATATTGATATCGTGCGCAAAAAACGTCGCCGTGAGACCAAGCAGCAATTGCGGCAGACGGACTGGTTGTCAGAATAATGATTACTCATTCTAGCCTTAAACTTTAACGATAAAAAAAGCCGTTCACTATTTAATAGTAAACGGCTTTTTTATTGATTTATTTTTTCTAAAGACTTAAGCCAATATCTCGATTAGCTCGCCTTTCACCATATGTGGACTGACAAAATCCGTAATACGTACACTAACGATTTTACCGAGTAGCTCATCCATTTTATCAACGTCATAAGGGAACATGACCGTACGCGTATTATCGGCTGTACCGATTAAGCAGTCTGGATGACGATTGGCGATTTGCTCTACCAAGACACGAGTCGTCGTACCGACCATCTCATGGGTTTTCGCAAGCGTTGAGTCGATAATCACTTTTTGGAATTCTGCCAAGCGCGCTTTTTTAGTTTTAAAGCTCACATCGTCAGGCAACTCTGCCGCTGGCGTGCCCGGACGTTTAGAGTAAATGAAGCTATAAGAGTGATCGAAATTTAATTCTTTTGCTAGATTTAAAGTATCTTGGAAGTCTTGCTCATTCTCACCGGGGAAGCCAATGATAAAGTCGCTTGATAAGTGAATATCAGGACGTATGGCTTTAAGCTTATTAATCTGATTGATATAAACATCAATGGTATGGTTGCGTTTCATCGCCGCTAAGATAGCGTTTGAGCCACTTTGAACTGGCAAATGCAGGTGTGATACCAGCTCTGGCAATTGCGCATAAGCGTCAATGATATCATCGGTAAACTCAAGCGGATGACTGGTGGTATAACGAATACGCTCGACGCCATCGACGTGCGAGACATAATGCAGCAGTTCTGCGAAACGGCAAATACTGCCATCGTCTTTTTCGCCGCGGTAGCCATTGACGTTTTGACCAAGTAGGTTAATCTCGCGCACGCCTTGGGCGGCTAAGCTGTCAATTTCAGCCAATACATCATCAAGCGGACGCGATAGTTCTTCACCGCGGGTATAAGGCACGACGCAAAATGAGCAATACTTTGAGCAGCCTTCCATGATTGATACAAAGGCTTTATAACCTTCGACACGTGGCTCTGGCAGAAAATCAAACTTTTCGATACTTGGAAATGACACATCCACTGTACCAATACGATTTTTAGGTGAGATTTCACGCTGCTCGTGCGATTGGTCATACAGCTCTGGCAAACGGTGCAAAGTTTGTGGACCAAACACCATATCAACATAAGGCGCGCGTTTTTGGATATTATCGCCTTCTTGTGAGGCGACGCAGCCGCCAACACCGATGACTAAGTCAGGACGTTTTTCTTTCAATTTACGCCAGCGACCCAATTCTGAAAAGACTTTTTCTTGCGCTTTTTCGCGAATTGAGCAGGTATTCATCAACAGCACATCGGCTTCGTCGATATCGTGGGTGACTTCCATACCATGTGAATCACCAAGTACGTCGAGCATTTTGCCAGAGTCATAGACATTCATCTGACAGCCTTGGGTGGTGACAAAGACTTTTTTTGGCGCGCCATTGACTGGTGCTTGGGCTATTGGTTTTTGGATAGAGTTTGGCGCTTTGAGTGCCGTAACGGCAGGCGCAGTAACCGTTGTGTCAACAGCAGCGTCATCGATGCGGGGATTAAATACAGTAACACTCATAAGCGAAGTCCATGATTGACTAAAAATATAGCGGGGTAGGCGATTAACTGGTGGCGTATTTTATCACAACCCCGCCTCAATGTGAAAAGTTAGCGTACGCTTATCGGGATAATTATGCTAGATTATTTATAATAGTATCAAATGCTTACCTAGTATTATTCAGTAATAAATGCTATTAATTACGATTGCCACTATTTCAAGCGTCGTAGCACCTCTGTGTTACGCAGGGCTATCCGATTTATTAACGAAAAGTAAAGCTTATGGTTGAATGTGCAACGAGTATAGTATGATGAAAGTAACCATAGCTGCACTATTGTTTAAATGAGCGTTTTAAGTAGGATGAAAACATCATTTAAACCTATATTGAAACAATTTATTTAGCCAAATTATTTAGACTTATTATAAAGAGAATTCGTATGACAAAGCCGCAAGTTGCTCAAGGTATTAAGGATAAAAATGCCAAGCGCCAAAATATTACGCCTGACCGCCTGAAAAAAACGGCGCTAAAAACCAGCGTTTTGGGTTTGGCGACGGCGATGGGTGTCATGGGCTTGTCGCAAGTCGCTTGTGCCGAACTCACTTGGGGTAGTGATAGTAGTTATCCGCAAGAAGGCAAGTATCAGCCAGAAAGCTATAAACCAGACAGCTATCAACCACAAAGCTATCAGCCGGATAATTATCAACCACAGAGTGCGTCGTCAAACAGCAGCTATCAAGCAGATAATGGCGTGGGCTCATTTACGGCGGCGGCGATTGCAGCCGAGCGCGGTGATATCAACGCCCTTTATAATTACGAGCAAGCGATGAGTGGCGGCTTGTTTGCCATGTATCCGACTTATTGGCGCATGAATGTCGATTTGAATTCGCAAAGCCCAGCGGCGGTATCGCAGTTTGTGCGTCAATATCCAGATACGGTAATGGCAGAAAAACTGGCGGCCGATTTTGCGGAAACCAAAGCGGGCTCCAATGATTATGCCGCCGTACGCCAAGTGGCAAATTTGATTACCAATGCTGACGATAGCGAGCGCTGTGCGGTTGCGCTTGGGTTTAATAATGGCGGCGATAGCATGCGCGCTATGGCCGCAAAGCCTGACGTTTGGCTGGCCACCAAAAAGCAGCCAGCCTTATGTGACCAGTTGGCGCTAGAGATGAATAATAACGCCCTGATTAGCAACCAAGATAGAGTGTCACGCCTCAAGCGCATGCTGCGTAAAGGTAAAACGGGCGATATTATGGCGCTGTCTTCACGTCTCGGTACGCCTATTCCTTACTCGTCGTTGAGTGAAATTCAGCTGAATCCATCATCATTTTTTAGCCGCTTTGCCCGCGAAGCAAACACCCAAACCAATCAATACTTGTATTTATATGCGATGGGCCGCTTGGCAGAAAAATCCTATCGTGAGGCGGCTCTACAACTAGACTTTGATATTAAGCAAGACAATCAGCGCTCAGCGAAGTTATTAAATGATGACACCCGTCGTTATGCTTATCGTATTCTTGGCGTACAGCGCATGAATCATAATACCGACGACGGCTTTAATGTTGAAGCGGTTGACTGGTTCCGTAATAGCTTAGATGATGACTTTAGCTTTGAAGAAGCCGAATATTATGCCATGGCAGCGATTCGCTTTAGTCGTTGGGATGATGTGGTCGAAGCCATCTCAAAAATGGACGCCGAAACGCAAAAAACCAATCAATGGCAATATTGGTTGGCGCGTGCTTATGAGCAATCAAGTGATGCCAATAAACGCAATACCGCCAAAAAGATGTATCAAAACTTGGCAAAAAGTAATGAGTATTATGGCTTAATGGCAAAGGATAAGGTCGGGCAACGTTTTGATGCCAGTCGCTTAGGCGGTAGTAATTTACCCAATGTCAGTACCGCTGACCGCGCGCGTGTGCTGCAAAACCCACACTTTGCACGGGCATTTGCTTTATACAATGCCGATGCCAGTCGCGCCTATGCCAACCGTGAGTGGAATTGGGCGGTGAAAAAAGCGCGTGATAATCGTGATGACAATTTGATTATTGCTGCGGCGCGCCAAGCGTATGATATGGGCTGGCTAGATCGGGCGATTTATGCTGTTGATAATACCGATAGGGTAGACAGCTTGGCTTTATCGCATCCGATGCCGCACCAATCGGCGGTCGTCCGTCACAGTCAGTCGGCGGGTATCGATCCGGCGTGGGCGTATGGCATCATGCGTCAAGAAAGCCGTTTTGTGGCATCAGCACGCTCAAACGTTGGCGCTAGCGGTCTGATGCAGGTCATGCCTGATACGGCAAAATATATTGCGCGTAACTTGGGTGAGACTTATAGCGCCAGCCGCGCAAACAGTGGCGATACCAATATTCGTTATGGTACGTGGTATATGGGTGATATCTTTGGCAAATTGAACAGCCAGCCTGTTTTGGCAACAGCGGGCTATAACGCCGGTCCAAATAATGCCAAACGCTGGCAGCCGACTTATGGCTCACTCGCCGCGGACCAGTATGTCGAGTCTATTGCCTTTCCTGAAACCCGCAATTACGTCAAACACGTGATGGAAAACGCTACTATTTATAGCAGTCTATTAGGTCGTGATCAGCCTATCAGCCAGCGTATGGGAACGGTTCCTGCGGCATTCTAATGCTTTTTCCATACCCTGAAAAACCACTATCAGCTTGCTGCTAGTGGTTTTTTTATAGGCACTTCTTTTATAGGTACGGTTTTTATAGATACGGCTTTTATATGCACTTCTTTTATATACATTACTTTCTTATATAATGCTTTTATAGCGCTGATATATGACGGGTTTTAAATCGCGCTTTTAAAGTCCGTTATCTGCTTTTTAAGCATTGTTTACGTTTTTGCTATAGATTAAAAAAGGCAGTTTGCTACCATGACTCTAATTACCGTCTGCGTTTTTCGTTGGTTGATTCTTAGGCTGCTGATATTTCAAAAGCAAACTGGCTTAATGCCGAATATAACCAATTCTAGAAGCTATCTTCTTCATTGCTAAATGCTTTAACCTCTTATGATTAAAAAATATTTCAATCTGCCTATATTGTCGCAAGCTAGGCGTCAGTTATGTGTTCAGACAAAGGTGGGCTCGATGTCAAAGACAAGGCTATCGGAGCATTTTAATCAATGCTTGATCAGCAAAAAGTATGAAAGTAAAGGCAATGCTGCTAATGCTACGATAGCTATTACGGCTTTACTTTTGTTGCAGGGTGCCATGGTATTGCCAGCGCAAGCGGCAAGTGCTACCAAAACGGGACAGCGTGTGCTGATGATTGAGATGACGCCAGCGCTGTGCAGCTTACAACCGACGCGCGCGCGTATGCGCCAGTGTTTAGAAGGCTATTCGCTAACCGTTTCGGGTTTAGATATGGGCTATGGCGAGCGCTGCGGGCGTGGTAGTGAGCCACGTTTGACGCCACTACAATTAAAAGTCGTCAACCGTATCATGCCTGACACCACGGTGCGTACCCAAGCATGGCAGCGCTATGGCGTCTGTAGTCCGCTTAGTGCCAGTAATTATTTTCGTCAAATCACTAACTATGCCGGCGACTTAAAACTGCCGAGTGAATTGAATACGGGCAACAGTTATACGGTATTAAAATCGCGTTTTGTGGGACAAATGACCCGCTTAAATAGTGGTATGTCAGCGGATAGCGTTGATTTGATTTGTCAGGCAGGTGCGCGTCGTCAAATGGTATTGACTGACGTCCATGTTTGTTATGAAGGCAGTGCCTTTGGCACTTGTAGCAACGTCGTCGATAACTGTGGCAGTAAATTTATTATCTCAGGCGGCAAGTAAGCAGCAAGTAGGCATTAGTCATAATCAGTAATGAACCACAAAGTATATCCTTTTAGCTTTTCAGTGCGTGACTATTAATTAGGGCGCGATTATCCATAAGCAAAAATGACCATAAGCAAAAACGGCAGTGTTATGTATTTAACGGTAATACAACTTATGTAATCGTATTAAATCCTCTTAAATAATGCTGCCAAAGTTCCTATTAATTCTTTTCTTTTTTCAGCTCCTATATCTCTCTAAGACTTTATTTTTATAGCTTTTTATCGCAAGATAAAACATCTGTTCGTATAAAATGTAACAATATAACCCGCATAGTTATCCATCACGTTCGCGCTTTCTCTAGACGGTTAATAGGCTGAGGTGCTACACTAGCTCTCGGTTTATGACTGCTATATTCAGCGAGTAAATCGCTATCTAAAACGATCATCCTCAATCAGAACCATCAATCAGAATCATGAATTATCTAATCTATAATTAGGGAGTATTCAATGTCAATGAAACAGCCTTTACGTGTTGCCGTCACTGGTGCCGCTGGTAATATCAGCTATGCTATGTTATTTCGTATTGCATCTGGTGAGATGCTAGGTAAAGATCAGCCAGTTATTCTGCAATTGCTTGAAATCGCCCCAGCACTTGACGCCCTAAAGGGTGTGGTCATGGAGTTAGAAGACTGTGCATTCCCATTATTGGCCGGTATCGTTCAAACTGATGATGCGACCGTTGCATTCAAAGATGTAGACTATGCTTTGCTAGTCGGTTCACGTCCTCGTGGCCCAGGTATGGAACGTAAAGATTTGCTAGAAGCCAACGCTGCGATTTTCTCAGCCCAAGGTAAGGCACTGAACGACGTTGCAAGCCGTGATGTAAAAGTATTGGTCGTCGGTAACCCTGCCAACACCAACGCGCTTATCGCTCAGCGTAATGCACCAGATTTAGATCCACGTAACTTTACTGCTATGACTCGCCTAGATCATAACCGTGCCATGGCACAGTTGGCTGAGAAAACAGACAGCACTGTTAACGACATCAAAAAAATGACTATCTGGGGCAACCACTCATCTACTCAGTATCCAGATCTAACGTCTGCAACTGTAAACGGTAAGCCAGCACTAGATTTAGTCGATCGCGAATGGTACGAAGCTACTTATATCCCAGAAGTACAACAACGCGGCGCAGCGATTATTAAAGCTCGCGGTGCATCATCTGCCGCTTCTGCTGCCAACGCTGCCATTGCACACGTACGTACATGGGCACTAGGTACTGAAGAGAACGATTGGGTATCTATGGGCGTTTACTCAAACGGCGAATACGGTATTGCTGAAGGCTTAATCTACTCATTCCCAGTAACCTGCGCTAACGGCGATTGGTCTATCGTAGAAGGCGTTGACGTGTCATCAGATTTCTCAAAAGAGAAAATGGCCGCAACTGAGCAAGAGCTTAGCGAAGAGCGTGATGCAGTAGCACACTTGCTTCCATAAGTAGGCAATCTACTCAAGCTGTTATATAGAATTTAATCTGAAAAGCCCTCTACGATAGAGGGCTTTTTTGTGTCTTGCGTAACCATCAATACAATTGCTAACGTTAGCTAAACGTTGATTAACAGCTATTAGCAGTAAGCTTGCTACAATAAAGTGGCTAATTTAAATAATAAGTACAATCAAATCATTATTAAATTTTTGTCATTAAGGAAAAGACTATGTTGGGTGAACCTGAATACAATATGAATGAATTATTTGCGCAGTTAGGGCTTGATAGCTCGGATGAAGCGATTGACAGTTTTGTCGAAAATAATAAACTGGCAAAAGAAGAAAAGTTAATCGAAGCGGCGGTATGGAATGACAATCAGCGTGCCTTTTTGCAAGAAGAGTGGAATAAAGATGCCGCATGGGTAGAAGTTATCGATGATTTAAACGTGCGTATGCATCCTGATGCTTAAAAGATAATAGAATATCAATATAAATAAAAACCCACAAACGTGATTAACGCTGTGGGTTTTTTTATATATTACGCTTTTATAGGCTCATAACTACCATTCTAATTCGACTGCTTAGCACGCCATTCGAGTAAATCGATAACATCGTTATGAATACCTGCTTTTAAGGCTTCTAAACTCTCGTAATGGCGCTCGCCATGTAAATAATGCAAGAAGCGTACTTGTAAGGTTAAACCGTATAAATCTGCTTGTAGCTTAGGAAAATGTACCTCTAAGCGCCAATCATGCTCTTTATCTACTGACGGCCTAATACCAATATTGGCAGTACCGAATAAACTATGCGGGCGTAAACCTGCAACCCCTGAATTTTCGCTATCTGTCAGTGCGGTTAAGCCGTTCGGTATGACATTACCATTATCATCAAGGCTGACGACATCGACAGCAAAGATGCCATGTAGAGCAGGTTTTATGCGTTTTAAGTCGACATTGGCAGTGGGAAAGTCCATGGTACGACCGATTTTATCACCACCAACGACGACGCCTGTCATCGCATAATCGCGACCCAATAAGGCATTAGCCGCATCGATGTCACCGGCCAACAATAGGTTGCGTATACGCGTAGAGCTAATGCGCGCGCCTTTGCCTTTATCGTCGATCACGGTATGCAGATTGGTCACATCTAAGCCATAATCGCGCAAAAACTGACTGTCACCGGTACGATCATGACCAAATTTAAAGTCATCACCCAATACCAATGCTTGTACATTCAAACGCTGCGCTAAGATATCGGCAAATGCATTTGCTGATAGCGAGCGAAATTCCGCATCAAAGCTTGCGACAATTAAAGTCTCAATGCCATACTCTGCCAGCAAAGCCTGCTTTTCGGCAAGATTGGTGAGGCGGGCAGGCGCGGTAGCTGGCGCAAAAAACTCACGCGGCTGCGGTTCAAATATCATGACTGCCGAGCCAATATTTTGCGCCTTGGCAATATCACGCACGTGCGCAAGCATCGCTTGATGACCCAAATGCACGCCATCAAAATTACCGATAGTCAGCACGCAGGGCGCCAAATCTACTGGGCTAGTATTGGCAGACAAAGCGCTTGGCGATGCCATCAGTTGCTCAAGAAAATAGGTGTTCATAAATTTTCAGCTATGATAGATAAGACCAGATAAAAAAGGAAAAACACACCTCTACCAAAGATTGATGTGTCTAAAATCAGTCATTATAAAGTAAAATAGCCATACTAACATCCTATAGTCTGCTGATAATCAAACAACCACGCTAACAGCTCAAAAGGTATGGTTTTATCTGCCTTACGTTGTTTGCTTTGTTAATTACTTCTGCTGACTTCCGCTATATACAGCTAGATTAGATAAAAGGTGCAACGGCTAAGCCTTAAGTATTAGACATTAATGACTAATTAGCCGTTATTTATCACTTATCATTTATTTTTACTATTAATAATCATGGAAACGCTATGCTTGCTGCTGTCTCTGTCGCTACTTGTCATAAAACCTCTCATTCGATGGCATCTGCCTTAGCAATTAATAAGCTCAATGAGGGCTTTACGGTACAGCGTGCTAATAAAGAAGATTTACCCGCAATTTTAGCCATTTATAACCAAAGTATCGCCGGTAAGCAAGCAACGGCCAATCTAACGCCTGTCAGTTGTGAAGAGCGGCAGGATTGGTTTGAGGAGCATTTAAATAGTGCCACGCGACCTATTTATATTGTTCGCGCTGTCGAAGAAGCAGAAATTGTAGGCGGTGGAGGTAAGGGGCAAACAGTATCGCCAATCGTCGCTTGGGGTAGCTTTAGTGATTTGTATGCACGGCCGGCTTATCATATCAGCACTGAGATTAGTATTTACTTGCATCAGGATTATCACGGTCAAGGACTGGGTAGCTTATTGACACGTTGGATGCTGACGCAAGCGCCGAGCTTAGGTATACATAACGTGGTGGCGCTTATCTTTGCACATAATCAACCAAGCTTAGGATTGTTCCGTAAGCTTGGCTTCGAGCAATGGGGCTATATGCCAAAGGTTTGCGATATGCAGGGGTTTATCGCCGATGTGGTGATGCTTGGTAAAGCGGTGATGGCAGCTAATAATGCCAAATAATACAGATAATAATGCCAAATAATACAGATAATAATGCCAAATAAAGTAAATTTACATATTAGCAGATAGATGTTCTATCCTAAAATCTTCCATTTTCCACCAATCTTTTGTAGCTCATAAGTCAAGGGTGCAGGCTCGCTTTGTCCCCTTAACATCAACTCGCCAGTGATGGTGGCACGGGTTTTATCATCGTTGTATGTAGTATCAGTAAAAGTAACGCCATCAACCGTTTGCTGAAACGCGGATTGGGTCTTGGCTAGCTCTTCCTCGAAGTTCGCCATATCTACTTCATAATAAAAGGCGGATTTTTTCGCATCGCCATAATATAAGCTATCGAGTGCTTGTTTAACCGTGTCTTCTGGCGTGCCATTTTGAGTCGGATTGGTCACTAAGCTTTTTTGCTTAGCGGCAGCGGTAACTGGATTGAGATTATTACTAGTAATAGTGGTTTCATCTTTTGTGCTATCTGCTGCTTGTTTACTATCAGTAGTAGTGCCTGTTACTTCTACTTGGCTCGCGTCGTTCTCAGATGTTTGCGCGACCGTTGTAGCATCTTCATTATTACTGGCCGCAGTCTCAGTTTCACCCTTATCATTATTGCTACAACCACTTAAAAGTAGGCCGGTACTCAAAATGCCAACAGTCAGTATACTTGGTAAGCGTAACAAGGTTGCTGATAACGCTGTTTGTGAAGCTGATGATTTAGTCGTCATATTAGTCCCCAAAATTCATTTATGCATTAAACAGTAATTATGGCAACTATCAGCAGCGTTCACTGTCAATTCTCATACTAAGCTTGTTTTGGTTTGGTAAGTTAAAGCCTTGCTTAGTGCTTAATAATTAATCCTTAACCATGTTTTAGCTGGCGCGGACGGAAGCCTGTTGCCAATAGCACAACGCCATAAACCACCGCACCGACGACGCACATAATCAGTAGCGCGACAATACGTTTCCATTGAAAATCATTGGTTGGGAAATAGGGCAGCATGACATAAAGCACAGCAATCATAGAGGCGGTAGAAATCCCAAACTGGGTAAAGAGTTTTTTCCAATGGCTACCAAAGCGGAAAATATCACGCTTATGCAAGAAGTAATATAACAAGCCCGCGTTCACAAATGCCGCGCCCGTGGTTGCCAATGCCAAGCCACCATGCAACGGCATATCGAAGAAGTAAAATATACCGATAAAAATGACACTAAATACCATATTGGCAAAAACGGAAACAATACCAATTCTGACCGGCGTTCTAGTGTCTTGACGGGCGAAAAAGGCGGGCGCAAAGATTTTAATTAACATAAAACCTAAAATGCCGCCTGCCATGCTTTTTAACGCCAAGGAGCTCATTTGTGCATCGCGTAAGGTAAATTCGCCACGTAAAAACAGCGCCTGCATCAGTACGTCAGAGAGTATAAATAGTGCTGCCGATGCTGGAACACCGACCAAAATAATTAAGCGCGCTGCCCAATCGATGGTCTTTTTAAAGCTAACGTCATCTTTTCGCGCTTCACTTTTCGATAGACTTGGCAAAATAACTGTACCAATGGCCACGCCAATTAAGCCTAGTGGTAACTCGCTCATACGCTCAGCAGCATAAAGCCAAGAAACCGAACCGCCAATCATTAATGAGGCAAAAATAGTATTAAGCAGTAAATTAATCTGCGTGACAGAGACGCCAAAAATAGCCGGCAGCATCAGCTTTAAAATACGGCGAACGCCTTCATGCTGAAAGTCAATCTTCGGTGCGACCAGTAGTTTTTGCTGCGAGAGTTGTGGCAGTTGTATCAATAGCTGGAGCAAACCTGCGATAGCGACAGAATAACCAAGCGCCATAATAGGGACATCAAACATGGGCGCAAATACTAGCGCACCACCAATCATAGATAGGTTGAGTAACACTGGCGCAAAGGCTGGCGCGGCAAAACGGCCGTAACTTTGTAAAATACCGCTGGCAAAAGCGGTCATAGAAATAAATAATAAATAAGGAAAGGTCAGGCGTAGCAGCTCAGCGGTGATGGCAAATTTATCGGGCTGATCAGCAAAGCCTGGGGCAAATAGCGTCACCACCCAAGGGGCGATTAAAATCACTACGACCGTCAGCATCGATAACACCAGCAGCAGCGCTCCTGAAGTGCGACTGACTAAAATCTGAACCTGTTGTAGGCTATATTTTTCTTTATATTCTGACAGCACAGGGACAAACGCTTGGCTAAAAGCCCCTTCTGCAAATAGACGGCGCAAAAAGTTGGGTATCTTAAAGGCGACCAAAAAGGCGTCCATCAGACCACCTGCGCCAAACACGCCTAATAACACAATATCACGTACCAAACCTAAAATACGCGACAGCATGGTCATACTACTGACCACCATGGTTGAACGAAATAACCGACTTTTTGCCATGAGAACCTATTCTGCTAATTTGTTTAATGAAGGTTGTGTAGGGATGGTTGTTTGCTGATGTAGTGTTGTCAAAAAACTGACGGATTATAGCACTTTCATTGTCCTGATAAATGGATTGAATGGGGAATAATGTCTGCTGTCTACAGAACTTTCGATAAGACTGTTATCACAATTTAGCTGGTCAATTTATGACTTGCTCGCAAAATGGTGAGCAACCATCTCACGCAACTTTTTCCATTCAAAATAATCACCGGGGTCGGTTTTGCGACCGGGCGCGATATCACTATGACCGGTGAGATGCCTGCGAGTTTTTGGATAAGCGTCATAGATAGCAACGATAACTTTGGCAAGCGCTTCATATTGGGCATCGCTGAATGACACAAAATCTGAACCTTCAAGCTCAATGCCAATGCTATAATCATTACATTCAGGGCGACCCAAGTAGCTGGAGCGTCCAGCATGCCACGCGCGTTCGTTAAAATTGACAAACTGGGTAATCGCGCCATCACGCTCGATAAATAAATGCGCTGAAACTTCTGCACCTTTAATGCTTTGAAAGTAAGGATGCGCCTCCCAGTCTAATTGATTGGTAAATAAGGCCTTGACGTAATGTAAGCCGTCAGTATCGCAAGCTCCAAATTCATTGGGCGGCAAGCTAATATTGTGAATAACAATGGCATCAATCGTGATATTTTCCGGTCGTTTATTATAATTGGGTGACGCAAGCCAAGTCGCAGCTGATAATCGACCGGTATGAATAGTCATTGACGATGCTGTAGACATAATACTCTCTTTTATAATGTGATAATAAATGCGCGGTAAATGCTGATGATTATAAGTTTTTTATCAATAATCGGCGCATTTAACTAAAAAAACAGTCGTTTAAAACCATGGTTTAAAGCTGTTGTTAAAAATAGTGATTTATAATATCACTCTGACAATTCGATAGACCTAATAACGCGATAAGCGTATGACTCCTACAGTGCGAGATGTTACTCATGTCTATATATTCAAACCTTTTGGCGATAGATTGTACGCCAACAAGCATTGGCAGGCGAGCACGTTTGCCACTCACCATAGCTGGACTGCTGCTGACCGCACAAGCACAGGCGTTTTTGCCAACGCCGGCATCACTTGTGACAACAGGGGAGTTGGCGCTGGATACGGCTGATAATAATTCAGCCTCTAAATCACAAAGCACTGAGCCAACATTGATGGCTTATACTGAGCCAAATAATACCATCAAGCCAGATAGTGTCTCAAATACCGCAGAGACTTCTGGGACATCTAACCATCAAAGTGCTAATAATAGTGATAATGAGACGAACACCCAACAGCTATTAGCATCATGGCGTGCGCAAGCAAAAACAAAAAACCTTGCCCAACATATAACATGGCGACGCTTATTATATTTCTTTGATGATCAAAAGAATTTAATCGGCAAGAAAAAAGACAGCAGTATCGTTGATGATGCTGCATTTTTCTTAAGTAAAAATGGACAGCATGATTCAGCGGCCGAGCTTGATGCCTTGCTGGTTGCCCTTGCTGACGAAATGGCTACGACTCCAGATAACAGCACTGCTAATAACAAACTATCCAATCGTGCGACTAAAAACTCGGGACAAAACTCAGTACTATGCCGTTTCCCAGCGCGCGTACAATGGCTGACCGATACACTCAATATCGACAAGAGCGGTTTGCAAGTTGACTGTCCGGAGTTGAATGACTGGATGCAAAAGCTAGCACCTGAGCAGCTGTCTATTATGTTTGCGCAAGAGTACTTAGATAATCCTATTTCAGCCTTTGCTCATACGCTATTACGCATTGATTCTAAAGCCAGCGTGGCCGATCCAAGCCAAATTCATCATGCAGTTGCGCTAAATTATACGGTAGGCGGCGATTCAACCGATAGTTTTTTGGTATATGCCATCAAATCGATGACCGGCGGTTATGACAATCTGATTGAAATTGACCCTTATCCAGAAAAGCTGGCGAAGTATCTGCAAGAAGATGAGCGTGATGCGTGGACGTATCAATTGGATTTGACCCCAGCAGAAGTGCAGCAGATTATGCTACATGTTTGGGAAACCAAAGACTTGAAGTTGCCGTATTATTTCACCACTGATAACTGTGCCTCTGAGATTTTACGCTTAATTGACGTGGTACGCCCGCAGCAGCATTTATTAAGTCGCCTGCCTTATGCCGTGATTCCCTCAGATGTCGTGCAGTTACTTAATAGCGAAGGCTTACTTGCCAGCACCAACTATACGCCCGCCGATAGCACCTTACGCCAAGCGCAGTTGAACAAGGTTAAAGAGCAGCGTGAGCAATTGGGCTATCATAATAGCGCCAAGCAGACGTTAAATGAGATTAAGTCTGCCCAGTTGAATCCAACCTCGAGCATAGCCGCCGACGGAAAAACGCTATTGCCACGGCGTATTGCAGTAGCGGATAACAATCCTATAGACAGGCATCCGCTGCAACTTGGGTTTATCGGGCTAGGGCAGCGCGGTGATAATAACTATATCGATTTAGGGCTACGGGCAGGTTATCACGATACCCTCGATCGTCCTTCAGGATTTCCGCAGTTCTTTGATTTAGAAGGCGCGGCTGCAACCTTGCGTCTATATGACACCGATAATGATAAAGCCAATCAGCCAAGTAGTGTGGTCTTGCAAAATGTGACCTTGGTGCGAGGGCGCTCATTTAATCCGGTTAATTCTGCTAAAAAAGGCAAAACCTGGGGCGCCAGTATTGAAGCGACACGTGTAAATGACGGCTCGCAGCAAGAGGGCAGCGATCATTTAGTTGGTAGTTTAGGCTATGAGACCGGTTGGTCGTGGGCGTTTGGCACACCTAGCGCGGGCACAGGCGAGATGCCGCCACAGCTATGCTATACGCTTTTGGCAGGTACGGCGCAAGCAGGACGCGGTATCAATAAAGGCTATCGTGTCGGCGCAGGCGTCAATGCCGGTTGCCGTTATCAGATTAACAATCAGTTACGTGCGCAGGCTGAATTACAACTGCCATATTGGTATCATGGCAGCAGCGACGAGTCTAATGCCCGTGGTCATTACTGGCAGCCGATATCGACATTAGGGCTACAATATGATATCGATAAAAAACAAGCGTTACGTATCAATGCCAACTACGAATGGCAAGATCGTATCGATGCCAAGGAAGACATACAGCTGTCGTATAGACGCTACTTTTAGCGCTTGTTATTAAATTATAAAAAACCTTCTTAGCCAGTCATTAGCATAGACAGTCATCAGAAGCAGTTTTTAAATAAAGGGTATATGATGAGTACGCAAAATTTACTGATTATTGGTCAAGGTGATATCGGTTTACCCATCACCAATAAGCTCGCGCAGGACAGTCTCAACGTCACGGGGCTGGCACGTCGTGAGCGTCATCATTATGACTTACATCCTAAAGCTAAGTTTTTGCAAGCCGATGCGTTAACGCTCAGCGCTGAGCAGCTGCAAGACTTTACCGCGATAGCGATTATAGTAACCCCTGATGAGTATTCAACCAGCGGTTATCATGATAGTTACTTAGCCATCAGCCAGCATTTGGCAACATTAGCGGATAAACTACCCAATCTTATGCGCGTTGTTTTTATTTCATCAACGGGTGTCTATGGGCAAGATAATGGCGCATGGATTGATGAAGCTACCGCGCCTTTGACGCCAGAGCGTGAAGCCTCGCAAGTGATATTGCAAGCGGAACAAGTATTGCGAAAAGGTTTTGGTGCTAAGGCTATTATCATTCGCCCAAGTGGTATTTACGGACGCGAGCGCCTCATGCGTCTGCGTAAAGCCCGCGAGCCACAAAAAGAGCCAGTGGCAGCAGCGCACTGGAGTAACCGTATTATGGATCGTGATTTGGTCACTATTATTGCCAATGTCATGACTATAAGTATGCCAAAACCGCTTTATATCGCTACCGATTATGCACCCGTTACCACTTTTGAGCTCGGTACTTGGTTAAGTAAGCAAATAGATGAAGTGCCGCCTGTTATTGATGACAATAAAGCGAAAGTAACGGGTAAGCGCTTGCACAGCAACATTCCGTTAGCTTGGCTGGTCTATCCTGATTGGCAACTCGGCTACCGAGATATTTTGCAGCATCAAGAGCAACATCAACACAGTCAAGAATAGCAACGCCAATAACACCAATAACAAAATGACCGTTTGAGTTGATTGGTTTTATTTTTATATCTTTTATTTTTATATCTTTTAAATTTGCAAGCTTAGGGAAAATTCATGACCCAGCATTCTACTTCTGATGACCGTTTATCCAACGCTAGCTTTATAGCAGTAGAGGATCAGCTTGCAGAAGGTCATGCTGAGCAATCCGCTAATTTAGCAAATAGTCAGCAGCCAGCGATTGTACATCCTAATTTTGACCCAAAGCGTTTGCCATTGGACCCTGCACGACCATTGACTGATATTCCAGAGCCTGCACGGCGCTTAAATAGTCAGCTGCGCCGCTTATATGGTAGCTCGACCCGTTTTTATCAGCCCAATACAGACAGCTTATCGAAATGGGCATTGATGGCTTCAGAAGCCTTTGCTGAGCATTTATCACTGCTCAGTGCCGCAAAACTGGTTGAGCTGCCCGAGAGTTTTTATCACAATCATAGCGAGCAGCCGTTATTAGCTTCATTAACAGACATGACTTTGCTCGATATGGCAGATATCCAGCGCGCGCTGCAAGCGTATCCAAAACTGAGCCGTTATGGGTTTTTGGCTACTGACAATATAAATACTGACAATATAAATACTGCTAAGAATATTAATAAGCCTTTAGCGTCAGAATCTTTGCGAGCATTGACCAAACGTTATAATCCTGATGAGTTGCTCAATAGTATCTATGCTGACGATTGGCAAGTGGTATTGCAGCCACAACAATTTGACAGCGGCGAGGGCAGTTTGGCGACTGATCTTATGGCCTGTAGCGTCGCCGTCCATGCTTTAAAGCAATGCAGTACGCGCAAAACCATCAATCATAGCTATAGCGCTGCGCAAATTTGTCAGCATTTGCGCAGCTACTTGCTCAGTCAGATTATTTTTGAGCCAGCACAGCGCCATGCCTATCGCCAAGTGCGCTTATTTACAGGGCATATTATCGTTGCCGCCTATCATTTGGGCTGGGATATACAAGTCAGTAGCGATGGTCAATGCTACTTTAATATCTCATCACGTTGTGGGTTGTTGACGCGTTACGCGAATATGCAAGATTATAATATCAATGGTTGGTCAAGTTAAAGCACGACGACTATAATGCGCTTCACAACTTTTCATTATTTAACTTTCCATTTTCTTTTTGCCAATAGGAAGACCCTATGCTTAATGCCGCAACGCCTCATAACCAAGCTGCTAATAATGTTTCATTTTCATCGCATCAATTTATCCAATTGGCTTTAGACAATCAGGTTCTAAAGTTTGGTGAGTTTGTCTTAAAGTCTGGACGTATTAGTCCATACTTTTTTAACGCAGGTTTGTTGGCGTCGGGTGAGATGTTATCGTTATTAGCGCGTGGTTATGCCGATGCTTTAGCTGAAAAAGTGGCAGAACAAATGGCAGCTAGTGATAATGGTACAAATGAGCAAGAGCTGGTTATTTTTGGTGCTGCTTATAAGGGTATCCCATTTGTGGCGGCAACCGCGCAAGCGTTATGGCTGCATCATGGTATCAATGCTAAATGGGGCTATAACCGTAAAGAAGCCAAAACCCACGGCGAAGGTGGTAATTTAGTCGGTGCTGATGTCAAAGGTAAGGCGGTTTGGGTGCTTGATGATGTCATTACCGCTGGCACGGCGATGCGTGAAGTGGTTGAGATTTTAGAACAAGCGGGCGCAAGCGTTGCCGGTATTATCGTCGCCCTCGACCGTAAAGAAAAGGGTTTGGCGGAGCGTTCTGCTATTCAAGAGTTGGCTGCGACCTTAGAAGTACCGGTGCGAGCGCTGATTGATATCGATGATTTAATCAGTTACCTAGCAGAAAGTAGCCCAAATAAAGATGCGACCCAACTTGCAAAAATGCAGCATTACCGCGCCCAGTACGGCGTATAATTTACCGCAGTCATTGCTATGTTTCAGCCATATTGGGTGAAATTTGAGTCATGTTATTGATGTCTGTTCGAACGATTAATACTATTTTAAATGATTAATACTATAACGTAAGTGAGCCTTATCATGAGCCAAGAAAAGCAAAATAAATCATTAAACATACTCGTCATCATGGACCCAATCGAGCAGGTCAATTATAAAAAAGACACCAGCCTTGCGATGATGTGGTCGGCGCAAGACCGTGGGCACAGCCTTGGCTACTGTCAGATTCATGATTTATGGTTGGACCGTGGGCAATTGATGGTCGATACCCAGCCGGTGACAGTCAAGCGTGACCCGAATGATTTTTATACCTTAGGGGATAAAGCGACAGCGCCGGTCAGCGCTTATGATGTGATTTTGATGCGTAAAGATCCGCCGTTTGATATGCGTTTTATTTATGCCACTTACATGCTTGACCACGCTAAGGCCGCAGGCGTGCTGGTGGTCAACGATCCACAAGCGATACGCGATTGTAATGAAAAGCTATTTGCTACTTGGTTTAGCGATTATATGAGCCCAACGATTGTGACCAGTAAACAGGCGCATATTCGCAAGTTTATTACTGAGCAGCAAGACGTTATCGTCAAGCCATTAGATGGTATGGGCGGTACGGGTATTTTCCGTTTGACTGCTGACAGTCCAAATATCGGCGTGACGCTTGAGATTTTAACCGAGCTTGAGACACTACCTATTATGGCGCAGCGTTATTTGCCGGAAATTAAACAGGGCGATAAGCGTGTGTTAATCGTCGATGGCGAAGTGGTCGATTATAGCTTGGCACGTATTCCGGTGAAAGGCGAGACGCGCGGTAATCTTGCGGCAGGTGGTAGCGGTGTTGCGATGCCGCTCACCGATATCGAACGCCAAGTGGCCCAAGTCGTCGCACCGATTGTCAAAGAAAAAGGGCTGATGTTCGTCGGTTTAGACTTAATCGGTGGCCGTATCACTGAGATTAATGTCACCAGTCCAACCTGTGTGCGTGAGATTGATGACCAATGCGGTACTGATATTGCAACTGACTTTATTATCGCTATTGAGAAGGCGTTAGCAGTTTAAGTACTGCCGTTTAAATAACGCCATTTAAATAATGACGTTTAAATAATGTCTCTTAAATAAAACAATGTATGCAAAGCGGTAAGGATACAGTAATTTATCACTAAGCTATGTGCACAATACTTAAAAAACGATGTGCTAAGATATATTGATAAACCGTATTGCTTAATAGCGCCTTTAAAAAGCGACAAAACGTCATTAAAAGCGCTGTTTTTATGATTTTTTAAGCGTATTTATAAAAGCCAAGCCGCGATTACTCATGGCTTGGATTTTTATTATTTGCGCTGTATAAAGTGCTGTCTATCAGGCAGCGATTTACACTATACTATGCGGGCTTTTATAGGCTCATTTTGGTTCGATAGATAATACGGGCAAAAGATAATAAGTCTTTCATATAAATAAAGAAAAGATAGGCAGGCGTTCATGAAAACACCGCATATATTAATGATGGCTGCTGGTACAGGCGGGCATGTATTTCCAGCACTTGCGGTTAGCGAAGAATTGACCAAGCGCGGTGCTGTTATTCACTGGCTCGGTACGCCAAATGGCATGGAAAATGGCTTGGTTGCACCCACTGGCTATCCTTTTCATGCGATTGATATGCAAGGATTGCGCGGCAAAGGATTGGGGCGCTTGCTAAAGCTACCCGTGACGTTATTGTCAGCGACGATGGCGGCGATTAAAGTTATTCGTGGCAATCAAATCGATGTGGTCGTTGGTTTTGGCGGTTACGTCACTGCGCCCGGCGGTATTGCGGCACGCTTGTCTAAGACGCCGCTTATTATCCATGAACAAAATGCCATTGCAGGCATGAGTAATCGTTATTTGGCCAAGATGGCGACCAAAGTATTGCAAGCGTTTGAAAATACCTTTGCCAATAGCCAGCATGATAGCAAGATAGAAACGGTGGGTAATCCCGTGCGCAATGCTATTAGCGGCGTTGCTGAACCCAGTGTTCGTTACGATGTCAATGACAGCTCGCCGCTTAAATTATTGGTGGTTGGTGGTTCGCTCGGTGCGCAAGTGTTAAATGAGACGCTGCCAAAAGCATTGGCGTTGATTGACCGTCCATTTGAGGTCCGTCATCAATGTGGACGCAATAATGAGGCCGCCACGCAAGCGGCGTACGACAGTGAAGCGTTAAGCGCCCATCAGTTTACGGTACAGCCATTTATTGATGATATGGCAGCCGCGTATAATTGGGCGGATATTGTGGTTTGTCGGGCGGGTGCTTTGACGGTAACTGAAATTCAAAACGTCGGTATAGCGGCGATATTTGTACCGCTACCAAGCGCGGTTGATGACCATCAGACGGCAAATGCACGCACCTTGACCTCACACAAAGCAGGGATTTTGCTGCCACAAAGCGAGCTGACGCCCAAAAGTTTGAGTAGTGAGCTTGCGATGCTAGATAGGCGTGCTTGTTTAGAGATGGCAGAAAAAGGTCATGCGCTTGCCAACCGCCATGCCTGCCAACAGGTAGCCGATATTATCTGGCAGGCCTTATAAAAGCTGAATGTCTTAATCATTATTTTATTATCTATTATTTTTATTACGTATTATTAACCAAATTTGTTTGTCTATAATAAAGAGAAAACCCTATGTCAACCTCTGCTAAAGCCTTAACTAAGCGTTTGATTGAAATACCAGAAATGCGCCGTATTCAGCATCTGCATTTTGTCGGTATTGGTGGCTCGGGGATGTGCGGTATCGCTGAGGTTATGAACAATCAAGGCTATGAAGTCAGTGGTTCTGATATCGCTGAGAGCTTGGTGACTAAGCGCTTAGAGCAGATTGGTATTACTATTGCGATTGGTCATGATTCCAAAAACATCGCCAATGCCGATGTTATCGTCGTATCGTCTGCTATCGACCGTAGTAATCCTGAAGTCAAAGCCGCGCTTGAAGCGCGTCTGCCAGTGGTACGCCGTGCTGATATGCTCGGTGAGTTGATGCGCTATCGCCATGGTATCGCCGTTGCTGGCGCACATGGTAAAACCACCACCACCAGTTTACTGACAACCATGATGGCAGAAGGGCAGCTTGATCCCACCTATGTGATTGGCGGTAAGCTCAATGCCTCAGGTAAAAATGCCGCGCTCGGTAGCAGCCGTTATTTGGTTGCCGAAGCCGATGAATCTGATGCGTCATTCTTATCTTTACATCCGATGGCGGCGATTGTTACCAATATCGATCAAGACCATATGGAAACCTATGGCAATAGTTTTGACAACTTAAAAGCCGCTTATATCCAGTTTTTACAAAATATGCCGTTTTATGGCTTGGCGGTGGTCTGCGGTGACGACCCTGAATTGTACTCCATGATTGATGATATTGGTCGTCCAGTATTAACCTTTGGTCTTGAACCCTTTAACGATGTACAAGCCGTTGACTTGGTCAGCGAAGGCACAAAAACTCACTTTACCGTCTTGCGCCGCGACCATGAGCCATTGCGTCTAACCTTGAATATCCCGGGCGTACACAATGTTTATAATGCGCTGGCTGCTATTACTATGGCAACCGACGAAGGCGTAGATGACGAAGCGATTAAGCGCGCCCTGCAAAAATTCCAAGGCGTTGGTCGCCGCTTTGAGCAACATGCCTCCGTAGATATCGATGACGGCAATGTTTTGCTTATTGACGATTATGGTCATCACCCAAGAGAAGTCGACGCGACCATCAAAGCGGCTCGTCAAAGCTTCCCTGAGCGCCGCTTAGTGATGATGTTCCAGCCACATCGTTATAGCCGCACCCGTGATTGTTTCGATGATTTTGTCGAAGTGCTTTCAAGCGTCGATGAGTTATTGTTATTGGACGTTTATCCTGCTGGTGAAAGCCTGATTGCTGGTGCCGATACCAAAGCCTTGGCACGTAGTATCCGTTTGCGCGGTGCCGTTGAACCGACGATTATCGATAAGGATAATTTGGCACCAGTCATGCAGCGTTTGCTTCAAGCGCATGACATGTTGATTACCCAAGGTGCGGGTAATGTTGGACAAATAGCGATCGAATTGGCCGCCAATAATTTATATATCAAATAAGCCGCAAACGAATTTTAGGAACGAGACTCATGACTACTCATAACCAAGAAAACAATAACCAAGAAAATGAAAATAACATGGATAAAAGTATCGATAATAAAAATATCGATAATAATATCAATGTTGGGGCGAACACCGCTATTACCAATCCAGAGGCAGCCCTAGCAGCTGCTGCCCAAGCAGAGAGTAACAGTGTAGAAAATAAACAATCAAGCCAAAACACTTCATTAAATGTTGCTCCTAGTAAAGTAAAAAATGCGAGTGAATTTGGGAAAGTGGCTGTGGTATATGGCGGCAGTAGCAACGAGCGCAGCGTCTCTTTAGATAGTGGCGCGGCGGTCTTACAAGCGCTGCAAAACCGAGGCGTTGATGCCACGCATTTTGACCCTAAACACCAAGACATTACCGAGCTTCGTCAATATGACCGCGTGTTTAACGTTTTGCATGGTCGCGGCGGCGAAGACGGTCTGCTACAAGGCGTGCTGCAATGGTTTAATATTCCGCAAACCGGTTCTGGTATTTTGGCATCAGCACTGGGTATGGACAAAGTACGTACCAAGCAGCTGTGGCAAGGTTGTGGTTTATCGACCGCACCGTTTTCATTGCTAACTGCTGATACCGACTGGCAGCAAGTGGTTAATATGCTAGGACTGCCGCTAATTATCAAACCAGTCCATGAAGGCTCAAGCATTGGTATGACCAAGGTTAATAATCTTGATGAGCTTCCTGCTGCATATGCAACCGCCGTACAATGCGGTGATGCGGTGATGGCTGAGCGTTGGATTACCGGTCGCGAATTTACCATTGTTATTATCGATGATGAAGCCTATCCGGTTATTCGCCTTGAGCCTGCCGATATTACCAACTTCTATGATTTTGAAGCCAAATACAATCGTAACGATACCAGCTACTACATTCCCTGCGGTCTAAGCGCTGCGGATGAAAAGCATTTGCAAGATTTGAGCTTAGCGGCATTCCGTGCGGTTGATGCAAAAGGTTGGGGACGTATCGATGCGATGCAAGACGAAGCAGGCAATTTTTGGCTGCTTGAGATTAATACTGTACCTGGCATGACCAGTCATAGTTTGGTGCCAATGGCGGCCAAAGCTCGCGGCATGGATTTTGAGAGCTTGTGTTGGCATATTTTGGCGCAAACCGTATAAGTATCGATTAACAATTCTGCCGCATAAGTATCGATTAACGATTTTGCCGCTAATAGCTGTACGACTGATAATTGCACAAGTGATAAATAGAAGAGGTTTGCTTAATAAACGTTCAATTGGCTATTAAATAACTGATTGGACGTCTTATATATAGGTATGCAAATATTTAGCATAAAGCTGCCAATTATGTCTCGTCTAAAACCAGCTTTACAAACTACTTAATGATGGTAATTAGGCTGTTTAAATATCGTCAAATGTATCGCTAGAGCTGCTATAGCACAGCTTCATGTAAACTTGTGTAAATTCGTTGTTAGTAGTAGGGGTTAGGCTATTGTTTAAACGTAAAATACGTTAATATTGTAAATATTGGTCTATATTCGTGATATTTATGGTTATTTGCGCCGCTATCTCTTAAGTCATTCATTAAATGAGAAAAATGTTACGTTTTAATGACGATAAGCGCACGTTATAAACCGTTTTAGACAAATAAATTGATAACATGTTAGTTTTATAGATTCCTGCGAATGTTTAGCAGATTTACTTTTAATAGAAGCACTATTGGCGTTATGCAAATAGCTTTAAGCAAAAATAGGGACGAAGTTTATTATGACTCAAACTGTCAATGACGTCGCTGACTTGATGAGTGATAAGACCCGTCGCCAGACATCTAGTTTTCAAGTACCGACTTCGGTCAGATATTTCTTTACGGTACTGGTGTTGGGCTTGCTTGTGCTGATATTAATCATGGGTGGTAAGGCATTACGCGACGCACCGCCTGCTGCTATTCATGTCGATAATCGAGATTTGACATTTGCGCAATATCAAGCGTTACAGCATGTGATGAGCCAACAGAGTGTGAGCAGTTTTTTCACCTCGGACTTGCAAGCGCTACGAGATATTACCACCAGTTTGGCTTGGGTTGACCAAGTGAGCGTGAGCCGTGATTGGCAGCGTGGTATAGTCGTTAAAGCCTTACCAAAACAGCCGGTGGCAAATTTCGGTACTGAGCGTTTGGTTGATGCAAAAGGGGCGGTTTTTGTTCCTGCTGACAGTCGAGATTTAACGCAAGAGCGTTTTGCGACGTTGCAAGGTGATATGGCGCAAGCGCCCGTTATTATGCAACAAATGCAGCAAGTCAATGATTGGTATGCGCCGCTTGGTATGCAAGTTGAAGATATCATTTTGTCACCAAGAATGACGTGGCTGATTCGCTTTGATAATGGTCAACGTGTCATCGTTGATAATGAAAATACCGCGCAAAAACTGTTGAATTTAAGTCAGCTGCTCGGCAATCAGTTAAGCAATCGCCGCGATGAAATACAGTCTGTCGATCTTCGTTACAAAAATGGATTTACTATCGCATGGAATCTGGCACCGCCAAAAACTACTGAAACACCACCGTAAATGAATAAAACATGAAGAAAGCAGTCAAAACCTTATATTTGTCTGCTTTCTTAATATGAAGAGTTAACATACAATATCACCGCGTGCTGCTAGCGCTTTTTAATGATTTAATGGAGACGTCATCTGGTCTCCTGTTTAGCGATAATTTGTCTGGTACCATGAAAAATACTGAAAATCTGGTTGTTGTCCATCTAAGTGCCACGGCAGTATATGTCGTCATTGGCAGTGTTGTCTCTGCAAAAGACATTCGTATTATGGGTGTGGGGCAAGTTAAAAATAGCGACTTTTATCAAGGTCAGATAAAGCATCGTGAACGTTTGCAGGGCGCTATCAAACAAGCCATTCAAGAAGCAGAAGATACCGCCAATTGCCGTGTACATAGTGTCTGGTTGACCATGGCGACGCCTGAGCTATTAAGTAAGAATAGTGCAGGCGATGTCAGAGTCGAAGACGAAGTCGTCCGTGCCAAAGATATGGTGCAAGCGCTGTCAAATGCCAAATCGCAAGACTTGTCGCCTGATTATTATTTGATGCATTGCTGCCAGCAAGGTATCTATATCGACAACCAAGAGTTTATGGTTGATGATGCTATTGATATGGTCGCGCACAATATCACTGTGATGTATCACATGATGATGATGCCAGTGTCTAGCCGTCAGAATATCCAAAAATTATTACAAAGCTGTGACGTCGGTATTGACCATATCGTTTTTGATGCGGTTACCAGCGCCGAATACAGTTTGATGAGTGATGAGCGTCAGCAAGGGGTTTGCTTGGTCGATATCGGTGCGAGTACCACCAGTATTTGCGTCTATAAAGAGAATAAGCTGATTTTCACCCACTGTATCGCTACCGGCAGCCATGAAGTAACGATGGATATTTCAGCCGATGTTGGTATCTCTATGATAGAGGCGGAAAGGCTGAAAAAAACGTATGGTACCGTTGATATCAATAGCGTTGATCCTAGCTCATTCTTTCTCTTTAAGCCGCAAGGGTCGGGCAATGAAATTAATATTGGTACGTATAATTTAGCGCGTATTATTGAAGCGCGATATGTGCAGATTTTTACTGAAGTGGTTCGTCAATTACATGATGCGGATTTGTTAGGCTATATTGATAAAGGTATTGTACTCACAGGCGGTGGCAGCGCTATTAAAGGCATGATACCTTTTGCCAAAAAGCTGCTGAAAATGCCGGTGGTATTAACCAATACCCATCCTGCTATTAGTGCTTATAATCATTTTGATAATGATGAATCGTTTAAGCAGCTGAATATGCAGGTCAATGATCGCGCTTATCAAACCGCGTTTGGTACCTTACTATATAGTCAAAGCGAGCAGTTTCGCCGTAGTGAAAAAAGTGAACCGGAAGCGATTCAAAAGAATCGTGTCACGGGTGTTTTTCAAAGTGCAGGGCAACGTTTTGCCAGTGTACTCAAAAAGATATTATAATCTGCTGTAAACTTACTCAGATGAAGCAGTTAAGAGCATGCCGCAGTATTATAGGTAAGCATATTTAAAGCAACACCCTGTACAATAACGGCATATATAGGCTAAGCACAACTATTTAAGCCTTTGCCCTGTTTTATTTAAATACATTTATATATAGTAAGTCGATAGCGCGCCATATGAGTGTGTTACCACGTATCGACCATCACGCTATCTGCAACTGGAGAAACCTTTTTATGTCAAAATACACCATGCCAGATGATAATCAGCTTCAAAACAACGGCCAGGCAAGCTTCACTGTATTCGGTGTGGGCGGCGGCGGCGGTAATGCGGTTGAGCATATGGTACAACAAGGGATTAGAGGTGTAACGTTTGTCTGTGCCAATACGGATAAACAAGCGCTCGATCGTCTGACAGCGCCGCATAAATTGCAGCTTGGCGCTAAGACCAACCGTGGTCTTGGCGCAGGGGCAAACCCAGAAGTGGGCCGTGAAGCCGCAGAAAGCGAAGAAGAAGCCATCCGTGCCTTACTTGAACACTCAGACATGGTCTTTATAACCGCGGGTATGGGTGGTGGTACAGGTACGGGCGCCGCTCCAGTGGTCGCGCGTATTGCTAAAGAGATGGAAGTGTTGACGGTCGCAGTTGTGACCACACCATTTAAGTTTGAAGGTGGCAAACGTATCAAGGCTGCTAAGGCTGGTATCGAGCAGTTGACCAATTTCGTTGACTCTATCATTACCATTCCAAACGACAAACTTATGAGTGTCTATGGCAACATCTCTATGCAAGATGCCTTCAAAAAAGCTGATGACGTCCTGTTGCATGCGGTACAGGGTATTGCAGAAACCATCGCCAGCGAAGGTATGATTAATATTGACTTTAACGATATCCGCACCGCGATGACAGCTAAAGGTCATGCGATGATGGGTATCGGTCGCGCCAGCGGCGATGATCGTGCGCGTCAAGCGACCGAGAAAGCCATCAGATCGCCATTGCTTGATGATTTGCGTTTAGAGAATGCCAAAGGCTTGCTTGTTAACGTTATCTCTTCTGAATCTTTATCATTGGATGAGATGAGCAAAATCAGTGTCATTGTTGAAGAAATTACTGATATAGATGATGCACATATTTTCTATGGTTCAGTGATTGATGAAAAAATGGGTGATGATTTACATGTAACAGTCATCGCAACCGGTCTGACCTTAGATGAAAATGCCGGTCAAGAGCCTGAAGTGGTAGAGCAGCCTGTGCCATCGGTAAATAGCACCCAGCCTGTTGATCCAAACTTGCATACCAGCGCACTCAACAGTCAAAAACAGTCGCAAGCTCAGTATCAAGAAAGCCCGATACGCGCAAATGTGACTCAAGAGCAGCCTAAAACCAAAACCAACAGTATTCAAGATTATCTTAAGCGCCAACAGAACAAATAGTGCTTAGAATAAGTAGTCATTAAAATGAATGCTTGTTGTAGATAGTATGAATAAAAAAGAGCCAGTATTTCGATACTGGCTTTTTTGTGCCTGTCTTTAAGCTTTGTCTATTTATAAGCGAGCTATTTATACAACCTCTATAAATAAAGTGACGCTCTATCAAATTGGTGCTTATAAATAGCTATAAACCGTTATTTATCGCTGATTGACAGTGTATTGTCTGCTAAAAGTCATCGTTAAAATAATGACGATAAGTGTTATCAATCAAAGATATAAGCAAATTAACGCTTTTTAGCGCTAGCGAAATAGGGTCGGGTAATGCTACACTATGTCAATTGTAACAAAATATGTGAGAAGACAGCCATGAACCAACGAACCATAAAAACAGCGATAGCCGTTACAGGTACTGGTCTTCATAGTGGTCAACCTGTTGATTTAGAGTTTCATCCACAGCCTATCAATACTGGCATCGTATTTGAACGTTCTGATATTGTCGGTAGCAATCCTATTCCTGCCAGTGCCTTTTTGGTACAAGATACCATGATGTCATCGAATCTCGTATTTGGTGGCACCCGTGTGGGCACTGTTGAGCATTTGCTCAGTGCGGTCGCAGGACTTGGCGTTGACAACCTGTTAATCCGCGTATCGGCGTCAGAGATACCGATTATGGATGGTAGTGCCGCCCCATTTGTGGGACTGCTGCTACAAGCAGGATTTTGTGAACAAGAAGCGGCAAAGCGCTTTATTAAGATTGTGCGCCCAGTACGCGTCAAAGTTGACGATAAATGGGCAGAGCTACGTCCTTATGAAGGCTTTGAGCTCAATTTTGAGATTGATTTTGATCATCCTGCCATTGATAAAGATTTTCAGCATGCACAATTGCAGTTTTCCACGCAAAACTTCATTGAGCAATTGAGCTCAGCGCGTACTTTTGGTTTCTTACGTGATATCGAAACCTTGCGTCAGAATAACTTGGCGTTAGGCGGCAGTATGGACAATGCCATTGTCATTGATGATGCCAGTATCCTTAATGAAGAAGGCTTACGCTTTAATGATGAATTTGTACGTCATAAAATTTTAGATGCGCTAGGCGATTTATATCTGATTGGTTATCCGATTTTAGGTCGTTTTAATGCGTATAAGTCTGGTCATGCACTAAATAATATGTTGGTACGTGAGATATTATCAGATCCTGATAACTTTGAAATTGTAACTTTTGATGACAATGTAACCTGTCCTATCGAATATTTACCATTAAATGGTTTAACAGTTGAAGGATGAATACAGGAATATACACGAAGTATCGAAACATTTACGCAATATTACATAAGATGGTTATAAGTAGCGCTAAATAATATTCGTTTAAATAGATATTTTCTTTCTCATTTTACCAATAACCTGCTTCAGAGTAGGTAAAATAAAAGATGTGGGAAATAATAAAATCATCTGTCAGTGAGGTTCACATTGTGAATGGCACTGACAGATGATTTTTTTTGTTGATGGAATTACAAAAATGCAGCTTTAACGGCGTCAATTACGGGTTTAATTTACATAAGTTTACAGAGTAAATTGGGGATTTTTATGGATTAATCAGGCGCAAAAGTGCCTTTTTGAGATTTTCGTCAGTGGTGACATGCTCTGCAGCCTGTGATATAGTCCGCTTTGTGTTTTGGCTAAGAGCCTGATTTTCATGGGCTTTACGAGGCTTTGATAAGGGTGCCGACAAGGCTTGTGATGATTTAGAATAATCATTATGAGCAGAATTTTTGGCTACTACGACGCGGATTTGCTTGAGTTGTTTAAATGTAATTGACTGCTCTGTTAACACCTGCAAATAAGCGCTCTGTAAATAGCGAATATGATTGGCGGCAGTCATCGAGCCCACACTGAGTATGAGTTGCTCAGAGGTTAAGCCCACGACCCAGCAGTTATCGAGGATTTCCTCAGGTAGACAATCTACCAAAAGCTCTTTTACTTCGGTCGTAGCTTGCAGATATAAACGCATATTATCAGCCAATGTTTGAGGTAGCGCACTACCAGCAAAGGCTTGATGATCGATAAGTTTAGCAAGTCGGTTAGGTTGTTTTTTTGACATCGTGAACACTCATCTAATAGGTGACAAAATCGATATTCATCATAAACAGCGAGCTTTTGTACTAAGGATTTTATCATGTTTATTTCATGGTCATCTTCCCTAAATTAATTCATGCTTTGTCACGGATGACGAGCAATCCTGTATTCACAATAGGTAGTAAATTTATGAAACAAGCTTTATTAATTTTGTCAGTATTGGGAATGGGTATAGCACAGACGAGTGGTGCTGTCGAAACAACCTTTCAACCAAATAATACCTTGAGTCATACCATCACCAATATCTCTACTTCTGCGAACTACGGTTCAAGTCGCAATATCTATAGCACTAAAAGTGGTGCTTATGTCTCAAGCAATGATGAAATCAGTCAAGCAATTGACAATCTTAGTGCCCATGCTAAGCAAAAAGAATATCAGCTTGCCTCGCTAACCAGCCGCTTGTCTTATGAGCAGCGTCAGCAGCAAGCAAGCTCAGTGCCAGATCGTTATTCTGCACCTGCGATTGCCGCCGCCAATGCTTCACGTGTGGCGCTATCTAGCAGTAGTGGTTACTGTGCTCGTTATGTGCGTAAAGCCCTACAATCAGCGGGTTATGAATTTACGCCTAACCCTTCAGCGTATCAGTATGCCTCTCGTGGCACATTGGCCCAAGCTGGCTTTACCAAAATCAGTAACAATACGCAGCCACAAGTAGGCGACGTCGTGGTCTATGATCGCACCTCAAGACGCCCGCATGGCCATATTCAAATATTTGATGGTAATGATTGGGTTTCTGACTTCCGTCAAAACAGCATTAGCCCATACAGCGGTCATCATAACTACACGACATGGCGCGATTCAAAATACGTCGATGATGCATCAGATCGCGGTATCTACCTTGCAATGGCTGACAAATAAGCAGCAGCTAGATGTAACGTAATTCAAAAGTTTTCTCCGAACCCAGTAATGCTCTTTATGACATTACTGGTTTTTTTTGCTTGGCATAAAGAGGTTATTTGATTAAAGAAGCTATGTAGTTGGAGAAGGTGCTTAATTTAAGCAGCTATCTAGCCAGTGCTGCCTGCTTATCAAATATTGACCAATATTGCAGATTGTGAAAATCGGGCGGGGAGGCGTGTTTGGGCGCAAAATATAACGCCGTTGTACCAAGCCTTGTACCAAACGTCGTAGCAAAGCTTAAAATCACACAGGGATGAATGTATTCAATGCCAGTATCGTCGATAAAAGCCTTTGCGTTGGATAGTTGGCTTAAGGGCACAGTAAAGCTGCGTTGATAAAGATAAGAGTTAGCGGTGCTGGTATTAGGTGTCAATGAATCGATAGCAGGTTCGATTTGCGCTGATAAGGAGTTTTGCTCTGCGTTGGCAGTGTCATTATTGGCAATGTCATTATTCGCAATGCCATTACTCCCAGCGCTATTACTCAGAGGGCAATGACTGGCTGTCCAGTTAATAAACGTCCGTGTTTGCCCCTCAGGTTGTAAAAGCGGCGTTGGCGGCAGTGTCGCAGGATTACGATAGCTTGCAAACTCGTAAAGTGCATAACGACCGTCAGGGCTGGCATTAACTTCAATGTAAGCGCTAGTTTTATTAGCATCCACTCCATCAATGCCAATCTCATTAACATCATTTATCGAAACGCTATTATTTATTAATCTGTCTGTTATTAAGCCACCTGCTAAAAAGCACTCAAGGCAAGTTTGCTCCCATAAATAATCTGCAAATCCTACCTGTGTCGGTTGCCATGTTGGCCAGTCTAATTGCGCCGCTAACGATTTAAGTGGCAGCGTTATTCGATAATCAAGCTGTAAACGCCACTCTGGCTGCTGAGTACTTCGGGTTATCCGTGCGGTTTGGGCTATCTGATTTGTTTGAGCTAAGGTTACGATGACTTCTACCTGAATGCTTTGTAAGTCTTCTATCGTCACGCCAAGAGTTTGGGCATCAGCGGCAAGGGTGTCGGTTGCGAGGCATAGATGAAAAATTTGGCTCATAAGTTAATAATATCCGCAGTTTAATAGTATTAAGGATATCTTATAGGCGCTCCGCTATAAAATGAACACAGAGCTACTGGTATTAATTTTGTGCAGCCTCTGTTTGCGTAGGCACAGCAAGCAAGAAAAATGAATACCAGTAGCGCGTTATCATACTTGTATTGATTTTATTTAGGACTGACTATAAATAGAAAACAGGAAATAGCTTATAAATAGCATAAAAGCCGCGAGCAAAATGCTGAGCGGCTTTTATTAGATAGGATAGAACATAAACTAAGCTGAAAATAACAACTTACTGCGCATGACGAGCAAGGTTTGATAGCTTAGGATTGGCATGTGGGTTTTTACGTAGCAAAAGCGCCATACGACCAATTGAATGAACCAAAGAGGCATTAGCTGCCGCTGCAAGCTGCGCGCCGATGACATCGCGTTCTTCTTTGGTGCCAGCTGGCAGTTTTACTTTGATAAGTTCATGATCCGTTAAAGCGCGATCAATCTCTTCAGTGATGCTTGGGGTAATACCTTTGTTGCCAATCATAACGATAGGTTTTAGGTCATGACCAATGCCTTTTAGGCGTTTGATGGTAGCGTTATCGAGTTGCATATAATTCCTAGATGTTGGTAAAAATAAAAGATGGTGCTATTGAGAGCAGATAATGACCATTATAGATAATCTGTGGTCATCTTGCATGAGATCAGCAGGATTTTGCACGATTTTACGTGATGAAAATGTTAAACTGAAAGTATGAGTACATTATAAACGCTACGGTCTTATAAAGCAGTGTTTTCGCCAAGAGAATTTAACCGTAAAAGGTTACAAGGTGCATAAGAGGTTCAATAGCTAATTTAGCTAGGTAACTTAAGCGCCTAGCAATAGCCATGTTATAGATAATTGTTTTATCAATAGACAGATATTGAATCGTTATAGATAGCCACCTTATAAGCCGCTAGCCATGTTTTGCAAAGTAATAGGAGCAGTCATTTTGGTCACGCGTATTGAAAATAAAAAATTGTCAAAAAGCAGCAGTGCTTGGATGCAGGAGCACATTGACGATCCTTATGTGAAAAAAGCCCAAATAGATGGCTACCGTGCCCGTGCTGCTTATAAGTTGCTTGAGATTAATGAGAAGACCAATCTGATTAAAAAAGGCATGACCGTCGTCGATTTAGGCAGTGCGCCGGGTAGTTGGTCACAAGTCGCTGGCAAATTGGTCGGTGAGAAAGGCGTGTTGATAGCCTCTGATATTTTACCCATGGATACCTTGCCCGATGTCACTTTTATTCAGGGCGACTTTCGCGAGGCAGAGGTGTTTGACCGTATCATGGCAGAAGTGGGCGATAAACAGGTCGATGTGGTGTTGTCCGATATGGCACCCAATACCGCTGGCAATAGTGCTATCGATCAGCCGCGCATGATGTATTTATGCGAGCTGGCAGTCGATTTCGCCCTCGCAACCTTACCAGAAGGTGGCGCGCTTATTATGAAAGTGTTTCAAGGCGAGGGTACACAGGAATTACGCAAGCAGATGCAGGCGGATTTTAGTAAAATTCGTAGTATCAAACCGGGTGCTTCACGACCACGCTCAAAAGAGATGTTTTGGATTGCCATCAAGTAACGGGTATACGAACCTTTCTATAAAATGGTTTTAAGGTCAATCAGTTGCGCAAATTTCTCAGATGATGGGATTTCATCATCAAGAGTATTGCTGATTAACATAAAACCGCTACAATCGTTAACTGAATAAATAGGAATGCTGCTTGAATTATTCAGGTTAGCACCACATATCATGGTATATTAACTTTGTTTTGAATCTATATCGTTTTAAATATATACCTATATATTAAGGCTGTGTTTTAAACAGAGTTGTTTTAAGCAAAGTCGTTTAACAGTAAGCGCTTTATTGGCTCAGTTATTTATGTCCGTTTGTCTATTTATTTTGTTTGGGGTTTTAAGTTACTTAAATCCAAGCTTGAACGATAATTTGCAAATGGGTATTGAATAATGAGGCATACGTTTGCATATAGACGTCACGTGTTTAACAAACACACCAATAAGTAAGGGATGGGAATAACTAGTGAGCGACATGGTAAAAAATACCTTATTGTGGCTGGTGGTAATCGGCGTTTTAGTGCTGGTGTTTAGCGGCTTTGATCAATCTTCTGAGCCGGATAGCCTTAACTACTCTGAGTTTGTGACCGCTGTGTCAGAAAACCAAGTAGCCAGTGTTGAAATCGATGGCGAGCAAATCACCGGCGAAAAGAAAAATGGCTCATCATTTGAGACCATTCGACCAGCCGTGGCTGATGAACAGCTAATGCCGCTATTGCGTGAAAACCAAGTTGAGGTGCAAGGTACCGCGCCTAAACGTCAAAGTGTCTTGATGCAACTATTGATAGCCAGTTTCCCAATTTTATTAATTATTGGTCTGTTCCTATTCTTTATGCGTAATATGCAGGGCGGCGCTGGCGGTAAAGGCGGTGGTCCGATGAGCTTTGGTAAATCAAAAGCCAAAATGCTGACCGAAGACCAAATCAAAGTTAACTTTGATGACGTTGCTGGCTGTGAAGAAGCCAAAGAAGAAGTCGTTGAAGTCGTTGAGTTTCTGCGTGACCCTGATAAATTTACCAAATTGGGTGCGACGATTCCACGCGGTATCTTGATGGTAGGTCCTCCGGGTACCGGTAAGACGCTGTTAGCACGAGCCATCGCTGGTGAAGCTAAAGTACCGTTCTTCTCAATTTCAGGTTCTGACTTTGTTGAGATGTTCGTCGGTGTTGGTGCATCGCGTGTGCGTGACATGTTTGAGCAAGCGAAGAAGAGCGCGCCTTGTATCATCTTTATCGATGAGATTGATGCGGTCGGTCGTCATCGTGGCTCAGGTATGGGCGGCGGTAACGATGAGCGCGAGCAGACATTGAACCAATTATTGGTTGAGATGGATGGTTTTGAAGGCAATGAAGGCGTTATCGTCATTGCGGCGACCAACCGTGCTGATGTACTGGATAAAGCACTATTGCGTCCGGGTCGTTTTGACCGTCAGGTGCAAGTAGGTCTGCCAGATATCAAAGGTCGCGAACAAATCCTGAAAGTGCATTTACGTAAATTACCAAATACTATCGGTGTTGATGCGCATGCATTGGCGCGTGGTACTCCTGGATTTAGTGGTGCGCAGTTAGCCAACCTTGTGAATGAGGCGGCCTTATTTGCCGCGCGTCGTAACAAGCGCAGCGTCGATATGAATGACTTTGAAGATGCAAAAGACAAGCTATATATGGGTCCTGAGCGTAAATCAATGGTTATCCGTGAAGAAGAGCGCCGTGCGACTGCTTATCATGAGGCGGGTCATGCGTTGGTTGCTGAGTTGCTACCGGGTACCGACCCGGTGCATAAAGTAACGATTATGCCGCGTGGTTTTGCCCTTGGGGTGACGTGGCAGCTGCCTGAGCACGACCAAACCAGTATGTATAAATCAAAAATGCTCAGTGATATTGCGATTTTATTTGGTGGTCGTATCGCAGAAGAAGTGTTTATCAATCAGATGTCGACGGGTGCTTCAAACGACTTTGAACGTGCAACCAAGATGGCACGAGCGATGGTTACCAAATACGGTATGTCAGATGCGCTAGGTATCATGGTCTATGAAGATGATGATAACTCACAAGGTTACTTCGGTGGCGGTGGTCGGACGATTTCAGAAGCGACGCAACAAAAGGTCGATGAAGAAGTACGCCGTATGCTTGAAGAGCAATATGACATCGCACGCGAATTGATTGAAGGCAATCAAGAAAAAATTCATGCGATGGTAGATGCTTTGATGAAATGGGAAACCATTGACCGCGATCAATTGCAGGATATTCTAGCTGGCGAAGAACCGCGTCCGCCAAGAGTCTATCAGCATAATGAAGTAAACTTATCAAAAAATGATGTGAAAACTACGACTTCAACACCGCCGCCATTACCAGCGATGTAGTTTCTAGTTTATTAATCTAGTTTTTTAAGATTGCATCTATTTTTGATAGAAAAAGCCCTTTTTAATAAAGGGCTTTTTTGTTGCTACAATTTCATCAAGGCTTTAGGAGAGCATCAGATTTGCTGCTATCATAGGCATTAGAGCTTGGTAGATTATCACGACAGCTAAAACGATTTTACGAACTGAATTTATAATGGATACCTTATGTCATTATTCCAACCTTTACCTAATCATACGGTAATAAGTCGCGATAAAACTTTAGATTTATCGCAGCCGCATATCATGGGTATTTTAAATGTCACCCCAGATTCTTTTTCTGACGGTGGGCAGTTTAATGCTATCGATAGCGCCCTTGCTCATGCTAAAGAGATGATTGCCGCGGGTGCAAGCATTATCGATATCGGCGGTGAATCTACCCGTCCAAATGCGCAAGCCGTGGCGACTAGCGATGAGATACAGCGCGTTGTTCCAGTGGTTAAAGCGATTCGTCAGCAGCTAGGTAGTATAGGTAAAGATATTTGGCTCTCTATTGATACCAGTAACCCGGCGGTTATGCAGGCAGCTTTTGATGCCGGCGCAGATATCTGGAATGATGTACGAGCGCTTAAGCGTGATGGTGCGGCGGCAATGGCAGCCAAGCTGGAGATTCCTGTCATGCTGATGCATATGCGCGGTGAGCCGACGACGATGAATAACCTTGCCCAGTATGATGATGTGATTAAAGACGTCAGTGCCGAGCTAGCAGCGCGTATTGATGAGGTAACGAATGTCGGCGTTAAGCGTGAGAAAATCATTATCGATCCAGGTTTTGGCTTTGCAAAAGACTATGAGCATCATTGTGCTTTATTAAGTCAACTTGATAACCTGCAAACGCTTAAATTGCCAATGATGTTTGGTATTTCCCGTAAGCGGTTTTTGGCAGAAGTACTGACTAAAAGTGGAGTCGAAGCTGTTGCTACTACCCAAGCGCTAGAGCGTGATGCGGTAGGAACGGCGGCTGGAATCTTTGCGCTACAGCAGGGCGCTAGTATTATCCGTACCCACAATGTCGCTATGATGCAGCAAGCTGTGGCATTATGGCAGCAATTATCAAGTTATCATCAAGGCTAATAGGCTACTACCTTTTTATAAAATAATTTTTTATAAGAAAGCTTTTTATAAGAAAGCTTTTTATAAATGGCATCTTTATAAATACAGCTTAATCCTATTATTTATTAACCTTATTATTTATCTAAATGTCTATTCAGTTAAATACCATTTAAACCTACGGGAACACTTTTATGACGACTAGCAATCAACCAGAGCCAAATAATCAACCAGAACCCACCCTCGAGCAACGCCGCATTATTTATCAAGCCCGCCGCGGATTAAAAGAATTAGACTTTTATATTGACCCTTATATTAAAGAGTTGTATTTAACCGCTGATCCCAGCGAACAGGCAACTTTTGCAGAAATGCTGACCCATGAAGACCCTGATTTATTGGATTATTTTACCAATCAAAGCCGTCCAGAAAATGAAGCCATATGGGATTTGGTCAATAAAATCAAAACATGGCGCCATAGTAAAGACTTGACGTAATTATTTAATATTTATTTTAAGCCTGCTTGGGTATTCAATTATGATATCGCCAACTTCGCTACGTATCGATGCACCTATTCAGCCTGCAAGCTGTTTGCGCCTGTTATTTTATATGCTCTTAGCCAGTGTGATGGTGATATTGACAGGACTTGCGTCCATGGCGTTGTGGCAATATGTACTGATATTTGTGGTTAGCGTCGCCGTCGTCAGCTACTTAGCGTTATCGCGCCCGATATTAATGCATCTAAGCCAGCCGCCATTGGATAAAAGCGTTTATCAGCATTGGCAACTACTCATGCGTAGCAGTCGCAGCGATGCCCTATGGCAGGCAGAGCTTACTGCGGTCAGTAGCTATCCATGGGTTATATGCTTAAGCTTTATTATCATAGAGCCTTATCAGCGTCATTTATCAGTAACGGTATTTCGCGATCAAGTCAGCGCAGAACACTGGCGCGAATTAACGATTTTGGCAAATACCATTTCTCATTAAACTGCCTAAATAAAGCCAGTCTTATGCATATGACTGGCATTCCTTTTATCTATCTTTCTTCTTAATCGCTAACGATCTACTACATCCCATAACAAAATGCCTATCTAGATAGCGAAAGAGATTTGCTATATTGCAATTAAGCGTCAATAGCTAACTTATTTAAGTGTTTGTTTAAAACGACCTGTTTATAACCACTTGCCATATTTCTGGTAAATGGCTATTTGCATGAGTTAACTGAATGCAAGGCTTTTGATAATGAATGTTTTATAATAAAAAGGAAGCGATTATGAGTTTATTAGGGAATTTAGTGAGCCAAGTTGCCCGCAGTGCTATGGATCCAGAAGATGCACAGCGCAATCCGGTCAACCAACGTATCAATCCACGCCGTACCGGCGGATTAGGGGATATTTTGGGCGGCGTATTGGGCGGTGGTAATCAGCCAAGTGGCTACAATCCGCAGCAGTATGAACGCCGCGCTGATAATGGCTTTGGCCTAGACGATATCATTGGTGGGCTCACAGGCGCCAACCAACGCGGTGGTATGAGCTCAGGTGCTGGCGGACTTGGCGATATTTTAGGTAGCGTATTAGGTGGTCAGGCGACTGGCGGTCGAACCTCTAGAAGTGGCTTTGGCGGTAAAGGCATGCTGATCGCTGCGCTTATGCCTATGGTGCTCAGCTGGATTAAACGTAATGGTGGTTTAAGTGGCGCTTTATCAAAAATTACTGGTATGGGGTATGACAATCAAGCGCGTTCTTGGATGAGTAATCAAGAGGCCAATGATAATTTAGACCCTAATGAAATTACCCGTTTATTTGATGAAAGCGAAATCCAGCAGGTAGCCGCGCATACTGGCGCAAATGAGATGGAAGTACGTCAAGGTCTCGCTGAGCTGTTGCCTGAAGTGATGAATCAATTGACGCCCAATGGCAATTTGGATAATGAACCTGAAGCCAACGAAGAGATTGATCAAATTATGAATCAATTATCGAGCCGCTTAGGGACGTTAAAATAATTGAGCACTTTGAAATTCAGTATGATTAAACGTCAAATTTAGCCAAAATATCATAAAAAAGGAGCGCTTTTAATAAAGTGCTCCTTTTTTATGGTCAATGGTTTAGCGCTATTATTAATAACTTATCTCTGTATATTTGTGCTGTATGCTAAATAAATATGTTAAAAATGGTCAACAATAGAAAAATGCTGATATAAATCTTATAAGATGTTCATATGACCCATGTATTTTTCCTATCGCAGTTACTATCTGATAGCATTTCATATGACATGACTGTGTGATTTTATAAGCATTGATAAGGATATATTTCTCATGCCATTTAAACCTATCCAAGCAGCGATTGCCATTGTAGTTGGTTTAATCATTTGGTTTGTTATTCCGGTACCAAATGGAGTCACACCCGAAGCGTGGCATATGCTGGCTTTATTTATTGCTACTATTGTCGCCATCATTGGTAAGGTGTTACCCATTGGCGCGATTGCCATTATTGCCGTTACCTTGGTGGCGCTTACTGGGGTGACCAATGAGAGTCCAAAAGAAGCCATCGCTGATGCTTTATCAAGCTACTCAAGTCCTCTGATTTGGCTGATTGGTATTGCCGTGATGATATCGCGTGGCTTGATAAAAACGGGTTTAGGTCGACGTATCGCGTATTATTTTATTTCTATTTTTGGCAAAAAGACGATCGGGGTTGCGTATTCTTTAACTGCCGCAGAGTTGATGATAGCACCTATCACGCCATCTAATACCGCTCGTGGTGGCGGTATTATTCATCCAATTATGAGATCAATTGCGCAAAGCTTTCATTCTACGCCAGAAGAGGGCACCCAAAATAAAATTGGCCGCTACTTAGCGATGGTCAATTACCATGCAAATCCGATTACGTCCGGTATGTTTATTACCGCCACTGCGCCAAATCCATTGGTGGTAGATTTGGTCAATAAGGCAACGGGCAGTGAGATTCAGCTGTCATGGACGACGTGGGCGGTGGCGATGTTTGTACCAGGGATGTTATGTTTATTATTAATGCCACTGGTGATTTATCTGATTTATCCGCCCGATGTTAAGGTAACGCCTGATGCCAAGAAATTTGCCAAAGACAATCTGACCGAGATGGGTCAGGTAAGCTTGCAAGAAAAAATCATGCTGGGCGTCTTTGCGCTGATGCTGATATTGTGGGCGAATATTCCTGCGCTGATTTTTGGTGAACAATTAAGCGTTGACGCCACCACCACCGCGTTTATTGGTTTGACGACCTTGATATTGACGGGCGTCTTAACTTGGGATGATGTACTGAAAGAAAAATCGGCATGGGATACGATTATCTGGTTTGGTGCTCTGATTATGATGGCTTCATACCTTAACAAACTCGGCCTTATCAGCTGGTTCTCTGATAATATCGAATCAATGATTGGCATGATAGGAGTCGGTTGGGTCGGCGCTGTGGTTATTTTGACTTTGGTCTATCTCTATATTCACTATTTCTTTGCCAGTACCACCGCGCATATTACCGCGCTGTTTGCCGCTTTTTATGCTGTCGGGTTAAGCTTAGGCGCACCGCCGATGCTATATGCGCTCATTTTAGCAGCCGCCGGTAATATCATGATGACGCTTACCCATTATGCAACCGGTACTGCGCCTGTTATTTTTAACTCAGGCTATGTGACATTAGGAGAATGGTGGAGTATTGGCGCCATTATGAGTGTGGTAAATCTGGTCGTATGGATCGGCGCTGGTTTGATTTGGTGGAAGCTGCTTGGTTATTATTAAAGGTTAAAGGTTAATAATGTGCGCTTAAACGAGCTAAAAACGCTCATCTAATGTCTCCAAGGTGTAATTTAGCGCCTCAAAGCAGATATCGGTATTAAAGCCGCGATATTGTAAAAAACGTAGCTGACGGGCTTTGTCTTTTTGTTCAGTCGGTATGTCATCGCCGTATTTTTTGGTACGTGCGCTGACTGCCAGTTTTAGCCAGTCAATGCCTTCAACTAAATTATCGGCGCTATCGTCTATAAACTCGCTAAATTCTTCCGATTCTGCATTGGCCATATCAATAAGCTCATCGATATTACCGGGCATGGCAATTTTTTTACGATAAAACTCCTGCTTAATACGCCCGCGTCCGCGCCCTTTGCGGATGTTTTCCCGAATAAGCATCAGGGTAGTACGATAATCACTTTGATAACCTTTTTCTTCAAACTCATCGAGCAGGGCATCGATTTTGTCTGGATCTTGCTCTTTATCAAGCAGTTTTTGCTTGAGCTCAGCCTTGCCGTATTCACGGCGCGATAAATAATAGAATGCTAGCCAACGTAAGCGGCTTTCGGCTTTAATGGCATCAATATCCGCTTGACGTTGTTCAGGGGTACGCAAATACGCTTTAAGCGCCGCGGGTAGGTTGTCGGCTATGCTATCGGCTTCATCATCACTATCATGGTTATGGCTTGCCGTTAGCGTAGAGGAATAACTTGAGCTTTCTAGATTGTGCCCCGTGTTAGTCTCAAGGTCCTCATCGTTTTTATGACCGTGAATATCTTGCTTAACCTCAGCCAGCATCTCTTTGATACTTTGCGCTTCTGGTGGCTGATAAGCAGGCACATCACTAGGCTCAGGGCTAAAGTTAGCCGCTGGGTGAAAACGCTTTTTACGTTTCTTGGATCTAGTAGGGTTTTTGCTAGTAGAAGAGTAAGCGTCAGCTGATTCTACCTCGAGGCCAGAGTCGTCGGATAACGAATAATCTTCACGAGAGTAGGTTGAGTGCTTGCGCGTCTTAGCCGTTTTTTTTGGCTTGTCTTGATAGGAGTGCTGAGAATATTTGACAGACTCAGAGGATTTGACAGGTTTTTTTGCTTTGATAGTAGGACTACTCGCTGAATCGGACGCCGATTCAGCGAGTATTTCAGCTAAGGTTTTAATTTTCATAACAAGTCATGATCATTGATAACGGTGAATAATGAAGCCGCTATTGTACAGGTTCAGAAGCCACTTCTTCATTGGCTTCGTCAGAATCTGTGGCTTTAGCTTCTTTTTTTGTCCCAAGCTTTTCATCACGAATTTTGGCTTCGATTTCTTGTGCAATCGCGGGGTTCTCTTTTAAGAACAACACAGAATTGGCTTTACCTTGACCGATTTTTTCATCGCCATAGCTATACCAAGAGCCAGCTTTGCCAACCGCACCAATCTCAACACCCAAGTCAATCACTTCGGCTAAATGGTTAGTACCTTCACCATAAGTAATCTCAAATTCTGCTTGGCGGAAAGGCGGTGCCATTTTATTTTTGATGACTTTAACACGGGTTTGGTTACCGATGATTTCATCACCATTTTTAACCGCACCGATACGGCGGATATCCATACGTACCGAGGCGTAGAACTTAAGCGCATTACCACCAGTCGTGGTCTCAGGGCTACCGAACATCACACCAATTTTCATACGAATTTGGTTAATAAACACCACCATACAATTTGAGCGTTTGGCATTACCAGTGATTTTACGTAGCGCTTGGCTCATTAGACGTGCTTGCAGACCCATGTGTGAGTCGCCCATTTCGCCTTCAATCTCCGCGCGCGGCGTCAACGCAGCCACGGAATCAATGACAATCATATCAACCGCCCCAGAACGCACTAGCATGTCGGTGATTTCAAGTGCTTGCTCACCATTGTCAGGCTGAGAAAGCAGTAGGTCATCAGTGTTCACGCCAAGCTTGCGCGCATAAACTGGATCTAGCGCATGCTCAGCATCGATAAAGGCGCAGACACCGCCTTGCTTTTGGCATTCCGCAATTGCTTGCAGCGTCATGGTGGTTTTACCAGAGCTTTCTGGGCCGTAAATCTCAACGATACGACCTTTTGGTAGGCCGCCAATACCAAGCGCAATATCCAGACCCAACGAGCCCGTTGATACCACATCCACATCAAGAATGGCAGAATCATCACCTAAATGCATGATGGTGTTTTTACCAAACTGCTTTTCGATTTGACCAAGGGCTGCTTTGAGGGCTTTGGCTTTATTTTCGTCCATATAGGACTCCTTGTTATTAATAATAAGTGTAAATAATAAGTATGGGTAATAAACGTACTGACTATTTAGAACTACTCGTCACAAACCACTTGCTCAATGGAATAGCTTACAGGCTCAGTCGTCAGTAAGGGATGTTTTCAAGCAAAGTTGAAGTGGCTGGAAATATTAGGTTTCAGACGGTGATATCGAATATATCACCCTACTATACAGTAAAATTCAATAATGAGAAAAGCAAAAAAAAGTTCATAATTTTTGCTAGTAAATAAGCGTAATAATGTCAGTAAGCTTAGTTAGCACGTGCTTTTCACGTAATTTTTAAGCCACCCTGTTTTATATCACTGTTGATTAGATAAGGCAATTATAACAAAATCCAAGGCCAATATTGAGGGTGCTGAGAGGCTAAACGACAGTGAGTGTCGTATGATGTTCTATTAAAATATTCCTAAAACAGGCTTGTTTTAACTTTCGGTTTTGAACTTGATGAGAGGGTCATTTGTCAATAGATTTATGAGTTGTCCACAATAAAAAAATTATTTTTATTGAGCGCTTGTGAAACATCCATAACGGTTAAATTAATTTAAAAAATATTAAAAATATATTACTTTGCTTTCAAATACCATGTAAGCAATTGATTTTAAACGTTTTTAAAATTGTACAAAAAATGAACGATTTTACCTAACCCTTTAAGCTGCCTAGGGAAATACTTGTCAAGTGGCGACTTATACACAGGGTTATCCACAGCTTATGGGGAGAACTCACGAAACCCTTATCCTATCAATGTTTGCGCAGATATGAAATATTGCACGCAAGCCAAATATAGGGTGTTTCTGTTTTTGCAACTTTAAATTTAGTCATAAAATTGCTGTCTAATGCCTATGTTTCACATATTGCTTGCGGGTATCTAGTGGATATAGAGCAAGCACTTAAAGGCTTTAACGATTTAAAAGTAGCTCGCACAACGCGCGACGCCTTATATATCAACAGATAAAGTAGGGCAGGAGAGATATTCAGCCATAAAAAAACGGCTAAGTACTTTATCAGTATCTTAGCCGCTATAGGGCAATATCGCTAGGGTAGTGCCATCGAGATTAGTCTTTGATATAGATTAAATCCCAAACACCATGTCCGCGCTCTAAACCGCGGCGCTCAAACTTGGTCATTGGACGAAAGTCAGGACGGTCGGTGAAATTACCTGCGCCTGCTTGATTGGTCAGCCCTGCAAAACCATCCAACACTTCAACCATCCAAAAGGCATAATGCTCCCAGTCAGTCGCCGTATGGAACCAGCCGCCTTGCTTTAAGCTGCGCGTAACAATCGCCATGCGCTCAGGACTGACAAAGCGGCGTTTATAATGGCGCTTTTTTTGCCATGGGTCAGGGAAGTAGAGCTGGATACGATCAATATGGTTTTCAGGTAACTGTTTCAGCAATTGGATAGCGTCACCGTTAATGATTTTAACGTTGGTTAAACCTTGCGTACCTGCCATATAAGCGCATTTACCGATACCTGGCTCATGAACTTCGACACCAACGAAATTGCGCGTCGGCTCAGCAGCGGCCATCTCAATAAATGAATCACCCAAGCCAAAACCAATCTCTACCGTAAGCGGCGCGTCACTGCCGTTAGGGCTATCTGCAAATAGCACTCGCAAATCGTTAATGCCATCAAGATTGCCATCACCGAAACTGTTATTGACTAAGTAATGCGCAAACTCTGGCGCAGTCAGTGCCAGCTCGGCATTTTTATTCATATGCGTACGGCGTTTCATAAAGGTATTAACGATACGAATGTGTTTGTCCGTTTCAGGCTCGTTTTGGCTGCTAGCATCGGCATCAATGCTAGTATCAGTTGTAGCCTGAGCTTCAGGGTTCATAGGGTTAGTGCTATTAGGGTTGTGCTCATCAGTAGTATTAGCACCATTGATGTTGTCATTGATATCAGGATGTTGACTCATAGGATTAACAAGGCTTAATTAGGTGGGTAAAGTTGCTTCATTATAAGTGAAATCGTGACCACTGTGAACGGACAATCCAATTTTAGTAAGTTTGCCATATATTCTATATATCGCTACAGTTTCTCTAAATTATACAAAGCTATAGACGGATTTTCTCGATACAGATTGCATATATATGGGTTTTCTATCACTGGCTTTTGGCGTTATCATATAATATATCCTTGATACTGTATTTTTGAGAATCTATAGAGCAGACTGCCATGTTATTTATCGAGACGGATTCGCCGCCACCATTTTATCAAGAGCAGCTAACGCCTGAAAAGCGTCAGCAGCTGGATAAATGGTTTATCAGTCAGCGTAGTCAGTCATATTATCTTAAGCGCTTTGAGGAATTTGATAAGCAGGGATATCTGTCGCCAAAATGGCATTGGGCGGCGTTTTTTGTCACTTTTCCTTGGCTGCTGTATCGTAAGCGTTATATGGATGCGATTGTTTATAGCGTTGCCGGTTGGTCGTTTATTCAGCTTAATGTGGCACTGGTGTTGGTGGCGTTTGAATTTGTCGCGATGCCTTATATTGCCGATGCTTATCAGATGGCCATACGTATCGCTATTGCGGCGCTGATATGGCTGTTTTGGTCGGTTATGGTTGCACGCTGGACGGACGCTTATTATTACCGTATGGCAAGGCGCGAGATTGCTGATGCTATCAATGATTATCCGCGCGATGAGGCGGCGCAAAAAGCGCATTTGCAAAAAGAAGGTGGGGTCAGCTTATTTGGCTTGGGCTTGGGCTTTGGGTTTTTTGCCTTTGCTTTAATGGTAATAAAGGTGCAGTTTTTACCCATTGTTGCCAAGCCCAAAGAAAACGAAGTATTGTTTGATGCTTACGATACCGCTAAAACAGCGCAAAATCGTGTGGCGCTGGCGTATCGGCAAACAGGGCAGTGTCCCAGCAATCTCCCTCTAGACATGGGTACAGAGCAGGTACATATCGCTATCGACAGTAAAGCTGCTGGCGTGCCAGCAACGGATTGCGCGGTCATAGCTACCATCCAGAACGTTAAGTTTCCGATTCGCTACCTAAATAATCAAACGCTGGTTTTTTATCATGTGCCTGATAGCGATAATTGGAACTGTATGACCTCACTCAATAAAAGACAGGCGCCTAAAGGTTGTAATGAAAACTAAAGGTTTTGACACTTAGGGTTTAGAGTCAGTAGCCAGATCGTCTTTCTCATCGACTGGTATCGCTTGGCTCTTTAGGGCGTCATAAAAATCGGTCAAATCCATTTTACGGGCTTTATCGATATCCTCATCAAATAGACTTTCAAGCTCGGCCATCGCTGACTGTGCCGATTCAATTAAGCTGGCTTCATCACCATAAATTGCTTGCTGACGTTCAATCAAATCATCATCATAATCACGGAAGGTTTGTACGGTTTCGCGCGCCTTTTCTGGTGAGATACCGAGCAGCTGTAATGATTCGCGTGACATATCTAAAGACGATAAATAGGTCTCCCGCCAAATATGACGCACACCGACTTCACGCAGGCGATAATAGTGCTGGCGGTCACGGGCGCGTGCTAAGACAATCATATCAGGATAGTTTTTACGCAAATATTGGGCGGTAGTGATAGAACGCTCTAAATCATCGATGGCGAGAATAAAGACGCGCGCTTTTTTAATGCCGGCAGCGCGTAGTATCTCGGGGTTTTTTGGATCGCCATAATAGACTTGGTTACCAAACTTACGCACGAAATCGACGCGATTTGCCGAGCGTTCAATGGCGGTAAATTCGATATTATGCATACGCAGCACACGACCAATAATCTGACCAACGCGCCCAAAACCAGCAATAATCACCTGATGCTCATGATCAGGAATGGCATCGTACTCGCGGCTTGGTTTGCTTTTAGCAAATATTGGCTCGCCTATTTTTTCTAAGAGTAAAAATGCCAGTGGCGTCAGCGCCATAGAAATGGTAACGATAAGATTTAAAGTATTGGCAAGCTCAGGACGCAACACATTTTGCGCCGTAGCGACACTAAATAAGACAAAGGCAAACTCACCACCTTGAGCAAGGGTCACGCCCAATCGGATGCTGGTCGGCCAGCGATTGCCTGATATTTTGGCAATGGCGGTAATGACACCGAATTTAATCACCATTAATGCCATGGCACAGCCGATGATAAAGACAGGCTTTGCTAAGATGAGTTTGACATCGGTCAGCATACCGACTGACATAAAAAACAGCCCTAGCAGCAGTCCTTTAAAAGGCTCGATACTGGCTTCTAACTCGTGACGATACTCAGAATCTGCCAGCAATACGCCGGTTAAAAAAGCGCCCAATGCCATCGATAGACCGATTTGCCCCATCAAAATAGACACGCCCATGACGATAAATAAGGCGACTGCGGTTAAGAGTTCTGATGCGCCACTAGACGCCACAAATTTAAAGAAAGGTCGAATGATATAACGGCTGGCAAAGATGAGTCCGGCAAAAACGGCAAATACCTTGCCGAAATAAATCAAATCGTAGCTTTGTTCGCGTACTCCTGATAAAAACGGAATAACGGCTAATAAAGGGATAACGGCAATATCTTGGAATAATAAAATGGTAAAGGCTTCACGGCCATGGGTACTTGAAA
>Ga0208670_100015_pt1 | contig 98797 bp, 79 predicted proteins | sample 24BtaG_FD_184098 | JGI IMG/M metagenome (GOLD analysis project Ga0208670, IMG submission 184098) | Marine viral communities from Cariaco Basin, Caribbean Sea - 24B_WHOI_OMZ_CsCl (SPAdes) (version 2) | ecosystem: Environmental > Aquatic > Marine > Oceanic | place: Caribbean Sea: Cariaco Basin...
CACCGAGCTGCTGAAATCGGGAAGTGATATCCGAACGGTCCAGGAAATCCTCGGCCACGGCGATATTCGGACGACTGAAAGCCACACCCACATTATTGGCGATCGAAGAGCTGGTACAGCTAGTCCATTTGATCGTTTGCCGGGTTCTTGAGAAATGACCAAGCGTCCAACCAGTGCAGAAAGAGCCGAGGATATCTGAGGCGATCCGAATGTTCGCTTTTGTTTGCAGCGGACTGATCGAGGCGTCCGGTGGAGGCCGCAGGCCAGCAAGGTCAGGGACTGGCGAGCCTAAGAGAGGCAGATAGAAATAGATTTCTCTCTGTCCGGTTGCTGCAATTTGTGAAATTAAGATGGGTTATGCCAACTAACACACGCCGTCAAGGGTTTCCAGATGATCAGCCCACTTTTGCAGCCACTCGCGACATTCGGGTTCATAATCGTGCAGATCATAAGTCCCTTCAATACCCTTTCTTGAATGCCCTATCACTGCCTCAGCCACTTCATTGCGACAGCCTAAACGAGACAACCCCGTGCGAACCGTACGACGCAGATCATGTGGAGACCAGTCAGGAATGCTATCCAGCCAAGCTTGGCCTGGCTTAAAGTAGATGCCACTTCGAGCCTTGGCAGAATTTCTCAAATACCATTTTGTTTCGGTAAGCGATTTCTGCTGGATCGGCAATCCCGTCCGACTCGAAGGAAACAGATAGGTATTGGTGGTTAAACGAAGCTGACGGAGAAAAGCCACAGCTTGGCTCGGCAACTGCACATACCGCTCGGCTCCGTTCTTGGAGTCTCGCATATGCCAAACTGCTCGATCGAGATCTACATCAGACCAACGCGCCTTACAAACCTCACCCGTGCGAGCTCCTGTCCACAGAGTCAAACGAATGACGTTCTTTTGTGTTACCGAGAAACCAGAGCCTGGCAACCACGCTAACACTTCCTTCAACTCCGCATCGGACAATACGCGTTTGCCCCGAACAGACGTAAGTCGGACTCTAGCCTGCTTCAGGCTCGACTTTGCCAACAAAGCCGGGTTCGCAAAATCATCATCAAACTTGCCAAGGCCAATCGCATAGTCGTAGGCGGCACTGAGCTCACGCAGCACATTCCCAGCCTGAACGTTTGCTCCCCGGTCAAGAATGTCCTTCACCATCTCTACCACATGTTTACGCCGAACTTCTGCAGCAGATCGATCCCCCAGAGTGCGTACAGCATCACCGTACAGGGTGCGCCTAGTCTCGGCCTGCCCCTTAGGTTTCCGTGCACCAGGAACTCGTTTCTGAGCCCCAGTTCGACGATTTACAACCAGTCGATCCTCAATCACTTCAGTTAAGTACAGATCAACCAAGTCACGAACAGTAAACGCGGCCACCTCTGCCGCTTCCTTTTCCTGTTCAATTTTTGCACTTTGACGTACTTTCTCCCGCTGAATTTCGGCACGAATGCATACGCCATCTCGTCGTAAAGCCTTCATCCGAGCAAGCTCTAGGCGAGCCTCAGCCAGACTCATCGAGGGGTAATTCCCTATCTTGACTTGAGTTAGCTTGCCCGTTTCGGGGCTCCGATAGCGATAGATGAACGACCTGCCACCGCTAGCCCCGCAAGTCACACGCAGACCGGCATTCTCTCCAGTGTCCACTTTGACTTTATCGCCAGGCCGCATCGTCTCGATGGCTCTCGCCGATAGTGGCTTGTTGCCGTGTTTGTTATTCTGCATGCTTTGATCCATTAACTGATTGGAACGATAGCCATCGATGGCATTGATGAAGCTCTGGCCATAAGTATAGCTTTTCATCATCAACAGCCTTTTTTGTTAAGGCGCCCACAACCCTACACCAAAAGCTATACCAAAACCTATACTCTTGAACTGGATTACAGCAGATTTCATCAGACTCCTTCAGATGCTACACAGACAAATTTACCAGAAAACCCCCTGTCAAAAGGCGGTTTGAAGCTATCCTACAGGCGAGCTACCAGTGAGCACAGACGATCTCAAAACTTCACACACCCCCATGATGCAGCAGTACCTGAAGATCAAGCGGGAGCACCCGAACGAACTGGTGTTCTACCGCATGGGTGACTTCTACGAGCTGTTTTACGACGATGCCAAAAAAGCCGCCGAGTTGCTGGACATTACCCTGACCGCCCGGGGGCAATCCGGCGGCAATCCTATACCCATGGCCGGCGTGCCTTTCCACGCCGCTGAGGGCTACATTGCCCGCATGGTGCGCGCAGGTCAATCCATCGCCATTGCCGAACAGATTGGCGATCCGGCCACCAGCAAGGGGCCTGTGGAACGAAAAGTGGTGCGCATTGTTACCCCCGGCACCCTGAGTGATGAAGCTTTCCTGGAAGACCGCCGTGACAACCTGCTGGCCGCGATTTTCAGCCATAAAGAGCAGTTCGGCTTTGCCTCGCTGGATATTTCCAGTGGTCGCTTTGCGGTATCTGAACTGGACAGCCTGGAAGCCCTGCAGGGCGAACTTCAGCGCCTGCGCCCGGCCGAGATCCTGATCAGCGAAGACTTCCCTTTCGGTGACCTGCTGGAAGGCTTCACCGGTGTCCGCCGGCAAGGCCCCTGGCTGTTCGAGCTGGACTCGGCCCGGCGAGTGATTACCCAGCAGCTACAGGTGCGTGACCTCACCGGTTTTGGCTGCGAAGACCTGCACCTGGCCATTTGTGCCGCCGGCTGCCTGCTGCAGTACGCCCGGGAAACCCAGCGCACCGCCCTGCCCCACATTCGCAAACTGACCCGGGAGCGCCGGGAAGACGCGGTGATCCTGGATGCCGCCAGCCGCCGTAACCTGGAAATCGACACCAACCTGATGGGCGGCCAGCAATACACCCTGGCCTGGGTGATGGACCGCACGGCCACCGCCATGGGTGCCCGGGAATTGCGCCGCTGGCTGAACCGCCCGCTGCGGAATGTGGAGGTGGTTCAGCAACGCCAACAGTCAGTCTCTGCCCTGCTGGACGGTTTTCACTATGAACCGGTGCACGACCTGCTCAAGCGTGTGGGCGACATCGAACGGATCCTGGCCCGGGTGGCCCTGCGCTCGGCCCGGCCACGAGACCTGGCCCGCCTGCGGGATGCTTTCCAGACCCTGCCGGAGCTTCAGGAAGTCCTGAAGCCCGTTAGTTCCAGCCATGTAGCCCGGCTGGCCAGAACCATTGGCGAATACCCGGAGCTTGCTGACTTGCTGGAGCGGGCCATTATCGAAAACCCGCCGGTGGTAATCCGCGAGGGCGGCGTGATCGCCGAGGGCTTCGACGAAGAGCTGGACGAGTTGCGCAACATCAGCGAGAACGCCGGCCAGTACCTGCTGGATGTGGAAACCCGGGAGCGGGAGCGTACCGGCATCTCCACCCTGAAAGTGGGCTACAACCGGGTGCACGGCTATTACATTGAAATCAGCCGGGCCCAGTCTGCCCAGGCGCCAGTGGATTACATCCGCCGCCAGACCCTGAAAAACGCCGAGCGCTTCATCACGCCCGAGCTGAAAGAGTTCGAAGACAAGGCCCTGAGCGCCAAGAGCCGCGCCCTGGCCCGGGAAAAAGGCCTGTATGACGACGTTCTGGAAACCGTCGCCGAACAACTGGCGCCGCTGCAGGATGCCGCCCAGGCCCTGGCTGAACTCGATGTGCTCAGCAACTTTGCCGAGCGCGCCACCAGCCTGCGCTTTACCGCACCGGAGTTTACTGACCAACCCGGTTTTGATGTGGAAGAAGGCCGCCATCCGGTGGTGGAGCAACTGCTGGACGAGCCTTTTGTGCCCAACAACCTGCTGATGGACACCAAACGCCGGATGCTGGTGATTACCGGCCCGAACATGGGCGGTAAGTCCACCTACATGCGCCAGGCCGCCCTGATTGCCCTGCTGGCCTACACCGGCAGCTTTGTGCCCGCCAACCGGGCGGTGCTGGGGCCGGTAGACCGGATTTTCACCCGCATGGGCTCTTCCGACGACATCGCCGGTGGCCGCTCTACGTTCATGGTGGAGATGACCGAAACCGCCAACATCCTGCACAACGCTACCGAACACAGCCTGGTGCTGATGGACGAAGTGGGCCGTGGCACCAGCACCTTCGACGGCCTGTCCCTGGCCTGGGCCACGGCAGAGCACCTGGCGAAGGACATTCGCTGCTACACCCTGTTCGCCACCCACTACTTCGAGCTGACGCAACTGGCGGATGACCTGGAACATGCGGTGAACGTGCACCTGACCGCCACCGAGCATGATGATTCCATCGTGTTCCTGCACAATGTGCATGACGGCCCCGCCAGCCAGAGCTATGGCTTGCAGGTGGCCAAGCTTGCCGGCGTGCCGCAGGATGTTATCCGTAACGCCAAGGCCCAGCTGGCACACCTGGAAGGCAGCGCCAGCCCGTCAGCGCCGGCCCCGGAGCATGTGCATGAACCGGCACCGAAAGCCGTCAAACAACCGGCCAGCGCGGAAACGGTTTATCAGGGTGATATGTTCGCCATGGCGGAGCCAAGCGCGGTGGAAGAGGCCTTGCAGCAGCTGGATGTTGATGGCCTGTCGCCTCGGGATGCTCTGATCCAGCTGTATGAACTGCGGGCATTACTGAAGAAATAACAGAAAACTGGGCCAAACTTGATCTGTGTAATAAGGTTATAGCAGCCCAACGCTTGCGGCTGCGGGGGCCGCTCCCTACAATATCGCGCACAAAATTATAGATGGGGCCGGATTTTCAGGGCTCCTGATGAGACTGAATGTTCTACGAACCAGGGATCTGACTATGGCGTTTATCGTTACTGATAACTGCATCAAGTGCAAATACACCGACTGCGTGGAAGTGTGTCCGGTAGACTGCTTCTATGAAGGCCCCAACTTTCTGGTGATCGACCCGGACGAGTGCATCGATTGCGCCCTGTGCGAGCCCGAGTGCCCGGCGGAAGCCATCTTCTCTGAAGACGAACTGCCTGCAGGCCAGGAAGCCTTCGTTGAGATCAACGCGGACCTGGCCGGCAAGTGGCCGAACATCACCGAGAAGAAAGACCCGCTACCAGACGCCGACGAGTGGGACGGCCAGCCCGACAAGCTCCAGTACCTGGAGCGCTGAGGCCAAAAGCTGTCAGCAGCTACAAAAAAGCCGGAAGAGCGATCCTCTTCCGGCTTTTTTGTTCCAGGCCTGTGCAGCCCGACTTAGCCCTCTGCCAGCAACTTCTTCGCGGCAGCAGACTTGTAGAAGCTTCCCAGCCTTCTGCGCACCAATGCCTCCACATAACCTTCCTTGTGCAGCACATCGATAATCGGCAGGCCCAGTTCGGCAATTTCCGTAACAATCACGTCCCGGGTCACCCCAATATCATTCAGCAGGTCCATCACCGGCCGGTCGCCATACTTGGCAAACAGGTGCTCGACCACGGCCCGGGCGCAGCCTTCAAAGTAGGCGGTTTTGCGGAAGTTCAGCCAGAAGTCATAACCCAGTACCACAAACTCCTGTAGCTCCACCTCGCCGAGGCCGTCCTGGAGCTCGGCAATGGTCTGGTTCTCCAGCGATACCCAAGCGGCCATCACGCTGTCGCGCAATTCATCGTCGGTCAGTGCCCGGTGCAGGAACTGCTCGCTGCGTACAATCAGCACCGGCAAGCTCTCTGCCAGCCAGGCCTTGATGCGACGTTCGAAGGTTTCATCCAGCCCCGGCACGGCCTTGTTGGCCATTTTCTTGCCGAACTTCATCACCGAACCCACTCCCGGCATCGAGCGGGTAATCAGGTTATCTTCATAAAGGTAATTCACCAGCCCGTGGTACACCACGTTCGACACCAGCTCCTGGTACACCGGGTGCGCCATGATCTCGCTGATGATCCGCTCCCGCTGCTGGCGCAGCTCCAGGGCCTCTTCAATAAAGCCGCTGGCCTGCTCCCGTGACAGGATTTCGCCCAGCGTGGTGTCTGCCTGAACCGGTGCCTTGAGCACTTCTGCCGCCATCTCCGCAGCCAGTTCCGGAATGCCGGCATCCAGTTCCATGTTCACGGCGATGCGCTTGATCACGCCCATTACCTGCTCGGGGCTGATCAGCCGGCCCAGCGGGACTTTTTCGGCATAGCCAAGCAATTCATCCACTTCCTGTTCCAGGAACTTCTTCAGCTTGGCGCCTTTGAGGGCCGCCACTTCATGCTTTACGTGGGCTTCAAACAGGGTATCGACAAGACTGGGGGCAGTTTTGCTCATAGAGCTGGCATCCTTTGGCTGAATTCCTGAAGTATGCCGATGAGGCTAACACGGAAGCAGGCAGCAAGGGTTTGCCGGAATTACCGGCGAACCCGTGATTATGGGCCAGTCCGGCAACTGGCCCGGCAAAAACAGACGGTTACTGGAAGTCTGAGAACTCGTGGGGTTCCGCCGCCAGCGCCAGGCACAGGCTGCCGGGGCCAACGTAAATGGAGCTGGTAATGCCCATTTGCGACAACAGCAACTCTACACCGTGCTTTTCACAGGCATCGCGCAGGCGATTCAGGCCCGGCAGCTCTTCGATCTCAGTCCAGCTCAGGCCGCAGGACAAACTTACATAGGGTGTCAGCAAACCGGCTTCCAGGCGGCCGATGGCGTAATTCATCACCTTTTCAACCGCTACGTTGAAGTCGCGGGTTTTGGCCACGGGCTTGCCTTCCACGCCCTGCCCGAAGATCACCGGGTTGATGTTCAGCACCTTGCCCATGAAGGCAGCCATCGCAGATACGCTCTTGTCGCCGCGGCGCCGGGCCCGTTCACGGATGTAATGCAGGTCGCGGGGGATCACGCAGGTGTAGATCTTGTCGGTGAAGGTTTCCACCTCGTGGCGCAGGGCATTCTTGGAGACTTTCTGGTTGATCAGCCGCAGGGTGTGGGCCGCCAGCAACCCCTGGCCCGCAAAGATCTGCTTACTGTCAATGACCCGCATAGAGAATTTGCCTTCCCGGCCGGCGGCGTTGCGGGCGCCTTCGTAGTTCGCCATCACGGTATTCATGGCTTCGGAGGCGTGGTCGAAAATCTGGCTGCGGCTTCGGGTGACGGTTTCACAGATGGCTACGTCAAACTCGGTAACGATCTTTTCCATGAACAGGTTGTGGATCTGCTCTGCGGTAAAGGCTTCAGTTTCCGCCTGGTGGCCTTTATCAAGCAGGCCGCTCTGGTAGAACTCCTGGGTACGCACCGGATCGTGGGTATCGATGTAGGTCTGGCCATCAATAATGGCCGTTACCGGCAGCACAAACAGATCGTGTTTGCGGGAAAATTCATAGGGTAGATCACAGGCGGAATCAACGATCAAACCAACTCGCATGTGCAAAGGCCTCCGGGGTTCGGGTGTTTCCTCAGGCGGGAGCACCCTTTCTTGTGATTATTCTGGAGACACAAGTCTTGCACATGCCGGCGATAATTTCAGCCGCCCCGTGAAGCAGTTAACAAAAAGGCCCACGACAACAAATCCGGTAACCGAAAACAAAAAAAAGGAGGCCGAAGCCTCCCAAGGACACACAGTGGGTTGGTGCCGCTGCTAGCTCAGCGGCACCGGGTTCAGAATTACTCGCTCTTCTCGGCGCCCGGCGCTTCCGGGTCAGAGGTAAACTTCAACAAGTGAGTACGCTCGATCAGGTAGTACAGGATGGCACCGGTGGCCAGGCCCCAGCCTGCGCCGTACACCGCCAGTACCACACCCATGGTGCCGGCAATGCCACGCTCGGTGTTGTTCTCCAACTGCTCCAGGCCCACCATCAAACAGATGTAACCGGTCAGCAGCAGGGTCAGCGACAGGGCAATCGGCAGCACCGGCTGGAAGAAGCTCACCAGCGGCAGCACGAACAGCGCAATGAAACCGGTAATCCAGAAGGTGCCACCACCGCTGTAGATGGAGTCCATGGCATTACGGCCGTACTTGTAGCGCTCAGCCATGGTAGCGGTTACGGCGGTCCAGATCGGGCCGGCCAGGCCAGGATACGGCGCGAAGAACGCATGGCCACCGTTCCGGATGGCGGTTACCAGGTGGGCACGGTCGATGCTGTTGTCGATGTCTTCATCTTTGCGCAGGTGGTCGACACGGCTCATCAGGGATTGACCCACCACGATGTCACCAAAGGCGATGACATAGGCGATCACCGCGGTCGGAATGGCATACAGGAAAATGTTCAGGTCCGGGAAACCCACGCTGAACGGCAGGTAGTTCCACAGCTGGTCAAAGGCCGGCTTGGTGATGCCCCACTGCACGTCGGGGACTTCATACTCGCCAACGGCAAAGCCCACCAGGATGGCCACAACCATGCCCGGCACCATGCCGTAGTTGGCAATCTTGCGGGCAATGTTGCTCTTGTCCACAAAGCCTTTGAAGGAAACGGAGAACATCAGGTACAGGCACACCAGGCCACCCACAATCAGGGAGATTGGCGTGTTGGCCAGGCGGCCACCGGCCTCGATTTCGCCCATCAGTGCAGCAATACCGGCACCGATGATAATACCGCCCTTCATGGACCGGGGAATCCAGTTCACCAGCTTGCTGCCCAGGCGGGTAACACCCAGAAACAGGAAGATCAGGAACACCAGGAATTGCAGGGCAAACAGCGCCTGGATGGCCTCGGGGCCGGGTTCGTAGTCTGAAAGGAACAGCAACACCACGGGGATACCCGGGGTAATCCAGCCGGGCACCAGCGGTACGCCCAGCAGGGCCGGCAGCATGAAGCCGATACCACACACCACAACGTAGGCCAGGGCCACGTCGTAGGGAACGCCCAGGTATTTTTCCAGCAGGGGAATCATCGCCAGGCTGACCACGAACATGATCAGTGCCTGCACCATCTCCGCGAATTCCCAACGATAGTGAACAAACGGCAGACGGATTTTGAAGGGGCCAGCCGGCCAGAACGGCTGCTCTTCACCGTTTTTTCTGTGGAACATTTGCATAACAGTACCTCCGGGCACGCCAGTGTCGGGTGCCAGTCAATGTTGTTTTTGTGGAAAGAGGTGTGGCTGCGCCCGGCGGCGCAGCCTTGCCGGATCAGTTCAGCTCTTTGGCCTGGTCCCGCAGTACGAACTTCTGGATTTTGCCAGTCGATGTCTTCGGCAGCTCCGAGAACACCACGGTTTTCGGCACCTTGAAGCGGGCCAGGTGCTCGCGACAAAAGCTGATGATGTCTTCTTCAGTGACATTACCGGCTTCCGGCTTGAGGGTTACGAAGGCGCAGGGAGTCTCACCCCACTTTTCGTCTGGCCGGGCAACCACCGCCGCTTCCATCACCGCCGGGTGGCGGTACAGAGTATCTTCAACTTCGATGGTGGAGATGTTCTCACCACCGGAAATGATGATGTCTTTCAGACGATCCTTGATTTCCATGTATCCGTCTTCGTGCCATACCGCCAGGTCGCCGGTGTGGAACCAGCCGCCCCGGAAGGCTTCTTCGGTGGCACTCGGGTTCTTCAGGTAGCCCTTCATTACCGTGTTACCACGCAGGAAGATCTCGCCGATGGTCTTGCCGTCTTTCGGCACCGGCTGCATGGTGTTGGGGTCTGCCACCATGGTGCCGCCCAGGGTGTGATAACGAACGCCCTGGCGCGCCTTGATCTGGGCACGTTCTTGCAGTGGCAGCTCATCCCACTCGGACTTCCAGGCACACACGGTAACCGGGCCGTACACTTCGGTCAGGCCGTATACGTGGGTTACCTTGATGCCCATCTCTTCGATGGCACCAATCACCTGGGCTGGGGGCGCCGCACCGGCGGTCATGGATTTCACGTCGTGGTCGATACCGGCCTTGGCTTCCGGCGAGGCATTCAGCAACGCGTTCAGAACGATCGGCGCACCACACATATGGGTGACCTGGTGGTCGCGGATCAGCTTGAGAATCTTTTCCGGGTCCACCCGGCGCAGGCACACGTGGGTGCCGGCCATGGCCGTGATGGTCCAGGGGAAACACCAGCCGTTGCAGTGGAACATCGGCAGGGTCCACAGGTACACCGGGTGCATGTCCATAGACCAGACCGCCTGGTTACCCAGCGAGTTAATATAGGCACCACGATGGTGGTAAACCACGCCCTTGGGGTTACCGGTAGTACCGGAGGTGTAGTTCAGGGAAATCGCATCCCACTCGTCGGCGGGGAAGTTCCACTGGTATTCGGGGTCACCCTCCTGCAGGAAGGCTTCGTAATCCAGGTCGCTTACCTGAACGCCTTCGCCGTACTCGGGATCGTCAACATCGATCACCAGCGGCTTGTGTTCAAGGTGACGAACAGCATCTTTGACCACCTGGCCGAATTCACGGTCGGCAATCACCACCTTTGCTTCACCATGCTCCAGCATAAAGGCAATGGCTTCGGCATCCAGGCGCACGTTCAGGGTGTTCAGCACCGCACCAATCATCGGTACACCAAAGTGGCATTCCACCATGGCCGGGATGTTCGGCAGCATCACCGCAACGGTATCACCACGGCTGATTCCGCGCCCCTTCAGGGCAGACGCCAGCCGGCGGCAGCGATCGTAGGTTTCGGCCCAGTTGCGACGGATGGCACCGTGGATAATCGCCGGATAATCCGGGTAAACACTGGCGGTACGTTCGATGAAATCAATGGGGGACTGGACCGCGTAGTTTGCGTTCCGGGGCTCAAGGCCCTGATCAAAGATCGAAGTCATTGGTGTGGTCCTCGTATGCTTATGTTGTTCTTATGCGTGTTCAGTAGAAACGCCAAAGCAGCTATACTTTGCATTAACAACAATGGTAGTTAACGAAATCAATACTAGAAACTCTACCATGGTATTATAGGAACGTTACTATAATCTATGAAAATCCCCGAGAAAGACCCCCAACCCACACTCGTGACCAGCGCCGATGCCCGGGTTTTAAGCTGCAATGCCGCCGCCCGCCAGCTGGTGGAAGCCGCGCGCCTGGCCGAGGCCGGGGAACTCTTGCCGGTAAACGCCCCGGCCCTTGCTGCCTCGGCCCTGAACCAGGACCGGGCCATCGAGAACGTGGAATCCCGGTTTGCCGACAAGATCTGCCTCTGGACTTTCATTCCGGACTCCGACAAGCAGCAGGTCATGATTCGTGGGCGAGACGCCACCACCGATGTACTCACCCAGGAAGAAGCCCTGCGTTCCAGCCGGCTTTACCGGCTGATTACCGAGAACACCACAGACCTGATCTCCCGCCACGCCCCGGACGGCCGGTTTATCGACGCCACACCGGCCTCCTGGCGGCTGCTGGGCTACTGGCCGGAAGAGCTCAGGGGCAAATCCCTTGAAGAGGTTTTCGGCAACGACAAGGTGGCGGAACAACTGACTCACACCCGTAATCGCCTGCAGGAAGACGGCTACGCCACCCTGACCCTGGAAATCCAGCACCGCAACGGCAGCCGCCGCTGGTTCGAGATTGCCAGCCGGGCCATCCGGGAAACCTATACAGGCGCTGTGGTGGAAGTGATCAGCGTGTCCCGCGACATCACCCCCCGCATCGAGCAGGAAGAACAGAACCGCCTGCTGGCCGAGGAGCTGGCCCACACCGCCCGGCTGGCCACCCTGGGCGAACTGGCCTCGAGCATTGCCCATGAGATGAACCAGCCGCTGGCGTCGATTGTGAATTTCGCCAGTGCCAGCCAGCGCTTTCTGAAAGAAGCCGACAAGCGCCCGGAGAAACTGGCCAAGGTAGAGGATGGCCTGCAGAAGATCGTGCACCATGCCAACCGGGCCTCGGAAGTGATCAAGCGCCTGCGGGCCTTCCTGCGCAAGGGCCAGAAACAGATGGCCCCGGTGCAGCTGAACGCCGTGGTGAGCGACGTGGTGCGCCTGTGCCAGTGGGAAGGTGAAAAGAACGGCGTGAGGCTACAAGAGAACCTGGCGGAGAATTCCCCGGTGATCACCGCAGACCCGATTTTGCTGGAGCAGGTGTTGATTAACCTGATTCGTAACGGCATTGAAGCCAACGTGGAAGCTGCCAGCCAGGGCGAGAACCGGGAACCGTCCCGTATTACCGTATGCACCTGCATCAACGACCAGCAGGAAACCCTGATCCAGGTAACCGACGAAGGCCCGGGGCTGGACGACGAAGGCATTCGCCAGATGTTCCAGCCGTTCTACACCAGCAAGCCCAAGGGCCTGGGCCTGGGGCTGTCCATGAGCCGCTCCATCATCGAAGGCTTTGGCGGCTTCCTGGATGCCATTCACGCAGACACCGGCGGCCTGTCACTGATTTGCCGCTTTCCCGCCAACCTTTCCTTCAACAACAGCCGCGGGGGCTCTAGAATGACCGCCGCCAACAATAATACGGAGAGATCCCCTGATGTCCGCTAGCACTCCTGCCGAAGCCAACACCGTGTTCGTGGTAGACGACGATGCCGGTATGCTCGAGTCCACCCAATGGCTGCTGGAATCGGTTGGATTACAGGTGCGTGCCTACAGCGACGGCCGCCAGTTTCTGAACGATGTGGCCGAAAACCGCCCCGGCTGTGTGGTGCTGGACATCCGCATGCCCGGGCTCGGCGGCCTGAACGTGCAGGAAGAATTGCAGAAACGCGGGCTGGAGATTCCCATCATCTTCGTATCCGGCCATGCCGATGTACCCATTGTGGTGCGCGCATTCAAATCCGGCGCCTTCGATTTCATCGAAAAGCCATTCAATGAGCAGTTGCTGCTGGACAGCGTGCAGCAGGCCCTGCAAGACACTGGCGACGTCACCGGCAAGATGGCCGCCAACAGCGATACCGAAGCCTTGATCGCCACCCTTACCCGCCGGGAAAAAGACGTCTTCCTGCCCCTGGCCCAGGGCTACACCAGCAAAGAAATTGCAGAGCAGCTGGACGTCAGCGTAAAAACCATCGACCTGTACCGGGCCCGCGTGATGAAGCGCCTGGGCGCCGAGCGGCTGCCGGACGTGACCGGCATTGCCATCGCGGCAGGGTTGCTGGACCCGGTGCACCTGCGGGCGTAGCTGATATACTGCCCGCCAGTTTTCTATCAGCGGCGGGCAGGCAATGGCAGTATCCACATCCCAGTATGACGTGATCATCATCGGCGCCGGTGCCGCCGGGTTGATGTGCGCGGCCACCGCCGGTTATCGCGGGCGAAAGGTGTTGGTGCTGGACCACGCCAACAAGCCCGGCAAGAAGATCCTGATGTCTGGCGGTGGCCGCTGTAACTTCACCAATCTGAACAGTACGCCGGCGAACTTCCTTTCGGACAATCCCCATTACTGCATCTCTGCCCTGAAGCGCTATACCCCGCAGGATTTCGTCGAACTGGTGGACCGCCATGGGGTGGAGTACGAAGAAAAAGCGCCAGGACAGCTGTTCTGCAAAGACAGCGCGAAAGACATTCTCAATGTGCTGTTAACCGAGTGCGAGTGGGCCGGTGCGGAAATCCGTATGAACACCTCGGTTTCCGGCGTTCAGGCCTCCGGTTCCGGCTATACGGTCAAAACCAGTGCCGGCAGCCTGAAGTGCCAGTCGCTGGTGGTTGCCACCGGCGGCCTGTCCATCCCCACCATGGGCGCGACCGGTTTCGGCTACGAGCTGGCAAAGCAGTTCGGACTGACGGTATTACCCACCCGCGCCGGGCTGGTGCCCTTCACCCTGCACCCGGAGCTGAAGCAACAGCTGTCGCCCCTGGCCGGCGTAAGTTGCCCCGTAGACGCAAGCTGCCACAAGCAGCATTTTCGCGAGCCCATGCTGGTCACCCACCGGGGCCTGAGCGGGCCCGCCATGCTACAGGTGTCCAGTTACTGGCAGCCGGGAGACGAGCTGCACATCAACCTGCTACCGGCACAAACCGTCCAGGACGACCTGTTTGCGCTGCGCAAGCAGAAGCCCCAGTCCACCATGGCGCAGTACCTGAACCAGCACCTGCCCAAACGCTTCGCCCAGGCCTTCAATGAACTGCAGGGCTGGCACCGGCCACTGCAGGAATACCGTAACCAGGATATCGAGCAGATTGCCGACACCCTGGGCAACTGGACCATCAAACCCGCCGGCACCGAAGGTTACCGGACCGCCGAGGTGACGTTAGGTGGGGTGGATACCCGGCAGTTATCCTCGAAAACCATGGCCGTGCTGGAGCAACCCAACTTGTTCTTTATCGGCGAGGTGGTGGATGTGACCGGCCATCTGGGCGGGCATAACTTTCAATGGGCGTGGGCGTCCGGCGTGGCGGCAGGCAACGAGGCCTGAGCCGGTTACAGATATTTCTCGATAGGTAACCAGGACAGGAAGCGCGACGTCGCCCGCCGCCAGAACCCGACGCCCGGCTCATGGCCAACCTGCTCGCCCTTAGACTGCCAGACCAGGTCGCCCTGCTCGTCCAGCGTTACCTGCCAGCTGTTTTCCGGCGACATGGCATAGCGGATGTCTTCAGCAACGGCGGTGGCCAGTTCCGGGCTATGGATAATCAGCACAGTTTCGCCATTCAGGTAGATCGAGCGCAGGTTGACGTTGAACGAGCCGATGAACAGGGTTTCCCGGTCAAACACCACCGCCTTGGAATGCAGGCTGACAGCGCCCTGTTCGCAGGCCGCGCGGCTGGCAACCCAGTGCTGGCAGGCCGGCGCATCCGGGCGCAGTTCGTAAAGTTCAATGCCCTGCTCCAGCATTTCCCGGCGCCAGCGGGCATAGCCGGAGTGGTTGGTCACCAGGTCGTTGGTTGCCAGGGAATTGGTTAACGCCGCCACTTTCAGCGACTGGTTATCCAGCGCACCAAGGTTGTCGAGCTGGTTGTCTGCCAGGATCAGGTAAGCGGATTCAATCAGGATTTCGGATTGGGCTGCCTGAACCAGTCCGTACAAGGCCCTGGCGGTGTTCTGGGGGGAATCCGCCGGAACCTGGGGATCTTGCGGTGGCGGGTCAAACACCAGTTCGCCCGGGGCCTGCACCAGACCGGCAAACCAGCCCCTCAGATAGGTTTCCGCCGCGTCCTGTTCCTGGTGCGGAACGGCCCGGATACCCGGATCAGCCGCCGTTTCCCTGAGCAGTTGTGACAGTGCATCGCGGCCAGCGAGGTTGTCAGGCAGGTCATAGAGGGTAGCCAGCGGATAGGCCCACTGATTATTCCAATAGGCCTCGAAGTTGGCGGTCATGTCTTCGGCAAGCGGCCCCAGAACCATCACATCCCGGTCCCGGAAATTCAGGCTGGGATGTTCGTCAAAATATTCGTCACCAATGTTACGCCCGCCGGCGATGCCCACCTGGCCGTCCACCACAAAGGTTTTGTTATGCATGCGCCGGTTGATGCGGTCGAAGTCGGTAATCAGCGACAACCAACGCCCCACCCCGCTGCGGGAACGGGCCGGGTTGAAGATACGCACCCGGATGTTGGGGTGTGTTGCCATGGCGGCAAACAGCGGCTCCTTGCCAGCCACGTTAATGTCGTCCAGCAGCAGGCGTACCTGAACGCCACGGTCTGCAGCGGCTACCAGCCGGCCGGCCAGGTAGCGCCCGGTGGCATCGTTATTCCAGATGTAATACTGGGCATCAATAAACTGGTCGGCGGTTTCGATCAGCGCAGCCCGCACCAGGAAGGCATCACGGCCACTGTTCAGCAGCTGAAAGCCGGTGTTCGGGGAGTCTGGGGCAAGGTGCATCCGGTGCTGGTCCGTTATGAAGGAATCCTTCATCGAGGATATCCGGAAATCCGGGTCATGCACGACCGGTTTCAGGGCGGTGGAACACCCGGCCAGCATCAGCAAGGCGCAGAGGCTGGCGACAAGCGAAAGTGATCGCTGACCGGGCATAGGCTGGGCTCCCTAGCGAAGGATAACCAGGGGCTTCTTCGCGGTTTTCAGCATGGTGGTTGTGGTACTGCCCACCAGGAACTGGCGAATGCGGGAATGGCCATAGGCGCCCATTACCAGCATGTCGATGTCGTGCTCGTCCTGATAGGCATGGAGCGTGGGCTCCACATCGCCGGCGCGGATGGCGAGCGTGATCTCCACATCCAGGCCTGCCAGCATTTTCTCGGCCTTCCGTAGCTGTTCCCAACGGTCTGCCGTATCTGCCCCTACCATCACCAGGTGCAGGGGCATGCCTTTCAGAACCGGGCTGGCGGCCACCATTTCCACGCCTTTGAAGGCGGTTTCGCTGCCATCAAAGGCCAACATGGCGCTCTTCGGCTGGGTAAATTCGTCGGGCACCAGCAAAATCGGGCGGTGAACACTGCGGATCACGGTTTCCAGCTGGCTGCCGATGTGAATATCCCGGTCGGAGCTGCTTTCACCGTGCAGGCCCATCACGAACAAGCGGGTTTCTTTCTCCAGGGCCAGCAGCGAATCGGTCAGATTATCATGGCGCTGGCGCTTTACCACTTCGGCAATGCCGGCCTTCTGTACCCGCGCTTCGGCTTCATCCAGCATGTGGTGGCCGTGCTCCAGGGCCAGTTTGGAGCGTTTCCGGTCAAGGTCTGCCAGCTCGTCCAGCAAGTGCTCCCGGCTACCCAGCCCGATGCTACCAGCCAGGTCCGGTTCCGCGGGGTAGCGCTCTTCATCCAGAACGTGCAGCAACATCAGCGGTGTTTCCATGTGCCGGCTGGCCCAGGCGGCGTAATCACACACCGCGGGGGCTGCCCGGGAACCGTCGATACAGGCCACTACTCGTAACATGTTCGCCTCGCCTTTCTGATTCATGGTCAGTGCCCTCCCATCAGCTGGTCAACGGCTTCGGGCTTGTCATGCACCCCGAAACGGTCAACGATGGTGGCACTGGCTTCGTTCAGGCCGATTACCTCAACGTCTGCACCCTCACGGCGGAACTTGATGACCGCCTTGTCCAGCGCACCTACGGCAGTAATATCCCAGAAGTGTGCGCGGCTCAGGTCTATCACAACATTATCCACCGCTTCCTTGAAGTCAAAGGATTCGAGGAATTTTTCCGAAGAACTGAAGAATACCTGGCCTACAACCGTGTAGCGACGGGTGTCGGTTTGCTCGTCCAGTTCGGAGGTCACCAGCATGTAATGGCCCACCTTGTTGGCGAAGAACAGGGCCGCCAGCAAAACACCGGCCAGCACGCCGAATGCCAGGTTGTGGGTGGCCACCACCACAATCACCGTCACCAGCATGACAATGTTGGTGGACAGGGGATGCTCCCGAAGATTGCGAATGGAATCCCAGCTGAAGGTACCGATGGATACCATAATCATCACCGCCACCAGGGCGGCCATGGGAATCTGTACCAGCCACTTGTCCAGAACCAGCACCAGAATCAGTAGGAACACGCCGGCTGTCAGCGTCGAGAGCCGGGTACGGCCGCCGGATTTCACGTTAATAATGGACTGGCCGATCATGGCGCAACCGGCCATGCCACCCAACAAGCCGGAACCGATATTGGCAATCCCCTGGCCTTTACACTCGCGGTTTCGGTCACTGGTGGTGTCGGTCAGGTCATCCACGATGGTGGCGGTCATCAGCGATTCCAGCAGGCCCACGACGGCCAGGCCGAGGGAGTACGGCAGGATGATCATCAGGGTTTCCAGGGTCAGGGGCACATCCGGCCACAGGAAAATTGGCAGGGTATCCGGCAGCTCACCCATATCTCCGACGGTGCGGATGTCCAGCCCGACAATCATCGCCACGGCCGTCAAACCCACAATACACACCAGCGGCGAAGGGATCAGCTTGCCGACAACAGGAACCAGCGGGAACAGGTAGATAATGCCCAGGCCCGCAGCCGTCATGGCATAGACGTGCCAGGTTACGTTGGTCAGTTCCGGCAGCTGGGCCATGAAGATCAGGATAGCCAGCGCGTTCACAAAGCCGGTAACCACCGAGCGCGACACAAACCGCATCAGCCCACCCAATTTAAGGTAGCCGGCTGCAATCTGGATGACACCAGTCAGCAGGGTAGCCGCCAGCAGGTACTGCAGGCCGTGCTCTTTCACCAGCGTAACCATCAACAACGCCATGGCGCCGGTAGCCGCAGAGATCATCCCCGGCCGGCCGCCAAAAAAGGCAATGATTACGGCAATACAGAAAGAGGCATACAGGCCGACTTTCGGGTCTACGCCCGCAATGATGGAGAACGCGATGGCCTCCGGGATCAACGCCAGCGCCACCACAATACCGGCGAGCAGGTCGCCACGAATGTTCGAGAACCAGTTTTGCTTGAGTGCATTTATCATGGCAGGAAATATCGCTTTAACTTATTGGGAGGTCATATCGGGGCCGCGCAGGTTACCAGAAACCGCCTGAAAAGTATGGCAGCGCGATGTTGCAAACCGGCTAAAGGGTGACCTGGCCACCGGTAATTGCCTAGAATGCAAGGCAAATCTATTTTTTCAGGGACCCGCGGCCTGTGGATGACGTAGCCAGCCAGTTTATTGCCTCTAACCAGACCACCATTAACCTGGCCGTGGCCCTGTTGCTCGGCGCGATTGTTGGCCTGGAGCGGGGCTGGGATGCCCGGGAGCAGAAGTCCGGGGAGCGAATCGCCGGTATCCGCACCTTCTCGCTGGTGGGGCTGCTCGGTGGCATCTCGGCGGTGCTGGCCTCGGAGATTACAGTTTGGGCATTCCCCGTGCTGCTACTCAGCGTGGTGGCCATGGGGCTGGTGGCTTACAGCGAGCGGCTTGAGCACATTCGCAATTTCAGCATCACCGGGCTGGTGGGCATGCTGCTGACCTTCTGTTTTGGTGCGGTGGCGGTCGCTGTCGACCCGGTGATTGCCACGGCAGCGGCGGTGGTCACCGCCATTATCCTGGACAACAAGCAAGAAATTCACGGCTGGGTGCAGAAGCTCCAGGCCCATGAACTGGACGCGGCCCTTAAACTGCTCTTGATCTCCGTGGTGATGCTGCCCCTGCTGCCCAACGAGCGCATGGGCCCGGGCGGTGTGCTGAACCCTCGGGAAATCTGGTGGATGGTGGTGATGATTGCATCCATCTCCTTCGTCGGCTACTTCGCCATCCGGGTCGCCGGCGCCCGCAAGGGCATTCTGTTCACCAGCCTGTTTGCCGGCCTCAGTTCGTCCACCGCCCTGACCCTGCACTTTGCCCGCCAGTCCCGAAGTAACGAAGGCTTCAGCTCCCAGTTTGCCGCCGGCATCCTGATTGCCTGCGGCACCATGTTCCCCCGCATCCTGGTGTACTGCCTGGTGATCAACACTGCCCTGCTGCCCAGCCTGGTCTGGCCGGTGCTGGTTATGACTATCCTGCTCTACGGCCCGGCGCTGTATATCTGGCAGAAAAACTCCAAACAGCTGCAGGTCAGCCAGCCCAGCTTGTCCCAGAACCCGCTGGATCTGTCTTCCGCACTGGTGTTCGGGTTGCTGCTGACCGCTATCCTGCTGCTGGGGGAATTCCTGAAAAATGCGTTTGGCGATGCCGGCATCTTCGCGCTGGCGGCCACCTCCGGCGTGGCAGACGTGGATGCGATTACCCTATCGCTCACCCGTATGTCCAACAACGGACTGGCGATGGACACCGCTGTGCTGGGCATCGTGATCGCAGCGGCGGTGAACAACCTGGTGAAGTCCGGTATTGCCTGGAGCATCGGCAACCGGCAGACCGGACTGCTGGTGGCCGGGCCCATGGTGCTGTCACTGGGGGCCGGCTTGCTGGTGGCGTGGATTCAATAACTAACTGCCTGAATTTTCAGCGCAAGCGTCTAAACTGACGGTAGGCTTCCATTTCCTTCAAGGGCTCTCCATGCAGCAACACCGTCAACTCGCCCAGGTTTCATTGGCTTTTTTGATTGCCTCCGCAGTTACCCTGGGCATGTTGATTCTGACCATCGTTCTGGTGGGCCAGAGTTTCCGTGGCATGGAGCAAGCCAAGGTCACCGCAGCCACGGCCACCGCCCGGCAGCTGGCGATCAGTGTGGATGACCGGATTCAGGCCATTACCCAACCCCCGTCCACCGCCCTTGCGGTGCTCCGGCACGACCCACTCACCGAAGCCGATACCCTGGAACAACGCCTGGACCGCCTGCCGGTTGTGGCCGACATCCTGGCCAGCAGCGAGATTGTCAGTGCCGTATACGCGGGCTATGAAAACGGCGACTTTTTCCTGTTCCGGAAATTGCAGAATTCGAGCGCCAGGCAGTTTCCGGATGCACCGGCCAACAGTCATTACCTGCTGCAAAGCCTGGTTCGCACCGGCAACGATCACCAAGGCCGCTGGCATTTCTATGACCACAACCTGAATCTGCTTGAGCAAAGGGACCTGGCCAGTTACAACTTTGATCCGCGCGAAAGGCCTTGGTACCAGGCCGCCCGGGAATCAGGCGCCCTGACGTTATCTGCGCCCTATGTGTTTTTTACCACCCAGGAAACCGGCATCACCCTGTCGCAGCGTGCTAGCGAAAAGGCAGGAACCGCCGCAGGAAACTGATCGGTGTGCTGGTTATCGAGATCGAAAACGGTGATCAAACCAACCTGAGTGATGACCTGATTACCTTTGTTGATGAGATTGCCGGCTCTGCCGCGGTTGCCATCGAAACCCGGGAACTGATCGAAAGCCAGCAGGCCCTGCTGGACGGCATTATCCGGCTGGTAGCTAACGCCATTGATGCCAAGTCACCCTACACTGGCGGCCATTGCGAGCGGGTTCCCAAACTGGCGCAGATGCTGGTTGAAAAGGCGGAGCAGAGTTCCGAAGGCGCCTTTGCCGGCTTCGGCATGACAGAAGACGAACGCTACGAATTCCACCTGGCGGCCTGGCTGCACGATTGCGGCAAGATCACCAGCCCGGAATACGTAGTCGACAAAGCAGTGAAACTGGAGACCATCTACAACCGCATCCATGAAATCCGCACCCGGTTTGAAGTGCTGCACCGGGATGCCGAAATCACCTGCCTGAAGGCCATCCTGGCCGGTGGGGATCCGGACCAAGCGCGGCAAGACAAAGCCGACGTCCAAACCCGCCTGCAGGAGGACTTCCGCTTTCTGGCCGCCGTTAATCAGGGCGGCGAGAGCATGGAGGATGCTGACATCGAACGCATCCACGCCATTGCCGGGCGAACCTGGACCCGCCATTTCAGTGACCGGCTGGGGCTGTCAGAGGAAGAGCAACAGGCCTTGAAAGGCCATCCGGAGCCCCCGCTGCCTGCCACCGAAACACTGCTGGCCGACAAACCCGGCCACCTGAGAGCCTGGGGTGAGCATGTGCCACCGGTGCGCAAAGATGACCCGGAAAACCGCTGGGGCTTCGATATGTCGTTGCCGGAATACGCCTATAACCAGGGCGAGCTGCATAACCTGACGGTGCGTTACGGCACCCTGACCGAGGAAGAGCGCTTCAAGATCAACGAGCACATTGTGCAAACCATCTGCATGCTCGATGCCCTGCCCCTGCCCGACCGCCTGGCCAGGGTACCGCGACTGGCGGGCACCCACCATGAGCGGACTGACGGCAACGGCTACCCCTGCCGCCTGACCGGCGATGACATGGGCGTTCCGGAAAAAATCATGGCCGTTGCCGATGTGTTCGAAGCCCTGACCGCCTCGGATCGTCCCTACAAGCGGGGTAAAACCCTGTCGGAATCCCTGACCATTATGGCCGGCATGGTTGAAAACGGGCACCTGGATGGCGAGGTTTTCCGGCTGTTTGTAAGCTCTGGCGTCTGGCGTAACTATGCCGAACAGCACCTGCATGCCGACCAGGTCGACACCGTGGATGAAAGCCTGTTCATGAAGCCTTGACCAAAAACCCGTATATTCTACGGACTGATTTACTAGCGAAGGAACTCTGAATGCTGTTTGCAATTATCTTTGGTGGCCTGATCGGTTATGCCTTTGGCCGTTTTCCGGGATTTCTGGTGGGGGCTGCCATCGGTGCCTTCCTGTTCCAGCGCATGAAAAAGCGCCTGATCGGCAAGCTTCAGAACCTTCAGTCTGGCTTTATCGAATCCATGTTCGCGGTGATGGGCGCCCTGTGCAAGGCCGATGGCGTGGTCACCCGGGATGAAATCCGCATGGCCGAGACCATGTTCGCCCGGTTCCGTCTCAACGAAGCCCAGAGAGCCTTGGCAAAGGAAGCCTTTAACCGGGGCAAGTCGGAGGATTTCGACCTGGATGCCGAGCTGGACCGGTTCCTGCGGAGCACCGGCCGGCAGCCCGCCTTCCTGCAGATGTTTCTGCAGGTTCAGGTTTCTGCCGTGGCCGCCGATGGCGTGGTGCACCCGGCCGAACACGAAATGCTGGTACACATTGCCCGCAAACTGGGCTTGCCGGAAAGCCAGGTAGACCAGCTGGAAGCCATGTTGCGGGGCGCCCATGCCGGCCAGGCAGGCGGTGCGTCCAACTATTCCACCAGCCAGCAGCTGGACGATGCCTACAAGGTGCTGGGGGTGTCACCCTCGGTGTCGGACGCCGAACTGAAACGGGCCTACCGCAAGCTGATGAGCGAAAACCATCCGGACAAGCTGGCCGGCCGGGGCATGCCGGAAAGCATGCGGGAAATGGCCGAAGAGCGTACCCGGGAGATCAGCCACGCCTACGATGTGGTCAAGGCGGCCCGCAGCCGGAACGGCTAATACCCGAAATGACATATCGTCACATTTGAAGGTGCGGTATGGTTCAGGGCAAACAACAAGCCCGGAGTGAACCATGCCCCACACGTCTTCTTCCCCTTTTCACTGTTTTCGCGATGATGCGATGGGCGAGTCCGATGCCACGGAGCTTGCCGCCCGCATCCGCAACGGCGAAGTTTCAGCGGAAGACGTAGCCCGGGCAGCGGTACAAAGGGCAAGGCAGGCACAGCCCGTTCTGAACGGTGTGGTGGCAGAGAACTACGAGCAGGCCCTGAACCAGGCTGCCAGCCTGCCCGACCCGGACGCCCCCTTCGCCGGCGTGCCCACGTTTATCAAAGACAATACCGATGTCGCCGGCCTGCCCACCGGCCATGGCTCTGCAGCGGTGCCCGCCAATGTTGCCCGGGCCACCGGCGCCTTCGCCCGGCAGATGCTGGCCCAGGGTTACCTGAACCTGGGCAAAAGCACCCTGCCGGAGTTTGGCTTTAACGCCACCACGGAGCCGGCCCATGCCGAGCCTACCCGCAACCCCTGGAATCCGGCCTACTCCTCCGGCGCATCTTCCGGTGGCGCTGCGGCGCTAGTGGCAGCCGGGGTGGTGCCGGTGGCCCACGCCAACGATGGCGGCGGCTCCATTCGCATCCCGGCGGCCTGTTGTGGACTGGTCGGTTTGAAACCCACCCGGGGCCGGGTGGTGGATAACGATGCCGCCAGGGATCTTCCGGTCAACATCGTCAGTGATGGCGTGGTTACCCGCTCGGTTCGGGACACCGCAGGTTTCCTGGCCCATGCCGAAGACTACTTCCGCAACCGCAAGTTGCAGGAAATCGGCCATGTGCACGGGCCATCCGGCCGGCAACTGCGCATTGGCCTGGTGCTGGATTCAGTGAATGGCCACCCGACGGACCCGGTTACCCGAAGCACGGTGGAGAACACCGCCCGCCTGCTGGAAAAGCTTGGGCATGTGGTCGAACCCATGGCGGTGCCCATCAATAAATCTTTCCCACAGGACTTTGCCTTGTACTGGGCAATGCTGGCTTTCGGCGTAAAAGCCCGGGGCCACAAGCTGATGCACCCGGATTTCGACAAACGTAAAACCGATGGCCTCACCAATGGCCTGGATGCCATGTTCCGGAAGCATTTCTGGCGCCTGCCTGCGGTTATCTGGCGCCTTAAGCGTTCATGGAACGACTACGCCCGACACATGACCAACTACGATGCGGTACTGACGCCGGTGCTGGGCCAGACCACCCCACCGCTGGGCCATCTGAGCCCCACGGTGCCTTTTGACCTGCTGTTCGAGCGGCTGAACAGCTATGTAAACTTCACCCCGCTGGCCAACGCCACCGGCGCCCCGGCGATCTCGGTACCCATGGCACTGACCGAACACAACCTGCCGGTCTCGGTGCAGTTCATGGCCCGCCACGGGGATGAACGCACCCTGCTTGAACTTGCCTACCTGCTGGAAGCGGAGCAGCCCTGGCCACAGATTACGCGGTTCTCGGCAACAGCCTACGACAACGCAGTTGCCGAAATGCTCTGACACTTGTGCGGGTCTGAAGCCACACGGTTCCGGCCCAGATTCTTGGCCTGGTACAGGGCATCATCCGCGCAGGTAAAGATTTCCTTGGTGGCGTCGGCCCTGGCTGGCGTGGCACTGCAGACGCCAATGCTGACCGTTACCCGCAGAACTTCGCCGGATACCCGGAACCCGGTTGATTCGATTTCATTCCGTATGCGCTCGGCCACCCGGAGGGCGCCCTCCTCCGGAGTATCCGGCAACAGCACCACAAACTCTTCACCACCGTAGCGGGCCGCCATATCCTGGGGACGGGTAATGTGCCGGCCTATGCACTCGGCGACCATCCGCAGGCAATCGTCCCCCACCAGGTGGCCGTAGGTGTCGTTGAAAGACTTGAAGTGGTCGATATCCACCACCAGCAGAGACAACGGCTGCTGGAAACGATAGGCCCGCACCACATCCTGCTGGAAGACCTCATCAAAGTGACCACGGTTCTTCAGGCCGGTCAGCGGATCCCTGGCGTTCAGCTCCAGCAACTTCAGGTTAACGGCCTCAAGGTCACGGGTGCGCTCCTGCACCCGCTGTTCCAGCATGGTGTTGGCTTCCTGCTGGACGCGCAATGAGTCTTCCTGGGCCATGCGGGCTTTTCGCTCCTCGGCCAGCAGGCGCTGCTGAGCGGCGAAGGCCCGTTTCTTTTCCCGGTTGATGCGGTCAGCCAGCGCAACAGACAGCAGGATAACCCCCAGGGCCGAACCCACCTGGGTGGCGTTTTCAGTGATCAGGTTACGGGGCAGTACGGTGAATTTACTGAGCGCCAGAACAATGCCGCCGAACAGCATGAACACCCAGGCCACGGTGTAATAACGCGCGGCTGGATCGCGCTTTATCCAGCGCACCACACTGAGCATCAGCATGGTGGAACACCCCACAAAGGCCGCCAGGATGGTAGGCAGTATCATGTGCTCATAAGGCACAAACAGCCCGGCCAGCGCCAGCAGGCCGGCGGTCATAACCATGGCCATGGTCCAGCGGTTCAGGTAAGGATGGTTTTGCCGGGTTACGCTGATAAAGCGGATGCTGAACACCCCGCCAAACAACACCGCCAGGTTGAGGAACACGATGATGGACTGGTCGTTCCACCAGGTGGCCTCCGGCCAAAGGTACTGGAACGCCACCCCGTGCAGGCTGGCGAGGAACAACGGCATACTGCTTATGTAGCCCACGTAATAGAGAAAACTGCGCTCCCGGACCGCCATGTACACAAACAGGTTGTACAGGATCATCACCAGGACAATGCCGTAATAGACCCCTTCGAACATACTGCGGGACTGTTCTGCCTCATAGAAGGCATCCTGGCCCCAGAGGGTCAGGGGCACCTGCATGGAGCTGGTAGTTTCAACTCTCAGGTAAAGGGTTTCCGTGGTATCCGGCGCTATGGCGATAGGCACCACAAAATTCCGATGGTGAATGGGGCGCTCGTGGAAAGGTTGTTTATCGCCCAGAACGAGTGGCTGCTCCGGGTTAGCTGCCGAGGCACGATAGAGTTCGATATGGTCCAGCACCGGATAACTGATTTCCAGGAAGGTCAGGGCCTCGGCCGCCCGGGCATTTCGTAAACTGACGCGGAACCAGTAAACATCGCCGCCATAACCCAGGCTGACACTGTCACTGCCGTTCTGTTGCCACTCGGACTCCGGCAACGCCTGCACCTGGGAGAACGAGATAGGGCTGGATTCAACACGGTAATCCACGAACCGGGACAACTCCAGCCGCTCAGACTGCTCGTTCCAAACGGCGGTCTCCGCCTGGACCAACGCAGGCAGCAACAGACCGGTAATGAGCGCAAGGACAAAACAGAATCTGGGCACGGGAAGCCTCGATAACGAGCTTTATTATTCGGTTATAAGCTTATTTTCGAGTATGCACCAAAGCGTTCAGTGTTTCCGCCGATCCCAACCAATCGAAGCAAAACGATAAATAAAGCTACATAACTGCCTCATAACGCTACCCAATGTCAGTGTTGAGTCGCTCTTCTGGTGAGGGTGGTCTAGACTTGCGATAAATCAATCAGCGTTTTCTGCCCGGCGAAGAACCACTCCCGGGCAATAACCAACAGGGGGAGATCATGGAGCAATCCAGAGATCAGAATGAAATACCGAGTGCCAAGCAGGAGTGGCTGTCCTTTCTGTTTGTTACCGCAATCCTGGTACCACTGCTGAGTGTTGCAGTTGTGGGTGGTTACGGGTTTGTCGTATGGATGCTGCAAGTCTTCGTGTTTGGCCCTCCCGGTGCCAGCGGCTGACCACCCAACCCATTTTTATAGTGAGTAAGAACAATGAAAATGATTGCGACACTATGGAATACGCTGAAGAAGCCTCCGGTTCATATCAGTCTGGGCGTCATCATCGTGGCCAGTTTCTTTGCCGGCGTTATTTTCTGGGGTGGTTTCAACACAGCCATGGAATACACCAACACTGAACAGTTCTGTGTTGGCTGCCACGAGATGGAAAATAACGTTTACCAGGAACTGCAAACCACGGTGCACTGGGAGAACCGCTCCGGTGTGCGGGCGATCTGCTCTGACTGCCACGTACCCCATAACTGGACCGACAAGATGGCCCGCAAGATGCAGGCCAGCAAGGAAGTCTGGGGCAAGATATTCGGCACCATCAATACCCGCGAGAAATTCGAAGCCAAGCGGCTGGAGATGGCCCAGCGCGAATGGGCCCGGTTCAAGGCTAACGGGTCCCAGGAGTGCCGAAACTGCCACAACTATGACAGCATGGACTGGGAAAAGATGTCTGACGAAGCCCGCCGGATGATGATGCCTGCGGCGGAGCGCAACCAGAGCTGTATGGACTGCCACAAAGGCATAGCCCACCACCTGCCCGCCCAGATGGGTTCCGAAGATCCACTCCTTGCCAGCCTGGCCCAGGACGCCGGATCCACCCGCCTGGAAACCGGCAACCTGTACTTTACAGCCAAGGCTGTTGAGCTGTTTACAGACCCTGAGCTGACAACGCCGGCGGGTAAAGTCGAGATGGCAACAGAGGTGGTCATTGCCGGTATCCAGGGCAACAGCGTACAGATTGAAATACCTTCCTGGCGCAAAGAAAAGGGCTTTGGACGGGTGCTGTATGAAGACTTCGGCCAGAACATCATCAGTGCCGTGCTTGAGAAAGACATTGCCCAACAAGACAGCGCTTTCGACTACCGTGAAAAGAAAGTCGACGAGCTGACCGGCCTGCCCTGGGCCGAGGTGTCTGTGAAACTTTGGGCAGAATCCGGTGCCTACATTAACAGCCCCGAAGAAATGTGGCGGTCTGCCGAGCAGACCTATCGGGATGCCTGCAGTGTGTGCCATACCGAGCCTGATCCCGAGCACTTCAGTGCCAACACCTGGCCCGCTATGTTCGCCGGAATGGTCGGCTTTACCAATATGGGCCCGGGCACCCAGGATCTAGTGCTCAAATATCTGCAAAAGCACTCTTCCGATTACGTTGAAGGTTCGCACTGACAGGTCTAGGAGCTGACATGAACATTAGTCGCAGAGGATTTCTTAAAGGCATGGCAGCGGGTTCTGCTGCCATGCTGATCGGGCCTGGTTTACTAACTCGTGAATCAATGGCCGCCATTACCGAACAAGGCAGCTGGAAAACCTCCGGCTCACACTGGGGTGCCATCAACGCCCTGGTGAAAGGCGGCACCGTGGCAGAGGTGAAAGCGTTTGGCGCTGACAACCATCCTACCGAGATGATCAAAGGCATAAAGGGGCTGATCTACAACCCTTCCCGAATCCGTTACCCGATGGTACGGCTGGAATGGCTCAAGAACCGGCACAATGGCGACCGCACTACCCGTGGTGATAACCGTTTTGTACGAGTGACCTGGGACGAAGCCCTGGACCTGTTCTACAACGAGCTTGAACGGGTTCAGACCGAACATGGCCCATCCGGTTTGTATGCCGGCGCCACCGGCTGGCGCCAGACTGGCCAGGTGCACAGTTGCGGTAACCACATGCAGCGTGCCATTGCCATGCATGGCGATTCGGTTTCAAAGGTGGGCGACTATTCAACCGGTGCCGGGCAGTTCATCCTGCCCTACATTCTGGGGTCCACCGAGGTCTACAGTCAGGGCACGTCCTGGCCGTTGATCCTTGAGAACAGCAAAACAGTCATCCTTTGGGGTAACGACCTGCACAAGAACCTGCAGGTTGGCTGGAACTGTGAAACCCATGAAGCCTACGAATACCTGGAGCAGCTCAAAGCCAAGGTGGCTGATGGCAGCATCCGAGTCATCAGTGTTGACCCGGTACGCAGCAAAACCCAGAAATACCTGGATTGCGAGCAGCTGTACGTTAACCCGATGACCGATGTCGCCTTCATGCTGGCCATAGCTCACACCCTGTATAACGAAGAGCTGTACGATCCGGAATTCATCGAAATGTACGCACTCGGCTTCGAAGACTTCATCGCCTATGTGCAGGGCGAGGCCGACGACGGTATTGAAAAAACACCCGAGTGGGCCGCAGAAATCTGCGGTGTATCGGCTGACAAGATCCGCGAGTTCAGCCGCCTGCTGGCGTCTGATCGCACCCAGTTGCTGTTTGGCTGGGCCATCCAGCGCCAGCAGCACGGTGAGCAGCCGTACTGGATGGGGGCGGTTATTGCCACCATGCTCGGCCAGATCGGCCTGCCCGGTGGTGGCATCAGTTATGGGCACCACTATAGCTCCATCGGTGTGCCCTCCTCTGGCGCCAGCACACCGGGGGCCTTCCCCAGGAACATGGACGCCGGCAAGTCACCAGAGCACACCAGCAAGGACTTCAAAGGCGCCAGCTCCACCATTCCTGTGGCCCGCTGGATCGACTGCATCCTCAACCCCGGTGAAACCATCGATTTCAACGGCAGCAAGGTAGTGTTCCCGGACATTCGCATGTGTGTCTTCAGTGGCTGTAACCCCTGGCATCACCACCAGGATCACAACCGCATGAAGAAGGCGTTCCACCGCCTGGAAACGGTGGTAACAATTGACTACGCCTGGAACGCCACCTGCCGGTTCTCCGACCTGGTACTGCCAGCCTGTACCCAGTTCGAACGTAACGACATCGACATCTACGGCAGTTATTCCAACCGCGGTTTGCTGGCCATGCAGAAACTGGTCGACCCGCTGTTCCACTCCAAAACCGATTTCGAGATCTTTACCGAGCTTTGCGACCGGTTCGGCCGCAGCGAGGAATACCGTCAGGGCCTGGACGAAATGGGCTGGGTGAAGAAACTCTACGACGAGTGCGCCCAGGCCAACAAGCCCTTCCTGGAAGCCACGGCCGGTGGCGACAGGCCTGCCTCTATGCCGGAATTTGAAGAGTTCTGGGAGAAAGGCTATTTCGAATTCGGCAAAGGAGAGAACTGGGTCCGGCACGCAAGCTTCCGGGAGGACCCGGAAGTTAACGCCGTTGGCACCCCCTCAGGGTTCATCGAGATTTCCAGCCGTACCATTGCCCGTTTCGGTTACGAGGACTGTCCCGGCCACCCGATCTGGATGGAGAAGGCCGAACGTTCCCACGGCGGCCCGAATTCTGACCGCTACCCGCTCTGGCTCCAGTCGGTACACCCGGACAAGCGGCTGCACTCGCAGATGTGTGAGTCTGACGAACTGCGGGCCACCTACACCGTACAGGGCCGGGAACCGGTTTTCCTGAACCCGGACGATGCGAAAGCCCGCAATATCAACGACGGCGACCTGGTTCGGGTATTCAATGACCGGGGCCAGTTACTGGCAGGTGCGGTGGTGTCTGACGATTTCCCGCCCGGCGTCATCAGGATTCAGGAGGGCGCCTGGTATGGCCCTGTCGGGCCGGAGATTGGCGCACTGGATACCTACGGTGACCCCAACACACTGACTATCGATGTGGGCACATCAAAACTGGCTCAGGCCACCAGTGCCAATACCTGTGTAGTGGACATTGAACGCTTTACCGGCGACGTGCCACCGGTGAACTCTTTTGGCGGCCCCACCGTGGTGGAAGTATGAGCACATCCACCTCGACCACACCTCCAGTTAACGGCAGCGGCAATTCTGCCGGTGTAGAAGGCATTGCCGACGAGTCCTGGGCATCCCTGTGGGAGTCTGAAAGTGTGGTTTGCCGATGGCTAGCCACATTATTCAGTACGGAGCTGACCAGCGATATGCTGTCCCGCTACAGCAAGGGCGAAGCCGCTCCCATACTGGAACTGCTGCGTCATGAGTACGCACTGGAAGCAGAGGTCAAGCGGCTGGAGAATGCATTGGGAGGCCTGACGGTACTGGCCTCGGCACAACTGGAACTGGCGGCGGATTTTGCCGAGCTGTTTCTGGTGGATGCCCGAACCAGTGCACCACCCTACGCCTCGTTCTGGAACGATGGAGAACGACTGTTCCAGAGTGAGACCGCACAACGCATGGCCAAGCGGCTTGCGCAGTCCGGTTTCTCCGTGACCAGGGAGTTCAACGAACCGGCAGACCACCTCGCCATCATGCTGGAGTATCTGGCGTTTCGTTGCGAAAGGCTTGCCGGCCTGGGCAAAGGTGACAGGTCAGAGGAGTTTGAATACACCCGGGAGTATTTGAGGAACGAGCTGTGCAACTGGCTTCCTGCCTTTGCGTCCCGGTGCAACCAGGCCACAACGGCCAGCGACTTTTACCCCGCCATTGCAGCCCTGACGGCAGGCTACTGCCGCCAGCTGGCTGACAATTCTGACCGGCTCGCTTCCTGAGCCGCCTTACCGGCATTCAAGAAAATAGCACCAGCACGTCCTGAAAGCTCTGCTCCGGCGGAGCTTTCAGGATCAGCTCCTCGCCGGTTACCGGATGCGTTAACACCAACTCTGTCGCTGCCAGCATCAGCCGCCCCTGCCCGAAGCGCTCGGCAAAATACCGGTTATGCCGGCCGCGGCCGTGGTTGGCGTCGCCAATGATAGGATGGTTAATGTGCTTCATGTGGCGCCGTAACTGGTGTTTGCGCCCGGTTTTCGGATACAGCTCTACCAGGCTGTAGCGGCTGGTGGGATAGCGTTCGATTTCCACCGGGATTTCGGTGGTCGCCAGCCGGCGGTAATGGGTTAGCGCGTCCCTTACCGGCTGCTCGGTTCCGCGCAAACGCCGGTCTTCCGGCTCGTCCTTCAGGGGATGATCAATGGTGCCGGATTCCTGCGTCCAGCCCCGAACTACCGCGAGGTAGGTTTTGCTCACCTCACCCGCCATCATGGCCTGGCCGACGGTCCTGGCGGTGTCCGGGTCCCGGGCAAACAGCAACACGCCGGAGGTGGGCCGGTCCAGCCGGTGTATCGGGTAAACGTGCTCGCCGCCGTTCAGGGCCCGGGCGTACTGCAGGGCAAACTCGGTTTCATGCTTGTCGATCGGGCTGCGGTGTACCAGCAGGCCGGCGGGTTTGTGCACTGCCAGCAGCCACGGGTCCCGGTAGATTTCCGTAAGCGGGTTGTTCTGGTAATCCATCACTGCCCCCGGCCAATCAGCGCCCGGAACCGCTCACCGGCCTTGTCACCCAGTACCAGCAAGGCCGGTGTCAGCAGCAGGGTCAGGAAGGTGGCAAAGGCCAGGCCGCCGGCGATGGCACTGGACAGCTGGGTCCACCACTGGGTCGACGGAGCCCCCAGCCCGAGCGACGGCGACAGCAGGTCCACGTTGATACCCAGCACCATGGGCATCAGCCCCAGTATGGTGGTAATCGCGGTAAGCAACACCGGCCGGAAACGCAGACAACCGGTTTCCAGCGCCGCGTCATAGGCGGCTTTACCTTCCTGTTTCATCTGGTTGTAGGTATCGATCAGAATGATGTTGTTGTTCACCACAATGCCGGCCAGGGCAATAATGCCCATGCCCACCATCACCACGCCAAAGGGCTGGCCGTTGAACAGCAGCCCCAGCAACACGCCGGCGGTGGACAGCACAATGGCCGACAGAATCAGGAAGGTCTGGTACAGGGAGTTGAACTGGGTTACCAGGATCAGCAGCATCAGCCCCACCGCCACCAGGAAGGCTGCCACCAGGAAGTTTGCGGCCTGTTGCTGGTCTTCGTTTTCACCGGCAAAGCGCACGGTGACGCCTTCCGGCGGCTCCGGCATCTCTGCCTGCAAAGTGCGCAGCAGTTCATCCATCCGCTGCCCGGGGGCCACATCGGATTTGATGGTAACAGTACGCTGGCCGTCCACCCGCACAATGGTTCCGGTCTTGTCGCCCGGCTCCAGGGTCACAAATTCGGACAGCGCCACCTGGCCCCTCGGCGTGTTGATGGTCTGGCGTTGCAGCTGCTCCAGCTCACGCCAGTTGTTGGGCACCCGCACGGCAATGTCCACTTCGTCCCGTACGTCTTCAGGCCGGTAGGTGGCCAGTATCAGGCCGTTGGTTACCAGGCGCACGGCGCTGCCAATACTCAACACGTCGGTACCAAAGCGGGCGGCGGCCTCCCGGTCTACCTTCAGGCGCCACTCAATGCCGGGCAGGCTGCGGTCGTCTTCAATGTCGACAAAGCCACCCTGGGCGCGCATTTGCTGTTGTATCTGGTCCACATAGCCGTCCAGGTCGCCGCTGTTCATGCTGCTGACCAATAACTCCACCGGCTTGCCCTCAGCGGGGCCGCCCTCCTGTTTGCGGAACTCCAGCTCTACCCCGGGAATGTCTGCGGTACGTTCCCGGAAATCCTCCAGGATCTCGGTGGCCGTCCGGCGGGTGAACCAGTCATTGAACTGGAACTGCAGCACACCGATAACATCCGGTGCCATCTGGGTGCTGGTCGAAAGCATGGAGCGGGCGTACAGCGCTTTCACCTCCGGCATATTCTGCAGGCGCTGCTCCACTTCCCGCACAATGGCATCTCGCTCCCGGATGGAAAGATCGCCCCGGGCACGCACCTGCACCTGGGCAGAATCCGGTTCAACACCGGGAAAGAATTCCACACCGTGATTGAAGCGGCCGTAGGCGGCATAAATCAGGATTATCAAAACCAGGGAACCAAGCAGGGTCAGCCCCGGGCGCTTGAGCAGGGTCGCCAGCACCTTGCGGTAGCCCTGAACAAACCGGCTTTCTTCCGGATCATGGTGCGACCGCTTGCCACCACTAACGCCCCCAAGCACCGGCAGAAACACCAGTGCCATAGCCAGGGACGCAATCAGGCAGATCAGCACTGTCATGGGTAGGAATTTCATGAACTCCCCCACCACCCCGGGCCAGAACAACAGCGGCACAAACACCGCCAGGGTGGTGGCGGTGGAAGCAATCACCGGCCAGGCCATGCGGGATGCGGCTTCTACCCAGGCTTGCTTGACCGTCTGACCATCGCTGAGGTTTCGATCCGCCAGTTCCGACACCACAATCGCGCCGTCTACCAGCATGCCGGCCACCAGGATCAGGCTGAACAGCACGACAATGTTGAGGGTGAGGCCCATGCCCCAGATCACCAGGATGCCGGTCAGGAAGGCACCGGGAATGGTCAGGCCGACCAGCAGTGCCGAACGGGGCCCCATGGCGGCGATGACCACGATAATCACCAGCACAATGGCGGTCAGTACGTTGTTGAGCAGGTCCGAGAGGATGTCCCGCACTTCCTCGGACTGATCCATGATGTAGCGGATTTCCAGCGTTTCCGGCAGCCGCGGGCGGGCGTCATCAATCAGGGTGCGAATCTGCTCGATGGTTTCGATGATGTTGGCCCCGGAGCGCTTGGACACCTCCAGCACCAACGCCGGCTCGCCGTTAATCCGGGCAAAGCCGGTGGGGTCTTTGAAGGTACGCTGCAGCATGGCAATGTCGCCGAAAGTCACCACGGTATCGCCTTCCACCTTCACGGGCATGGACATCACATCTTCAATGTTCTCAATGACCCCGGGTACTTTCAGGGCCATGCGGCCATTGCCGGTATCCAGCGAGCCGGCGGCCACCAGCTGATTGTTGCGGGTAACCAGTTGCGCCAGCTGGTCGAAATCAATGCCGTAGCTTTCCAGCACCTGGGCATCCACCACGATTTCCAGCAGGTCTTCCCGGTCGCCGCCTATTTCCACTTCCAGTACATCGGGAATGGCTTCAATGGCATCCTGCAGGCGGCGGGCAATGGTGATCAGCTCCCGTTCAGACAAGGGTCCGGACAAGCCGATGGAGAGCACCGGAAACAGGGACACGTTGATTTCATGCACCCGCGGCTCGTCTGCCTCCTGGGGCAGCTTGGAGCGGGCGGTGTCCACTTTTTCGCGCACATCCTGCAGGGCTTTATCCGGGTCGAAACCGGCGTCAAATTCCAGCATCACCGAGGCATGGCCTTCGGCGGAGGTACTGCGCATTTCCTTGATGCCTTCGAGCGCCCTCAGCTCCTGTTCCATGGGGCGCACTAACAGGCGCTCCGCATCCTCGGGGCTGATGCCATCCAGTGTCATGGACACATAGATCATGGGAATGGTGACGTCCGGGTTCGATTCCTTCGGAATCGCCTGGTAGGCTGCCATGCCGCCTAGAAGCAGGAACAGGAAGGTCAGCAGCGTGGTGCGGCTGCGGTCCATGGCCGCAGAGATCAGTGCTCTCATGCTGGTCAGCCCCGCTGGTCTGAGCGGTCGACCGGCTGCACGGCCTCACCCTCGGCCACAAACCCGCCACCCCGGGTAATCAGCCGGATCTGATCCGGCAGGCCGGACACCCAGGCGCCATCGGTGGCTACGTTGAGCAGTTTGACGGTCTGGAACATCACCCGGTCCTGCCCGTTGACGTACTTCACACCGGGCCGGCCGTCGTCGTCCAGCGTCAGGTAGGCCGGTGAAATGAACTGGGCCTTTTGCTCCGGCAAGCGGATGTTCAGGGTAGCGGTGCCGCCAGCCGCTCTCAGCAAATCCGGGTTCTCCACCAGGATTTCCACCGCAAAGCTGCGGGTTTCCGGGTCTGCCGCACTGGCGACAAAGCTGACCACACCCGCCATGGCGGTGCCATCCAGCAATTTGATCTCCACCGCCTGCCCGGGCTCGACCGCAGACACCGACTGCTGGGGAATCTGCCCGGTGGCTTTCAGGCGATCAACCTGAACCAGCTCGACCAGGGGCGTGCCCACCTGTACCAATGTACCGGGGTCTACTTCCCGACGATTCACTACCGCATCAAAGGGAGCGGCCGGTTTGAGGTGTTGCAACGCCAGTTCTGCGGCAGTCAGCTCGGCCTTGGCGGCTGCCAGTTCACTCTGCAGCCGCAACACTTCGGTTTCGGAAGCCAGGTTATTCGAACGCAACCGGCGAGCGCCGGCAAGGTCGGCTTCCAGCTTGCGGATATTGGCTCGCCAGCGCTCAACCACGGCCTCCCGGCCATCGGTTGACAACGTCAGCAACGGCTCCCCGGCTTTTACCTGATCCCCCAGCTGCACGTGCAACTGCTCTACCGTTCCGGCCACCCGCGCACCCACCATCACCGACTGCCAGGGCTGCAGCTGGCCCTGCAGTTTCAGTACCGGCCGGTAGTTGGTGGCTTCCAGCGTTTCCACCTCTACCCGGGTGGGCTGGCGCTGCTCCTGCCCGGGTTCGGCCGGGGCATCATCACTGGCCACTTTGAGCTCACCCGTAGCCATCCAGATCACCAGAAGAACAACAACCAGAAGAGATAAACCGAGGGATCCGAGTTTTGCTTTTGTCATGAAATGCTCATCACTTCCGTATTTGAGGCAATAAAAGGGTTGCAACCGCTTTAAAACGTGGGTTAGATTCTACACACATTGTTTTTACGAATTCAGAGCAGATTGCCGATTTTATGAATCTCAACGCAGTGATTGTCCTTGTAAAGCTAGTCCTGGTGGTCGTGGTACCGTCCGGGGGCTTTTGCGTGGACAAGCGGGTGAGATAGCGACAACCTGACTCAAACACCAGAAACCCCCGGCACCGAAAGGTCCCGGGGGTTTCTTTTTTGCGGCAAAGAAAAAGGGAAAAACGACCATGAACGGCGCACAGCACATTCTTGAAGCGTTCCACCGCCATAACATCAACACCGTTTTCGGCTATCCGGGCGGCTGCATTATGCCGCTATACGATGCCCTGGTGGACGATGTCGGTGTGGAACACGTGCTGTGCCGCCACGAACAGGCCTGCGCCCTGTCCGCCGACGGCTATGCCCGTGCCAGTGGCGAGATTGGCGTGTGCATCGCCACCTCCGGCCCCGGTGCTACCAACCTGATCACCGGCGTTGCCAATGCCTATATGGACTCCATCCCCATGCTGGTAATCACCGGGCAGGTAGCCACCAGCATGATCGGCACCGATGCCTTCCAGGAAACCGACATCCTGGGCATGACCCTGGGCATCGTTAAGCACAGCTATCTGGTGGATGATGCCGAAGCACTGCCCGCGATCATGGAAGAAGCCATACAGCTGGCCCAAAGCGGCCGCCCGGGGCCGGTGTGGATTGATATTCCCAAAGACGTCCTGCTGACGGAAGTGGCGACTGCCTCACCGGCCACTGCGCCCACACCGGACGCCCACTGCCCGGACATCACCCGCGCCCTGGCCATGCTGCGCTCGGCACGGCGCCCCCTGCTCTACAGTGGCGGCGGCGTTTCCCTGGCCCAGGCCGAAGACAGCTTCCGCGCCTTTGCCGAAACCTCCGGCCTGCCGGGCGTTGTTACCCTTAAAGGCATCGGCAACGCTGGTAAGCACAATCCCCATAACCTGGGCATGTTAGGCATGCACGGCTCCCGCGCCGCCAACAAGGCAGTCGACGAATGCGACCTGCTGTTCGTAGTCGGCGCCCGCCTGGACGACCGCGCCACCGGCAAACTGGACGGTTTCGCCCCCAACGCGAAAATGATCCACATCGACGCCGATGCCGCCGAGATCAATAAACTCCGGGAGGCCGACCTGGCGCTGCGCGGCGACCTGAACGCCATTCTGGTGGCATTCATTGCCGCTCTGAAAAGCGAGTCGCTGGCCATCGCCGACTGGCAAAAGCAATGCCAGACCTGGCACACCACCGGTGGTTTCAAGGCCGCGGATAACGAAGAGCCCATGGCCCCCATCACCGGCCCGGCCTTCATCCGCCAGCTGTCGCGCATCGCCCCGGATGACACTGTCATCGCCTGTGACGTAGGCCAGCACCAGATGTGGGTTGCCCAGCATTACGAGTTTGACCACCCCCGCCGACACCTCACCAGCGGCGGCCTGGGCACCATGGGCTTCGGCCTGCCGGCGGCCATCGGCGCGCAGTTTGCAGACCGCAACAGCACGGTGATCAACGTAACCGGCGACGGCTCGTTCATGATGAGCGCCCAGGAACTGGCAACCATCCGCCGGTACAAGTTGCCCCTGAAGCTGATCATCCTCGACAACCAGTGTCTGGGCATGGTGCGCCAGCAGCAAGAGCTGTTCTACAACAACCGGGAAAGCCACATAAACCTGGACGACAACCCGGATTTCGTGGCCATGGCCCGCGCCTTCGATATCCCGGCCCTGCACATAGACCGCACCGACCAGATCCGCCGGGGCATAGAAACCATCCTGGCCTACGACGGCCCGATGCTGCTGCACGTGGCCATCAGCCGGGAAGAAAACGTATGGCCGATTGTTAAACCCGGCGGCAGCAACCGTGACATGATCGACGAAACCAAGCGCACCAGCACTGCAAACAAGGAGAACGTAGCATGAACCCGCAATCCCAGACGGCTATGCCTAGCTACACGTTAAACTGTCGCATGAATCAGGAAGCGGCTGCACTGGAGCGCCTTTGCCAGGTGGTTCGGGTTCGGGGTTTCCGGATTTCGCGCATGTCTATGGAGGCCGCCGAAGACCACCTGGATATCGCCCTGACCCTTTCGGGCAGCCGGCCTATCGGTATGTTACGTTCGCAGCTGGAGAAGCTGCATACGGTTGTTGAGGTGGCCCTGCAGGAACAGGCGGCTGTTCGTTCGGTTTCTGCCTGAGGTCTGCTTGGGCTCCCAGACTTCCGGTTGTGCGGGCGGGCTTGCGGGGTGGCTGTTGGATTTTTTTTGGAAAAACAACTCGCTTCGCTCAGACATCTTTTTCCGGCAAAAAATCCAACAGCCACACCGCGCCGACGGGCATTGGCGGGTTCACAGGGAAACTTCCCGGGCCTGTGTTGTCCCCATTACCGACGGGCAGCTCTGGTATGGGCTGCTTTTTGCCTGCGGCGCTTCTTTGACAGAGGTTGCGCTTTGGGGCTTTGTGGGTTTTGCTGGTTGGATGACTTTTTGCTTTTGATGGGAGGCACTTTTATGACCACGGATAAACGACGTCGTTATTCCGCTCCGGTGGTGGATGGTATTAACAAGTCTGCCAGTCGCGCGATGTTGCGGGCGGTGGGGTTTCAGGATGAGGACTTTCGGAAGCCGCAGGTGGGTATTGCCTCTACCTGGAGTAATCTGACGCCCTGCAATATGCACATTGACGGGCTGGCCCGGGAAGCCGCCAAGGGCGCCGATGCCGCCGGGGGCAAGAGTCTGATTTTCAATACCATCACGATTTCAGACGGCATTGCCAACGGTACCGAGGGCATGAAGTATTCCCTGGTGTCCCGGGAGGTGATTGCGGATTCGATTGAGACGGTGGCCGGCTGTGAGGGTTTTGACGGACTGGTGGCGATTGGGGGCTGTGACAAGAACATGCCGGGCTGCATGATGGGGCTGGCGCGGCTTAACCGGCCGTCGGTGTTTGTGTATGGCGGGACCATCATGCCCGGTGAGAATCACACCGACATCATTTCGGTGTTCGAAGCGGTGGGTGCCCATGCCCGCGGCAATATGGACCTGATTGAGGTGAAGCAGATCGAGGAAACCGCCATTCCAGGGCCGGGTTCCTGTGGGGGTATGTACACCGCCAACACCATGGCCTCCGCCATCGAGGCCATGGGCATGAGTTTACCGGGCAGTTCGGCGCAGAATGCGGTGTCTGACACCAAGCTCGCCGATTGTGAGGCTGCCGGTGCAGCCGTGCTGAAGCTGCTGGAGGCGGATATCAAACCTTCCGACATCATGACCCGCGAGGCGTTCGAGAACGCGATTACCGTGGTGATCACCCTGGGCGGCTCTACCAATGCGGTGCTGCACTTGCTGGGCATGGCCAGCACGGTTGGTGTGGAGTTATCGCTGGATGACTTTGTACGCATTGGCAAACAGGTGCCGGTACTGGCCGACCTGCGGCCGTCTGGCCATTACATGATGTCGGAGCTGGTCGCCATCGGCGGCATTCAGCCGTTGATGAAGATGCTGCTGGAGCGGGGACTGTTACACGGCGACTGCCTGACTGTCACCGGCAAAACCCTGGCTGAAAACCTCGAGACCGTAACCCCTTACCCGGAAGACCAGCAGATCATCCGGGCCTTTGAAAACCCGATCAAAGCAGACAGTCACTTGCGCATTCTGTTCGGCAACCTGGCGCCGGAAGGCTCTGTGGCCAAAATTACCGGCAAAGAAGGCACCCACTTCTCCGGCCGGGCGCGGGTGTTCCATTCTGAAGAGGAAGCCCAGGAGCGCATTCTCGACGGCACGGTGGTGACCGGCGATGTACTGGTGATCCGCTACGAAGGCCCCAAAGGCGGCCCCGGCATGCGAGAGATGCTCAGCCCCACCTCCGCCATCATGGGCAAAGGTTTGGGCAGCGACGTTGCGCTGATCACCGACGGCCGTTTCTCCGGCGGCAGCCACGGTTTCGTCGTCGGCCACATTACCCCGGAAGCCGCCGTGGGCGGCCCGATTGCCCTGGTGGAAGACGGCGATACCATCACCATCGATGCGGTCAACAACTCAATCCTGTTGGAGATTTCTGACGAGGAGATGACCAAACGGCGAGAAGCCTGGACCCCGCCCGAGCCAAGATTCACCCGGGGTGTGTTGGCGAAATATGCTCGTACCGTGAGTTCGGCGTCTACGGGGGCCGTTACTGACTTGCCATAGTCTGGCTTGGGCTCCCAGCGGTCGGGCTTGGGCTCCTAGCCTGTTGGTTGTGGGGGCGGGTACGCGGGGTGTGGGGTATTTTTCTGGCAGGGAAAAACAACTCGCTTCGCTCAGACATCTTTTTCCCTGCCAGAAAAATACCCCACACCCCCCTACCGACGGGCCTAGAGGGAATAGGAAAGTTTAAAGACAAAGCGAAAGATACAGGCAAAGGCAAAGGCAAAGGCAAAGGCAAAGGCAAAGGCAAAGGCAAAGGCAAAGGCAAAGAGATTGTGTGGGTTAGCAGCCTGTCTCAAGATTAAGCATTGGTTCTTCACGGAAAAGTCTTTTCAACCGAGAACCCGCCAATGCCCGTCGGCGCGGGGTGGCTGTTGGATTTTTTGCCGGAAAAAGATGTCTGAGCGAAGCGAGTTGTTTTTCCAAAAAAAATCCAACAGCCACCCCGCAAGCCCGCCCGCACAGCCGGAAGTCTGGGAGCCCAAGCAGGACTCCCAGAAAGCCAAACTTAAATCAGCTCCACAGCCACGGCAGTTGCCTCACCACCGCCAATGCAGAGGGACGCCACACCGCGTTTCAGGCCGCGCTGCTTCAGTGCATTGATCAACGTCACGATGATGCGCGAGCCGGACGAGCCGATGGGGTGGCCCAAGGCACAGGCGCCGCCGTGGACGTTGACCTTTTCAGCCGGCAACTTGAGTTCGTTGATCGCCGCCAGGGTGACCACTGCGAAGGCTTCGTTGATTTCGAACAGGTCGACATCATCCAGAGTCCAACCGGCTTTTTTAAGTACCTTTTCGATAGAACCGATCGGGGCCAGGGTGAACTCTGCCGGCAAGCGGGCGTGGGTGGCGTGGGCAACGATTCGCGCCTGCGGGGCCAGACCACGGTTCTGAGCTTCCTCAGCGGTGGTCAGGACCAGGGCCGAGGCACCGTCGCTGATGGAACTGGAGTTGGCAGCGGTTACCGAGCCGTCTTTGGCGAACGCTGGTTTCAGCTGGGGGATTTTCTCGGGTTTGGCATTGCCCGGTTGTTCGTCAATGTCGACTTGGGTATCGCCACCACGACCGGAGACCGTCACCGGAACGATTTCATCCCGGAACCAGCCATTCTCGATAGCCGCCAGAGCTTTTTGCAGGGAGCCGATGGCGAATTCGTCCATGGCTTCACGGGTGATGTTGAATTCATCAGCCGTACGCTGTGCGAAAACGCCCATCAGGCCGCCTTCGTAGGCGTCTTCCAGGCCATCCAGGAACATGCTGTCCATCACCTGACCATGACCCATGCGCATGCCTGCGCGGGCTTTAGGCAGCAGGTACGGCGCCTGGCTCATGTTTTCCATACCACCGGCGATCATGATGCTGTTGGTGCCCGCTTTGATCTGGTCATGGGCCATGATAATGGCCTGCATGCCGGAGCCGCACATTTTGTTGATGGTGGTACACCCGGAGCTATCCGGGATACCAGCAGCACGAGACGCCTGCCGAGCCGGCGCCTGTCCCAGGCCAGCAGGCAGCACACAGCCCATGATAACTTCCTGAACGTCCGCCGGCTGCAGCCCTGCACGTTCAATGGCAGCCTTAATGGAAACCGCCCCCAGTTCCGGTGAGCGAACGGAGCTCAGCGAGCCCATCATCCCACCCATCGGAGTCCGGGCGGAGCCTGCAATGACGATGTCGTTGTTCATGAGTTTTGTTCTCCTTCAACAGAATCTAGTTTGTATTCTTGGTTTGCCGATTGGTCTTGTTTGGGCTTGTGGGCCGCTGGTTTGGGCTCCCAGCCTTCCGGTTGTGGGGGCAGGTACGCGGGGTGTGGGGTATTTTTCTTCTGGGAAAAACAACTCGCTTCGCTCAGACATCTTTTTCCCTGCCAGAAAAATACCCCACACCCCCCTACCGACGGGCAGCACAGGAGTGCTAAATGTAAAAAGCAAAAGGCAAAAGGCAAAAGGCAACGAGAGTAACCTGAAGCACCATTGAACGTTGCATCAAACTGGTCGCTACCCGCTCTCAGCGCAAAACGTACAGCTGCTCTTATCAAGCGAAAACCCGCCAATGCCCGTCGGCGCGGGGTGGTTGTTGGATTTTTTGCCGGAAAAAGATGTCTGAGCGAAGCGAGTTGTTTTTCCAAAAAAAAATCCAACAGCCACCCCCCAAGCCCGCCCGCAAAACGGGAAGGCTAGGAGCTCAAGCCAGACCAAAGCACCAAAGTCAGCGCCCAAGCACCGAACGGGCAATGATCTCCTTCATAACCTCCGAAGTGCCGCCATAAATCCGCTGAACCCGCGCATCGATGAAATTGCGGGAAATCGGATACTCGGTGGTGTAACCGTAACCGCCGAACAGCTGCAAACAACCATCCGCCACGCGACACTGCATCTCAGTGGCGCTGTACTTGGCCATGGATGCTGTCGGCGCATCCAGCTTGCCGTCTTCGTATTCGCGGATGCACTGGTCGACGAATGCCTTGTTAATGCGGTAGTCGGTTTCCATGCGGGCGATTTCGAAACGGGTGTTCTGCAGCTGGCTGAGCTTCTGCCCAAACAGTTCCCGCTCTTGGGTGTACTGGATGGTCATGTCCAGTGAGCCTCGGGCCGCAGCTACGCCCAAGGCGCCGATGACCAGTCGTTCCCGGGGCAGTTCGCGCATCAGGTAAACGAAGCCCTGCCCTTCTTCACCCAGCAACGCCGAGGCGGGGATGCGCATGTCGGAGAAGAAGAGTTCAGAGGTGTCGCCGGAGTGCTGGCCGATTTTGTCCAGGTTGCGGCCTTTGCTGAAGCCCGGCAACGAGGTGTCGACCAGGAACAGGCTGATGCCCTTGGCGCCGGCATTGGGGTCGGTCTTGGCGGCGACGATCACCATGTCGGCGTGCTGGCCGTTGGTGATGAAGGTTTTGGAGCCGTTCAGGATGTAGTGGTCACCGTCTTTCACTGCGCTGGTGCGGATGGCCTGCAGGTCGCTGCCTGCTCCCGGTTCGGTCATAGCTATTGCGCCGACGGCTTCGCCGGAGACCATTTTCGGCAGCCATTGCTGTTTCTGCTCATCGTTACCGATGTGGCTGAGATACGGCGCCACGATGTCGGAATGCACCATCACGTTGGTGGACAACGCACCGAATCCCATCCGGGCCAGTTCTTCGCCCACCACAACCGAGTACTGGAACGGCGCGCCGCAGCCGCCGCAGTCTTCCGGTACGTCCACACACAGCATGCCGGCCGCGCCCAGGGTGTTCCAGAGTTCCCGGGGAGCAATGCCGCTCTTTTCCCAGGCTTCATAATGGGGCGCCACTTCGGTTTCGAGGGCCTTGATGACGGCATCCCGGAACAGTGCCAGTTCTTCCTGATCAACGGTGTTGGTCATTTCGCTCACCTTTTATCCTTGTTATCCGTGCCTTATCGGGGCGCCATGCGCAGGGCGCTGTCGAGCCGGATGACTTCGCCGTTCAGAACGGGGTTGCGAACCATCTGGTCGACCATCATGCCGAACTCTTCCGGCTTACCGAGGCGCTTGGGGAACGGCAAGGTGGCGGCCAGGCTGTCCTGAACTTCCTGGGGCATGCCGGCCATCATCGGGGTCATGAACAGGCCCGGAGCAATGGTGTTCACCCGGATCCCTTCGCGGGCCAGTTCCCGGGCTGATTGCAGGGTCAGTGCTACCACACCGCCTTTCGAGGCACTGTAAGCGGCCTGGCCGATCTGGCCTTCGTAGGCGGCAACCGATGCGGTGTTGATGATCACACCCCGTTCGCCGTCGGCGTTGGGTTCGCGCTGGGCCATGTCTGCTGCCGCCAGCCGCAGGATGTTGAAGGTGCCGATCAGGTTTACCTGGATCACCTTGCTGAAACTGTCCAGCGGCATCACGCCTTCGCGGCCCAGAATCTTCGACGCCGGGGCAATGCCCGCACAGTTCACCGCAATACCACAGGGGCCATGGGCTTCCCGAGCGGCTTTCAGTGCAGCTTCCGCGCTTTCTTCCGAGGCCACGTTGCATTCGATGAAAATGCCGCCCAGCTCGGCGGCCACCTGTTCGCCACGCTCTTTGTTCAGGTCCAGGATAGCCACTTTGCAGCCTGCAGCAGCCAGCGCCCGCGCGGCGCCTTCACCCAGGCCGGAGGCACCGCCGGTGACGATGGCGGGAGTGTTTTTGAAATCCATAACTTGCGTCCTGTTATTGGTTTTAGCGCGGCCAAAAACTGGCCGCGCATAGTTTACGTTTACGTAAACTTAACCCAGATACCCTATTTGAAACAACACCCGTTTCAGTCGAGGCGCTCAACAATTAGTGCAATACCCTGCCCGCCACCGATACACATGGTGATCAGGCCGTAACGGCCACCGGTACGCTCCAGTTCCGCTAGGGCTTTGATAATCAGGATGGAGCCGGTCGCACCCACCGGGTGGCCCAGAGCGACCGCGCCGCCGTTCGGGTTCACCTTGTCTTCCGGCAGGCCAAGCTCGCGGCTGACGGCCATGGCCTGGGCGGCGAAGGCTTCGTTGGATTCGATCACATCCAGGTCTGCCACAGACAAACCGGTGTTCTTCAGAACCTGGCGAACCGCCGGAATCGGGCCCACGCCCATCACTTCCGGATCTACGCCGGCAAAGGCATAGCCTACCAACCGGGCGCGGGCTTTCAGGCCACGCTTTTCGGCTTCCGCGGCACTGGTCAGTACCATGGCTGCAGCACCGTCGTTCAGGCCGGAGGCATTGCCCGGGGTCACAATGCCGTCTTTCTGGAACGCAGGTTTCAGGCCGGCCAGGCTTTCAACCGTGGTACCCGGGCGTACGTGCTCGTCTTTATCGAACACGACTTCCTTGCGACCCTGTTTGACGGTAACCGGCACGATCTGGCCATCGAAATAACCTTTCTCGATGGCATTCGCGGCCCGGCGGTGGCTTTCCGCAGAAAACGCGTCCAGTTCTTCCCGGGTCAGGCCCTGATTGGCGGCAATACGCTCGGCGGTCATACCCATGTGACCACTGCCAAACGGATCACTCAGAATACCCAGAGTCAGGTCTACCGTACGGCCATCGCCCATGCGCAGGCCTTTGCGAACGTTCGGTAACAGGTAAGCACCCTGGCTCATGGATTCGGCACCACCAGCCAGCGCCATGCGGCTGTCGCCCATCACAATCAGCTGGGCCGCGCTGATCACCGACTGCACGGCAGAGCCACACAGGCGGTTTACGTTGAACGCCGCAGAGCTTTTCTCCATACCCACATTCAGGGCAATGTGCCGGGCCAGGTAAGCGTCCTGCGGGCCGGTGGTGATGATGTGGCCGAATACCGAATGGTCGATATCCGCAGCTTCTACACCAGCGCGGCTGATGGCCTCGCGAGCGGCGGCGGTGCCCAGTTCGGCCGGAGCCAGTGAGCTCAGGCTGCCGCCAAAGCTGCCGATAGCGGTGCGGGCACCGTCCAGAATTACTACGTCTGTCAGTTTCATGTTCTTCTCCTGATTATAAGTGTTAGAAAGGCTCACTTGCCCAGCATGGAGCGGGCAATCACCTCTTTCATGATTTCCGAGGTGCCAGCGTAAATGGTCTGCACCCTGGCATCCACAAAGAACCGCGAAATAGGATATTCCAGGGTATAACCGTAGCCGCCGAAAAGCTGCAGGCATTCATGGGCGATATCGCACTGCATCTCGGTCAGCATCAGCTTCAGGATGGCCGCGTCTGTCGCCGTCATGGCACCCTGGTGGTATTTGGTGACGCACTGGTTCAGGTAGGCACGGGCCATATCAATACGGGCCCGGGCTTCTGCCAGCTTGAACCGGGTATTCTGAAAATCAGCAATGCGCTGGCCGAAGGCCTGGCGCTGCTGCACGTAATCCAGCGTCAGCGCCAATGCACCTTCGGAGGCACCGATCGCCTGGGCACCCACACCCAGCCGCTCCCGGGGCAGCTCCTGCATCAGGTAGGCGAAGCCTTTGCCTTCTTCCCCGAGCAGTGCCTCCTCAGGCACGATCAGATCCGAGAAAAACAACTCTGCGGTGTCACTGGCGTGCTGGCCGATCTTCTTGATGCCCTTGCCCCGGCTAAAGCCTGGCAGGCTGGTATCCACCAGAAACAGCGACACGCCCTTGGCCCCGGCTTTCGGGTCGGTCTTGGCGCAGACAATCACCATATCGGCATGCAGGCCGTTGGTGATAAACACCTTGGCGCCGTTAATCCGCCAGCCGCCCTCGGTGCGCTCCGCCGTGGTGCGCATGGCTGCAAGATCACTGCCGGCACCCGGCTCGGTCATAGCGATCGCCCCCAGCACCTGGCCGGAGATCATCGCCGGCAACCAGGCCTGTTTCTGCTGTTCATTACCCAGATGCAGGATGTACGGCATCACAATGTTGGCGTGGATGTTGTAACCGGAGGCCAGGCCGCCAAAGCCCATGCGGGCGATTTCTTCGATCGCCAGCTGGCTCACCTCGAAGCTGGCAGCCGCACCGCCATACTCTTCGGGCATATCAATGCCGAGCATGCCGGCCTGCCCCAGGGTGTGCCACAGCGGCCTCGGAATCTCTCCGGCCTCTTCCCACTGCTCATAAAAAGGTGTGACTTCCTGCTCCAGAGCCCGGACAATCATGGCCTGGAATAATTCGGTTTCTGCCTGTTCTGCTGACATGGGCGCCCCGCGTTTAAATTCAGTGAATAAAATGGAACACTATTAGACTCCGTATGCCTCCGGGCTAGAATGACCCTTCTTGCCGAATTAATTGACCTGTTACGCGGCTGCGCTGACCACTATGGCCAAGGCTCACATTGCCAACCACTACCTTCAAGCGACCCTTCGTGGCGCGGAACGCCAGGGCCACGACGGCCCCGCACTGCTTGAACAGGCAGGCATCCCTGCCGACTGGCTAAACACGCCGGAACAGCTGATCACCGAACAACAACTGACCCAACTGGTGAAGTCCGTATGGCGCGCCACCCGGGACGAATTCCTCGGATTATCATCGGACCCCTGCAATAACGGCACCTTCGCACTGATGTGCGACTACTGCCTGGGTTCAGCCACCCTGGGCGCCGTGCTTCGAAAAAGCGCACACTTTTACCGGGTGATCTGCCGGAATCTCGATATTGCGATGGAAGCGCAAGGCAAGCAGGTGTTCTTCCGTTTGCACCTGAAAGACGCCCGCAACGACACCGACCACCTGCTGCAGGAATTCCTGATTCTGATGTGGGAACGCCTGTCCTGCTGGCTGGTAGACCAGCAAATCCCCTTCGCCCGCACCCAGTTCAGTTACCCTGCCCCGGCTCACGAAGCGGAGTACCGGGCCATGTACCCGGGTGAACTGAAGTTCGAGCAGCCGGTGTGCGGCTTTCTGTTCCATGAAAAATACCTGCAGCTGCCCATCGTGCGCAGCGAGGAAGAACTGCGGCAATTCCTGCAGGCAGCTCCGGCCTATATCCTGCACCGCCCCAGCCAGGACGAAAGCCTGCGCGCCCGTATCCACGCCCTGCTGGCACGCTACAATTACCCGGACATGCCGGGGCTCGACGCCCTGGGCCGGGAGCTGCACATGACACCGCGCAACATCGGCCGAAAACTACAGGACGAAGGCACCTCCCTGCGCAAGATCAAAGAAACCCTGCGGCGGGAACACGCCACCCGCCTGATGACCAGCGAAAGTCTGAGCATCAGCGAAATCGCCGAACTGGTCGGCTTCTCCGAAACCGCCGCCTTCTCCCGGGCCTTCAAGCGCTGGACCGGCTTGTCGCCGGCCCGATGGCGTGGCAGCCAGGTTAACGGGTAGTGTGGGCCTGGCTTGGGCTCCTAGCCTGCTGGGTGCGGGGGCAGGTACGCGGGGTATGGGGTATTTTTCTTCGGGGAAAAACAACTCGCTGCGCTCAGACATCTTTTTCCCTGTCAGAAAAATACCCCACACCCCCCTACCGACGGGCAGCACGGGGATAGGAGAGTTTAAAGACACAGGCAAAAGCAAAGATTGTGGAGGTTAGCAGCCGGTCAAGAGGTTAAGCTTTGGATTTTCCCTGACACGTCTTTTCAAACGAGAACCCGCCAATGCCCGTCGGCGCGGTGTGGCTGTTGGATTTTTTGCCGGAAAAAGATGTCTGAGCGCAGCGAGTTGTTTTTCCAAAAAAAATCCAACAGCCACACCGCAAGCCCGCCCGCACAACCGGAAGTCTGGGAGCCCAAGCCCAATGGGAGGCTAGGCATCTTCAACAGCAAAGGCTTCCCGCAATTTGCGTTTGAGGAGTTTGCCAGCGCTGTTTTTCGGCAACTGATCGACAAACTGGATATGTTTCGGAATTTTGAAACGGGCCAGCTTGGCTCTGGCATGCTCAAACAGCGACTCAGCACTTTCAGGGTAGCCGTCACGTACAACGACAATCGCGCAGATAGCTTCTATCCACTTTTCGTCCGGAACACCAATCACCGCCACCTCAGCTACCGACTCATGCTGGTAAAGGGCTTCTTCCACGTCCCGGCTTGCCACCAGAACACCACCGGTATTCACCACGTCTTTAATCCGGTCAACGATATAAATATAGCCCTGTTCATCACGGTAACCGAGATCGCCGGAGTGGAACCAGCCGCCCTCGAAGGCTTCTTCTGTGGCTTCAGGTTTTTGCCAGTAACCGACCATCAGCTGTGGAGACCGGTGCACCAACTCGCCTTGTTCTCCGGGCTTGCAGTCCTTTCCGGTAGCAGGGTCTACAATCCGGGTCATAACGGTTTGCAATGGTTTGCCGGCAGATGTCGGACGGTCGTGGTGTTCCTCGGGCCGCAATACCGTTGCCAGCGGAGCAATCTCGCTCTGGCCATAGCAGTTATACAGCCCGGCCTGTGGGAGTTGCTGGCTCAGTTGCCGTACAACTTCGCCGGGCATAATGGAGGCGCCGTAGTAAATCTTGTTCACGTGCTGCAGCGTGTTGGCATCAAAGCCTTTGAACTGCAGCAGCGAGATCCAGACCGTTGGTGGCGCAAAGGAGGCATTTAACTGCTCACTGGCCAGCAGGCCAAGGATGGCATCTGGTGTCGGGGCATTGATGAGCCGGGTATAACCGCCGGTCAACAACATGGGCATCATGAACACATGCATCTGGGCGGAGTGGTACAGCGGCAATGCCGCCAGGCAACGGTCACCCGGAACAATGTCGAGATGGTACTGGGCCGCCCCGTACTCAGTCATCAGTGAGCGGTGGGTGTGCATAGCTCCCTTGGGGTCGGACGTGGTGCCTGACGTGTAGAGAATCTGGACAACGTCGGTATCGGACTGGTCGGTATCCGGCGGCAGATCGCTGGCTCCGGAACAGGCCATTTCAAGAATATCATCAGCGGAGTGGGCGCCGTGCAGGGTGCCGAGGACTTCAATATCCACCGTTGAGGCAACACTATCCACCTGAGGCTTCAGATCATTGTCGTAAAACAGAGCCCTCGCTCCCGACTGGTTCAGTACGTAGGACAGCTCATGCTCCACCAGGGCATAGTTGACCGGGACATGAACCAGCCCCGCTTTTGTGCACGCCAGCCACAATAGCAGGTAGGCATCGGAGTTCTTACCGTAGGCAGCTACCCGCTCGCCTTTATTCAGTCCCAGGGCTATCAGCTGGTGAGCAACACGGTTACTCGCAGCCTCAATGTCCCGAAAAGTCCATTGTCGGTCAGCGAATGCCAGCGCTACCTTGTCGCCATGACAGGCGGCTGAACGCGCGATGGCGTCACCAATTGTGTTCCGTAAGGCCCTGATAACTTGGTTATTGTGCTGAGTGAGCGTTGAGTCTGACATGCTTACCTCATTTCCTTGTTGTTGTAACCGGCTGCCGGCCATTAAGGCAAAGGTGCAGGACCTGTTGGAATGACCCTTCTGGCCCAAAAAATTGACCCGTTCGGACAAGTCCACTCTGCCTTGGGTTGGGCTCCTAGCCTTCCGGTTGTGCGGGCGGGCTTGCGGGGTGGCTGTTGGATTTTTTTTTGGAAAAACAACTCGCTTCGCTCAGACATCTTTTTCCGGCAAAAAATCCAACAGCCACCCCGCGCCGACGGGCATTGGCGGGTAGTCGCGAGATAACAGCAGCAGTATTTTTTGTGCCTAATCGGGGCTAGTGCAACGTTCACACCTATTTCTGGGTGCCCTCGTTGCTTTTTTCTTGGTATTCCTGTGCTGCCCGTCGGTAGGGGGGTGTGGGGTATTTTTCTGACAGGGAAAAAGATGTCTGAGCGAAGCGAGTTGTTTTTCCCCGAAGAAAAATACCCCACACCCCGCGTACCCGCCCGCACAACCGGAAGGCTAGGAGCCCAAGCCAGCCATAAGCCATACTTTACGTTAACGTAAACTTGAATTACCCTGAACAAAAATAACACAACCGTTCCGGACCGCACATGAGCGACAAGAAAACCTTCAATATCAGCGAGCTCTCCCAGGAGTTCGACGTAACCACACGAAGCATCCGCTTCTACGAGGACCAGGGGCTTCTGAACCCCACCCGGCGCGGGCAGACCCGCATCTTCAGCAACAAAGACCGGGTGCGCCTGAAGCTGATCCTGCGCGGCAAACGCATGGGGTTTTCCCTGGCCCAGACCAAGGAGCTGTTCGACCTTTGGGATGAAACCCTCACCGGCAACGAAAAGCAGCTGCTGAAAATGCTCGAGATCCTGGGCGACCGGCGTGCGCACCTTGAACAACAGAAAGACGACATCGCACAGGCGGAGATGGAAATAGACACCGCAGAAACCCGGTGCCGCGAAGCCCTGGACGAACTGCAGAAAAAGAAAGAACAACAAAGCCTGGCCACCGACTAGGGCAACAACCCGCAGCGGGCCGCTTAACGACACACTAGCAAGAACAAAAAAGGCAGCACACCATGAAATCCCAATACAGCGAACTCAACTTCGGCCTCGGCGAAACCCTCGACAGCCTGCGTGAACAGGTCAACCGCTTCGCCGCCGATGAAATCGCCCCCCGGGCCGAGGAAATCGACCGCACCAACGAGTTCCCCATGGACCTGTGGCGCAAACTGGGCGACATGGGCCTGCTGGGCATCACCGTGAGCGAACAATACGGCGGCGCCGGCATGGGCTACCTGGCCCACGTAGTGGCCATGGAAGAAATCAGCCGCGCCTCCGCCAGCGTTGGCCTGTCCTACGGTGCCCACTCCAACCTGTGCGTTAACCAGATCAACCGCAACGGCACCGAAGAACAAAAACAGAAATACCTGCCCAAACTCATCACCGGCGAACACATCGGTGCCCTCGCCATGTCTGAACCCAACGCCGGCTCAGACGTCATCTCCATGAAACTCCACGCCCGCGAAGAAGGCGACCACTACGTCCTCAACGGCAACAAAATGTGGATCACCAACGGTCCAGACGCCAACACCTACGTCATCTACGCCAAAACCGACCCGAAAGGCGGCTCCAAAGGCGTCACCGCCTTCATCGTAGAACGCGACTACCCCGGCTTCAGCCGCCACCAGAAACTCGACAAACTCGGCATGCGCGGCTCCAACACCTGCGAACTGGTGTTCGAAGACTGCAAAGTTCCCAAAGAAAACGTCCTCGGCGGCATAGGCAACGGCGCCAAAGTCCTCATGAGCGGCCTCGACTACGAACGCATCGTCCTCTCCGGCGGCCCCCTCGGCCTCATGCAAGCCGCCATGGACGTAGTCGTGCCCTACATCCGCGAACGCAAGCAATTCGGCCAGGCCATCGGCGAATTCGAACTGGTACAGGGCAAAGTCGCCGACATGTACACCTTCATGAACACCGCCAAATCCTACGTCTACATGGTCGCCCAATCCGCCGACCGCGGCGAAACCACCCGCAAAGACGCCGCCGGCGCCATTCTGTATTCAGCCGAAATGGCCACCAAACTCGCCCTCGATGCCATCCAGCTCCTCGGCGGCAACGGCTACATCAACGACTACCCCACCGGCCGACTGCTGCGGGACGCGAAGTTGTATGAAATCGGGGCTGGAACGTCTGAAATCCGCCGCATGTTGATTGGCAGAGAACTGTTCCTGAACAAGTAAGCGTTGCGCGGAATCCACTGACCAAGTCAAACGAGGTCCTGCGGGTAGAGCGATTCAAAAATTTCGTAGGCCATGGATGGCCGGAGAGAAGCGCACAGGGACGTGCTTGTAGCGGTTTTTGAATCGCTCTACCCGCAGGGCCGATGCACGGACGAATATCCAATGACGATACTCCAGAGCAAAATTAACCCGAGGTCCGACGAATTCCAGGCCAACCACCACTCCATGGCCGCCGCCGTAACCGACCTAAGGGAAAAAGTCGAAACCATCCACCAGGGCGGCGGCCCCGAATACCAGAACCGCCACACCGAACGCGGCAAACTCCTGCCCCGCGAACGCATCAACAAACTACTCGATGAAGGCTCCCCCTTCCTCGAAATCGGCCAGTTCGCCGCCTACAACATCTACGGCGAAGACGTCCACGCCGCCGGCGTAATCGCCGGCATCGGCCGGGTCAGCGGCACCGAATGCATGATCATCGCCAATGACGCGACCGTCAAAGGCGGCAGCTACTACCCGCTGACCGTCAAAAAACACCTGCGCGCCCAGGAAATCGCCGAAACCAACCGCCTGCCCTGTATCTACCTGGTGGACTCCGGCGGCGCCAACCTGCCACGGCAGGACGAAGTCTTCCCGGACCGCGACCACTTCGGCCGCATCTTCTACAACCAGGCCCGCATGTCGGCCGATGGTATCCCCCAGATCGCCGTCGTTATGGGCCTGTGCACCGCCGGCGGTGCCTACGTACCCGCCATGGCCGACGAATCCATCATCGTGCGCAACCAAGGCACTATCTTCCTGGCCGGCCCGCCACTGGTCAAAGCCGCCACCGGCGAAGTGGTCAGCGCTGAAGACCTGGGCGGCGCAGACGTACACTGCAAAACTTCCGGCGTAGCCGACCACTACGCCGAAAACGACGCCCATGCCCTGGACATCGCCCGGCGCTGCATCGCCAACCTCAACCGCCGCAAACCCGTGCCGGTCGAACTACGCGAACCCAAGGCACCGCTGTACAACCCGGAAGAAATCTACGGCATCGTCGGCACCGACTTGCGCAAACAGTTCGACGTACGCGACGTGATCGCCCGCATCGTCGACGGCTCCGAATTTGACGAATTCAAACGCTACTACGGCTCCACCCTGGTGACCGGCTTCGCCCATATCCACGGTTACCCCGTGGGCATCATCGCCAACAACGGCATCCTGTTCAGCGAATCCGCCCAGAAAGGCGCGCACTTTATTGAACTGTGCTGCCAGCGCAACATCCCGCTGCTGTTCCTGCAAAACATCACCGGCTTTATGGTGGGCCAGAAATACGAAGCCGAAGGCATTGCCAAGCACGGCGCCAAGATGGTCATGGCCGTGGCCTGCGCCAACGTGCCCAAGATCACCGTGCTGATTGGCGGCAGCTACGGCGCCGGCAACTACGGCATGTGCGGCCGGGCCTACAGCCCGGACTTCCTGTGGATGTGGCCCAACGCCCGCATCTCGGTGATGGGCGGCGAACAGGCCGCCAACGTACTCGCCACCGTCAAACGTGAAGGCATGGAACGCAAAGGACAGGACTGGAGTGCCGAAGAAGAAGCCGAATTCAAGCAACCCATCGCCGATAAATACGAACAGCAAGGCCACCCCTACTACGCCAGCGCCCGCCTGTGGGACGACGGCGTGATCGACCCGGCCCAGACCCGGGAAGTGGTAGCCCTCAGCCTGTCTGCCACCCTGAACCGACCCGCCAAGCCGACGCGCTTTGGCGTGTTCCGCATGTAACCGGAGAGAACGCCATGACCAAACAGACCTCTGCCGTTCTGCTCAACTACCTGGAAGGTGGTGTTTCCGAAATCGTGCTGAACCGGCCAGACAAGCGCAACGCATTCGACGATGTGATCATCCAGCAGTTGATCAAGGCGCTGGAAGTCACGGAAAGAGACGACCAAACCCGCGTTGTCCTCCTGCGCTCCGAAGGCAAACACTTCTCCGCCGGTGCCGACCTTGGCTGGATGCGCCGCATGGCAGACAACGACCATGCCGAAAACCTGAACGACTCCCGGGAACTGGCCAGGCTGATGAGCACCCTCAACCACCTGTCCAAGCCGGTGATCGGCCTGGTTCAGGGCGCAGCCTATGGCGGCGCTGTCGGCCTGGCAGCCTGCTGCGACATCGTACTGGCCACCGCAAACGCCAGCTTCTGCCTGAGTGAAGTGAAACTCGGCCTGGTTCCCGCCGTTATCAGCCCCTACGTGGTTCGGGCCATCGGTGAGCGACAGGCCCGGCGCTATTTCATCTCCGCCGAAGTCTTCAACGCACAACAGGCCAGCGAATACGGGCTGGTGCACATCGTCTGTGACGACGAAGCCGCCATGCACGCCCGCTGCAACGAGCTGCTGCAACAACTGGCCGACAATGGCCCGCAGGCCATGAGTGCCGCCAAGGACCTGGTGTTTGCCGTCAGCCACAAGCCCATCAGTGCCGATGTCATCGAAGACACCGCCCAACGCATCGCCGATATCCGCGTAGGCGAAGAAGGCCAGGAAGGGCTCAGCGCTTTCCTGAACAAACGCAAGGCCAGCTGGGTTCCGGGAGATAACACATAATGTTCAATAAAATCCTGATTGCTAACCGGGGCGAAATCGCCTGCCGGATTATCCAGACCGCCCACCGCATGGGTATCCGCTGCGTGGCAGTCTACTCAGACGCCGACGCCAACGCCCGGCATGTAGCCATGGCAGACGAGGCCTTCAACATTGGGCCGGCCGCCAGCGCCGACAGCTACCTGAAAGCCGACACCATCATCGACATTGCCAGGCAGAGTGGCGCCCGGGCCATTCACCCAGGCTACGGCTTCCTGTCTGAAAACACCGGCTTTGCCGAAGCCTGCGAAGCCAACGGCATCGTATTCATCGGCCCGCCCTCTTCGGCCATCGCCGCCATGGGCTCCAAGTCCGCCGCCAAGGCGATTATGGAAAAAGCCGGTGTGCCCCTGGTGCCGGGCTACCACGGCAAAGACCAGTCGCCGGAGCTGCTGCGGGCCGAGGCCGAGAAATGCGGCTTCCCGCTGCTGCTGAAGGCCGTTGCCGGTGGTGGTGGTAAAGGTATGCGGGTGGTGGAAACAATGGCCGACTTTGATGACGCCCTGGCCGCCGCCCAGCGGGAAGCGAGGAACGCTTTCGGCAACCCGGACATGCTGATCGAACGCTACCTGACCCAGCCACGGCATGTGGAAATCCAGGTGTTCTGCGACCATCAGGGCAACGGCATCTACCTGGCCGAGCGGGATTGCTCGGTGCAGCGTCGCCACCAGAAAGTACTGGAAGAAGCGCCCGCACCGGGGCTGAGCGAGGCCACCCGTAAAGCCATGGGCGAGGCCGCCGTGAAAGCCGCGCAAGCCATTAACTACGTGGGCGCCGGCACCATCGAGTTCCTGTACGACGTAGACGGCTCGTTCTTCTTCATGGAAATGAACACTCGCCTGCAGGTGGAACACCCGGTCACCGAAATGGTCACCGGGCAAGACCTCGTAGAATGGCAGCTGAAAGTGGCCTGGGGTGAACCCCTGCCGCTGGCCCAGGAACAGGTGAAAACCCGCGGCCACGCCCTGGAAGCCCGTATCTACGCCGAAGACCCGGACCAGGACTTCCTGCCTGCCACCGGCACCCTGCGTTACCTGCGCACCCCGGAAGAATCCGCCCACGTGCGGGTGGATACCGGCGTTACCGAAGGGGACGAGATCAGCATCCACTACGACCCGATGATCGCCAAACTCATTGTGTGGGACGAAACCCGGGAACAGGCCATCAACCGCATGGTGCAGGCCCTGGAGCAGTACCGCATTGCCGGGGTAAAAACCAACATCCGCTTCCTGCATGCCCTTGCCGATGCCGAACCCTTTCGCCAGGCCGAGCTGACCACCGGTTTCATTGACGACCACCGCAAGCTGCTGTTCCCCGCTTCCGGACCGGATACGGACAAGGTTCTTGTGTTAGCCGCCGGCTTTGTCCTGGAGCAGCGCAAATCCCGGGAAGCCGTCAGCACAGACCCCTGGTCGCCCTTCGGCCGGCAGAACAGCTGGCGTTTGAATTCCGACTACGCCGAACCCCTGGCCCTGCAGATTGGCGAGGAGGTGGTCGAACTAAGGGTTCTTGAGCAGGATCACGGCTATCAGATAACCCTCGGCGACAACCGCTATACTCTGCAGGCCAGCCTGCAGGACGATTACCTGCAAGCAGTCATCAACGGCCACCGCCTGTGCGTGTACGGCAACCTGCACCACGACGAACTGGTGTTGTTCCACGAAGGCAACAGCATCACCTGCAAGCTCTACCGTGAACGCTGGGAAACCGAAGACCTGGCCGGCGATGGCAGTCTGGCTGCCCCCATGAACGGTGCCATTGTGGCGGTGCAGGTGCAGGCTGGCGACAAGGTCACCGCCGGCCAGACCCTGGTGATCATGGAAGCCATGAAGATGGAGCACGCCATCAAAGCCCCGGCCGATGGCACCGTCAGCGAGGTGTTCTTTGCCCAGGGTGACCAGGTATCCGAAGGGGCGGAGTTGATCGCCATCGAGATTGAGGAGACTGAGTAATGGCCTTCCCGAAACGTGTCCACCTGGTGGAAATGAGCCCCCGGGACGGCCTGCAGAACGAACCCGGCCCGGTGATTGCTACCAGCATCAAAACCGGGCTGATCGACCGGCTGGCCGACTGCGGCCTTACCCACATCGAAGCCGCCAGTTTTGTCTCCCCCAAATGGGTGCCACAAATGGGTGATGCCGCAGAGGTCATGGCCGGCATCACCCGAAAGGCCGGCGTTCGCTACTCCGCCCTCACCCCCAACCTCAAAGGTTTTGAAAATGCCCTGGCGGCCGGAGCCGACGAGGTTGCGGTGTTCGGCGCCGCTTCCGAAAGCTTCACCCAAAAGAACATCAACTGCAGTATCGCCGAAAGCCTGGACCGTTTCGCTCCCGTGGTGGAAGCGGCCCGCCAGCACGGCATTCCGGTGCGCGGCTACGTGTCGACGGTGATGGGTTGCCCCTACGAGGGCGACATTGAACCCCGGCAGGTCGCCAGCGTCGCAAAAGCCCTGTACGACATGGGCTGCCATGAGATTTCCCTGGGCGACACCATCGGCGTGGGCACACCGCTGAAAGCCAAACGCATGCTGGAGTCCGTGGCCGCCCATATTCCCATGGATAAACTGGCGGCCCACTTCCACGACACCTACGGCCAGGCCCTGGCCAATCTGTATGCGGTACTGGAGGAAGGCGTCAGCGTAATCGATGCCTCGGTGGCGGGCCTGGGCGGTTGCCCTTATGCGAAAGGCGCCTCCGGCAATGTGGCCACCGAAGACGTGCTCTATCTGTTAAAGGGCTTGGGGATCGAAACCGGTGTCGACCTGGAGAAACTGGTGGCGACCGGCGGCTGGGTTTGCGGCCAGCTCAACCGCCGCAACGGCTCTAAAGTGGGACAGGCCATGGGCGGTTGAACGTTAAGGGCCCCGCTCACGGGGCCTGACACAGGATTACAGGTCTGAGCCTTCATCCGCCTCGCGCAAACGCTCTGTGCGCTCGAGGTCTTCCTGTATCACCGCTTTGATCTCTTCCAGCACGGCATCGACATCAGAACTGCTGCTGTCATCTTCAAATTCACCCGTCAGAACGGAATCGGGGGTCAGCTCCCCCTCTTCGAACAGCGCCCACATTTCCCTGGCGTACCGGGTGTCTAATATCTCAGGTGCGTACTGGCCATAGTATCGGCGCATGTTATTCACATCGCGGTCGAACATTTCCTGCGCACTGTTGTTGGATGCAGCATTGACCGCCTGCGGTAAATCAATGATCACCGGGCCGTAATCGTCAACCAGCACGTTAAACTCAGACAAATCACCGTGCACAATGCCTTCGCACAGCATGAGCCTTACGTAGTGCATCATCAGGGTGTGGTCTTCAATGGCCTGCTCTGCTGACATGGACACATCAGCCAGTCGTGGTGCGACATCGCCGGTATCTTCTGTCACCAGTTCCATCAGCAACACGCCGTCAAAGCAACCGTAGGTTTCAGGCACGCGCACACCGGCTTTCGCCAGCGTGGACAGCGCATTGATTTCGGCATTCTGCCAGACTTCTTCCTGCTGCTTGCGGCCGTAGTTTGAACGCTTTTCCATGGCGCGGGCCTGGCGCCCGCTGCGCACCTTGCGACCTTCTTGATATCGCGCCGCTTTTTTAAAGCTGCGCTTTACCGCATCTTTATACACTTTGGCACAGCGAATCGAATCGCCACACCGTACAATATAAATATCGGCCTCTTTACCGCTCATGAGTCGGCTGATGACTTCATCAATAATACCATCATCGGCGAGGGGCTTCAGGCGTTCAGGGATTTTCAAAGAGTTCCTGCCAAAATTGGTCGAAGAGAAGCCGCCATTGTACCGTTGGTAGAGTCTGGCGGCTAATGTCGCCCATACCAGGATTATTCCGCTCCACTAAACCCGGTATCTACGCAATGCATCTTCCATTCTGGCTGACAATGGCTGTGCTCTTTCCGGTGTTGCTGTATCAGGGTAAGCGCACCCGTCAAACCACGCCACGGCTGCCGGAGGCCTCCGGATCTCCGTACGGGCAGTATGGCGAGGGCGAGCCCGCACGGCGTATCCTGGTGATTGGTGAATCCACCGCCGCCGGCGTGGGCACCCAAACCCACGATCAGGGCCTGGCCAGCCAGCTGGCGCGGGAGCTCCATGAGGCAACCGGGCAAACCATCGCCTGGCACACCTTCGGGGTTAACGGTATTCGTTTGAATGCCCTGAACCGGGCGCTGGAACAAACAGACTTACCGGAAGCCGATGTGGTTATCCTGAGCATGGGGGTCAACGACACCACCGGTTTTACGCCCCGGAAACGATTCCGCCAGCAACTGCTTGAACTGAGGGAGTTGCTCGAAGCACGGTATCCGGCACCCCTGATGCTTCTGAGCGTGCCTCCGATGCACCTGTTCACCGCCCTGCCGGCGCCCTTGCGCTACGTGATGGGATGGCGGGCCAGGCTTCTGGACGACATCTACCGGCAACTGGCCAGCGAAGCGCCGCAGCACTTCCGCTACGCCCGTTACCCGGTGATTGAAGATACCGAGCTGTTGGCCAGCGACGGCTACCACCCCGGCATCAAAGGCTACCGGTACATTGCCGAAGCCCTGGCGCCGGAGCTGAGCCGGGGCATCAGGGCCGATGCTTCTCCGGAGGAATAGAGTAAGTCATGGTGGCATGGGCCACCGGCTCCTCCATACCTGTGGAATAGATCGACACCTCACCCACCGCCATCGTGCGCCCTACTTTCAGCAAGGTAGCGCGGGCCCACACCGCAGCGTGGGCGGCGGGTTTGCGCATGAAGTTGATATTGAAGTTGGTGGTTACCGCCAGGGGTACCAGGCCGATTTTGCCCAGCAGGGCGGCGTACATGGCCACGTCTGCCAGCCCCATCATAACCGGGCCAGACACGGTTCCACCGGGGCGCAGGTGGTCGTCGTCCACCTCCAGCTTCATCTCGGCCCAGCCATCCCCGAGCTCCTCCAGGGTGCCGTAGGCGGTACCCTGGGGAAACTGGTCTTCAAGGAAACCCTTCAGTTCCCCGAAGTTTACTTTCATGCACTTACCTCTTCTTCCGCGCGATTACGCAACATGAAACGCTGGATTTTGCCGCTCGGCGTTTTCGGCAGCTCGTCCACAAATTCGATCTCACGCGGGTAGGCGTGGGTCGACAAGCGGCGGCGCACCAGCTCCTGCAATTCTTCGGCAAAGGCCTGTTCATCCACCGGCTCCTGCCCGGATTTCATCACCACATAGGCTTTGATGATGGAACCCCGCTTCTCGTCCGGCTTGGCGACGACCCCGGATTCTGCCACCGCGTCATGCTCTAGCAGTGTGCTTTCCACATCGGCAGGGCCCACCCGGTAACCGGCCGTGGTGATGATGTCATCATCCCGGCCACTGAATGAATAGCTGCCATCGCCATGGCAGATCACCATATCACCGGTCAGGTAATAGTCACCCACAAACGGATCTTTTTCATCCCAGGTGTAGCCATGGAAATGGAACAGCGGCGAGGACTTCACATCCACCGCCAGCTGGCCGATCTCGCCCTCACCCACTTCCTCGTTTTTCTCGTTCAGGGCCACCACCCGCTGGCCCGGCACCGGGAAGCCCATAGAACCCTGCCGCGCCGGATGTTCCAGGGCGTGGAAGTTGCAGCAGGTCATACCGGTTTCAGTCTGACCGTAGTGGTCTTTGACCGGGCAGTGGTGCCGGCGGGCAATCCAGTTCACCACCTCCGGGTTCAGAGCCTCACCGGCACTGCTGCACACCCGCAGGCCCAGGTTCTCGCCTTCAGGCAGTACATGGTCGTTGGCCTTCAGCAAGCGGTAGGCGGTGGGTGCCGCCGCCAGGTTGGTAATGCCGTATTTGCGGATCATGTCGTAGGTGGATTCAGGCGTGAAAGCATTGGCGTTGAAATGGGTGGCATGGCCCAACAGCAGCGGCCCGGTCACCGCATAGTAAAGGCCGTAGGCCCAACCCGGATCGGCCACGTTCCAGAATACGTCGTCTTCACGAAGGTCGACGGCGTACTTCATGTAGACGTAGAAGGCCAGCAGCGCCTTGGCCGGAACCGCTACACCCTTGGCCTTGCCGACCGTTCCGGAGGTGAACATCTGCAGGAACGGGTCGTTGCCGGTAATCATCACAGGCTCGCACTCGTCGCCTTGCTGCTGCAGCGTTTGCTCGAAGTCTGCGACGTCGCCACCCACGGCTGCGGCGTTGACGCATAGCGCCGGCGGGCAGTCTTTAGCGTCTTTCAGCTTGGGATAGTTATCCGGGTCGGTCACTATCAGCCGGGTGCCAGCCTTGCCCACGCGGTATTCGATGGCGCCACTACCGAAGGCGGTAAACAGGGGCTGATACACTGCCCCGAGGCGCAGGGTGCCAGCGATTACAATCAACAGCTCCGGCCCACGGGGCAGCAGGCCGGCTACCCGGTCGCCCTTGCTGACACCCAGCGATTTCAGGTAATTGGCAAATCGGGCTGAGGCAGCCTTGAGCTCGGCGAAGGTCAGTGAGCCATCACCGCCACCGGCCCGCTCGTAATAGAGAGCCACTTTCTTCGGGTCTTGTGCCCACTTGTCGCAGATTTCGTGGCAAACGTTCAGGCCGCTGTCCAGGCGACCATCCAGAACTTCCGCTTCCAGAGCGGCCGCATCAAAGTTGTTGTACACATCGTTGTATTGCGGAAGGCTCATCGCACACTCCTGTTATTTTTGTCGGTTGTTCAACATTCATTCAGTGTTAGCTTTGCATTACCGACACTTTACGTAAAGGTAAACTTTAGGCTAAAAAGAAAGGGCAACCCAGGGTCGCCCTATCCGGTTTACTCCGGCTTATACAGCCGGACAATGCTTGAGAAATCCAGCTCACCGTTACCCTGCCCGGCATGCAGCTGGAACAGGTTGCGGGCCAGGGAGCCCATGGGGATGGAGGCCTGGTTGGCGACCGCGTTATCAAACGCCAGCCCCAGGTCCTTGGTCATCAGGTTCACCAGGAAACCGCCCTGGTAATCCCGGGATGCCGGCACCCCTTCCATCACACCCGGCCACGGGTTGTACACGTTCAGCGCCCAGTTGCCGCCGGAGCTCTGCTTCATGATTTCCGACAGTACCGCAGGGTCCAGGCCGTTCTTCACACCCAGCGCCAGGGCTTCACTGGTGCCGGCCATCAGAATGGCCAGCATCATGTTGTTGCAGATCTTTGCGACCTGGCCCGCGCCGTGGGGTCCGGCGTGGAAGATGTTCTTGCCCATGGCTTCCAGAACCGGCCGTGCCTTGTTGTAGGTGGCCACTTCGCCACCGCAGATAAAGGTCAGTGTACCGGCCTTGGCACCACCTACGCCGCCGGATACCGGTGCGTCGATAAAGGCCAGGTCTTTTGCCGCTGCGGCTTCTGCCACTGCCCGGGAGGTTTCCGGGGCAATGGTGGAGGAGTCAATCACCAGGGTGCCCGCCGGCAGGGATGCCAGCAGGCCGTCTTCGCCCAGGTACACCGCTTCCACATGTTTGCCCGCCGGCAGCATGGTGATCACGCACTCGGCGCCCTGGGTTGCCGCTTTCGCTGAATCCGCAGTGCTGGCCCCTTCGGCCACCAACGCTTCAACCGCCGGTTTGGACAGATCGAAAACCGTGACCTCATGCCCCGCCTTCAGCAGGTTGGAGGCCATGGGCCCGCCCATGTTGCCCAGACCAATAAAAGTTACCTTCGCCATCTTGCTTCTCCTTGTTTTTGTTGCAGTGCGCCGGGATTTATCAGTGCCCGGGCGCCTGGCTGAAAAATTCTTCAATCCACTCGTTGTCCAGTTCCGCCAGCGACGCATAACGCCAGCGGGGCTGCATGTCTTTGTCGATCAGCAATGCCCGGATGCCTTCGGCAAACTCGCCCTTCTTCAGGCAGTTCACCGACATCACCAGCTCGTTATCCAGCACCTGTTTCAGGCTGTCGCGCCGGCTGCGCTGCAGATGTTTCCAGGTCAGGGCCAGCGAGGTGGGTGAGGCACTGGCCAATCCCTTCACAGCTTTGCCCAGCCAACCCTCTCGGCCGCCCAGGTCCTTAAGCTGCGCTACCACCTGCTCAAGGGAATCGCCATCGGTGGCCTGCTGGATATCATCAAAGTGATCGCGAACCGCAGACGCCGGCAGCGCCTCCCGGCTTTGCTGTTCATACTGGCGCAGTACCGAGCTGACAACACTATTTGAGCTGGAACCCTGCCAGTTGGCGGAGGCCAGGGCATCAATCACCTGCCCTTTGAGTTCGTGGCTGACGAACCGGTCTGCCATGCCCACAAACAGCGCATCGGCTGGGTTCATGCGGGTGCCGGTCAGCCCCAGAAACATTCCGGTACGCCCGGGCATGCGGTTCAGGAACCAGCCGGCGCCGATATCCGGGTACAGGCCGATGCTCACTTCCGGCATGGCCAGTTTCGAGTGATCGGTAACTACCCGGTGGGAAGCGCCCGCCATCAGGCCGATGCCGCCGCCCATCACAATACCGTTGCCCCAGCACACAACCGGTTTGGGGAAGGTGTGAATCAGGTAATCCAGCTCGTATTCTTCGGTGAAGAACCGCTCGCCTTCAGCCAGCTTTCCGGGCTCGGTCATGCTGCGGTACAGGGACACGATATCGCCACCGGCGCAGAAGGCCTTGTCGCCCTCGGCTTCTAGCCAGACTGCGCATACGCTGTCATCGTCGGCCCAGCGTTGCAGTTGCGGCTTGAGCAGGCGGATCATGTCCATAGACAGCGAATTCAGGTTACGCGGGCTGTTCAGCCTGGCGACCGCAATCCGGCCACCGCCGTTTGTGGTCCACTCTTCAAATACCATCGGTTGATCGCTCATAGCAGCCCCGGGCTTATCGGTTTTTCCATTCCGGCTTGCGCTTCTCGAGGAACGCATTCACGCCTTCTTTCTGGTCTTCGGTGTGGAACAGCTCCACAAACAGTTCCCGCTCCATGCGCCAGCCATCGGTATGGCTACGGCCATCACGGGCGCTCATCACCAGCTGCTTGCAGCGGGAAATGGAAGACGGGCTCTGCTTGCAGGCGCCTTCGGCCAGTTTCAGGGCGGCTGCCAGGCCTTGTCCGGACGGCACCACTTCTTCCACCAGGCCAATCTGCAGGGCCTTGTTGGCATCTACCCGCTCGCCGCACAGAATCATGCGCTTGGCCCAGCCCTCGCCCACCAGCCAGGGCAGGTTCTGGGTGCCGCCAGCGCAGGGCAGCAGGCCAACACCGGCTTCCGGCAGCGCCATCTGGGCGTGCTCTTCGGCAATGCGGATATCGCAGGACAACGCACATTCCAGGCCACCGCCCATGGCGTAGCCGTTAATGGCGGCAATCGACACACCCCGGAAGGCGGTCAGCGTGGCGAAGGCCTGGCCGAACTTCTGGGCCATCTCGTTGGCCCGGGCACGGTCGCCGTCGGCAAAGGTTTTCAGGTCCGCCCCGGCAGAGAAGAATTTCTCACCCTGGCCGGTGACCACCAGCGCGAAGATGTTGCGGTCGGCGTTGAGGTCTTCAATGGTGGCTTCCAGAGCCGCCAGGGAGTCTGCCGTCCAGGTGTTGGCCGGCGGGTTGGCGATGGTCAGGATCGCAATGTGATCGCGCTTTTCCAGTTGAATCAGTTCGCTCATGGTAAATTCCTTTGGTTGTTCCGGTTCTGATGATCGGGGCCGGTTACTGGATGGCTTCGGCAACGCCGTCTTCCAGCATGCGGCGGGCAATAATCAGGCGCATGATTTCGTTGGTGCCTTCGAGAATCTGGTGTACCCGAAGGTCCCGCACATAGCGCTCCAGCGGGTATTCCCGAATGTAGCCGTAGCCGCCGTGCAACTGCAGGGCCTCGTTGGCCACCTCGAAACAGGCATCGGTGGCGAAGCGCTTGGCCATGGCGCAATGCAAGGTGGCTTCCGGGTCGCCGGCATCTAGCTTGAAGGCACCCAGGCGCACCATTTGCCGGGCCGCCACCAGGTTGGTGGCCATATCCGCCAGCTTGAATTGAAGCGCCTGGAAGGCTGCCAGTGGCTTGCCGAACTGCTGGCGCTCGTGCAGGTAATTGCGCGCCCGCAGCAGCGCCGCCTGGGCGCCGCCAAGGGAGCAGGTGGCGATGTTCAGGCGGCCGCCATCCAGGCCCTTCATGGCAATGGCGAAGCCGTCGCCTTCATTACCAATTCGGTTACTGGCCGGAATACGCACGTCTTCCAGGGTGACCAGCCGCGTGGGCTGGCTGTGCCAACCCATCTTTTCCTCGTTCTTGCCGTAGGAAACACCCTCGGCATTGGCAGGGATCACAAAGGTGGAAATCCCCTTGGCGCCACTGTCGGCATCGCCGGTACGGGCCATCAGTACCAGCACATCGGTGGCACCGGCGCCGGAGATAAACATCTTGCTGCCGTTGATCACATAGCTGTCGCCGTCACGAACCGCCCTGGTACGCAGGCTGGCGGCATCGGAGCCGGCCCCCGGTTCGGTCAGGCAGTAGGAGGCCAGCCATTCACCGCTGGCCAGCCTGGGCACAAACTCCTGCTTCAGGTCGTCCGAGGCAAAGCTGGCTACCATCCAGGTGGCCATGTTGTGAATCGTGATAAAGGCCGCCGTGGACGGGCAGGCCATGGCCAGCTCTTCCACGATCACCGAGGTGTCCATGCGGGACAAGCCCATGCCGCCCAGGGCTTCCGGGGTATAAATCCCCATAAAGCCCATCTCGCCGGCTTCTTTCATCACCTCCACCGGGAAGGTGTGGTCTACATCCCACTGGCCGGCATAGGGTGCCATGGCTTTCTCGGCAAAGGCCCGGGCCGCATCCCGGAACGCCAGCTGGTCTTCGGTCAGGTTGAAATCCATCGTTCAGCTCCCTGCCCGGCGTTACCGGAGTTGGATGGAGAAGTTGGCTTCGGTAGACGTCGCTTCACTGTTAAACCAGCGGGAGGTCACGGTCTTGGTTTCGGTGTAGAAACGTACTGCCTGCTTGCCGTAAGCGTGCTGGTCGCCGTAGAAAGAACCCTTCCAGCCGGTGAAAGAGAAGAACGGCAGGGGCACCGGAATGGGAATATTCACACCCACCTGGCCAACTTCGATCTCGTGCTGGAACCGACGGGCGGCGCCACCGTGGTTGGTGAAGATGGAGGTGCCGTTGCCGTAGGGGCTGTTGTTGATCAGCTCGATGGCTTCGCCAAGGTCGTTCGCGTTCATGCAGGTGAGCACCGGGCCGAAAATTTCTTCTTTATAGATGTCCATTTCCGGCGTGACTTCGCTGAACAGGGTGGGCCCTACCCAGTTGCCGTCCGGCAGGCCATCCACGGTGCAGCCGCGACCATCCAACATCAGCTTCGCACCCTGTGCTTCGCCGGTGGCGATCAGGGCTTCAACCCGCTCCTTGGCCCTCGGGCTGATCACCGGGCCATAGCTGGCACCGGAGTCGTTCCAGGCACCCGGGCGTACCTTCGCCATGGCTTCCTTGAGTTCCGGAATCCACTCTTGCGCAGCGCCGACAAACACCGCCACGGAGATAGCCATGCAACGCTGGCCGGCGGCACCCACAGAGGCACCCACCAGGGCATTGATCACCTGCTGCTTGTCGGCATCCGGCATGATGACCATGTGGTTCTTGGCGCCGGCAAAGCTCTGTACGCGCTTCATGTTGCGGGTACCGGTTTCGTAGATATAACGGCCAACCGGTACCGAACCGACAAAGGAAATGGCCTTGATGGCCGGATCGTTCAACAGGGTATCCACCTGCTCCTTGGCACCGTGTACTACCTGCAGAACGCCCTTGGGCGCACCGGCTTCTTCGAACAGTTCCGCCAGGCGCATCGGGGTGAGCGGATCCTGCTCGGACGGTTTCAGTACAAAGGTGTTACCGCAGGCGATGGCCATGGGGAACATCCACAGGGGAATCATGGCCGGGAAGTTGAACGGGGTAATGCCGGCGCACACGCCAAGGGGCTGGATCCAGGAATGGGTGTCCACTTCCCGCGCAACGTTTTCAACGGTCTCGCCCATCATCATGGACGCCACGTTGGCGGCATGCTCTACCACTTCGATTCCGCGCCAGACATCGCCCTTGGCGTCGTCAAAGGTCTTACCGGTTTCCTGGGACAGGATTTCGGCAATTTCGTCGTGGTGCTCTTTCAGCAGGGCCTGGTAACGCAGCATCACCCGCGCCCGCTCGGATACCGGGGTTTCTTTCCAGCTCTTGAACACTTCGCCGGCGTTGTCGATGGCCTTGCGCATTTCGTCCGCCGTGGCGCAGGGCACCTGGGCGATGACTTCGTTGGTGGCCGGGTTGGTCACGTCGATCCAGTTCTGGGTCTGGCTCTGAACAAATTCACCAGCAATAAACTGAGTTACTTTTTTCATGAGGATGGTCCCTGTTTGTTGTTGTCCGGGAGAGCCGTGGCCCGCTGAATAGTGCAACGGACCTGGCGATGATTTTCCAAAAGACTAGCACGCTCCTTGCCGCCTGATGATTGACTAAGTTTCGCCCATGATGGATTATTTTTCGATGACCAGTCATCAAAGCACCAAGCCATCTGCGCAAACCTCCCAGTGGCCTGTTCCTGCAGACAGCGTTCGCTATGTGGTTCCGGAGCCCATCGTCCGCCAACTGGCGCACCACCCACTTACCCGGGAGCTGTACCCGCTGGCGTTCGGCCATTACCGGCGGGCGGCGGGCCATCACATGCATCGGGAACACCATCGTGACAATCTTTTGATCTATTGCACCGATGGCAAAGCTTTTCTGAACGTGGCGGGCGAACCTTACACCGTCAGCGCCGGCGACCTGTTGCTGCTGCCGGCCGGCGCCAGCCACCGCTACACCGCAGACCCGGACAATCCATGGACTATTCACTGGGTGCATTACACCGGCCCGCTGGCAGCGGAGTTTGGTGACTACATGGGGTTTGATGACAACACCCGAGTGCTCCATCTGGGGCGCCAGCCCCGCCTGCTGGTAGACTTCAACGGCCTGCTGTCGGTTCGCCAGACCGGCTTCCGCACCAGGGGGCTGATCCACGCAAGCAATCGCCTTCGACAACTGCTGAGTGCCGTCCCCATGAACGTGGATGAAACCAGCCAGGCCCGGCAAGCCGAGCTGGACACCCTTCACAACTACATGCGCGAACACCTGGAAGAGCGACTGACCTTGCAGCAACTGGCCGAACTCAGCGGGCTATCACCGGCCCATTTCGCCACCCGTTACCGGGAACAGACCGGCACCTCACCGATTCAGCATTTCCTGCACCTGAAGGTGGAGCGGGCCTGCGAACTGCTGGACACCACCAGCCACACCTTCGCTGACATCAGCCGGCAACTGGGTTACGACGATGCCTATTACTTCTCCCGGCTGTTCAAAAAGGTAATGGGCAAATCCCCCAGCGACTACCGGCATACCGCCAGGCACTGACCCATTGGCGCAGATAGCCTGGCTCCCTGGCCCGACTGCAATTGGCAAGGCGACAAAATTCCGGTATCACACAGGACTCACTTATTCATTCGGGAGGCGCAGATGCAGCCACTGGACATTCAGGTAATTGACCAGGCCATCAGCTGGTGCGATGGCGGTCAGGATTTCTGGCTGTGTACGGTACTCAGTACCTTCGGCTCCTCTCCCCGGGCGCCGGGCTCCTGGCTGGTGGCACAGGCCAATGGCGACCATTGCGGCTCGTTGTCAGGCGGCTGTGTGGAAGAGGACTTTCTCGAACGCCTGCAGGAAGGCGAATTCCAGGGCCGCATCAACCGAATCCGCTACGGTGCCGCCGATGGCCTGGACAATCCCAGAGTCAGCCTGCCCTGCGGTGGCGTTCTGGATGTGCTGATCGAGCACTTTCCCGCCTCCGCCTCATCCCGGGAGCACTTCCTGGCACTTCGGGCCGCCTTGAGCGGCCAGGGCCATGTGGCTCGAAAGGTTTGCCTGAAAACCGGAGAAGCCAGTGTCGAGCCAGACCGGGAAACGGGACAGAAAGTGATGGAAGACGAAGCAACCGCCACCCTGAAGCTGCGGGTGGGGCCGGTATCCCGGTTGCTCATTGCCGGCTTGTCGCCGGTTGCCTCCGCCTGCGCCAGCTTTGCCCACAGCCTGGGTTTCGAGGTGATTGTGTGCGACCCGCGCCAGGAGGAAGCCTGCAACTTCAACGTACCCGGCGTTACCCTGCGCCAGGAGCTGCCCTCCGTGTGGATTGCCCGCGAAGGCTGCCACGGTGCCACTGCGGTAGTTGCCCTCACCCACGACCCGAAGATTGACGACACCGCCCTGATGGAAGCGGTGAAAACCGACGCTTTCTACATCGGCGTGATGGGTTCTTTACGCACCTCGGAAAAACGCCGGGAACGTTTACTGCGCATTGGCGGGCTGAACGAGCAGCAGGTTGAGCGAATCCGCATGCCCATCGGCCTGAATATCGGCAGCAAGACACCGGCGGAGATTGCCCTGTCTGTGATGGCGGATATTGTTCGGGTGCGGCAGGGCATTGCAAAGGATAACCTCTGATATTTTTTCAGTATGTCATAATCTATCCCAAACAAATCTCCGTACAACTGATCACCCTGCCCAACTTATACCCGGGCGGGGGCCAATCAACTGTATGGAGAGAACCCATGAACAAGCACAACAAAACCCGCTCCCTGTTCACCGCAGCCCTGCTGGCCGGTAGCCTGAGTGCCGGAACCGCCCTGGCTGACCACCACGGCAACAACAAAGTGGGCGTATGGGGCGACGACCAGTCTGTGTCTGAAGGCACAGTAACCGCCAAGAAAGTCATGACAGAAATGAACGGCTGGCTGGTAGTGCACCGCACCGACGAAGCCATGAAACCCGGCCCGGTAGTGGGCTATGCACCCCTGAAGAAAGGTAAGAACATGGACGTAGCCGCCATTCTGACCGAAGAAGTGGCCGCCGGTGACATGCTGATGCTGATGATTCACAGCGAAGATGGTGGCATGAAAACCGGTGTATTCGAATACACTCTGGGCGCCAAGGAAGACGGCCCCATCCGGATGGATGGCAAGTTGGTGATGGCGACGATTACGGCGCAGTAATTCGTCATCTCGGCAACATGCCCGGCATGCTCCGCCGCAGCCGGGCAAACCCCGATTCCAGCTTTAGCCCATTTTCGACCCCATAAGCTTCCTCAGAGGAATACTACATCCCCACCAATTCATGGTACTCCGCATAAAACCGCCCAAAGCTCAAATACCGGCCCCGATGATCCACCAGCTCCATCGCATCAAAAGCCTCAACAAAGGCCCGGGATTCACCGGTGCTGATTACCCCTCGATAATCGCCGGTCCAGTCCATGTACTGCACCAGGTCCAGCAGCAGGGTCATCGTCAGGGCGCCATTGGCCTGCTCAAGGTAGCGGTATGCCAGGGCGTAGTGTTCAAAGCGGTAGCTGACGTTACCTGCCTCGCTTCGGGTGGCATCTCGCAGCGGGCTGTAGTCGTAGTGCTGGTATGCCGGGGCAACCGGATCACCGGCCACAAGGGCGGCCTGGCCTTCCGCAAACCAGTACGGCAGCAGGGGAACCGCGGCGCTGTAACGGCTCAGGTTTTCCTGAACGTAATGGGCCAGCTCGTGGGTGAATATCTGCCCGGCCTCATAAGGCCAGCTTCTGTGATATGGCGCGATGGCCACCGCTGCGAGGGTTCCCGATGCCAGGTTGGCATTTGTCACCCGTGAGCTCAGACACCCCACAATCCGCTCAGGATAGGGCACCTCGGCACTGCGCTCATCCACAAAGTCCCGCCAGGTCATTTTGAACCGGTTTAATACACCGTCTATGCGGGTATTCAGTTCTGTGGCCGCGGCGCGGAAGGTGTTTTCGCTATAGGCGGAAGAACCGTACACCCGAACCCGGCCATCGGCGGTTTCGAAGTACAGAGTTTCACCGATGCACACCTCGGCTTCGTGGTTAAGGCTCCAGCTTTCATTGGGGAAATAACGGCCAGTGTCCCTAGCATCCAGGAAGTAGCCCCGGCTATAGCTCAGCTCGTCGTAGTAACGATCACCCGACGTGGCGCTGACCTTACAGCCAGACAGCACAACTGCTGCCAATACCAGCAATCCTCCCACCCTCAACCTTGGCGACTTAAGCATCTGCTTGCTCCAGATTCGATTGTTTGAATCTATAGTGGCCAAGATACCCCGCCGTGTCCGTCAACCAGTGTAAAAACAAGGTAAAGGCAGCCGCCGCCGCTACGTTTCAGGGCGTACGCACAACCCCCGATCCCGCCAGTGAAATTTATGTAGCGCCTACCCTCACATCGTGTTAAAAATCGCTCGGATCCCACCAGAACCGCGTGCGTCCTGCACGCTTTGTATCCATCCCTTTTAAGTGAGGGACACCATCCAATGTTGAAGTTGTGTAAGCCACAGGCGCTTGCCGCCGCTGTTGCTATGTCTCTGGGTGCCTCTTCGGTTTTTGCAGCCGAGGAAGTGCGTGTCTACAACTGGTCTGACTACATCGCCGAGGACACCCTGGCGAAGTTCACCGAAGAAACCGGCATCAAGGTTGTCTACGACGTATATGACAGCAACGAGGTGCTGGAAGCGGCCCTGTTGTCTGGCCGTTCCGGTTATGACCTGGTGGTGCCCTCCAACCACTACGTGGCCAAGCAGATTTCTGCCAAGGCGTTCGTAGCGCTGGATCACAGCAAACTGCCGAACATGGCCAACCTGAACCCGGACCTGATGGATGACCTGGAAAAGGTGGACCCGGGCAGCCAGTTCTCCCTGCCTTACCTGTGGGGCACCAACGGCTATGGCTACAACGAAGGCCGCATCCAGACCATTCTGGGCGACAGTGCCCCGACCGACTCCTGGGCCCTGGTGTTTGACCCGGAAGTGACCGGCAAGCTGGCCGCCGGTGGTTGTGGCATTGCCATGCTGGATTCCGGTGAAGAGATGGTTCGTGCCGCCATGGCCTACATCGGCCTGGACCCGAACAGCAACAACGCCGACGACATCAAGAAAGGCGGTGAAGTGATCAAGGCGGTGCGCCCGAATATCACCTACTTCCATTCATCCCGTTACATTGGCGACCTGGCCAACGGTGACCTGTGCGTGGCCGCCGGCTATTCCGGCGACATCCTGCAGGCCGCTGCCCGTGCTGAAGAAGCCGAGAACGGTAACGTCATCCGCTACACCATCCCCAAAGAGGGTGCGGTGCTGTGGTTTGACATGATGACCATCCCGGCCGGCGCACCGAACGTGGAAAATGCCCACAAGCTGATGAATTTCCTGATGCGCCCGGAGATCATCGCCGATGTGACCAACTACGTGTGGTACGCCAACCCGAACAAACCGGCCAACGAGTTTGTGGACCCGGAAATCCTCAATGACACCAGCATCTACCCCACCGATGAGGTGATGAAGAAGCTGTACATCATGAAAGGTCGGCCTCAGGACGCGCAGCGCCTGATGACCCGCACCTGGACCAGCGTGAAATCCGGTCGCTGACGGTGGCCGTAATCAACAACACCTCCGCGCAAGCGGAGGTGCTCCTCAGCATCAAGGGTATTTCCAAGAGCTTCGACAGCACCCTGGCGGTGGACGACGTGAGCCTGGACATCCACAAGGGCGAGATCTTCGCCCTTCTGGGTGGTTCCGGCTCTGGCAAGTCCACCCTGCTGCGCATGCTGGCAGGCTTTGAAACCCCGGATTCCGGCCGCATCGTGCTGGACGGTCAGGACATCACTGCCCTGCCTCCTTACCTGCGCCCGACCAACATGATGTTCCAGTCCTATGCCCTGTTCCCGCACATGACTGTGGAGCAGAACATTGCCATGGGCCTGAAACAGGACAAGCTGCCGAAAAGCGAAATCGCCGACCGCGTGGCCGCCATGCTCAAGCTGGTGAAGATGGAAGCCTACGGCAAGCGCCGGCCCCAGCAATTGTCTGGCGGCCAGCAGCAACGTGTGGCCCTGGCCCGCTCGCTGGCCAAGCGCCCGAAGCTGTTGTTGCTGGACGAGCCCATGGGCGCGCTGGACAAAAAACTGCGCGCGGAAATGCAGCTGGAGCTGGTGGATATCCTGGAGAAAGTGGGCGTGACCTGCCTGATGGTGACCCACGACCAGGAAGAAGCCATGACCATGGCCAGCCGCATTGCCATCATGTCTTACGGCCGGATTGCCCAGGTGGGCTCGCCCATTGATATCTACGAGAGCCCGAACAGCCGTATGACGGCGGAGTTCATCGGCTCGGTGAATATCTTCGAGGCGAACATCCTGGAAGACAACTCCGACAGCATCTCGCTCACCAGCGACCTGCTGGACGCACCGGTGTTTATCGACCGGGGTGTGACCACGCCTGCGGAAACCACGGAAACCCTGATTGCCCTGCGCCCGGAAAAGATCTATCTGACCACCGAGAAGCCCGAGGGCGACACCAACTGGAGCTGCGGTACGGTCGACAACATCGCCTACCTGGGTGACATCACGTCTTATTACGTGAAGCTGGCCAGTGGCAAGCGGGTTCAGGCCACCATGGCCAACGTGGAGCGTCGCGGTGAGCGGCCCACCTGGGGCGACCGGGTCTACGTGTCCTGGGATGCCTCCAGCCCCATCCTGCTCTGGAACTGACGCCATGACCAAGAAGCTTCTGGCAACCCCCTTCGCCGAGCGGGTGCGGGCAGTGGTATTCCATCGGCGAGTTGTGTTCGGGTTACCCTTCGCCTGGCTTCTGCTGTTCTTCCTGCTGCCGTTTGCGCTGGTGCTGAAGATCAGCCTGACTTCGGCGGTGATGGCCATTCCACCTTACGAGCCGGTGTTCCGTTGGGTAGACAACACCCTGTCGGTGGTGGTCAATTTTGGCAACTACCTGTTCCTGGCCTCCGACAGCCTGTACATCGCCGCCTACTGGGGCTCGGTGAAAACCGCCTTCCTGGCCACCCTGTTCTGCCTGCTGATCGGCTACCCCATGGCCTATGCCATGGCCCGGGCGCCCAAGCACTGGCAACTGGTGTTTCTGCTGATGGTGATGCTGCCGTCCTGGACCTCGTTCCTGATCCGCGTGTATGCGTGGATGGGCATCCTCGGCAATCAGGGCCTGCTGAACACGTTCCTGATGTGGCTGGGTCTGATCGATGCGCCACTGAAAATGCTGAACACCAACTTCGCGGTGATTCTGGGCATTGTCTACGCCTACCTGCCGTTCATGATCCTGCCCATCTACACCAACTTGGTGAAGCTGGACTTACGCCTGCTGGAAGCGGCGTCGGATCTTGGCTGCCGCAGCCTGACCACCTTCTGGGCCATCACCCTGCCGTTATCCAAGGCCGGCATTCTGGCGGGCTCCATGCTGGTGTTCATTCCGGCGGTGGGCGAGTTCGTGATTCCGGAACTACTGGGCGGGCCAGACACCCTGATGATCGGCAAGGTGTTGTGGGAGGAGTTCTTCAACAACCGGGACTGGCCGGTGGCTTCTTCGCTGGCGATTGTGATGCTGGCATTGCTGTTGATTCCGATTGTGCTGTTCCACCGCTTCCAGGCTCGGGAGATGGAAAAGAATGGTTAAGTTGAAAGCCCCCGGCTTCTCAAAATCCATGCTGGTGCTGGGCATGCTGTTCCTGTACTTGCCGATGGTGGTGTTGATCGTGTATTCCTTCAACGCCTCCCGGCTGGTGTCGGTGTGGGCCGGCTTTTCCACCAAGTGGTATGGCGCGCTATTCGCCAACGAGCAACTCCTGTCTGCGGTCTGGATGAGCCTGCGCATCGCCTTCTACTCCGCCAGCATGGCGGTGTGTCTGGGCACCCTGTGCGCCTTTGTGATTACCCGGTTCAAGAAGATGCGCGGGCGTACGCTGCTGTCCAGCATGATCACGGCGCCGCTGGTGATGCCAGAGGTGATCACCGGTTTGTCGTTGTTGCTGCTGTTTGTGCAGATGGCGCAGCTGATCGGCTGGCCGGTGGATCGTGGCATGGCGACGATCTGGATTGCTCACACGACCTTTTGCAGTGCCTATGTGGCGGTGGTGGTGAGTGCGCGGTTGCGGGAGGTGGATTTATCCATTGAGGAAGCGGCCATGGATTTGGGGTGTACACCGCTGAAGACTTTCTTTGTGATTACCCTGCCGGTGATTGCGCCGGCGTTGGTGTCGGGCTGGTTGCTGGCGTTTACTTTGTCGCTGGATGATCTGGTGATTGCGAGCTTTGTGTCCGGGCCGGGGGCGACGACGTTGCCGATGGTTGTGTTCTCGTCTGTGCGGATGGGGGTGTCGCCGGAGATTAATGCGTTGGCTACTTTGATTATTGCGGCGGTTTCGGTGATTGCCTTCATCGCCTGGTTCTGGATGCGGCGGGCGGAGAAGCGGCGATTGCGGCCTCGGTGAGTGGCTGGCTCGGGGTCGGGCTTGGGCTCCTATCCGTTTGGTTGTGGGGGAGGGCTGGGAGGTGGGGAGGGATTTTCTTCTGGAAAAAACAACTCGCTTCGCTCAGACATCTTTTTTCCTGCCAGAAAAACACACCCCACCTCCCGCCGGCTTAACTTTATGGGAACCTCTCCCCCTCTCCCACTGGCTTTACTTCGTTCGCCTCCATGGCTTGTGTGCGGTATAGGTTCTGCAGGTTAAGGCACAACTTCTGATTTGAGGATGTGAGTCAGGCCGTTGCATTCCACCATGGGGTCGTCGCAGTTCACCACAATATCAGACCGGGCGATGACGTAGGCTTTGCCGGTGGTGGTATTTTTGACGACCGCATATTCCCCTTCTTGCTCAACCGCCGTGAATTCACCGATGAATCCCGTCTCCCTTAGGGAAACGGTTTCCAGCTTATCCCCGGGTTTGATTCGACCTTCGAAATTCATCAATGCGAGCCGGGCAGAAGTTCCGGTGCCGGTGGTGCTTCGGCAGATGACGCCGGGGTGGACGTAGGTTGCTGAGCGTGAGCGGTAGTAGCCTTCGGCTATTTGTTCTACCGGGCCCATGAAGTGGAGGAACGGGAGTGGGCCTACGTCGCCCAGGGTGTAGTGGGAGAAGTCTCTTTCGGCCTGGATGGCTTCGACGATGGCGTGGGCGGTTTGGGCTAGTTGGTGCTCTTCGTCCAGGGTGAGGTCGAAGCCGAGGGATTTGGCGTCTACCAGGGCGTAGAAGCCGCCGCTGTAGGCGACGCTGTAGTTGACCTTGCCGATGCCGGGTACGTTGGTGCTGGCGTTGTGGGTGTGGATGTAGCTGGGCAGGCCTTCGCAGGTGATGGCTTCTACTACGCCGTTGTGTACGGTGGCTTCTATGTTTACCAGGCCGGCTGGGGATTCGAGTTTGAAGTGTTGTTTGCCTTCCTGTTTGGGGACTATGCCGGTTTCCAGAACTGCCGTTGCCGTGCAGATGGTGTTGGAGCCGGAGTATATGGGGTAACCCATGACTTCCATGATGATGTAACCGGCGGCGGCTTCGGGGTTGGTGGCGGGCACCAGCAGGTCTATGGACATTTCGGGGATGCCGTAGGGTTCTTCCAGCAGCAACCTCCGCAGGCCGTCGGCATCATCCCGCAGGTATTCCATCTGGGCCCTTACCGTATTTCCCGGCAAGTCGATGATGCCGCCTGTGACGATTCGGCTGACGTCACCGCCGGCATGGGCATCCATCAATTGAATGGTGAGTTCAGGTTTCATCCGCCCGCCTCCACGGCGAAGGGTTGTCCGTGTTCCAGCCACTGAGCATCCGGGACAATGACGATCTTGCCCAGGTAGTTGCTGCCACGGTTCACGAAATACTCTTCGGCTTTGTGCAGGTCAGACAGCTTGAACGCGCCGTGCAGGACGGGTTTCAGCTGGCCATCGCGTATCCAGGTCATCAGCTGGTTTGCTTCTTCCCGGGTGCCGTGAGACACGCCGAAGATCTGCACCTGATACAGGTAGATTCGAGTCCAGAGGATTTCGCTGATGTTGCCGCCGCTGGCGCCGGCGATGCTCAGGCGCGGGTAGGTGCTGCGGGTGTTCATGTCGAAGATCATGGCGTCAATGAACTTGTCAGTCATTTCGCCGCCTACCAGGTCCATCACTGCGTCCAGGGGTTTGCCATCCGTTTCGGCCTTCACCCGGTCGACGAAGGTGTCCATGTTGCTGCGATCCAGCACCGCTTCGGCGCCAAGATCGAGCAGTGCTTTTGCCTTGCCTTTCTGGCTCAGTGCGTAGGGAATGGCACCGATAATCCGGCAGAGCTGGATCAGGGCCGTGCCCACACCGCCGCTGGCACCGGTCACCAGCACCCGCTCGCCTGCCTGCACCCTGGCAGAGGTGAGCATGTGGTAGGCAGTCTGGTAGGAACACATGCCCATGGCTGCCAGCTCGGCATCCGCCAGTTCCGGGTTGGGGATGTGGTGAAACTGGTCGGATGGCAGGGCCACGTATTCGGCGTAGCCGCCATCGGCGCCATGGCCGTAGTAGTCCGGGGTGAGATTGATGTCGGTGCGGTCGGTGGCGTAGATGTTGAAGTCCAGCAGGCCGCGCTCCCCGATACGTTGTTCGCTGACGCACTCACCCACGGCGACAACGCGGCCTACGATGTCGGCGCCTTGTATGCGCGGGAAGGTCAGCGTGAGTTTGCCGCCCATCTGGAATGAGGTCATTTCGCCCTTTTTGGTTGGGTACAGGCCTTCACGGGCTTTGCGGTCGGTGTTGTTCTTGGCGGTGGCGGTTACCTGGACCAGGACCTGGCCGGCTGCTGGTCTGGGCACGGGGACATTCTGGTATTCAAGCTTTTCCAGGCCGCCATGGGCGGTGAGGACCATGGCTTTCATGGTGGGCGGGATGTCGGGCATTAAACTCTCCCTGCGCTGGTGGATTCTTTGATTCACTGAGCATAGGAAAGATCTGGGGTTGTGTCAGGGGATTTACTGGGTTTGGCTTGGGCTCCCATGCGTTTGGTTTGGGGGGCGGGCTGGGAGGTGGGGGGTGTTTTTCTTCTGGAAAAAATAACTCGCTTCGCTCAGACATTTTTTTTCCTGCCAGAAAAACTCCCCCCACCTCCCGCCGGCTTCACCTGAGTGGGAAAGAAACACCGTTCCTGGCTGAGCAGTTGTGTTTGAGACGGCTTATCGAGCAATTACTCTGTACACCGGACGCAGTCTCGGGATTTGTTTTAGGATCACTTGAATTACGGTCATCAGGGGGACGGCCAGCAGTACGCCTACCGGGCCCCAGAGCCAGCCCCAGAAGAAGATGGATACGAAGATGATGACGGGGTTGATGGCCATGCGGAATCCGTGGATCCAGGGTTCCAGGAAGAAGCCGACGATGGTGGTGAGCAGGATGAAGCTTAGCGGTGCCAGTGCCATCATCCATACGGTGTCCAGGGTCAGTGCCGACACCAGTGCCAGTAGCGCGATGGTGAGCATGTTACCGAGGTAGGGAATAAACCGGGCAAGGCCGGCGATCAGGCCCCATACGGCCGGGTCTGGCAGGCCGATGGCCCAGCAAGTGAGCCCGGTGATCAGGCCTACCGACAGGTTGCTCAGGCCTAACACTGCCAGGTATTGGGCGATCTGGTGTTGGGAGTCGTGGGTAATTCTGAGCACGGTTTTGCGCTGGGATCTGGGAATTTGCCGCACGAAGTTGCGGATCAACCTGTCGCCGCTGACCAGCAGAAAGTAAGTCAGCGCCAACGCCAGCGCCAGGCCGGCCAGGCCGTTGCGGGCTTTTGTCATCAGCTGGCTGCGCCAGGAATCGGTCTGCAGCACCACGGTTGTCGGTTTTTCACTACCGTCCTCAGACGACAGACCCTCTACCGACTTCTCCACCTGTTCCGCAGAACGGGTGACTTTGTCCAGTTGCCGCATAATCTCACTATCGCCCACCAACAGGCGCGACAAACCTTGCGGGGCGCGCTCAGCCCATTCCAGCGCCGGTGCCGTTACAGCAACCCCCAAACCGACAATACCCGCCAGCACCACAAGCACCAGTACAAGCGAGCTCACCACCCGCGGAACATGCCATTTCAACCTGGCTTTTTTCACCAGGGGCGACAACAACAAGCTGGTGAGCACGGCGAGAATGATCGGCAGGACAATCTGGTGGGCCAGGTACAGGGTGTACAGAATACCCAGCGTGAACAGGCCGTAGATGGGAGTGGACAACTCGGCAAGCGCTGACGCTTTTTTGTCTTCCGGAGGAGCGGTCTGGTCGGGCTTCTGGTCTTCCATGTGCAAGTCTGGCCTGGTGAGTGTTTACACAGAAGCCTGCGCTTCCGCAAAGACACCAGTGTAGCGTTTCGAACAAGTGGCTGCATTATCAGGGCATTACAAACGCCACGGCGCTAAACCATCAGCCACGCGGCTCGTATAGTTAACAAACGCCACCGGATAACCACCACCTGTATGAACCCAAAATACGACACCCTGTTCTACGACGGCAGCTGCCCGCTCTGCGCAAAGGAAATCCGCACCCTGCGTCGGCTGCAGCGCGGGCAACTGATCTTCGCAGACATTCACGAACAACCGGAAGGCAGCCCCCAGCTGCCATGCCATGAAGACCTCCTCCGCCGCCTGCACTTAATGACCTGGACCGGCGAATGGGTGACCGGGCTGCACGCCAACGTGCGGGCCTGGAGCCATACGCCGTTTGGGTGGCTGTTCAAACCGCTGTTGTGGCCGGTGATCTATCCCATTGCCAGGCGGGTTTATGAGAGCTGGGCTGACCGGCGGTATGAGCGGAAGTATGTTTGTGCTTTGGGGGTAAAGAAAACGTAGGTCGGTAAAGGTACGATTCCGCGAAATTGGGAAATCAGTCACCCATTCTTTTTTTCTGGCAGGCGATAGCTGGTATTATCGCTGCCAACATGGATTGTAAACCGCTGGAAGGAGCACAAATGCGCAATCTGCTCTCATCGTCCGTTATCGTTGCTTTGTTCGCTGGTTGTACTTCGGTTACCAGTGAGACGCTCAACAATGCTCAGATTGAGGCCATTCAGGACCGCGTTGAAGAACGCCACCCAAACCTTTCTTCCTCTCAACAAACCGCAATTACAGAACTGGTTGTACGGGCTGTAGACAATATGGTTTTTGTGGAAGGTGGAAGCTTCATGATGGGGGAGTTTGGGGTGCCCTGTGAGCCTGGCTCAAAGGACTTTTGCAAGGTCGACATCTGGCTAGACAACGATTATGCGCACAAGGTTACACTGAATGATTTCTACCTATCAAAATACGAGACTACCCTAGGTGATTTCGACCTGTACCGGGAGGTTCTGGGCAAAGAACCCTACGCACAGGAGCTTCGGACAAGAAACGATCGAAAACATCTTTTTCAGCCCGAGCTCCCTGCCTGGACCAGGGAGTGGCAAGAAGTGAAGGATTATTGCCTCTGGGTTGGAGAACTAGCCGGTTCACCTATTGACCTTCCCACCGAGGCTCAGTGGGAATTTGCTGCACGAAATAGGGGCCAAAACATTCTTTATGCAACCGACAACGGAAAAATAACAGAAGGGATCAATACGCCTGATGCCACGCAGCGAGAAGACGGGATGATGCCAGTTGGTAGCTTCCCGCCTAACCCGCTTGGAATACATGATCTTACTTCGAACAGCGCAGAGTGGGTCAACGACTGGTATTCAGAAAGCTATTACAAGGAAAGCCCGGAAAATAATCCGACTGGGCCTGCATCGGGGAATACAAAGGTCGTAAGAACAGGAAGCCGCTACAGTACCCCTAAGGCAAGCACTTCAACACTGAGAGATAGTCGCCCTCCTCAAGAGCCCCATTACTATGAGGCTCTTGGATTTCGCTGTGCGATGAATTAGGTCAGGGCACGCCGCCATTATATCGCGACAGGCCACCGAGAATCATGGGCAGTCCCCAAAGGGAGAAGAAACTGTTGATTCTGGCGCTCTCCGGAGCCGAAGGCTCGTAAAACACAGACACCCTCTCACCGCGGCTGAACGACGGCGGATTTGAGCCGGAGCGCGACCGGAACTCGAGCTCCCGGTCACGGATATCCTCAAAAACCACCACCGGATAATAGGTGCTCGAATCGCTGGAACGAGAGCGTTCCATATCAATGACCGTGCCCGTGGCTTCCGTAGCTCGCTCGATAAATGACAACTGTACTACTGTAACTCATCACCGCACCAACAAGCATACCGGCGCCAATGAGTGTGAAGACGTATTTGAGGATATTCAGGGTTTTCAATGGTTCAATCCTTGTGTTTTGGGTTCTCTTCCTTTAAATCAGCTGACCGATTTCGGCCCCTTCGGGAACGAGAGAAGGCATTTGGGGCTCACGTCCCTTCAACATATTTGCCAGACGCCGCTCTCGTACCTTGTGAACGGAGGGATCAAACCTGAGAACCTTAAGGGGCACGGGGTCACCCTCCCGCAACTTGTCGAACGTTGCCAGCTTACTCAGATAGAAGGCCCCACTGTGATTTTGGCCATCAAACTGAAAATCAAACTCAATCAGAAGGTTACACTGATAATGTCCTTCCCCCTGTGGCTCATTTCGATGGTCGTATTCCTGATGAAACTGACAATCCGCTTCTTTTTTGGTCAGTACGCCGTCCACCTCTACACCGTGCTTCCGTAGCAAGGCCTGGCCGTAGAGGTAGCTGGTACCCGAGTAGGTCATGACGATAGCAAGCAGAACCAACCCAGCGCCCATCAATGCGAAGAAACCTCCGGCAATCATGGCCCCCCAGTCGCCAAAATCGACATAGAAAATGCCACCACCCAAAGCGGTGACAATTATTCCTATGCATAGCATGGTTAGCATAGTGCCTAGGTCAGTTTTTATTGCTGACCACAGGAGCGGCCAGTCAATGTGGTTTTTTCTGAGCATGTTTCTGGCGCTGGGAGGTTAGTTAATGGGCTGAGGCTGGCTATCAACGCAGCGAACGATTGGCTCTGTTGAGAAAGACCTACCGGGGAAGAGTTTTGCGCATTCTTTCATGAATGCTCGTCCAGCTCCTTCTGTTTTTGCGCCATGTAGTCTTCTGTACAATTCATCCCGAATATTGATTCACGATACTGTACTCATAGGCCACGGCTTCAATACCATCCCAAACTGCGTAGTACAAGTCACCCTTTCTGTCATAATATATTTCTTGAGTTCGCCGGTTAAAGACGATCAGTCGTGATGGGGGGCGACTCATCTCCCATACCATCGGAATGATGGCTATCAAAATTGATACAAACAAAATCCACCAATTTCCTTTTGCGCCCCCACCAAAAAAAACAATAAACAAGAAAAGAATAATTCCATACCCACCAATAAGGAATCCGAAGCCGGTGAACATTCCCTTTACTTCAGAGCTAGCGGTTCGCAATGTCAGGCATACATTGTCCTGTGACTCTATTAGGCCGGAATGGGATGGCAAAAAACCGCTACTTGACTCTCCGCTCAACAATAGAGTTTTGTTATCTCCAAACTTCTTCACCACCATATCTAAAAGCTTTTTCGCGTTTTCAATCACCAGATATCAACCTTTACCGGAGGCATTTCCAGACCGGGTTGCGGGCGGTAAATAAGCTCCCCCTGAAGTCCATAGATCGGGTCATCATCGTGATAAACCTTTCTGTATGTTGCGGTGGCTGCGGCGTGCTCACGGCTACCTTTTTCGACCCAGTAGCCAGATTTTCCAAGTCTGGGTGGACCTAATACTGGGTCAGGATAAAATTAATCGATGGGTTTGGAGTGATTAACAGCGCAGCGGAAGCCTTGATAGTAGGAGTTCAGGCTTCTTCCCATTCTCCCGTAGACCGTCGCATTGCCGCCAACACGATCACCCAGTCCCGCCAGATCTCTTACAACCCTTTTATCCGCATGTTCGTTGCTCGGCTGCTTTGCTACAGGATTCTTGGCCGGGAGATGATCATAACCGGGATAGAACCAGTCTTTCGTCCATTCCGCCACATTCCCAGTCATATCATGCAAACCGAGAGGATTTGGAGGATAAGATCCAACAGGACGACGCTCCACATCATTTGATGAATGAATCAGAGCGTTGCCAGAAACAGGTTGCATCGGATCAATATATTGCGATGGACGCTGAAGATACTTGTCTAGCTCGACTTCCCCAGTGTCAGTTGCAAAGGCAATGGGTTGGCCTCGATTCCGTGCTGCGTATTCCCACTGGGCCTCTGAAGGTAGCGAATAAGGCAGGCCTGTCTTTTCAGCGAGCCACAAACAGTAGTTATCGGCCTCCTCGAAATTTGGACTTCGCGCTGGTTTGTCTTTGTAATTCGGCGAGGTAGGATCATCATTTGAGGTTATGGGCAACCTCACAGCACGTTTGAAGCCCTTTTCAACTGTGTAGTCGCCCGCTCGCCCCACATCCTTTAGAAACGTGACGAACTCCCCCCAAGTAACCTCTGTTTTGAGAATTGAAAAGCTCTCGATCTCCACAAACTTTGGCGGTTTGTTGTCATCAGCGATCGGGTTAAAAAGCTCACCAGATTCGTTGCCGACATCTCCTAGCCAAAACTCACCTCCCTCGACAAAGACCAGATTGCTTTTGGAACTCTGGAGTACCGCTTCAATTTCAGTTTCTGAGGGCGCCTTTGGTGAGGAGCATCCGGCAAGGAAGACGAAAAACGAAACCGCGCTACCAGCGCCCGTTGCCCTAGAGAGTAACTTTAATAACATCAGACGATCCCCGAAGCTCGACAAGCTGAAAACGGATCTAAACGAACAGGGCCAACCAGACTGGCGGTCTTATCCTCCAGAATTCGCTTGTAAAGGTTATAGTGGTTGGCGTTTTTCCCTATGAAACTGAATACGTTCCGTACGTTTACCTCGAAATCGCCATGTCTCGCCTGGCTATCTGCGTTGATGCGAACCATGGTCTCCTCAAAGTCTCTCCAGCTCTGCATAGATTGCAGAATCAGTCCAACTGCTCTTACTTTTGTAAATGTGCCATCTAGCAATTTAGGTGTCAGCCAGAAGTCATCGATTAACAGGCTTAAGAGCTTTGCTTTAACCTCTGGGGGAGAATGGCGCAAGACGCTTTCCTCTCCCCGCTCATCATCCGCGATAATATTTTGGGCAACCTCTAGACCAACCCTTTCCCTTTCCAGATTGGATTGCAGGGCAAGAGCAAAATCATCCATAAAATCATCGATCGCTGAAACACCCTGCTCGACCATCCTGGCCGCAGAGACAGTTAAATTGGCACCCGTCCCAAGGGCGTATATGGCGAGCTTGGTGTACCAATTAAAAGCATCCGTTGACGAATCGAAAAGTTCCAAGTAACGAAAATCCACATCTCCCATCGCTTTATAGACGTAGTGGATCATCGTCACTATATTTTCCGGATCCACCTCAAGCACAAAGCTTCCAGACGCACCAACGCCCAACACCACGCCAGCGTGAAAATTAAAATAAAACTTGCCGGTGCTTTCACTGAACTCCAGTCGGAGGCGAAGTTCTCCGCCGATTCCAGCTGCCGCCTCAACTTTCTTTCCTATTTCACAAAGTGTTTTCCAGTCGACCTGTGTCGACAATACATCAGTCCAAAGCAATGCTCCTGACAGTTCACATCCCGCGCGCACACCTGCAAAAACACCCACATCCCCCGCTGCTCCTTGCCCCCGCTTTCTGGCAGCAGTACCTTTTAGGTTCGGTATACCATCGCTCGAGTCTACTGTGACATTTGCAGCGAGAAGTGCAGAAGCCCCGGCAAATCCAGACAACGAGGCTCGAAGCCTCGCTTGGAAGTGCCCAAGTGAAACCTCTTTTCGCTCGCCATCCCAACCACCAACTCGGTAGTAAACTATGACCTCGGACCTGTTATTAACAGGGTACGACTGCTCAACCCCAACTTTGCCCTGGGCCAGAGAATATTGTCCTTCTGCCTTGGCCTGAAGGTGCACCTTGCCTTTTCTCGGATCAAACTCACCAGAAGCACTTCCCCCCGCGGCAAATCGCATGAACTGAGCCTCAGCCGACGCATCAAAGCCAGTTTCGTCGATCGCTTTTTGTCTTGCCTCGGCATCACCCCAGATCGACCAGGATGCCTCATCGTAAAACTTGTTCAATGTCGTCATGAGGGCACCATTCTGATCAGGCTCCCACAATTTTGCGTTGAACTTGATGTTTAGCTCACTTCGAATGGCATCCTTCAGTTTTGCCGGGTCAACACCATTCTCGGTTAACCATCCATCACTCCTCGCCCGGTCTCTTGCCGCTATGGAATAACGTCGCCGGTGATTCTTCATTTTGTCCGAACGCACAAACGTAACATGTCTATTACCGGCCAATCTTTTGATCTCAGTGATCGGCGGTATGCTCTGCATATCGTTAGTAAGAACGGAGCGAGCTTCCAGTTCTTCAACTAGGCGCTCTTTCTCTTCCTGCACTTCCGACAGCAACTGGCCTTCACCATCAGTCGGACTCAATTCGGAATCCTCGTCACCGTCGTCGAGCTCATCCAGCCTTTCATAGAACTCGTTTATCGGGCCGCAAACAAACTCTTCCTCTTCAAGCCACTCGGAGAGTTCCTCTTCCGTCAACAGGATCAACTCATCAGAGCCGGTGACATGGACAACGTCCACAATTTCTTCTGCACATGGTGGTTCCTGAGCTATTTGCCCTACCTCGCAGCTGGAGAAATCGGCATCGTTTGCAGCGGGAAGTTTGAGCCGTTGCCCGGGGAAAATCCGATCAGGATTATCGATATCCGGATTCAGTCTCAGGAGGCTGCTTAGCGTGGTTTGGTGCCGCTGCGCGATCGCGCTCAGTGTATCGCCGGACTTGACGGTGTACTCAGAACTCATGAGGCAACTCCATATGCCAAACGTTTATCCACTTCATTCAGGCGCATACCTGCGGGTATTTCATTACTGGACAAAATAGCCTGAAGTTCTGGATGCTCAATGCGCTCTCCGTGCACTACAGCGAGCTCTGCAAATCGACTTACTTCTTTCTCTGTACGGAACCCAAACGAGCTGGCCTGCTGAATCAGCGCGTTCACTCTGGATGTATCATTTAGACAAAGATATCGGGCCAACCTGGTTGCGAACTCTTCTCTGGCCATCGCTGCCAGGGCCTCAATATGGTGATCAGCAAGAACAAACCAGCCTTCTTCAGAAGCCTGCCTGGCTGGTCTCTGGCCATCTGCACTGAATCGCCGCCATTGACCATCAGCCTGGAAAGCCAGCCAGTCTGTTATCGGGCCACTGAATTGGTCTCGCTCCAGATCACTGAACGCTCCCATCAACCTGACCAGCTGCTTTGGAGAATAGAATCTGAGATAGGAATAGCCACCACCAGGCAGCTTGACGCTCAACAGGCTTCGTAAATGACCGGCCAATACGGGCTGGATCTCGTCCGCCATCAGAACAACGGCATGGTCTTGCCACATTGGCTGCTCTGACCATATTCGTGATGATGGCGAAGGCTTTACAAGGCAGGGACTCACCTCGATGACCGACTCATGGGGGGTGCCAAGGTAAAGGTATTCTAGTTCCGGCTGATCATCGTATTCATAGATGAATCTGGGAGCATCAAATACTGCGCCATCAATCAGTAGCCATGCTCGGTCAATGGTCTTCTCATCCAGCCCCATCATGCAACGTCTCCCTCACATGCACAGGCTTCCATGACACAAGAACCATCCGGTTGGCGGCCACATTGCTTCACAAGAGCAACATCCTTTTTAGCTGCAGACTTCAACGCAGGCACCGAGGCTGCAGAAGGCCCGGCTGTCGCTCTGGTGCCGGTTTCCGCCATTTGCACAGGGTCATTGTTAGCCGTTAATTCATTCAAATTGCGAGGCAACAACGGCCCCTTTGCCCCAACCCCACTACCACTCCCCGGCCCACCCCCGGAGTTCATCCGCACCAGCGGCCCGGAAATGGTCACCCCACTCGGATCCACCTTCACAAAGCTGCCCCCCGCCGTCAGGGTCACCTCAGCACCGGCCTCGATCACAATCTTCATACCGGCCTTGTGGTGAATCTCCGTACCGGCTTCCACCAGTTGGTTCTTGCCCTGCTTGCTGTGGTGGCTGCCGTTAACGGTGAGGCTATAGTCCGCGCCGATACTCTCCCGATGCTCGCCATCTGTGGTGTGGTGGCGGTTGCCTTTGGTGTGGCTAAAGCGGTTATTTTCCACCGTCAGGTGGCTGTCATTCCTGATGACTTCGGTGCGGTTGTGCTCGGTCAGCAGGTCCAGGTCTTTCTGGGCGTGCACATAGATCTGTTCTTCGCCGGCTTCGTCTTCAAACCGCAGTTCGTTGCTGCCTTCGCCCTTATGGGTTTTGGTTTTTAATGTGGTCCGGGTTTTGTGTTCCGGCAGTGCGTACGGCGGCGTGTTGGTGGCGTGATAGGTTCTTCCGGTGATGATGGGCTGGTCCGGGTCGCCGTCCAGGAAGCTGACAATCACTTCGTGGCCGATTCGTGGCAGGGCCATAAAGCCGTATTGGCCACCGGCCCAACCCTGGGCCACGCGTAACCAGGCGCTGCTGTGTTCATCATTTTTTGAGTAGCGGTCCCATGGAAACCGGACTTTGACGCGACCGTACTGGTCGCAGTGGATTTCTTCCCCTTCCGGGCCGGTGACGATGGCCATCTGGGGGCCGTCCATCACGGGCTTGTGGTTGCACACTGGCCGCCACGTTTTATCGGCCGGGATGGCGGTGAAGTCGTTGTGGTAACTGGTGGGTTCGCTGCCACCTTCTTCTTCCAGGGCCTGGGGCTGTTTGCCGGTGTGGGTGATGGCGGTGAGTAGCCATTCCCGGTTCAGGTTTTGGCTGTCGTGTTCCTGCAGTTCTACCTTTGCACCGGGAGCGAAGTCCGGTCGGTTGCTTTTGCCCTTGGCAAGGGAGGCATCGTTTCTCAGGGCGTCCAGTTTGGCCTGGGTGAACGGCTGGCCGCTGGCGTCGGCTTTGTAGCGGCCGGGGTAGTCGTAGTGTTGATAATCTTCTCTGTGATTCACACCGCCAGCGCTGTGTTCGTGCATCAGGGCATAGGCCGGGTTCTTGAAGGTATAGTCCTTCATCGCCACGGAGGACACACGCACCCGCTCTTCATAGGCAAAGCTGAATACGCAGGCTTGTTGGGTGCTACCGCCGGCTTTGGTGTTGCAGGTCACAGGTTCCAGTTTCGGGGCATCGCCGTGGTGGTCGGCAATGATTAACGCTGGTTGCTCGTCGCCATCCACGGCGCCGTGCTGGTACCGATAGTGCCAGCCTTCTTCGGCGGCCAGCCTTTCCAGGAACTGCAGGTCGCTTTCCCGGTGCTGAACGCAGTATTCCCGTTCGGCCGGCGGGCGCTTAAGATCAAACACCGAATCCACAATGCCCCGCTCTTCCAGCAAGGTTCGCACAATGGCATCCGTGGCCTGGGCCTGAAAGATACGGCTGTTGTGCATCAGGCCCAGACGCCATAACGGCGGCTGGATGACCACTTCATAGCGGGTGCGGCGGTGGCCAGTGTTGCCACGCACGAACTCATTCACCACACCGGTGAAACGGCGCAGAGGTTGACCATCCTGCCAAACCACCAGGTCTACCGGTTGTTCCAGAATGTCGGCAGCGGCCACGTCTGGGTCAGTACTGGCCAGCTCTAACCGGCCATGAAACAAGGAAGACAGCTGTTCGGTCAGCGCGAAGCCAACTACCGAAAAGTGATCAGAGGGGAATTCGCCTACACGGGCGGTGAACTGCAATCCGCTTGCCTGGGGCATGACTTCGGTCCCTGAAGTTTAGATGGTTATAACTCACTCGTCCTGAGCAGCGCCGATTATAACCACCCGGCACGGCATTACAAACAACCCGGTCACAAACCGGCTTGGTCAATCAGTCACTGTGCAGCAACAAGGCATAGCGGGTACTGCGTCCGCCCCCGGCTAACTGAAAAATACAACCTTTCTCCACTAAGTCCGTCAAATCCCGCGTAGCCGTCGCCTTGCTGACCTTAGCCAGAGACTGGTACCTCCGGGCGTTGATGCCTTCCCCAAATTTCTCGCCGGCAGAATCAAGCAACCGAGGAGCGCAGAGCACCCTCATCCCACGTGAAACGCGGCCAGTCTTGTTCTTGTCAGATATACATGAGCCGAAAAAACCTGCCTATTCGGATCAGAACCTGAGCCGATTACAACCCATATTCGGCTCAGCGGCTACCTCAGCACTGCGGGTCAGACCCGCAGTACATTTCGTCATGCCAAATGTATCGGGGGTCTGACCCCCAGCCAGAGGCATTGGTAGGGTTTCAGGGTAATCGTGCCGCTGAGGTCTTCGATGGGCTGGCCGGAGAGCAGGTCTGTCCATTGGTCTGTGCTGATCAGGTTGATGTCGCTGAGGGCCACTTGTTGCACTTCGGCGCTGATGTTGTGGATGCAGAAGATGGATTGTTCCCGGCGCAGGCTCTGGCGCCAGAAGCCGAACAGTTGCAGGCCCAGGTGCAGGGTGAACTGGGTGGCGTTGGGGTGGAAGGCGGGCTGGGCCCGGCGGATGGCAATCAGACGTTTGAGTTCCCCGTACACCTTGCTGTGATGGCTGAGGGGATCAGCCAGCGTTGCTTCCAGGCTGTCCAGCTGCCACTGGCTACGGTTGATGGAACGCAGCCGGCCCGTATGTTCCACACGGTCGAGGTCGTTGCCGGTGGCCAGCAGGCTGTGAATATAGAAAGCCGGAATACCTTCCAGCGCCAGCATGATGGTGTGGGCACACAGAAAGCGCTGCAGCTGCCAGTGGTCTGCTCCACCCTCGGCAGTACCTTTCAGGGCATCCCACAGGGCAATGTTCAGCTCATAGGGCTGATCCCGGCCATCAGCCGTGCGCCGGTAAGACACCTTGCCCCCGAAAGACTCCAGGGTATTGATCAGCCGCTGCTTCTCGTCTTCGTCCAGCAGCCCGTCGGTGGGGCGCATTCCTATGCCGTCATGGGAGGCAATAAAGTTCAGGTAGGTGGTGCCCATCTGCGCCGGCGGCATGCCCATCAGCCAGGTTTTCAAATGGCGGCAATTACCGGTCACCAGGGTGTTGATCAGCAGGGGCGGCAATGAAAAGTTATAGATGGCATGGGCTTCGTTGGCGTTGCCGAAGTAGGTCAGGTTCTCCCGATTGGGCACGTTGGTTTCTGTGATCACCACGGCATCTGCGGTGTGATGCTCAATCAGCAGCCGCAGAATCTTAATCAGCTCGTGAGTCTGCTGCAGATGAATACAGGGCGTGCCCGGCTCTTTCCAGAGAAAGGCCACCGCATCCAGCCGGAAAATCTTCACGCCCCGCTCCAGGTAATAACGAATGATACCGGCGAATTCGATCAGCACCTCCGGGTTGGCGAAATTCAGGTCCACCTGGTCTTCGCTGAAGGTACACCACACATAGCGCTCGCCGTCCTCTGTCTGCACCGGATTCAGCAGGGGCGAGGTGCGGGGCCGAACCACCTGGCTCAGGTCATCTTTGGGATTGCCTTCAACAAAATAATCCTTGCCCGGCCCCACCCGCTTGCGAAAGTTCTCGAACCAGCGGCTGCGGGCCGACATGTGGTTGATCACCAGGTCCGCCATCAGTTTGTAATCCCGGGCGATGGCTTCGATATCTTCCCAGCTGCCGTGGGATTCGTTCACCGCCAGGTAATCCATCACCGCAAAGCCATCGTCTGAGCTGTAGGGGAAGAACGGCAGAATGTGCACGGCCGTCACCGACTCCCGCAGGCAGTCGTCCAGAAACCGCTTCAGGGTCACCAGCGGTTTTTCATCCGGGCGCTGTACCGTGTCGGCGTAGGTGATCAGCACCACGTCCGCCTCGCTCCAGTTGTTCTGGTGCGCCAGCGGCGGCTCGGCTTCCGGGGCCAGACCCATGGCATCCAGCAACTGATCCGACAGAAACTCGCAATCCAGTGCCGGATAAACCACCTCCAGCATCGCCACCAGCCGGCTTTCCAGGGTGTGGATCATGGCCGGAACTCCTCGTTGTCCAGCTCCACCGCCTCCAGCAGCTGTTCGCGAATATCGGGAATGGCACTGGTCACCCGGTTCCAGCTGGGGATAAATGGCGTGTCCATGGGGTTATCCAGGAAGTACGCCCCGGCGCGCATCACGTTCTGGGCAAACAGTTCCACCGCCTTTTCTTCTTTGTGCCGATCAAAACTCAGGCCGTTGATCATGGCGTCGTTCTGGTAGGTTTCGACAAAATCCAGGGCGATGCGGAAATAGCTCGCTTTGAGGGTACGGAATTTCTCGTTGGAGAAGATCTCGCCATTGGTCGCCAGCTTGCGGAACAGCGCCTTGGCGATGTCCATGCTCATCTTCGACAGGCCCCGGCTGGCGTCTTCCGGCGACAATTCCTGGTGCTTGTGGTCATACACATCCGCCACATCCACCTGGCACAAGCGGTTGGTGGCGTAGTTGCGCTTCATTTCCGACAACACGCCGATTTCCAGTCCCCAGTCGCTGGGAATGCGCAAGTCGTTGATCACATCGGTGCGGAAGGAGAACTCACCCGCCAGCGGGTAGCGGTAGCTGTCCAGGTAATCCAGGAAATCGTTAGGCCCGCAGACTTTTTTCAGGGCGCGGATCAGCGGTGTTACCAGCAGCCGGCTGACCCGGCCATTCATCTTGCTGTCCGCCACCCGGGCGTAATAGCCCTTGCAGAACATGTAGTTGAAGCCCGGGTTGGCAACCGGGTAGATCAGCCGCGCGAGCAGGTCCCGGGAATAGGTCAGAATATCGCAATCGTGCAGCGCGACAGACTCGCTCACGCCGGAAGCCAGCACATAGCCGAAGCAGTACCACACGTTCCGGCCCTTGCCCATTTCTGTCGGCGCCAGGTTTTGCTCCCGCAGCTTCAAATCCAGCGCCCGCAGCCTCGGGCCGTCGTTCCACAACACCTTGAACGGTTGCGGCAGGTCCGAAAAGTACTCCAGCGCGTGCCGGTACTGGTCCTCACTGGCGCGATCCAGACCGATCACCACCTCGTTCAGGTACGGCACCCGGGTGAGCTCCTGCACAATATTCTGCAGCGCCGGGCCTTCGAGTTCCGAATACAGGGATGGCAGCACCAGCGACATCGGCCGCTCTTTGCGAAAGCGCATCAGGTCGGCCTCGATGTCTTCCACCGGGCGGCGCACAAGGTTATGCAGGGTGGTAACAATGCCGTTCTGGTAAAAGTCGCCCATGGCGGCTCTCCTTTACTGGTAACCGTACTCCAGAAGCAGGTTGAGTACGCAGGCGTTCCAGCCCTCGGGGCCGGGTCTCAGGGAGCGCATGGCGTGCCGGGTGGGCGAAAACTGCAGCTGTTCACTGTTCGCCCCGCTTATCACCACCGGAATATCGGCCTCTTCCAGCATGCGCTGGTCGTTCGGGCTATCGCCCAGGGCGATGGTGATCACCGGCTCATTGCCGAAACACTCCTGGTAACGACTCAGCAAGAACCGGGCCCCCTCCGCCTTATCGAAGGTTCCCATGACATGCCAGAAGCGCCCGCCCTGCACCAATCGCAAACCCGCAAGCCCAAGCGCCGTGCGGAATTGCACCAGTTCGGCGTCGGTTCCATCCCACAGCAAAGGCTCGGTAGCCAGGCGCTGTTTTGCCCGGGCTGCCTCACCTTCTTTCAGCCCCGTCAGCTCCGCCAGCTCCCGCGCCGACAGGTCAGAAAAGCCCCGGAATCGTGCACCGGCCTCCCGCTGCACCAAAAGTGTGCGCATCAGCTCATTATGGGGAACACCAAAATGCACCACCTCGTCGTGCGGATTGTTCAGACATCCCGCCGGAATCACCACCGCAGCCCCGTTCTCGGCAATAAACGGCGCCCGCAGGCCCATCGCCCGCTGCAACTCCCGCATCTCCGCCGCTGTCTTGCTGGAATTCAGCACCAGCGGAATCCCGTTAGCCGCCAGCCGCTCCATCGCCGGCAATGCCGCCCGCCAGCTATAGCTGTGGTGGTCCAGCAAAGTGCCATCCAAATCGGTAAAAACCACCAGCCGTGGTTGCATTCGCCACCTCCACTCTGCACTCTGAGGGGGTCAGACCCCCGATACATTTCATGGCACCAAATGTACTGGGGGTCTGACCCCGTTTCAGAGACCGATTCAAAAACCAGGCCAATCCATGACCAACGAAACCTTCAAAGTTGAACACCGCTACCTGGACCTGCCGGACAGCTTCTACAGCCAGGTGAAGCCCACGCCGCTTTCGCAGCCAAAGATGGTGTGCTTTAACCACAAGCTTGCGGCGCAGCTGGGGTTTCATGTTCAGGATGAGAGCGACTGGGCACAAGTAGGCGCCGGGGCGGAATTGCTGGAAGGGATGGACCCGGTGGCGATGAAATACACAGGCCACCAGTTCGGCATGTACAACCCGGAGCTGGGGGATGGCAGGGGGTTATTGCTGTGGGAAACTATAGCGCCGGATGGCACCCGGTGGGATTGGCACCTGAAAGGCGCGGGCACTACGCCCTATTCGCGGTTTGGCGATGGCCGGGCGGTGTTGCGCTCCACCATTCGGGAATACCTGTGTTCGGAAGCCATGCACGGGCTGGGCATTCCAACCACCCGGGCACTGTTTATGATCAGCGCCAAAGACCCGGTTCGGCGTGAATACATCGAAACCGCCGCCGCCCTGATGCGCGTCGCCAAAAGCCACATCCGCTTTGGCCACTTCGAATTCGCCGCTTACCATGACGGCCCCGAGGCAGTGAAAACCCTGCTGGAGCATGTAATCTCACTGCACTTCCCGCACCTGATTGAACTGCCAGAACCACAACGCCACGCCCGCTGGTTCACCGAAGTGGTGGAACGCACCGCCCGGATGATTGCAGACTGGCAGGCGGTCGGCTTCTGCCATGGCGTGATGAACAGCGACAACATGTCCATCATCGGCGACACCTTCGACTACGGCCCCTACGCCTTCCTGGACGATTTCGACGCCGGCTTCGTCTGCAACCACTCCGACCACGAAGGCCGCTACGCCTACAACCGCCAGCCCCAGATCGGCTTCACCAACTGCCATTACCTGGCCAACGCCCTGCTGCCGATTATGGAAGAAGATACCGTGCGCGAATGCCTCGGCAGCTACGAAACCGCCTACAACCAGCGCTTCAAGCACAACATGCTGGCCAAGCTCGGGCTGGAAGAAACCGACGACGCAGACATGGCCCTGATCATGGACACCTTCAGCATGCTGCACGAACACCGGGTAGACTACACCCGCTTCTTCCGCGGCATCTCCAACCTGCACCGCCATGGCAACGCCCCGGTGCGTGACCTTTTTGCAGACAGAAGCGTGGCAGACGAATGGCTGGAACGCTACGAAGCCCGCCTGCAAAAAGAAACCCGCGCCCACGACGAACGGGAATACGCCATGCGCCAGGTAAACCCCAAATACATCCTGCGCAACTACCTGGCCCAGCAAGTCATCATGGAAGCCCAGAACGGCAACTACGCCCCCATGAAAGAACTAATCAAGGTGCTGGAAAACCCGTTCGACGAACAACCCGAACACGAACACTACGCCGCCCTTCCCCCAGACTGGGGCAAACACCTCAACATCAGCTGCTCGTCTTAACCGGAAAGGGGTCAGACCCGCTCGCGTCTTTGGGCCTTAGGGCCGCGAGAGGGTCTGACCCCGTTGCCTAAACCCTCTCCCAAATCAACCCTTAACCGGAGCCAGCGCATCCAGCCTACGTCCATGCCGCATAATATAAAGCACCAACAAAATAGCAGGCACCCCCATCACCCCGGCAACCAGGAAGAACTGCGCATACCCGAAATCCGCCACCACAATCCCTGAAAACCCACCAAGAAACTTCCCGGGCAAGGTCATCAACGAACTGAACAACGCATACTGGGTAGCGGTAAACGAAGCACTGGTCATACTGGAAAGCCAGGCAATCAGCGCCACGTTAGCAATCCCACCACTCAGGTTATCGGCACTCACCACCAGGGCCAGCAACTTGATATCCGGCGGGTACTGGGCCAGCACCACAAACAGCAGGTTGGTGGCAGCGGTCATGATGGCCCCGGCCAGCAGAATCCGGCGCACGCCGTAGCGCACCACCAGCACCCCACCAACCATCGAGCCGAGAATGGTCATAAAGAAGCCGAACACCTTGGTCACATCGGCCACCTGGGTTTTGCTGAAACCCATAAAATCCAGGTAGAAAGGATTGGCCATCACACCCATGGCAATGTCTGAAATGCGGTACACCGCCACCAGCACCAGAATCACAATGGCCAGTTCTTTATAGCGGCGGAAGAAGTCCACAAAGGGCCCGGCCACGGCAGCGTAAAACCAGCCCGCCAGCTTCGCCAGCCGGGGCGGCAGGTGACCACGGCGTGCAGCCTCTTCCTGAACTCTCTCAGCAATATCTTCGGCCGCCGCAAAGTGGTTCACCTCGGGCTCCCGGGCCACCAGCACGGTCAGCACACCCACACCCACCAGCGCTGCCATCACCTGGTAAGACACCTGCCAGGACCAGAACTCCGCCAGGTACAAAGCCCCGGCACCGGCCACCAGCAACGCCAGCCGGTAGCCGAAGATATAGGTCGCCGCCAGCGCCGCCTGCAGCCGCTCTTCGGCGATTTCAATACGGTAGGCATCAATAGCCACATCCTGCGTGGCCGAGGAGAACGCCACCAGCAACCCGCACAGAGCCAGGGTTTCCGGGGCAGAAAGGGGGTCCACCGCCGCCATCAGGTACAGGCCCGTGGCAATGCCCGCCTGGGCCAGCAGAATCCAGCTCCGGCGCTTGCCGAACAGCCGGTTCAGCACCGGCAGCTTCAGGCGGTCCACCACCGGGGCCCAGAACACCTTGATGGAATAGGTAATGCCCAGCCAGCTGAAGAAGCCGATGGTTGCGGTCTCCACCCCCACATCCGCCAGCCGCGCATTGAGGGTGGAAAACACCAGCAAAAACGGCAGCCCCGCTGAAAACCCCAGAAACAGCATGGCAATCACCTGCCAGCGGGTGTAGGTGTACAGGGCGTCTTTCAGCAGGGCAAGGCGGGTGCCGGGTACGATAGTGAAATCTCCGGATCAGTCGCGGAAGTTATTGAATTGCAGCGGGATATCCAGCTCCGCCTCGCGCAGCATGGCAATGGCTTCCTGCAGGTCGTCCCGCTTCTTGCCGGTTACCCGCACCTTGTCACCCTGAATGCTGGCCTGAACCTTCATCTTCTGGTCTTTGATCATCTTAACGATCTTCTTGGCCATATCGGTTTCAATACCCTGCTTCAGGGCAAAGTGCTGTTTCACCAGCTTGCCGGCCTTGCTCTCGCCGTCTTCTGCCAGGGCGCGGGCATCGATATTGCGCTTGGCGAAGGCCATCCGCAGCAGATCAATCAGCTGCTCCAACTGAAATTCCTGCTCGGCGCTCACGGTAATCCGCTTGTCTTCCAGCTCGATGTTCGCGTCTACATTCTTGAAGTCCCAACGGTTGCCCAGATCACGCCTGGCCTGGTCCACCGCATTGGTTACTTCGTGCATTTCAATTTCGGAAACAATGTCAAAAGAAGGCATGGTCGTCATTCTCCAAAGGCAACACAGAGGTATACTGTGGCGAGATGATTAACAGCGGCTGCGCCGGAACCGCCAAAGCATACCAAGAGCCAAGGCGAACCGCACCCGACAATGGACTGGTAAGAAGTAGATAAACAATGCCAAACCTGGACCTTCCCATCCTCGTAGTAGACGACGCCAAATTCAGCAGTATGGTGGTTGGCCGCACCTTGCGAAATGCCGGTTACCGCGACATACGCATCGCCAACAACGCCCCGGCGGCCCTGAAACTGATGGAAGAACGCCCGGTGAGCGTCCTGATTGCAGACTGGCTGATGCCTGAGATGGACGGCCTGGAACTCACAGACCAGGTGCGCCAGCTGGACGAGCAGACCAACCACTACACCTACGTGATCCTGCTGACCGCACGGGAAAGCGTGGAAGCCCTCTCGGTAGCCTTCGACCGGGGCGTCGATGACTTCATCTATAAGTCCGACATGACCAAGCAGCTGATTCCCCGCATTTTCGCTGCAGACCGCATGGCAGACCGCCAGAACACCCTGCTGCGGGCCAACGCTTTACTGGTGGAGAACAACCGGGAGCTGGAATCCAGCAACATCATCGACATGGAAACCGGCCTGTGCAACGCCAAGTACGCCCGCCAGCGCCTTCAGAAAATCCTGCGCCATGCCGAATCCCGTGGCGGCGCCAGTGCCTACGTCATGTGCGGCATCCGTAACTGGCAAGACCTGAAGCGCAAACACCCGCCGAGTGTCATGAGCGAACTGGCCATCGGCATCGCCCGCCGCCTGAACAGCCTTATCCGCCCCATCGACGCCCTGTGCCGCATTGGTGACAACCAGTTCGTGATTGTGTCTTACTTCCCGAATAGCGACCACTGCACACCCACCGCCTTCCGGCGCATCTTCGACGGCATCAACCACAAAGCCCTGAAAACCACCGCCGGTTACATTTCCGTAGAAGCCGGCATGGCCCTGTGCCGCGCCAGCGCTGAAGAAGGCACGCCGTCTGTACAGGATATGGAAAAAGCCTCGATACAAGGCCTGATAGATGCCTACGAAACCCGTCGCTTCGTGGAAATCACACCGGAAATACGGGAGGGCGTATAAGAACTACACACCGTAACACTGCGACACAGATCACAAACAGACAGAGAGAACGGAAGGCCTTAATCTAGCATCGTGGAATGAAGCAGTATCCACCCATGGCGGAGGAGCCGTGCAGTACCTCCGCCGCCGTATGGGTACTCTCCACAGGATTAACGAATTTTTCAGGCACTTTCGTTCTTTCCGAATAATTTTAAGCCAGCTCCCATGAGCTGGCTTTTTTATTGGCATAAAAAAGGGGTCAGACCCAGGCCTGGAATGACAAGTCGAGACTTGTCATTCCAGGCCTGGGTCTGACCCCGATGCTAACCGGCTAACTCAATTACTTAGAGCTTACGCCCCTTACCAGCAGCAATCCGCAACCGCAGCGCATTCAGCTTGATAAAGCCTTCCGCATCCTTCTGATCGTACGCACCCTGATCTTCCTCAAAGGTGGCGATCTTCTCGTCGAACAGGGAGTCTTCAGACTTCCGGCCAACTACGTCAACGTTACCCTTGTACAGCTTCAGGCGAACGGTACCGTTCACGTATTCCTGGGTCTGGTCGATCAGCGCCTGCAGGGCTTCACGCTCAGGGGACCACCAGTAGCCGTTGTAGATCACCTCGGCATAGCGGGGCATCAGGCTGTCTTTCAGGTGCGCTACTTCACGGTCCAGGGTGATGGACTCGATGGCGCGGTGGGCACGCAGCATGATGGTGCCGCCCGGTGTTTCATAGCAGCCGCGGGACTTCATGCCCACGTAGCGGTTCTCAACGATGTCCAGGCGACCGATACCGTTCTCGCCGGCCAGCTTGTTCAGGGTTTCCAGAACCACGTGCGGCTTCATTTCCTGACCATCAACGGCAACAATGTCGCCCTTCCTGTAGGTTAGCTCAACGTAAGTCGGCTTCTCTGGAGCGGCTTCCGGAGACACACTCCAGCGCCACATGTCTTCCTCGGCTTCAGACCAGGGATCTTCCAGGTTCATGCCTTCGTAGGAAATGTGCAGCAGGTTGGCGTCCATGGAGTACGGGCTCTTGCCCTTCTTCATTTCCACCGGAATGTTGCGCTCTTCGCAGTACTGCAGCAGTTTCTCGCGGGAGTTCAGATCCCACTCACGCCAGGGAGCAATCACCTTCACGCCCGGCTTCAGCGCATAGGCGCCCAGCTCGAAACGCACCTGGTCGTTACCCTTACCGGTCGCGCCGTGGGAAATGGCATCGGCGCCGGTTTCATTGGCAATATCGATCAGACGCTTGGCAATCAGCGGGCGTGCAATGGAGGTACCCAGCAGGTACTCGCCTTCGTAGATGGTATTGGCGCGAAACATCGGGAACACGTAGTCGCGCACAAACTCTTCGCGCAAATCCTCGATGTAGATTTCCTTAACGCCCAGCGCTTCCGCCTTGGCACGCGCCGGCTCAACTTCCTCGCCCTGGCCGATGTCGGCGGTGAACGTCACCACCTCGCAACCGTAGGTGTCTTGCAACCACCGAACAATAACGGAAGTATCCAGGCCACCGGAATAGGCCAGCACCACCTTTTTAATATCAGACATGCTTTGCTCCAGACTGAACAGAATGGATGTATTGAATAGAAGCGCCATATTGTACGGGATGGCCGGGGGAATGGCTATTCGACAGAAGGCTGCGGAGGGGGAAGACTGAAGACTTTTTTGCCACAGAATCCACGGAAGGACACGGAAAAATAAAAGACTTAAAGCCTTTTTTGCCACGAAATCCACGAAAAAACGAGCCTGTAAACCAAATTGTGTAACTGCCCACGACTGAGTAATCTTTTCAAAAGGATACCATCGTGGGTACACAATTGGACCAAGAAAAACTCAAAGCCATGGCCGCCGAGCTGGCCAAGGACATCA